>Ga0208376_1000160_pt1 | contig 20493 bp, 25 predicted proteins | sample CryBogmetaGMA25M_FD_184548 | JGI IMG/M metagenome (GOLD analysis project Ga0208376, IMG submission 184548) | Freshwater microbial communities from Crystal Bog, Wisconsin, USA - MA2.5M (SPAdes) | ecosystem: Environmental > Aquatic > Freshwater > Lake | place: Crystal Bog, Wisconsin, USA...
GCCCCCTGCCTCCTGCCGTCCCAAAACCGCCTCACCCAGCTTCATCAACACATGTTCCACGAAGGTGGTGAATAGGCTATTCCAGAAAACGACCCGCACCGGGCGCAGCCCGGCCCGCTCGAAGGCTGCCAGCACATCCTCCCACGTCTCCAGGGCCTTCAGGTGGTCGGACTTACGGCGAGCCTCGCGGGAGAAATCATAGACCCCGGCGCGCACAAACAGTCGCCCGAGACGACGACTCAGGTTGATGATTGGCTGGATGGGCGACATCTCGCGGGTGTTGGAGAAGGCCAGCATCCGCCCGCCGGGCCGCAGCACGCGGGCTGTTTCCGCTAGATAGTCATCAATCACATCAATCGGGAAGTGTTCGAGGATGTCAATCGAGAACGCCTTATCGAAGCTATCCTCAGCAAACGGCAGAGATCGCGAGTCCGCCTTCGCCAGCGCCACCGTGGCCACAGCCTCGTCAGCAAAGAGCGTCGCCGGATCAGAGCCAACCATCAGGCCAACGTATCGAGCGTTCCAGACCGCGTGTTTGGCCGTGCCGCATCCGTTATCCAGGGCCACATCGCTGGGTCGCCAGCGCAACATACGGCGCAGGGCGCGGTCGCGCACCCCGGCGGCGAGCAGCGGCGGAGCCAGGTCGCGGTAGTCAAGCTCCTCCGCGAGTTCGGCCTCGTCGCTGACATACTTCGAGACATAGCCGTATGTCGTGTCACGGGGCATCAGGTCAATGTAGCCATCCGCAAAAGCGTAGATATGTGTGCATGATGCGCAGTGCAGACCATCATCGGCCACATACAGATCGCGTGAGCGGCAGGTGGGGCACTGGAGCAAGGGGAAAAGATCGCGAGTGATCATAAGGTGCTGTCAGCCATGGGAAGGAGGGTTAAGGAAGGTTTCATCCTCCTCAACCCTCTCTTCGTGGTACGCGGGGGAGCTAGAGCCAGCGCACGCGAACATCGCGGGCGAGCAGGCCATCGAAGATCAGCAAAAATAGACCCTGGATAGCGATACCGTGTCCGAGACCACGGCGTCTGGGCATATCGGCGTAGCGGATGGCGGTAAACAGCCCAGCAAGGATATAGACCACATCCAGGCCGGTGTTGATCAACAGAATGCGATGGAACTGATCCGCCGCAATGTGTTCCTGCGAATCAGTCAGGTCGCCAGCAAAGCTATGCTCGGCCTTCACCAGAGCCGCACGCTGCCCGGCGACAGCCAGAGCAGCGTCAACCACACCCCAGGTGACTGCCTGCGTGCCAAACTGACGCCAGTAGTCATTCGGCAGCAGGGTGAGCGCGGCACCGATCACGCTGCTGCCCATCCCCCATCGCAGCAAGGGGCGCAGCGCACGGCGCTGGTAGACAAAAAAGTTATGATCCATGCGCCTATCTTACCCGATCTCGTCCGGGCGTCAATGTGAGGAGATTGGCCACAGAGAGATGGTTCCCTCATGTCTTGAAATGTACGACAGGCGGTCGTAGCATCTGTCATCCGTTGCTCATCTCCTGATCTTCTCAGCCCCAACCGCATTGTCTACAATCAGCGTAGAGAGACAACGTGTGGTGAGGCGAGAACGCCCCCTATTCCCAACGTTGACACATAACACAAATCGCTTATGCCACGATGCGCTACCAGCACATTCTGGCAAACTGCCTAAAGAATTGAGGAGGCCATGATCACCCAGTCTATCGAAGCGTCCACCCGACCCGCCCTGGGGACAGCGAATCGTGCGATGGCGCGGCCTCGCCCTAGTGGATGCGAGATAGGAGTGTCCATCAATGATGACATTCCCTGCGAGATGGATCTGGCAACTCTCGTGCGGCGATGCTCCACCGAGAGCGAGCGATTCTACCGGGGGCAGCAGCACGATACACGCTATAGCTACGATCTCTTCCGACGCGCCCTTGTCGAGCGCGATGAATTGGCGTGGGAGCAACTCTACCTGCACTATAGCGGCCTTGTTGAGGGCTGGATCAGACGTAGCGGTGCCTTCACCAGCAGCGGCGAGAGCAGCGAGTATTTTGTTGTCGGTGCCTTCACCAAATTCTGGCGTGCCCTCACCCCCGAGCGATTCAGCGCTTTTCCGAACCTCGCTTCGCTCCTCCAGTATCTTCAGCTCTGCTCCACCAGTGTGGTCATTGACAGCGTCCGTGCGCAGTCCTGGTCGGAGATGCTGCCTGAGGAGACGATCACGCCGAGCCACACCCCGCACTACTCGCCCGATGAAGAGGCGGTGAGCCGAGTGGATCGCGAGGAGTTCTGGTGCTTTATCAACGACCAACTCCATAGCGAGATAGAGCGCGTGGTGGTCTACTGCTCCTTTGTCCTCAGTCTGACGCCACGGGCGATCTATGCGAAGCGTAGCGATCTGTTTAGCAGCGTGAACGATGTCTATAATGTGAAGCGGAATGTCCTGGGTCGGCTTAGCCGCAACCAGCAATTGCGGGCGATGATCGCCCCTTTGTAGGGTTACTATTCCCTTCCTCATACCGTGTCGGGTAAAGAGAAGAAGGTTGCCAGCTTTATCGCTGGCAACCTTCTTCTTTCCCCAATGAAGAACACCATCCCGTGATCACCTCCTGCTTCGGTGAAAATGGTGGTCGAGGGGTGTTATGCTAGGGTGCGTCTCATCTCCATCAGTCACATATCACTGCTCCTATGGTCGAGCGTATTAAACAAGATAGGGTTCGTTTTGATGCCCAGCGCCGGCTTGCCTATCGCGTGTCGGGTTCGCTGGGCATGCTGCTGGTGTTATACGCGCAGTTTACCCTCCTAACTGACAGCGACCTGAGCTATCTATCTCGCGCTGTCTTTGCGATAAACCATAGCGTTCTGGCTAGTTTTAGCTGCTGGGTGATCTGGACACTTAGACGGGGACGAATGCTGCTTGATGCGGTCGAGCGGATCATGCTGTGGTTCTTCGCCTTCGAGTCGATCTGCTTCAATAGTGTGCTACCACCACTGTTCGGGCAAAGCGTGCCGGTACTCCTTCGCGAGACAATCGGCGACGATATTTGGTTTATCCTGGTGATCTGCACGCTGGTTCTCCATCTCTACAGCGGGCGGCGCGGTATCCTGATGGCGCTGGGGTTCTATCTCTTCTCCTTCACCGTGGCGGCGGGCCAGGTTCTTATGGCTGATGCCCGTGGCCAGGATGGCGGCAGCGGCGTCATGGTGATCCAGATCTACGTGATGGCAGGTGCGTTGCTCTGTTTTCTGTTTGTGATTGCACGCTACCGCGACCACATGCAACGGCTCCAGGTTGAATACGAACTGCTAGAGCAGATGGCCTTTAACGATGTACTCACGGGGCTGCCGAACCGGCGCATGGGCTATCAAGTGCTTCAAAGCCAGATCGCCCTGGCGCGGCGCGGCGCGCATCCGTTGTGTGTGTGTCTGTGGGACATTGACCATTTCAAGCAGATCAACGATACCTATGGCCATGAGGTTGGCGACATGGTACTCCATGCGCTGGCCGAACACCTGACGACGATTATGCGTGTGTCGGACATGCTCATCCGCTGGGGCGGGGAGGAGTTTGTGGTGGTATTGCCAGAAACGCCCTTTGCCGATGCGCTGATAGTGGCCGAGCGGCTGCGTGGAACGATAGCCGAGTTGCCGATGGCGTGGGATGTACGAGCGACAGCAAGCTTTGGCGTGAGCTGCTACGATGGTATCGAAACACTGGAGCATCTGCTCCAGCGGGCGGATCTGGCTCTGTACAAAGCTAAGGCGTCGGGGCGTAATATGGTGATGCCCCAGGATACGATCCAAACTAGGACAGCTTTCTAAAAATTTGTACCGGGTTGACAGTTTGGACACATGCACTGTGGCTGGCTCTTGCGCACTTTTGGTGATACCGAACATTTTTTTGGTTATCATACCCGGGCGAAACGAAACGACGAGAAAAGGAGCGGCCCATGCCAGTAGATGGATTGCATGTGCGTGCCAGTTTTTTCCTCCCGAGCCAGACCGATCTGCGCGTGGACCGGGTTGTGGCCGATGAGCAAACCCGCACGTTATGCGTGGAGGTGACATCCACGCAACCTGCACCGATCGGAATCCGGCGCGATTACGCTGCCGTGAAAGCCGGGCCCACGTTGGAATGGAGTAATGGCCCGACCGAGGGCCATGTCAACCGACTGAAGCAGGTGAAACGGCAGATGTATGGCCGGGCGAATCTCGATCTGTTGAAGCTGCGGCTCATCGCCTGATGGAAACAAATGTTCGGCATCACCAAAAGTGCGCAAGAGCCCCAGCCTACGGCATTATTCCCATATCTTATTGCTCTCTTTCCAGCCTTTACAAGCCAGCCAATTATCCCTATCATACGCAGCGATACGCCGCAGCGATACGCCGCATCTCTCAAGATGTTGCCCAGACGGGGGCTGACGCAACGCTGTTGCACTAGCCTTTGTTGTTCTGAGGCAGATGCGTCTCACACGGCAGACATCAGCGGCGAGCATAGGGAGCTTTAACATAGCCTCCGCCAACTACCCAAAGGTGAACGAAGCTTCGCACCCTGCACACGAAGGAGCCGACCGGCGATCCGCGCCCACACGATCCGTCTGAATCCCACGCCTGAGTAGGAACACCTGTTCCGACAGGCCGCCGGGATGGCGCGGTTCTGTTACAACTGGGGCCTGCGCGCGATCAAAGATGCGCTCGACCAAGGTGTGACGGTTCCCATGCAGCACTCGCTCCGTGATGCCTTCAAGCAGATACGTGCAGCCGAGTACCCGTGGACATTCCGGGTCGGGAAGTCGGCCATCGACGGCGCACTCGTCAACCTCGGGAGGGCCGTCAAGAATTTCTTCGACAGCCGCAGCGGGTGACGTAAGGGAAAGGAGGTCGGCTTTCCCGCCTTCAAGTCGCGGCGGCGTGGCTATGGGTCGTTCTACGTCGCCAATGACCGACTAACGCTGAACGGCCATACACTCACGGTGCAGAAGGTGGGGTCGCTGAACATGACCGAGCCACTGCGCTTCGTCGGGAAGATCCTCAGCGCGACGATCCGGTATCAGGCCGGGTGGTGGATCAGCATCCAGGTGGAGCTTGACCACACGCCTCCCGCCAATCCTGGCCCGGCCATTGGGGTGGATCTCGGTATCAAATCACTGGCGGTGACGAGCGAGGGCGAGGTGTTTGAGAACCAAAAACACCTCAAACGTGCGCTCCGCACCGTCAAGCGGCTGTAGATGAAGCAGGAATTTATTATGCGTACTTTTGGGTACGTAGAAAGTAGCAAACCAACGATGGTTACCAGACAAGCTATCCGAACGCCCGCCGACGAGCCGATCAGCCCCACGCGTGCCAGCGCCCCGCAGATGAGCGAAAAAGTGGCCGCAGCGCCGAAGGTTGGCAACCCCGCCGTCGTCGGGCTGGCCGCCTTTGGCCTGACGACGATGATGCTTCAGTTTCACAATGTCGGCTGGGCCGGGCTCGGCCCGGTCGTCTGGCTCGGCCTGATCTTCGGGGGCCTAGCCCAGTTCATCGCCGGACTGCAAGAGCAGAAGACCGGCAACAACTTCGGGTACGTCGCCTTCACGTCCTACGGCGCGTTCTGGATCTCGCTCGGTGTCATGTTCCTGGGCAACACCTTCAAAGTGCTCACCGCCAGCGAGCAAGATGTCGGCTGGTTCCTGGTGGCCTGGACGATGCTCACCGTGATCCTGTGGGTCGGCTCGATGCGCGTCAACGGTGCGCTGGCCCTGACCTTCACCCTGCTGCTGATCGGCTTTATCCTGCTCGACCTCGGCCACTTCGGCTTCGCCTTCCTCATTCCCGTCGCGGGCTACGAGCTGATGACCTGCGCCCTGGCGGCGTGGTATGTGATGGCGCATCTAATCTTCCTGGATCTCTTCGGGCGCGACGTGCTGCCGGTCGGCCCCGCCTGGCTCAGGTAGGGAGACCCCCGCATCAACAACATGCCGACAGCTCGCCACGGCAGCGTGGCGAGCTGTCGGCGTATCGGGCTACTGCGATAACGATTCATTATGAATCGCTCTTCCGTCCCCTAGCTCGTCCTGATCGTCGGCGTCCTCATCGCCTCGACCGCATCTACATATGATCACGGGAGCCATCGCCCTCGGCGTCCCTCCCCTGACCATCGCCGCCGGTCGGATCGCCCTGGCATCGCTAATCCTGACACCGATCACCTGGGGACGCACGGGGCCAGTGCTGCGGCAGGTCTCCCGGCGCGACCTGTGGCTGGCCCTGGTGGTCGGAGCGTGCCTGGCGGCGCACTTCGCGAGCTGGATCAGCTCGCTCGCCTACACATCGGTGGCGTCTTCCACGGCCCTCGTCACCACCAACCCGGTATTTGTGGCCCTAGCCACCTGGCTGATCCTCCGTGAGCGGCTCAGCCCCGGCACCTGGGCCGAGGTGCTCCTAACCGTCGTCGGCTCGCTCCTCATTGGCCTGAGCAACAGCGGCGGGGGCGGCGGCACGGCCCCGCTGCTCGGCGATATGCTGGCCCTGCTGGGCGCTGCGACCGTCTCGGGCTACTTCCTGCTGGGGCGACGGCTGTGAACCCGGCTGGAGCTGCTACCATACATCTAGCTGGTCTACAGCGCCGCAGCGGTGGGGCTACTGGTGACGTTAGCCCTGGCGGGACAGTCGCTGCTCGGGCTGCCGCCGACGGGCTACCTGCTCATCCTGGGCCTAGCGGTCGGGCCACAGCTGCTGGGGCACACCGCGTTCAACTGGGCGATCAAATACCTATCGCCAACACTTGTCACGGTGGCAATCCTGGGCGAGCCCATCGGATCGACCATCCTGGCCCTCGCGATCTTCCATCAGCCGCCCCCACATCGTTTTTTGTTGGGTTTTGGCGGCTTCGCCGCTAAAACCCAACAAAAAGCGGGGTCAGGGGCGCGGCGATAGCCGTATAATACGGATAGAGCAGATGGAGGAAAACCGTATGAGCATCGAAAGTCTCGTAGCCGCCTGCGTCAGCCAGATCGAGTCTAGCCACGCTGCACGCGAGCAAGCTATCGGTGTCTCGCGGGGGTTGATCCGCAGTTGCGCGAACAGCATCCGTGCCGCCCACCGGGCCGAGTTCGCCGAGGCCGAGCACCTGCTGGCCGAGGCGGCAGCCCTGGCCGCAAAGCTGCGCGCCGCCACAGCCGATAGCCCCGAGATCCGCCACGCAGGCTACAGCCAGGACGCCCTGAAGGAGTTTGCCGAGGCCCACCTGGTGCTGGCCTTCCTCGCCGGGCGCGAGCCGCCCGCCGCCGAGGCGATCGGCGTGGAGCCCGCCGCCTACCTCAACGGTCTCGCTGAGGCGGCCAGCGAGCTGCGCCGGGCCATCCTCGACGGCCTGCGCCGTGGCGAGACCGCCCGTGGCGAGACGTTGCTGCGCCTGATCGACGATGTCTATAGTGAATTGGTGACAGTGGATTTCCCCGACGCCGTGACCGGCGGCCTACGCCGCACGACCGACGCTCTGCGCGCCGTATTAGAGCGCACCCGTGGCGATATGACGGCGGCCATCCGCCAGGATCAACTGGTGGCGGCAATGCGTGAGCTTGAGGGTCGGCTGCCACTCACCCCTCACCCCCCAGCCTCCTCTCCCGTTCTGGGAGAGGGCGAGTCAAACGCTTTCTGATGCGACATCTCCCCTCTCCCCTGGTGGGAGAGGGGTAGGGGGTGAGGGGGCTAAGGCTGACTTTGCACCTGTCATTCCCTCGGTAGCCTGCTTGACAGTTACGAAGCGGTTCTGTATAATCCATACGTGAATAGTCAGTTCTGACTATACGTGTGCGGCGTATCACAACCAACGCTCGCCCGTAGGAGTTTCCCGTATGCTATCGCTCTACCTTGCGACCAAGGAGATGACGCGCAATAAGCGCCGCTTCATCTCGGTCTTCCTGATTGTCGCGCTGATCACGCTGCTCGTCCTCTTCACCTCAGCCCTTGGCGACGGCTTGGCCCAGGGTGCCAGCGAACTCTTCGAGCGTATGGGCACAGAACTGCTCGTCTATCAGCAGGATGTTGACTTTCAGTTGCCGGCAAGTCGCCTAGGCCGCGCTCGACTCAGCCAGATCCGGCGCGTCCCTGGTGTCGCGGCGGTCGGTCCGGTTGGCGTAAGCACAGCGTCAATTATCGCGGTTGATGGTGTGGAAAGCAGCGGCCTGGATGTCTCCATGCTCGGTGTTGAACCCCGGCAACCAGGCTCGCCCGCAACCTTCGCTGGCGACGAACTGAACGATAGCCGCGCCGCCGAGACCGTGATTGACCGCCACGTCTCCGAGCGGCTACATATCCCGCTTGGCGCAACCATCACTGTCAAGGTGGTGCAGGGCATGACGGAGAAGCACTACGACCTGCGTGTCATCGGGTATGCCGAAGGACGCAAGGTGAACTTCGTCCCCAGCATTTTTGTGCCCCTGCGGCGCTGGGATCAGATCAAACCCCAGGCCACCCCCGGCGGTGGCGGGGATGATCTGATCTTCAATATTGCTGCTGTTCAACTTAACCCCAATGCCGTGCCCCTTGATGTCGCTGCGCAGATCACCGCCACCGTGAGCCAGGTCGAGGTCACTGACCCGATAACAGCCTACCAGACCACTCAGGGCTACAATGATATGATGTCAACGATCAGCATGCAGCAGGGTTTTATGCTGATGATCGTCGTGCTGATTGTCGGCAGTTTTTTCCAGATCCAGACGCTTCAGAAGGTAGCTCAGATCGGTATGCTTGAGGCAATCGGGGCGTCGAGCGGCATGGTGATCATCACCCTGCTGATCCAGGTTATGGTTACGCTTCTGGTGGGGCTAGGTGTCGGAGCCGCCGCAATGTGGGGTATGGCACAGGCGATGCCGGCGAGCGTCCCGATTGTCTTTAGCGGTTCAAAGATTACCATCACCCTCCTATCGCTCCTCGTTTCCGGCCCGATCTCATGCCTTGTCGCCGCACGCACCATCCTGAAGATCGAGCCGCTGCGCGCCCTGGGCCTGAGCGCCTAGATTTCGTTTTTTAGTGCGCGTTGGTGGCGAATCTGCCAACGCGCACCAAAAAAACGACCGATTGAGAGAACAACCTATGAGTACCCTTGAGGCCAGGGCGGTTAGTAAAATTTACGAGATGAACGGTGCCGAGATCCGCGCCGTTGATAATCTTTCGCTCCACGTGGGCGACGGCGAGTTTGTGGCTCTGGTTGGGCCGAGCGGCTCGGGTAAGACCACCATGCTGGCCCTGCTGGCCGGTCTGCTGCAGCCTGACGCGGGCGAGATTCTAATTAACGGGAACAGCCTTCGCACGATGGGTAAGGCGAAGCTGGCCGCGTTTCGGATGACCAACATCGGCTTTACGTTTCAGGCCAACAACCTTGTGCCCTACCTCACCGTCCAGGAAAATGTCGAACTGATGCTGCGCCTAAACGGCACCCTCGATAAGAAGGGCCGTGCCCGCACAATTGATCTGCTACGGCGTCTGGATCTGGGCGACCGGCTGAAGAATCTGCCCTCGCAACTCTCTGGCGGACAGCAGCAGCGCGTCGCCATCGCCCGCGCCCTCGTCCACGAGCCGAGCATTGTCCTGGCCGACGAACCCACCGCCAGCCTCGATACCGGGCGCGCCCACCAGGTTGTCAGCACCCTGGCCAAACTGATCCACGAGCAGGGCCGCGCCGGGGTTATGGTTTCTCACGACTTGCGCATGTGCACCTACGCCGACCGCGTTCTCCAGATGGAGGACGGGCGACTCACCCGCGTGCTGACGGATCGCGTTGAGATTGATGCTCTGGCCCACGTGACGCATGCCGAAGAACACGCCGAGGCGGTGGCGTGACACGTCCCATCCGTCCTTCAGATGTCTACACCCGATGAAAAAAGCCGCTGATGCCCGACTATCGGCTATCGGTTATCGGCTATCGGCTATTTTTACCTCAGCAAGCTTATGCTATACTGGAGCGCCGTGGAGTTCTTCGGCAGTGAGAAGGAGGCAGGCTATGACGACGATTGGCAAGGATACGACGATCACCTGGGCCGGCCACGGTACCTTCCACCTCACCACCCCTGAGGGCCGGGGAGTGCTGATTGACGCCTGGATTGATGGCAACCCGGCTTGCCCTGCGGATCTCAAACCAAGACTGCGCCAGAACCTCGCCGCTATCCTGCTCACCCACGGCCACGGCGATCATAGCGCCGATCTGGTGCCGCTTGCGCAGGAAACCGGGGCGACGGTGATCTGTCAGTACGACTTACTGCCCTATCTGGAGGGCAAGGGTGTGCCGGGCACACAGTTGCTCGGCTTTAACAAGGGCGGCACAGTGAGCGTGGCTGATATGAAGGTCACGATGACTAATGCCCATCACTCTAGTTCGATCCACGAGGGCGGACAGACGATTGGCCTGGGTACGGCATGCGGTTTTCTGATCCGCATGAGCAATGGATTCACGATCTACCACACCGGCGACACCAGCGTGACGATGGATATGCAGATCATTCGTGATTTGTATAAGCCAGATCTGGTCATTTTGCCGATTGGCGACCATTTTACGATGGATCCACGTCAGGCGGCCTACGCCCTCAAGCTGATCGGCGCGGCCTACGCTATCCCCGGACACTACGGCACCTTCCCGATCCTCAGCGGTACACCCGCCGCCCTTGTCGCAGCATGTCAGGAGTTTGGTGTCACCACCGAGGTGATCGCTCTGAAGCCCGGCGAGTGCGTGAGCTAAAATGGGCGCATTGCGATGCGTCCGAACCACCGAATATGTCTCTATGAAGATCATCGTCCCTATCCAGATCCGTGAGTCTCTTGCGCCACACCTGCCCGCTGAGGTTGATGCCGTCTGGGTGAGTCTTACGGGCGACTTCGCGGGCGATCCGTCAGACGCAGTCGCCTACTTCCGCTGGTGGATGGCGCAACCTGCGCTGGAAGATGTCCTCGCCGCTGCCCCTCTCCTGCGCTGGATGCACACTCCCAGCGCCGGGGTCGATCATTTGTTGACCCCAACGCTGATCGCACACAACCTCACCCTGACTAACGCCGCTGGTCTCCACGCTATCCCCATCGCCGAATTTGTACTCGGCTTTATCCTGGCCCACGCCAAGCAGATGAGTACCTACCGTGCGGCCCAGGCCGAGGCGCACTGGCTTGAGGGATTGAATCTGCGTGAGTTGTACGATTCTACCTTGCTGATTATCGGCATCGGCGGGATCGGTCAGGCTATCGCTAAGCGAGCTGCCGCTTTCGGTATGCGAATCTATGGCAGCCGACGTACGCCTCATCTGATGCCCGATGTCGTCAGGGTGGTTGGTAGCGACGGCTGGCGCGACCTACTGCCCGAAGCCGACTATATCGTTGTTGCCGCACCCCTCACCGCTGAGACTCGCGGCATGATCGACTCGGCGGCGTTTGCGGCTATGAAGCCGACAGCCTACCTGATCAATATCGCCCGTGGCGAGATGATTGACGATCCGGCCATGATCGCCGCCCTGCGCAACGATCAGATCGGCGGGGTGGCACTCGATACCTTCGAGCAGGAGCCACTGCCCGCCGAAAGTCCGCTCTGGACCTTGCCCAACACCACCATTACGCCGCACGCCACGTCCAACTCGTCGCGCATGCACGAGCGCCAGGTCGCCCTCTTTATCGAAAACCTTGCCCGCTTTCGTACCAACCAACCGCTGTTGAATATCGTTGATAAATCAGCCGGATACTGAATGATTGCAGATTGCAGATTGTAGATTACAATCCACAATCCATAATCCATAATCTGCAATCTGCAATTCACAGGAGGAGACTATGACGCTTGATAACCTACGGGTATCCGATCCCGAGATTGCCGCGCTGATCGAGAGTGAGGCCACGCGCCAGCGCGAGGGTCTGGAGCTGATCGCCAGCGAGAATTACACGAGTCTTGCGGTGATGGAGGCCCAAGGCTCGGTGCTGACCAACAAGTACGCCGAGGGTCTGCCGAGTAAGCGCTACTATGGCGGCTGTGAGTTTGTTGATGTGGTCGAGCAGTTGGCAATTGACCGTGCCCTGAAGCTCTTTGGTGCCCAGGCGGCCAATGTGCAACCCCACAGCGGTGCCCAGGCCAATATCGCCGTTTTCACCGCTCTGCTCCAGCCCGGTGATACGATTCTCGGCATGCGCCTTGATCACGGTGGACACCTCACCCACGGCAGCCCGGTGAACTTTAGCGGCAAGTGGTACAACATCCAGTTTTATGGTGTTGATATGGCTACCGGCCAGATTGACTACGACGACCTGGCCCAGAAGGCCCGCACGGCTCGTCCCAAACTGATCACCTCGGGGGCCAGCGCCTACCCCCGGATTATTGATTTCGCCCGCATGCGCCAAATCGCCGATGAGGTAGGTGCCTTGCTCATGGCCGACATCGCCCATATCGCTGGGTTGGTGGCCGCAGGCGAACACCCCAGCCCGGTTGGTCACGCCCATATTGTCACCACAACCACCCACAAGACTCTGCGCGGCCCGCGTGGCGGTCTGATTATGATGGACGAGCCATACGCCAAGCAGATCAACAGCAGCGTCTTCCCCGGCAACCAGGGCGGCCCTCTCATGCACGTGATCGCGGGCAAGGCGGTGGCTTTTGGCGAAGCTCTGCGCCCTGAGTTTAAGAGCTACGCCGCCCAGATCCGCCGCAATGCCAAGGCTCTGGCTGCTGGCCTGACCGAGCGTGGCGTGACCTTGATCAGTGGCGGTACCGATAACCACCTGATGTTGGCCAACCTGACTGGCCTGGGGGTTACGGGTGCCCAGGCTCAGAAGGCTCTCGACCGCGCCGCGATTACGGTGAATAAGAACGCCATCCCCGACGACCCGCAGCCCCCCGTCCGCACCAGTGGTATCCGTATCGGCACGCCGGCAGTTACTACCCGTGGTATGGCCGAGGCCGAGATGGCTCAGATCGCCACGTGGATCGTTGACGTTCTCCAGCACCCCGACGACACCGAGCGCCAGGCCCGCATCGCTGCCGAGGTTGGCGAACTCTGCCAGAACTTCCCCGTCCCCGCCGATCTGGTACGGGTGTAAGGTCGTCTTGTTCAGAGGCGTATCAGGGGCGGTATTATCTCCTCCGACACGCCTTTATTTTTAATACAAATTAAAATATATTCAGAGGCGTGTTAGGAGCGGTGTTACCTCCCCTGACACGCCTTTATTTTTAATACAAATTAAACTATTCATCTCAGTTGGTGAGGGTACTTCGCAGATCCCCTAGAGGGTATTGCTGGCATACAGACATCCGCCACCCAGCGATGTATTGTGGAGAAGAGCGAAACGCTCACGGCCCAACAAACACCTACGAAGCCTGACCAGCGGGTGCGATGATCTCGGTGATTTATTTGGACGCCTCTATCACCGAGGGAGCAAGTGGCGTAACCGACCCTGGCAGGTACGCATAGCGTACTCCGCACATCCGTGTGCTGGTCAGCTCCACAGTGAAAGGAGCGACCTGCATGTTGACTGCTCACACGAGTCTCGACGCCGGATGTCATCGCCGCACTATCGCGGCAAATCAAGGAGTACGACCATGTTTTCGCTCAAACGTCTCTTCCCACTGGCCCTCGGCCTCAGCCTGGCTCTTGTCGCCCTGAGCGCCACCCCCGCCACTCGTGCCGCCGATAATGACGTAACTTTCGAGATCGTCGGTGCCCCGCTGTCCGCCTCCGTAGCTGCGGTCACGTTGGATGACATTACATCCTCCTACGACCAGCAGATACCAACTGGTAATATGACCCTATCGGTTATTGACCCGACTGGTCTCGGCAATGGCTGGAACGTAACTATCCTGTCGAGTACCCTGGTCTATACCGGTACTGCGAATACGAAGACAAACCTCACCGCTGACAAGTTCGCGATCAACACGCCCGGAACTCCGACGATGGTTGCGGGCATGGCAGTTGAGAACACCGCCGGACACGGGCCGTTTGTTGGCGTGGGCGGCACCCTTGATACCGCACGTAAGGTTATCCTCTCGGCTGCGGATCACGGCCTTGGCTCGTACACCCAGAACCTGCCGATCTCCCTCACCGTGCCAGCCTACACCCGCGCAGGTAATTATGCGGGTACGCTGACGGTGACGATCAGCGCTGGTCCGAACACCTAAGCACCTGATTGATAGCGCGGCGCTCCAGTAGCTGGTGCGCCGCGCCTGATGAAGAGAGCGGCACGGCGGATACCCGCTGCGCCGCTCTCGTATGTTGAGAGGGAGGCCACCGATGACTCGCACTAATCATTTGTTCACATATACCGCTTCCACACTTATGCTTATGTTCGCACTGGTGCTGCTCGGTACAGGGCGTGCCGCTGCAGAGGGTCAGGCGGTACCGCAGCTCGGTATTCGCCCCATTGACAGTGCGGGTACCTATTTTGACCTGACATTAGAGCCGGGCACGATGCGTGAACTGACGGTTGAGCTAGGAAACTACGGCTCCAGCCCAGTTCAGGTACGCACCTATGTAGCCAATGTAAATTCACTGGTGAACGGCGGTATGAGTGTGGGTGCTGAGGGTGATACAACCAGTGGAATGACCGCATGGATCACCTACCCAAGCGAAGTATTTCGCCTAGCAGTTTGTCGGAGAGAACCGTGAATAGCGCATCACAAAGCCAAATCGGCTTTTTTGGAATATGGCTCTGTGACGCCCTAAACCCCACTCTCTCCGACAGGCTGCTAGAGGCGCGTAGCGCACAGCGGCGCAGCTTCGTCCTGCGCGTGCCTCTCGACACCTCGCCCGGTGAGTATATGGCCAGCATCGTGCTTCAGAGCGATAAGGGCACACCGGCGTCTGGTGTGGGCGGGCTGTCGCTCAGTCAGGTGGTGCGCCATGCCATAACGGTCTCAGTAACGGTGCCTGGCGCACAGCGGCCCGCGCTGACAATTGGCACCGTGACCCATAGCATTGTGGGCGACAAGTCTGTGATCCACGTCAGTCTGCACAACACGGGTAATGTGCGCCTCCAGCCCACCGGCAACCTCGTACTGACGGATGCCGCCGGTAAAGAGGTAAGTCGCTTCCCGGTGAGTATGGGCACGATCTACGCGGGGACAACCACAAGCTTTGAGGTGCCGTTCGCCGGCATGCTTAACCTAGGCGACTACACGATCGCGCTGGATCTGAGCGACGCAAAATCCGGCCCGCTGGCTCAGGCTCCAGCCCTGCCCCTCCAGATCGTGGCACCGGCCACACCCGCCATGCCCACCGATTTTGCAGCAACAGCGGGGCCTCAGGTGGCACGGATCAATCAGGCTCCAAGCAGCCCACAGGTCGTCCCATCGCCTGCGCTGACTCCATTCCTGGGCATTGCGATCACGCCCGATGTGCTATTGGTTGGGCTCGCCTTCTTGATCCTGATGGCGTTCCTGCCGATGCTACGCCGTCGCTGGCGCTAGTACAGGTTCCCGAAAAGCTGAGCAAAGTGAAGCGTCCCGGTGAGCCTCATCGTCGCCGGGATGCTTTGCTATACTCAGCACGACAGTTTTACCGCGTTTCTTGTGTCGGTTGACTCAATCAGGAGAGGCATCTTAACGCTCTGTTGCGAAGGGTATTCATTACCATAAATGATCATCTGCTATGCTTGATATACTTGTTTTTGTACTATAAGATGTGACACGCAGAAAAGGGGAGAAGAATGGCCCGTCCGAAACGCCCGCCTCACCCCATGTTGAGGGTTGCGCGCACACATCTGAGTAAGCTGGCCCCTGAACTACGCAATGCGCGGCTCCGCCTACGCCAGCTTGATGGTCCGCCAGACTCGCCGCGCTTTGCGGTGTCGGTTGATATGTGTCGTGATGTCGCAGCGTGCATATACGGCGTCACCGACACCGATAAATGTCCGATCTTCGCGTGTAACCAACGACGCGCGGTTCGGCTCCTCCTTAGTCGCGAGGGCGAGCTACTCCAGGTGATCAATGATGATCTGCGCTGGGAGAAATAAGGGGTCGGTACTATGGAGACCGTCAAGTCGTGGATGAGTTCGCCAGCGATCATCGCTCGCGACACGGAGTCGCTCCCGCGCGCACGAGATTTACTCGTCACCGAGGGAATCCGGCGCTTGCCAGTGGTGAACGCTGCCGGGTGTCTTGTCGGTATCGTTACCGAGGGCGACATTAACCGCATCTCCGACTCGCCCGACCGCGATATTCATCATTACAATCTTTACTACCGGGTGCATGATCTGCCGCTGCGGAAGATCATGCGTCGCCCTGTCATCACCGTCAGCCCGGACACACCATTGCACGAGGCCGCCCACTTGATGGTCGCATGGAGGATTAGCGGGCTTCCCGTGCTGCATAACGGACAGGTCGTCGGGCTGATCACGGTCTCTGATCTTTTGCGGCGGTTGATAATGGCAGAGTACGACCATGAGTACGAGTCATTGCGCGAACGGTCAGTCTGAGTCAACACATACGTCTCCTCCAGGTTACAATGGAGTCACGCAAAGGAGCTTCCTCATGTATCGTCATATTCTTGTCCCGCTTGATGGATCGGCCTTAGCTGAGCAGGTACTGCCTCATGTCCACGCCCTCGCCGCAAATGAAGGCACCACTCAGGTGACGCTTTTGCGGGCCGTTCCGCCTGTATTCACTGCCAGCGTTGACTACAGTGGTCTGATGGCCAGCGACATCTCGGATAGCATGGCCACCCTGGAGCATGATGCCGAGACATATCTGAATGGTGTGGCCGATACCTTCCGCTCCGAGGGGTACACCGTTAACATTGAAGTGAGCGCAATGCCGGCGGCAGAGGCTATTCTCGACTTCGCCGAGAGCCAGCACGCCGACCTGATCGCCATTGCGACCCACGGGCGCAGCGGGATCAGTCGCTTTGTCTTCGGCAGCGTCACCCAGAAGGTGGTGCAGACGGCACCGGTGCCTGTCCTGGTGATCCGGCCAAAGCATAGCAACGATTAGTCTTGCGCAAGGCACTCTGTCGCCCTGCGTGCCCGGCCCATGAACGAGCGATTTTCTTGTGAGCAAAGGTCGCCTGCGCGTCCTCGTCAGGATGCACAGGTGGCCTTTATTCATGAGGATCAGAGTCTGAAAATAGCCGATAGCCGATAGTCGGGCATCAGCGGCTATGGGTGTTGTGCACGAATCGCTTGGTTGTCTGATCCGTAGTGAGGAGTTTCCTAATGACCCAGATTGATGGCGAGTTGGAACAAGCCTACGCCCGTCTGCGGACGATCTTGGTTGAGATGGGCAGCGTGGTGATTGCGATGTCCGGTGGGGTAGACAGCGTGCTACTAGCGATGGTGGCCCAGGATGTGCTTGGTGATCGCGCACTGGCCATCACCGCCGACTCGCCCTCGCTGCCCCGGCGTGAGTTGCGCGAGGCCATAGAACTGGCCCGATTGACCGGCATCCGCCATCTTGTCGTGCCTACCGCCGAGGTCGCCGACCCGCGCTACGCAGCCAACCCCACGAACCGCTGCTACTTCTGCAAAAATACGCTCTTCGCCCGCCTTGAAGATCTGGCGACTGAGCAGGGAATCACTTGGGTAGCCTACGGCGAGAACAGTGATGATCTGAGCGATCACCGACCGGGCCTGCTGGCCGCTGGCGAACACCACATCCGTGCGCCGCTGAAGGAAGCTGGGCTGGATAAAGCGGCCATCCGTGCTTTAGCTCGTCACCTTGGCCTGCCTGTCTGGGATAAACCGGCCTTCGCCTGCCTTGGGTCGCGGTTTCCCTATGGCACGGCAATTACGCCCGAGAGGTTGGCCCAGGTGGAGACCGCTGAGGATATACTCTGGCAGATAGGGTTTCGCCAGTACCGCGTGCGTTACCACGACGATTTGGCTCGGATCGAGGTTGGCAGCGACGAGATGCCCCAGATGATTGCTCATGCTGCCGAGGTGGTGGATCGCCTGCGCAGCGAGGCCGGATTCCGCCACGTCACCCTCGACCTTGCGGGCTATCGGCGCGGCAGCATGAACGAGGGTCACATTGCGATGATCTCGCTTCACACAGTCAGCACCGCGTCAGCGTGACGAGCGAGTGCTGGTGATCGATCGGGAAGACCGTGAGTCGCCAAAAAAATCGAATTGCCACCATTCCTTGTGCATGAGGTGACGGATGGAATCAGCACGCTGCTGCTGATTAGCGGCCACGGGCCGCAAGATGGCCTGCCGGGGCTTGGCAGCACTCGCAGCGCTGCTGGTGTCAGTGAGGCCGAAAGCTGCCCACCCAGCCGCAGTGGCAGTCACGGCGACAGTGGCGAGAGTGGTGTTAAATGTCGTGACTAGGAGGCGTCGATTCGGTTTCCGGCGAGCCATGAAATACTCCTCATTGTATAATTTAGGTCGGCTTGGAGAGCGTCGTCAAAAGGCATGCGATTATGCGGCTGCGTTCCCCGTTAGTCGTCTGCTCACCTGGATGCGGTAAATGGTCAGCGCCACAAGGCTCAGGCCGCTGGCTGCGTAGAATAACCGTACCCACATTGATCCGCTGTCGCTCCCACTCCAGATGCCGTGGGCCAGGGCCAGGGCGAAGATACCGAAGCTGAGATAGTGGATTATTCGCCAGACCTGCCAACTGATCCAGCGCCGCACGTAGAAACTGAACGCAACCGGGATCATGAGGTAGAAGGCCAGTTGCCCCAGGCCAACCCAAAAGGGCTCGTAGTCTGCACTTGCAAAGGGCAGGAGGATCTGAACTAGACTAAAGCCGAAGAACTGGTCGCCCAGCAGACTCAGGGCGTGGATGGTCGCGAAGACGAGACCCAGGATACTCGCATATTCGTGTATGTCCGACACGGTGGGGCCGCCGGGCCAGGCTCGCGCCATGCGGTTAGTAATCGTCAGGCCCAGTACCATTGACCACCAGAGCAACCCGTAGGAGACAAAGGCGCTGGCCCGTGTCAGATACCAGAAAGATTTCTGTCCCAACATGGCTGTGTTCAGGCTGGTTCCCACGTCGGGGAAGACGACGGCCAGCACGAGGGCGCTGCCCAGCATCAGCACCAGGGCCAGCAATGATATCAGCACAGGCGCAGCTACACCGACAACCGTGGTGATATTGCTATCGGCGATCACCGGGCGGCGCAGGGTTGTTTGCTCAGTATCACGCGGGGAAGGTGTGGTCATCTTCATTCCTGATCGCACACGACGGCTTTGGGAGTTCCACTTCATAAAAACGACGCTTGCACTCTATCATAACCGAGAGTTCTTTAGAAATTCTAGGGAATACATAAATTTTGGATGAGTTTTTGACGAGGAGCGCCATGAACATCCGCTTTATCCCCGTCCCTTTTGCCGAGATCGCCGATGCGCTCCGCCTAGACATCATCGGCCTCACCTCGCCCATTGACTCCTTCCTGGAGGAGCATATTCTTACCTCACGCCACTACCGCATCGAGATTGATGGGGCAGCGGCGGGACGCTGCGCTATCCACGGTGAGAGCCTCATCACCCAGTTTGCGCTCGATGCCGCCTACCGCCGCTACGGGCAGACAACCTTCCAGAGAGTGCGGCGGCTTGAGAGTGTCCAGGCTGCCTTTGTGCCAACCTGCGACGAGATTTTTCTCTCGCATGCCATTGACGACTACCGGCAGATTGACCGTCAGGCATACTTCTTCCAGGCTCTGCCCAACACGCCTGCGCCGGAAAGCGATGTCTCTATTCGCCAGGCATCGCCAGACGACCTGCCAACCATCCGGGCCGGATCGGGCAGTTTCTTCAATGCACTTGAGACAAACTTAGAAGCGGGGAAACTATACATCACCGAGTGCGCAGGAATCTGTGAGGGATTCGGGATTATAGACCGCAGCACGCTCTACACAGATGTCGCCAGCATCGGGATGTATACCGTGGAGTGGGCACGCCACACGGGCGTAGGAACCGCCACCATCTGCGCACTGATCGCGGAGTGTCGGCGGATTGGGTTGCGACCAGTGGCGGGATGCTGGAACTACAATCACCGCTCAAAGCAGACCCTTGAGGCGGCGGGGATGTTCAGCCACACGCGGTTGCTGAGAATAAGCTATTAGACAAGGTTTCAGGTGCCAGGTTTCAGGTTTACAGTTCGTAGTGCAGGCTTCCAGCCTGCCGACGCTCATCTGGCGGGCTGGAAGCCCGCACTACGCGCAGCCCAAACTGTAAAGCTGGATTGAACCATGTCTTAGCTGATCTCCGTACACAACAAAGGGTGCGACGTGGCAGAGCCACGCCGCACCCTTAATGCTGTGTAACGAAGCTACTTCGTCTCGCGGTAAGAAACGTGCCGACGCACGATCGGGTCGTACTTCTTCAGCTCAAGGCGGCTCGGGTCGTTACGGCGATTCTTCATGGTGGTATAGGTGTGGCCGCTCTCGGAGCTCTTCAGCCTGATCACGATGCGGTTGCCCTTTTTGCTGGCCATATGACAAGTCCTCTCGACTATCGCGTCAAAATTGCGCCCGCAGGCGCACTGACGGCCATTGTAGCATACGCCAGATGATCCGACAAGCAGCCCTGATGCGGCGTATCGGTAGGTGTATTAGGGCAGGTGCAAAGTCCGCAGAGTAC
>Ga0208376_1000164_pt1 | contig 20315 bp, 15 predicted proteins | sample CryBogmetaGMA25M_FD_184548 | JGI IMG/M metagenome (GOLD analysis project Ga0208376, IMG submission 184548) | Freshwater microbial communities from Crystal Bog, Wisconsin, USA - MA2.5M (SPAdes) | ecosystem: Environmental > Aquatic > Freshwater > Lake | place: Crystal Bog, Wisconsin, USA...
GCTTAGCCCAGACGAGTTCCGCCAGCGGGCGCAAATGATCGAGGCCGAGGTAGGCAATGTGATTGTCGGCCAGCGCGAACTGGTGCGCCAGGTAGTGGTGACGCTGCTGGCCGGTGGCAATGCGCTGCTGGAGGGCGTACCCGGTCTGGCCAAGACCACCCTGGTGCGGACTCTGTCTGACGTGATTGACTGTAGTTTCTCGCGCATCCAGTTCACCCCCGACCTGATGCCGGCTGACATTATTGGCACAACGCTGATTAGCGAGGATGAGCAGGGACGCAAGGCGTTTCGCTTTGAGCGCGGGCCGATCTTCGCCAACATGGTATTGGCCGACGAGATCAACCGGGCCACCCCAAAGACCCAGAGCGCGCTGCTGGAGGCGATGCAGGAGCATACGGTCTCAGTGGCGAAGACCATCCATCAGCTTGGTCAGCCCTTCTTTGTGCTGGCCACCCAAAACCCGTTGGAGATGGAGGGTACCTATCCGCTGCCCGAGGCTCAGCTTGACCGCTTCTTTTTTAAGGTGAATGTGACCTTCCCCACCGCTGCGGAGTTGGTGGAAATTGCCCAGCGCACCACGGGTGCCCGTCGCCCACAGACCCGTCATGTGGCGAATGGTGCGATGATCGTTGAGATGCAGGAACTGGCCCGCACTGTGCCCATCGCCAGCCACGTATTGGATTATGCTGCCCGCCTGATCACCGCCACCCACCCCGGCGGCAAGGAGAAGCCCAGCGTTACCCGGCAGTACGTGCGCTACGGAGCCTCGCCCCGTGGCATGCAGGCGATCATTTTGGCCGGTAAGATTATGGCCCTGCTCGATGGCCGCTTCAACGTAGCCTTCGCCGACCTGAAGGCCGCCGCCCTGCCCACCCTGCGCCATCGCGTCGTCCTTAATTTCGAGGCCCAGGCCGAGGGTATCTCCTCCGATGAGGTGGTTAAAGGCGTGATTGAATCGATCAAAGAAGGGTGATGATGTAGATTGCAGATTGTAGATTGCAGATTGCAGATTGGCGCTGCAATCTACAATCTGCAATCTGCAATCTGCAATGATATGACAGAGCCTCTGCTAGAAACCTCATTCTTGCGCAAACTCGACCGCCTGAATATCCTGACGCGCAGGGCGATGGCGGGCGACATCCAGGGTGAGCGGCGCAGCCCTCGGCGCGGCTCGTCGGTGGAGTTTGCCGACTTTCGGCCCTACGCCACCGGCGACGACATCCGCCAGATTGACTGGAATCTCTACGCCCGCGCCGAGCGTTTCTACCTGAAACTGTTTGTGGCCGAAGAGGAACTGAGCGTCCATTTGCTGCTGGATACCAGCGCCAGTATGGACTGGGGTGAGCCGAATAAACTGCGCTACGCCAAACAACTCGCCGCTGCCTTTGGCTATATCGCCCTGAGCAACCTCGACCGGGTCAGCGTGAGTGCCTTCGCCGCCGAGCCGCAGGCTGCCGCACTGCCCAGCGTGCGCGGTAAACGTGGCGCACTGCCGCTCTTTGGCTTCCTCCAGCGCCTCGTCCCCGGCAAGGGCGGCGATCTTACCAAAACCTGCCGCACGTATGTGCAGACGGCGCGCACCCCCGGCCCGCTGCTGCTCTGTTCCGACCTGCTCGACGCCAACTGGAAGGACGCCCTCGCCGCCTTCTCGTCGCGGCCCTTCGAGGTGACGGTGATGCACATCCTGGCACCCCAGGAGATCTCGCCTGAGCTTGATGGCGACTTCAAGCTGATAGACGTGGAGGGCGGCGAGTCCGTGGAGATCAGCGCCGATATTGGCCTGATCCAGCGCTATCGCGAGAGTTTGGCCAGTTGGCGTGCGGAGATCGAGAGCTTCTGCAACGGGCGCGGCATGAACTACATGGCCGTTGACACTGCTGTCCCGGTTGAGGAGTTTATGCTCGCGCAGATGCGCGGGCGTGGCGTGCTAACGTAGTCTGGAGGCTTCTATGAGTATCGTTACTTCTCCCGAACCCGTTGCGGCGGTTGTCTACCCGGAAAGCGATGGCAAGCCGATAGCCGATAATACTCGGCAATTCCGCTGGATCGTGACGATCCAGGGCGGATTCGACGCGATCTACCGTGAGAAGCCCAATATCTTTGTTGCCGGGGATTTGCTCTGGTATCCAGTGGAGGGTCAGCCACGTATTCGTCAGGCACCCGACGTCATGATCGTGTTTGGTCGTCCCAAGGGTGAACGCGGATCGTACCAGCAGTGGCGCGAGGGTAACATCGCCCCACAAGTGGTCTGGGAGGTTCTTTCGCCCGGTAATACGGCGAACGAGATGACCCGCAAGTTCAGCTTTTATGATCGCCACGGTGTTGAGGAATATTACATCTACGACCCGGATCGTGGCACATTGAGCGGCTACCTACGCGTTGATGATCATCTTGAGGAAATTGACGATATTGAGGGCTGGATTAGCCCACGCACGCACGTAACACTGCTCCTCAATGGCGGCAATTTGGTCTTGCTGCGGCCCGATGGTGCTGCTTTTGCCAGTTACCTTGATCTGGATTACCAGCGTGCAGATGCAGCTATGCGAGCGGATCAGGAACGCCAGCGGGCCGATCATGAGCGCCAGCGGGCCGATCATGAGCGCCAGCGGGCCGATCAGGAATACCAGCGGGCCGACAATGCCGAGGCTCGTGCGGCTGCCCTCGCCGCACGTCTACGCGAACTCGGCATAGACCCCGACGCCTGAGGAGTCTCCCTATGTCGCTGATCAGCCCCTTGGCCCTGCTCGCTGCCGCCATTGTCGGGCCGATCATTGTGGCGATGTATCTGCTCAAACTGCGCCGTGAGGAGCACTCGGTCTCCTCAACCTTCCTCTGGCAAAAAATGGTGCGCGATGTGGAGGCCAACGCGCCCTGGCAGAAGCTGCGCCGCAGCCTGCTGCTGCTGCTCCAGCTCTTGCTGATGTTGCTGCTGGTGCTGGCCCTGGCCCGCCCGTTCTTCCCGACCCAGGGCATCAGCGGGCGCAACCTGATCATTATCCTCGACCACTCGGCGAGCATGGGGGCCAGCGATGAGTCTCCTTCACGTCTGGATGCGGCGAAGGCCAAGGCCATCCAATTGATTGACCAGTTGCCCGACGGCGGGCGGGCCACAATCATCGCTGCCGGGGGCAGCATGCAGGTACCCGCCGCCGCCACCAGCGACCGGCGCGAGCTGCGGCGGGTGATTGACGCGATCCAGCTCGGTAACGGCGGCGGCAGCGATCTTGCTCAGCCCCTCACTTTGGCCTCGGCCCTAGCCGCCCGCGAAGAGGATAGCGAGGTGGCGATTATTTCTGATGGCAATGTGGGAGTCCCCAGCGACATCCGCATACCGGCTCGCGTCAGCTATTTCCCGATTGGCCGGGCCACCGAAAATGTCGCTGTGAGCGCGATCTCGCTTCTGCCCAACCAGAATTCGCAGACTCTCTTTGTGCAGGTGACGAATTACGGCCTATCGGCCGCCGCCCGCCGCCTCGATATTTACCTTGACGGGGCGATCTTTAACGCCTATAACCTGAATCTTGCCCCTGATCCAACGGGCGGACAGAGCATTCAGGCCGAGATCCCGCCTCAGGTGCGGGTGGTTGAGGCCCGCCTAGATGGAACCGATGCCCTCGCCGCCGATGACCGCGCCTTCGCCGTGAGTACCCTTGGCGACGCCCTGAACGTGCGCTTGATCAGCCCCGGCAATCGCTTTTTGGAGACGGGTCTGGCCCTGTTGCCCGGTGTCAGCGTGACGAAGCCGATCAGCGGGACGAGTACCTTCACCGAGACGATCTCGCAGATTCCGGTGACAATCATTGACGGACTGCCGCCCGCCACCCTGCCGCCTGGCAACCTGCTCTTTGTCGGGCCGATCCGCAGTAGCGACTACTTTTCGGTGACGGGCGAGATTGAGTTCCCCAGCCTGCGTCCGATCAGCGGCGATGAACCCATTCTGCACAATGTGAGTCTGAGCGAGGTAAGCGTACTGAAGGCAGCGCGGATCACGCTGGGGAGCTGGGCACGGGTGGTGGTGGATAGCGACGGTGCGCCGCTACTGGCCATCGGCGAGCGTGATGGGCGGCGGATCGCGGTGTTGGCCTTCGACCTGCATAACTCAGATCTTCCCCTCCAGGTCGCCTTCCCGCTGCTACTCTCAAACCTGATCAGCTACCTCGCTCCCGGCAACGGGGCCGAGGCATCGCAGCTTCTGCCCAGTCAGCCCCTGGCCCTCCCAGTAGACGCCAGCATCACCGAGGTGCGCGTGACCCGCCCGGACGGCACGGTTGCCAGTTCGCGTGATGGCGGTGTGCAGATTCGCGACGGCCAGGCGATCTTTATTGACACCGACGCCCTGGGGGTGTACATGCTAGAAGCACTGCGCGACGGCGAGATTCTGGCGATCCACCGCTACGCTGTAAACCTCTTCGCGCCTAAAGAGTCGGCGATCACCGCACAGCGCGACCTGAGCGTGCCCCAAATCAGCGGTGCGCAGAGCACGATCACCCGTACACGCGACGGACGCCAGGAATTTTGGCGTTGGCTGGCCCTGGTCGCCCTGATCGTGCTGGTGATCGAGTGGCTGGTCTACCAGCGCAACGGGCTGGTCTATCTGCGCCAGCGATGGCGCGGGTAGGGCGAAATTATGGTATCATCCGCCCCACGTGGCCGTCATTCGCAACTTAGACAAGGTTCGCAGATACTTTACAGCTCTACCCCCCCTAGCCCCCCCGCAAGCGGGGGGGAACCAATGCGTTGTCCCCCCCGCTTGCGGGGGGCTAGGGGGGTAAGTATGCCAAGAGTGTAAAGTAAACTCAGCCCCTCTGAAACCATGTCTTAGTACGACAACGAGACTCCTTCGATTTACGGCCACAGAAAGCCACGGAAGTACACGGAAATGTTTTTTCTGTGACTTTCTGTGTGCTTCTGTGGCAAAACTTTGTTGTAATGTTAGTTTGAGGGAAAGTATCATGGCTGTCATCAGAATTCTGATCGCCGAGGATAATGACCTTGTCTCCCTCACCCTTGAGGAACAACTGAAGGGCCTCGGCTACGACGTAGTTGGGATCGCCCGCAATGGTAACGAGGCTATCGCGCTGGCGAACCGGCTGAAGCCCGACCTGATTATGATGGACATCCGTATGCCCGAGATGGAGGGCACGGAGGCAGCCGCTCGCATCCACGATCAGATGGCAGTGCCGATTATCATGCTCACCGCCTACGCCGATAAAGAGACCGTGCGCAAGGCTGAGGCAGCCGGTGCCCTGGCCTACCTGGTTAAGCCGGTGAGTGAGGTTGAACTGCCCCCCGCCATCACTATTGCCCTGGCCCGCTTCCACGAGATCCAGGGTCTGCGCACCCATGTAAATGAACTGGAGGACTCGTTAGAGGCGCGCAAGCTGATCGAACGCGCCAAGGGAATTCTGATGCAGCGCCTTGGCCTCAACGAGCGCGATGCCTACGAGCGACTACGTCAGCGCGCCCGTGATAAGCGGACAAAGATGAAGGATATTGCGCAGGCGATCATTGAGGCGGAGGAGTTGCTCGGATCCTAGTTGATTTTGGATTTTGGATTTTGGATTGCGGATTGCGGATTGCAGGCTGTACGCCAATCCGCAATCCAAAATCCAAAATCCGCAATTGCTTGACGCTCCGCAGACCGTATGTTATAGTCAGCGCCGTAGCGGCCATAGTAGTTGAGTGAAGCAAACCGATGCCGAACGTGGCCAACAGCTTTTTCTCCTATTATTTTACCAGCCCACATATGGCCTGGTCGCTTCGCATTGTCTAGGAACTTCTGTCAGCAGACAACTCGTTCAGAGGGCGTGAGGCGACCGAGCCTCACGCCCTCTCTGTGTTTTTCGCCACCCAGAGAGAGAGGGCGCTATGACCATCTGGTGCCGAGGTATTCGCGGCGCGACAACCTGTGACGAGAACAGCCGCGAGGCTATTCTCACCGCTACTCGCGAGATGCTCCAGCTTATGATCGCGGCCAACGGCCTGCGGCCCGAGGATCTCGCTAGCGCGATCTTCACCACCACGCCCGACCTGACCGCCGAGTTTCCTGCCGTGGCCGCCCGTGCGCTGGGTTGGGTTGACACCGCCCTCATGTGTGGCCACGAAATGAGCGTCCCCGGCAGCCTGCCGCGCTGCATCCGCGTACTTGTCCACTGGAATACCGAGCGTCAGGCCAGTGAGGTGATCCATATTTATACTCGCGGTGCCAGCAACCTGCGCCCCGAGCACGCCGCCCGGATGTCGGCATTACAGACACCGCTTGAGTAAGACAAGGTTTCAGGTATCAGGTTTTAGGTTTACAGTTCGTAGTGCGGGCTTCCAGCCTGCCAGATTCGTGTCGGCAGGCTGGAAGCCCGCACTACGAACACCGCAAACTGTAAAGCTGATCTGAACCTTGTCTAAAGGGTGAAGAAAGATGATCCCAATAACCGCTGAGGCCGCTCCGTGCGGCACGCTAAAGCTCGTACCCGCGCCCGCCGTTGCCCGTAACAGCCATGAAAAAGAGGAGGATCGCGCCATGATCATTGTGATGCAGACCGGATCAACCCAGGCGGATATTAATGATGTGCTTGAACGCCTGAAGGAGTACGACCTCCAGGGCCACCTGATCATTGGGGCCGAGCGCACTGTGGTGGCGGTGGTCGGTGCCACTATTCCATCCACCCTGCGCGAGGAGATGGAACACTTCGGCGGGGTGAAGGAGACGCTGCGGATCACCCAACCCTACAAGCTTGTCTCGCGTGAGGTGCGGCCCCACGACACGATTGTGGATGTGCGCGGGGTGAAGGTAGGTGGCGGCAGCGTGGTGGTGATCGCTGGTCCCTGCTCGGTTGAGAGTGAGGAGCAGATCATTGAGTCGGCCCGCGTGGTGCGCGATGCCGGGGCGAATATGCTGCGCGGCGGGGCATTCAAGCCGCGCTCCTCGCCCTACACGTTCCGTGGACTCGGCGAACTCGGCCTCAAGCTCCTGGCCCAGGCCCGCGATGAGACTGGCCTGCCCATCGTTACCGAGGTGATGACTCCTGGCGATGTAGATCTGGTGGCGCGCTACGCCGATGTACTCCAGATTGGCGCACGCAACATGCAGAACTACCAATTGCTGGAGGAGGTCGGTCGCACCGGCATTCCCGTCCTGCTCAAGCGTGGACTCTCGGCCACGATTGAGGAGTGGCTGCTGAGCGCCGAGTACGTGATCGCCCAGGGCAACCCCAACGTGATCCTCTGCGAGCGCGGCATCCGCACCTTCGAGACAGCCACCCGTAACACGATGGATCTGAACGCGGTGGCGGTGGCTAAGAAGCGCACGCACCTGCCGGTGATCGCCGATCCCAGCCACGGCACGGGCAAATGGTACCTGGTGGCTCCCCTAGCCTTGGCCAGCATTGCCGCCGGAGCCGATGGGGTGATTATCGAGGTTCACCCCGACCCGGACCGCGCCAAGTCCGACGGCGGCCAGTCCCTGAACCCGGAGAACTTCGCCGCCCTTATGCCACGCATCGCTGCCGTGGCCCAGGCGCTTGGGAGAAAATAGGGATGGTGACACCTGATATGACCCGGCATAGCCGGGTCATATCAGGTGTCACCATCGCTTGTTGCGTTGGCGGTAGCACCCCCAGCCTTGACACCCGCCGCATCTGAAAGCTATAATGCGGCAGGTTTCTCCCAACATCCGTACATATCCTGGAGTGCTGCGCCCCAATGAATAGATCTTCTCAATTGCGTAATGCGGGCATTGCAATCTTCTTCATCATTGCCGTGCTTCTTGGATCGCAATTCTGGGGCGTTGTGCCTGCGCGAGCCCAGGAGGCCGTTACTGTTACGCCAGCCAGCCCTCAGATAAGCCTTGCGCCTGGTGGAAACGGCTCAGTGACAATTAGGATTACAAATAACAATATCTCTGGTGCAGGTTCGGTTGATCGCAATATGAGCTTCGCGTTCAACACCATCTCGGGTATCACGCTATCGAACCCTGGCACTGTCTTTGTTGGGGTTGGTACGTCACAGGATATAACGATTACTGCAACCTCTACCGATTCAAAGCAGGCTCCTGGGACGTATACCGCCACAGTAACAATCACTGCCTCTCCTACATCTACATCTACAAGTGCATCCAGTGTCACCAAGACTTTTACATTGACGGTTATCGTCACCGGGTCCACATTCACACCAACATTTACCACGACACCCACCACTGGCGTGGCCACCGTCACGCCGACACCCGGCCCAGTGTGTAAGGATGGATTCGAGCCGGATAACAGCCCCGCTGCCGCGCACCCACTTGATGTCAACACGGCGCAGCAGCATGCGATCTGTCCGGCCAATGACGAGGATTGGCTGGTGTTTGGCGGTGTAGCGGGTAAAGTCTATGTGATTGATGTTTCGCGGCAAGATCCAGGGATCGATCTGTCTCTGGAGCTGTTTGACAAGGATATGAACAGCATCGCCTTTAACGACGATTTCTATAACCGCGATCCGAGCAACCCCAATCCGGGCGACACCAAACCACGAATCACCATCCGCATCCCATTTGATGGGCCGTACTATATAAAGGTGCGTGATACAGCGGGGCGCGGCGGGGTAAACTATATCTACGATATTGCCCTGCTCGACCAGAGCTATGGCCCCACCCCGTCCACGGTGCGTGAGGTATGTCAGGATCTTTTTGAGCCTGATGGACTGCCCGAGCAGGCACGCCTGATTACCTCGAATGAGATCCAAGAGGAGCGCCGACTCTGCCCCGCTGGCGATGCGGACTGGGTCACCTTCTTTGGCAAAACGGGCAAACGCTACATCATTTACACTGACACCCGGCGCTATGTTGGTTCCAACAGGGTGAATGGGCAGGCCCAAGCCGGTGCCGATACGGTGATGGTCCTCACAGACCGCGATGGGGTAAGTCTGCTCGATGTCAATGACGATATCGCTGGCGGTAATACGCTCGACTCACAAATTGAGTTTATCCCTGAGGTTGACGGGTTCTACTTCGTGCAGATCAAAAATGTGGGAGACATTGGCAACCAGTTTATCCGCTACGATCTGACCCTCCTGCTCTGTCTGCCAGGACAGACGGACTGTGGACGGGGCGATGTCACCACAACGGCACCGGTGCGACCGATCACTCCACAGCCAACGGGGACTCCGGCGAATGTGTTTGTCCTTGATCCGACGAGTACGCCGAAGCCGTAAGGCCACAGATTGAGCATCAGCCTGCGCGATGAGGCCCTCACGATCATCAGCCATCTGGCCGAGATCGGTTCTCGTCGTGCGGGTTCCCCTCAAGAGGCGACCGCCGCTGCCTTCGTCAACGGGCGGCTGCGCCGTGCGGGCATGGGCGTCACGACTCACCCGCTGGCTGTTTCGCCCCGCCGCCGTCGTCTGTACGCTGCGGTTGCCGCTGCTGGGATCATCGCTGCCCTCACCGCGATCTTTCTGCCCCTCCCCGCCCTTACGCTGGCCCTAGCCGCAACCGTCATCCTCAGCCTCGACGCCGCACGTGGCCCACTAGCCCAGATCGGATCGCGCCACGCCAGCCAGTCCATCGTTGGCACCCAGGCCATCACCGGGGGCGCAGGGCTGGCTCCGCGTTCGCCGCGCTGGCGGGTTGTCATCCTCGCTCCGCTGGACTCGCCCACGGTGGCGACAGGGCTCTCCGTATTAGCTGGATCTGCTCGTCTGGCGGTACTGGCGCGCAGTTTCTCCCTGGCCCTCGTAGTCCTGGTGGCCCTGGCAGAACTACTCAGCCCCCATCGGGGGTGGGTGCTGTTTGTGGTACCGGCAGCCATTCTGCTCACGCTTCAGTTAGCGGCTGCGCTGCGTGGCCCGCAGCCCGCCGCCTGCGACGGAAACCTGGGTGCCCTGACAACCTTGGTGCTGGTGGCGCAGCGCCTGCGCACCCTGGATCATGTTGAGATCTGGGCCGCTGCAGTCGGGGCGATCTCACTCGATCCTGGCGGAATTGAAGAGTTGCTCCGAATCTATCCCTTTGAGCCCGCCCGCACGTTGATCATCACGCTTGAGCAATTCGATGGCGAACATTTATACTATCGCATCAACAGACGCCGGGGGCATCAGGTGATCATAAACCTGACGGATCCGACCCTCGCGATCAGTGCCGATGGACGCAACCAAGCCGATGGTGTAGTACTCGAACCGCTGCGGCGCAGCGGGATGCAGACAATCTCCGTGTATGGACGCAGTGATTTTGGCACACACAAGGATATCGCGCTGCTGAGCGAGAAAGCCGCCCTGCTGATTACGGCGATTGTGGAACAGCTTGAGGATGGGGGATAGTCGTCCTTATTCAATTCGCCTGGGCCGGTACTGAATGGCTTCGGCCAAGTGCGCCGCGCCAATCGAGTCGCTGCTGGCAAGATCGGCAATGGAACGAGCCAACTTCAGCACACGATGGTAGCCGCGAGCGGACAAGTTGAGCTGACGCACGGCAGCCTTCATCAGACTCTGGCCGGCAGCATCGAGCCGACAATATTCGCGGATCTCGCCAGCGCCCATGTCGGCGTTACTCAGGCAGCGCGGATGGCTGCGGAAACGCCGGAACTGCCGTTCGCGGGCGGCCACCACCCGCGCCCGGATGGCCGCACTCGGCTCGCCCAGTCGGTCGCCGCTCAGCTTTTCGTAGTTCACCCTGGGCACTTCAACGTGGATGTCAATCCTATCCAGCAGCGGCCCGCTGATCTTCTTCTGGTAGCGGCTCACCAGGGACGGCGAGCAGGTACACTGACGATCTGAGTCGCCATGCCAGCCGCAGGGACAGGGGTTCATCGCACCGATCAGCATAAAGTTGGCCGGGAAGGTGACGCTGCCAATCGCCCGGCTCAGCGTCACCACGCGATCTTCCATCGGCTGACGCAGCACTTCCAACTTCTGGCCAAACTCGGGCAACTCGTCGAGAAAAAGGACTCCGCGATGGGCCATCGAGACCATCCCTGGCTTGACGCGACCGGCCCCGCCTCCCACCAGCCCCGGCTGCGAGGTGGTGTAGTGCGGCGCACAGAAGGGTCGTCGCCGAATCAGCGGCGTATCACGCGGGAGTTGGCCGCTCACGCTGTAGATTTTGGTCACTTCCAGCGCTTCTTCCAGGGCCAGGGGCGGCAGGATGGAGAGCAGCGCACGGGCCATCATAGTCTTACCGGAGCCAGGAGTTCCATTAAGCAAAGCGTTGTGGCCACCGGCGGCGGCCACCTCCAGCGCCCGCTTCACATGTTCTTGGCCGCGCACATCCTGAAAGTCCACCGGGTAGCTCAGCTCACCATCCTCAAAACGGACACTCGCCAGATGCGGGGCGATCACCTGCGAACCGGCCAGATGATCGGCCAGTTCGACCAGGGTACGCACCGGGATGATCATTGGCCCCTCGATCAGCGCGGCCTCGGGCGCATCCTCGGCGGGCAGATAGATCGTTTTGACCCCACGCGAACGGGCGACAGCGGCCATCGAGATCACACCATCGGTGTGGCGCAGGCCACCATCAAGCCCCAGTTCGCCGATAAATACCGCGTGGCTGGCGTCGCACTCCACCTGCTGCGCAGCCAGTAGCAGGCCCACGGCGATTGGCAGGTCGTAAGACGGCCCAACTTTGCGCAGGTCAGCCGGGGCCAGATTAACCGTCAGGCGCTTGAGCGGGAAATTCATACCCGAGTTGCGGATGGCCGAGCGCACCCGCTCGCGACTCTCCTGCACCGCCGCATCGCCCAATCCAACCACGGTGAAGGCGGGCAACCCACCGGCGATGTCAACCTCAACCTCAACCAGCACGCCCTCCAGTCCAATCAGGGCGCAACTGTACACTTTTGCAAGCATGTCCGACTCCTCCTCGGCTTTGCGAACGCGACTCGCATGTGTACCGTAGGAGGAGGGAGAGAGGATACGGATGAGTAAGCGGGATGGAGTATTCGCCTTTCCTACGCCCGCTCCAGGTTCAAAGCCAATAGTCGCGATAGGATGTCGTCATCGCTCAGGTCGTGGGGCCACGCATAGGCGTCATATACCGCCGTGTCGAGCGTGCGATGTGCCGCAGAGAGCCAGTCGGGGTGCTTATTGTAGAGGCTGGTCAGCGTGCGCTTTTTCAGCTCGACCTCACTCATGTCAGGTGGATTAAGCCACTTGTCGCGCAGGCGCACCAACTCGCGGGCGGCGTCGGCAATAGCCCTGACCCGAGGGTCGGCATCCTCCATCGGCTCGCAGCCCGGCGGCCAGGGGAAGGGGTAGGTCTCGAAGCAGGTGGGAGCGTTGTAGGTGGGTCGCTCTCCTCCGTGTTGCCCAGCCATGCGCAATGACCAAAGCTCGTGCGCTTTGGAATGCAAGATACCGAAAAAGTAATCGTCCGTCCGAGCAAAGACATAGAGACGTGCAGCGGGGAGTACGTGTGATGGCACCCACACAAACAGTCTGTGTTTTGCGACTAAAACCGTGGCAATGTATCGCGACAGCCCTCTCAGTGCTTTGCGCATAACTGGTCGAGGACGTTCGTGTATCCACCACTTTGCTTGATGACTAGCTCTGTCGTTCTTTATTCTCGCGGGCATGACATGCTCTCGGAGGTAGGCGTAAGGTGCTTCGTACTGGGCAGCATCCTCCTCAGAGGCATCAACACCAAAATCAATAATCCACTTATGACGCGGGCGATCAGTAATATCCTCACCTATTAACCAAGGTCGAACGACATCACTGTTTGGTCTTCCGCTCGCGTTTGCAGGCGCGGCGAGTAAATGTTCTGCGATTTCTTGGTTAATATCGGAGGCACCCGCTTTTGTGACACCCATAAAAACAATCTCGGCATTTTCCTGAAGCTGCTTAATCTGAGATATGCTATGCACTGCTGTTAAGTCAGAATGAATAGTGGTAACTTTTTCTTCGTCGAGATAATATTCATTTTCTGAGCCATCATCAAAACAGATGACCACAATATGCAGCGATGCACCATTAAGAACCCAAGGCCGATCACTTAACGCCATGAAAATGTTACCTGTAGCTTTGATGCGATCTAGTACAGGGCGACTGTTCTTTTGTCTAATGACTTTTGTTGCGAGTAGTCCAGCCCGTCGCACCTTCTTCTGTTCGATAAATGCTCTTGCCCGCTCAAACCAGTATGTCACTAAATCTGCGCCACCCGGAACACGCCCTGAATAGTGTGTGCGCAACGTCGTTGTGTAAATATCTCCCAATTCATCTCTCATATCTTTTGCCCCAAGAAACGGCGGGTTCCCCATGATCACATCCGCTTCGGGCCACTCTGGCTCAACCGATTGCCCATCGAGTCCAATGGACAGGATCGCGTCCTTGCACTCAATTGTGTGCAGCATGTGCAACACCGGCTCGGCGGTTGGCCCTTCCAGCCAGCCATTTTGTTTCATCCATTGCAAGTAGCCAATCCAGATCACTACCTGGGCCAATTCGGCGGCAAACGGGTTCTTCTCGATGCCGTAGAATTGAGCCGGCGTCACCCCAAGTTCGGGCTGGGTTAGCTCAAAACCACCGGCGTAGCGCCAGACCTCGTGCTCCAGATCTTTGAGTTGGTGCAAGGCTACATAGAGAAAATTCCCACTGCCGCAGGCTGGGTCAAGCACCCGTACCTTCGAGAGCGAATCCATAAAGTCAAAGATCATCGTCTCAGCGACACTGCGGAGGCGCTGGCGAGCTGCGCCGCTGGTCGTTTGCCATTGCGTATACAGGGCATCCACACCCGCCTGCACCTGCGCCCACGCACGGCGGTAGGGCTGCATCAGCACCGGCTCAACAATCAGCAGGATGTCGTCGCGGCTGGTGTAGTGTGCGCCAAGTTGAGCGCGCTTGGTCGGATCAAGGCTACGCTCAAAGAGCGTGCCAAAAATGGCTGGCTCAACGCTTGACCAGTCCAACTTCGCGACCTCGCTCATATATTGCAGCTCAGTCGCATCAAGTGGCAAAATGTGAACATCAGCAAAGAGCCAGCCGTTAAAGCGCGGCACCTTGGTGCCTGGGCCAAAGTACCCGCCGGTGTTCATGGTCTGAAACAAGGAGCGGGTCATGGCCACAAACTCGCCGGGGTCAAAGATGGCATCGCGGATACTCCTTGACATCAGTTCAGCCGGGAGCAGGCGGATGTCCTCGGCGAAAAGGGCAAAGAGAACCTTCATCAAGAAGGGCGCAATGTCTGCCGGGGCGAAGCCGCGCCCCTCCAAGAGACGGGCAATATCGGCAAGCTGCCTGGCTGCTTTCTCGGTAATGGTTTCGGCACGCTCAACCGGGCGGAGTTGCTCGGGGAGAGTGAAGATCTGGCGCAGCAGCTCGCGGGTTGAGGCATTGTGGAGATCAGCGTTCGTGAACTGCTCAACCTGGGTGCGATAGCCGGTAAACTCAATCGAGACATAATAGTTCTCAATGTCGCAGGCGACGAGGACAGGTGGATTGCCCAGATCTCCCTTATAAAGTACGAGCTGAGTATAGGCAGCGCGGAGATCCGGGTACTTGCCCTTGGTCTTGTACTCCCAGGCAAAGTGATCCTTCTTCCAGACATCGGCAAAGCCCGCCCCACCGCCCGATTTGGTCAGTGGCTGCTCAAAGCGGTAGACGCTGCTCTGCTGGCCTTTGTCGAGCGGAGCAGGCGCACCAATGAGGGCGCACAGCTCGTTGAAGTGAGTCTGAGCGACGGCACGCTCGTTAATGGTAACCGCCGCCCACTTCTGGATGAACGCGGCGGCGCGGCTCGCGATATCGGTCATGGAGGAGTCCTTAACTAAAGTAGAATCACGTCCCTCCCACCTTGAGCATATACGTCACCAGCGCATCAAGCTGGGCGGGGCTGAGGCTCTGGCCGTAGCTCGTGGGCATCACTAGTTGGTAGCCGGGGGCGGTCTCGGCGGTTGGGTTGGTGATGGCCAAACGCAGCCATGTGGCCGGGTCGGGCTGGGCTTTGGCGCGAGCGAACATCGAACTGAGGCGCGGACCAAGGGTGGCGGAACTCACATCGGAGATGGTATGGCACGCACCGCACTGAATGGTAAAAATGCGCCCCCCTACCGCAACCGGGTTCGGGGTAGGGCGGTTAGCGGCGGAGGCAGAGCCACAGGCCACCAGGGCCAGCAGCAGTAGGACAAAGATAATCGGGCGCATCGCCCACCTCGTTTACATTGCAGATTTTGGGTTTTGGGTTTTGGATTGTAGGGCGGGGAACCCAGCCAAATCCAAAATCCAAAATCCAAAATCCAAAATCCAAAATCTAAAAATCCGGTCTGCAATCCAAAATCCAAAATCCAAAATCTAAAAATCCGGCACATTCGCCCGTAGCTCATCTAGCCATACTGTGGCCTCCGAGTCGCTGGGGGCGCGCCAGTCGCCGCGTGGCGAGAGCGATCCTCCCGATCCGACTTTGGGGCCGTTGGGGACTGCCGAACGCTTGAACTGGCTGATCTGAAAAAAACGAAAAAGGAAACTGCCCAGCCACATCTTGATTGTGGCGAGATCGTACTGGGTGCGCTTGTCCGCAGGCAGACCCTCGGGCCAACTGCCGCGTGCGGCGTCGCTCCAGGCATGTTCGCTCAGGAAGGCCACCTTGCTCGGGCGGAATCCGTAGCGTGTGATGTAGTAGAGGTTGAAGTCCTGCAAGGCGTAGGGGCCGATCTTGGCCTCGGTACTCTGGGCTGGTTCATCCTGGTCGCCCGCCGTTGAGGGCACTAGCTCGGGCGAGATCTCAGTATCAAGAATGGACTGAAGAGTCACATTGGCCGCGTCGCTGAACTGGCCGTCGCGGATCACCCAGCGGATAAGGTGCTGGATGAGTGTCTTTGGCACCGAGGCGTTGACGTTGTAATGCGACATATGGTCGCCCACGCCGTAGGTGGCCCAACCCAACGCCAGTTCGCTCAGATCGCCGGTGCCAAGAACCAGGGCGGCGTGGTGGTTGGCCAGGCGGAAGAGGTGCGAGGTGCGCTCGCCAGCCTGCACATTTTCAAAAGTCACATCGTAGAGCGGTTCACCGCCAGCGAAGGGGTGGCCGATGTCGTGCAACATCTGGGTGGCCGAGGGGCGAATATCAATCTCGGCGGCACTTACGCCGAGGGCGGACATAAGGGCGTGGGCATTGGTGCGGGTGCGGTCGCTGGTGGCGAATCCTGGCATGGTGTAGGCCAGGATATTGGTGCGCGGCAGGCCGAGCCGATCCATCGCCCGAGCGGCTACGATCAGCGCCTGGGTGCTATCCAGGCCGCCGGAGACGCCGATCACCAGCTTCTTAATTCCAGCAGATTTCAGCCGTTTGATCAGGCCGTGAACCTGGATGTTGTACGCCTCGTAGCAGCGCTCGTCGCGGGTGTCCGGGTTATCCGGCACATACGGAAAGCGCTCGATATTCCGCAACAGACGCACCTCGCCGGTAGGCACGCGGAAGGTAAAGGGAACATGGCGCATCTGGCGCAGGCGCTCGCGCTGGTCGGCCACACTATCGGTGAAGCTGCCCAGACGCATACGATCTTGGATCAGCCGCTCCAGGTCAATGTCGGCCAGGATCACCTGCTCATCATCGGCGAAGCGCTGCGACTCGGCCAGACGCTCGTTGTTCTCGTAGATCAGGGCGTGGCCGTCCCACGCCAGATCGGTGGTACTCTCACCGGGGCCAGCCGCCGAGTAGAGGTAGGCGGCCACGCACGTCCCCGACTGGGCGGCGCACAGGTTGCGGCGATAATCGGCTTTGCCGATAGTGATATTGGAGGCCGAGAGGTTGCAAAGCACGGTGGCTCCAGCCAGGGCGGCCAAGGTGCTGGGCGGCAGCGGCGTCCAGACATCCTCGCAGATCTCGCTATGGACGAGCAGACCGGGCAGGTTTTCGGCCACATAGATCAGGTCGTTGCCAAAGGGAACCGTCTGACCGAGGAGGCGCACCTCGCGGGCCAGGGCATCGCGGGCGGCGGCGAACTGACGTTTTTCGTAAAATTCACGGTAGTTTGGCAGGTAGCTCTTGGGTGCTACGCCGAGGATCTGGCCCTGATAGATCGCCACCGCACAGTTGAAGAGCCGACCCTCGAAGCGCAGCGGCGCGCCCACCAGCAGCAGCGGATTCAGCTCGACGCTGGCATCTACAACCTGTCTCAGTGCCGCAAGCGTCGCGTCAAGCAGGGCGTCCTGGTGGAACAAATCATCGTTGCTATAGGCCGAGATGCCCAATTCCGGGAAGAGCGCCAGGGCCGCATGCGACTCTGAGGCGCGACGGGCCAGGGCAATAGTCCGCTCGGTATTAAAGGCCGGGTCGGCCACGCGCAAAGCAGGCACGCATACGGCGGCGCGGGCGAATCCGTGGGAATAAATGGAGTAGAAGGAGTTTTTCATATATCGGTCTCTATAATGTCAGTAGAACATAAGTGACGCTGTCACGCTGAGCGAGGCGAAGCGTCCCGGCGATGATCGTGCATGCCGGGACGCTTCGCCTCGCTCAGCGTGACATGTGTAACAGGGCGACTTTTGCTCTATTGCCATTATGGAAATTATTCCCCAAGCTTACGCAACTCGTGCGGTACCTGAAGCAGTGCAATCTGCCCGGCGACGGGCGGCGCGGTCAGGTTGTAGGAAGTAATCTGCGTGTTGAGGTCGCGCAGGCGCTGCTCGTACTCGGCGCGCATCTGGTCGCGGCTTGTCGGGCTGAGGTGTGGCCAGCGCCGGTTGATCCGGGCGAGCCAGGCGTCTAGGCGTCCCTGCTCCTCGCGGATGCTCTTCTGCTGCTCGATCCAGAGCGGGGCGTAGCCGGCATTCTTGAGCATGCGGAAGCCGGTGCGCAACTCATCGGGCACCTGGTCGTCGTCGCCGAGGCTCTGGGGACTGCCGGCACCGGGCAGGTTGTGGAACTCGCCAGCCGCTTCGGCGGCGCGGAAGTGCTGGTCAATCAGGCTCTGGAAATTGCGCTGGGTGACCCGGCGCAGCGAATAGTCTTCATGCTGACCGTCGCGGTTTTTCTCGTCGCTGGGAGGCTCGCTCATAGGGATGGCTCCTTTCTACTTATGATTCGGGCATTTGCAGGGCCACGTTCCCCGGCGGCTGGCCGAGGCAGGCGTAGAGGTCGGATGGCAGGCTCAACTGACAACACACAATCCTTGAACAAGGCGAACGCCGAGATGTACGATAGCAATCCGGCGTGGTGATGTCAAGGGCAGGATGCCCGCGCTATCGTGAGCGTCGAACCACAACCGTCAGGATCGGCGGGGTGAGCAGAGTTGTGAGCATGATCACGATCATCATTACTGAGAAGATCTGCTGGGTGATCACCCCCAGGCCCAGGCCCGCTGCGGCGAAGATCATACCGACCTCGCCACGCGGAACCATGCCCCAGCCAACCACCCACCTGTTGACCTTGCCAGCGACGAACCCAGCCGCAACTTTGCTGATCAGGGCGACCAGCGTGATACCCAGGATTGTCAGTAGGAGGTGCGGATCGAGGAGGCTGGTCAGTGAGACGTTCATCCCCGTCAGGACAAAGAAGATCGGAGCCATCACCGTACCAATTGGCTCGATCAAATCCTCGATATGCTGGTCAGTATAACGGTCGAGTATCTCGTCCACCGCCGCCTTCGCCTGCGGCTCGATCTGCGCCGTCGCCGTATGGATGTCGTTGACGATGCGTGGTTTCTCGAAGGGCTGGAAGTGAACCGCTTCGAGGACGAGACCAGCCGCGAATGCGCCTACGATCTGCGCCAGGCCAACCAGTTCGGCAAGGTAAGCGCTGATCAGGCAGATGGAGAGGGCCAGGGTGAGCTGCATGCCCTGCCCGGTATTTATCCACGCAAACAGACGACCCACACGCCCCGCAAAGACTTGCCCAATCACGACAGCCCCCACCAGGAAGGTCAGGGCCGTTCCCACAATGCGCAAGACATCCCCGGTACTTACGCTGCCCACCGTCACAATTGCCGAGACGACGGCGAGGATAATCAGGCCAAGTACGTCATCAATGACCGCCGCACCGAGAACAATCTGGGCCTCGCGGGTATGGAGTGCGCCGAGATCACGGAAGACGCGAGCGGTGATTCCGACGGAGGTGGCAGTGAGGATGGCCCCTAGAAAGAGGTGGGCGTTGGCGCTGAGATTGGGTAGCAGCAGCGGCCCGACCACGTAGGTGCCGAGCAGCATGGGTAGCACCACACCCACGCATGCCACCAGGAAGGCCGACATACCGACCTTGCGCATGTCATGAATATTCGACTCCAGGCCAACCTGGAAGAGCAGGATGACCACGCCCAGGTTGGCGAGAAATGTGATCACCTGGCTCTGTTTGATCGGCTCGAAGAAGGGCACCCCCACAAGGACGAGATTGCCCAGCACGATACCGATCAGCATCTCGCCTAACACAGCAGGCTGGCCGAATCGCTCCACAAGGCTCGATAGCTTCGCCGCAATCAGCATTATCGCAATGTAGAGCAGGGTAACGCCGATGCTTGCCTCGTGCATGTGAAAAATTCTCCTAAGACAAGGTGTCAGGTGTCAGGTGTCAGGTGTCAGGTTTGTAGTGCGGGATAAGAAGTCTACGACCAATCAGCCCTCACCCCCCAGCCCCCTCTCCCGTTCTGGGAGAGGGGGAGCAGAGCGCGCTCTGATGCAGAAATCCCCCCTCTCCCCCGGTGGGAGAGGGGTAGGGGGTGAGGGGGTACGGTCGGCATAGGATGGATCGTAGCACAGAAACAGTGCCATACGTTGTGGCGTATACTACACTCATCGCCTTTGCCTTTAAACATATGGAGACCCTATGCGCTGGCTCCGATCCCTCGCCTGTATTACGCTGCTGGCGATCCTGAGCGGCTGCGGTCCGCCGTTACACGAGCGCAGCATCACCGTTGAGGCCACCGAGATGCGCTTTATCCCCGATAGGCTGGAGGTCACGCTGGGAGAGCAGGTCTTTCTGACCATGCGCAACACGGGGAAGCTCGGCCATAGCCTGACCTTCCAGTTCCCCGCTGGTGATCGAACCATCTCCGCCCAAGGCGGTATGGAGGCTATCATGGCCTTTCCGGCGAACGTTGCGGGCAGCTTCCGATTCTATTGCTCGGTTCCTGGCCACGCGGGGATGGAGGGCGTGATTGTGATCCGCAAACCGTAACTGCCCTGGCTATAATCGTCCTACTGCTAAGCCGTTCTCATGCAGATCGTACCCCCTCACCCCCTGCCCCTCTCCCACCAGGGGAGAGGGGAGATGTCGCACGAGAGCGCATTCGGCTCCCCCTCTCCCGTTCTGGGAGAGGGGGCTGGGGGGTGAGGGCTGAGCAAATAAAGAAATCTGCCCCCCTGTAATGTCATAGGAGACATTCATGACCAACAGCTTTGGCGCACGATCCGTCCTCCGT
>Ga0208376_1000165_pt1 | contig 20287 bp, 18 predicted proteins | sample CryBogmetaGMA25M_FD_184548 | JGI IMG/M metagenome (GOLD analysis project Ga0208376, IMG submission 184548) | Freshwater microbial communities from Crystal Bog, Wisconsin, USA - MA2.5M (SPAdes) | ecosystem: Environmental > Aquatic > Freshwater > Lake | place: Crystal Bog, Wisconsin, USA...
TGTCGGCCTTGCGAAAGATCCGGCGATTTTCAGTGGGATCGCCGGAGTGGTGTGCCTGCGCCTCGTGGCCCTGCGGTTCGGCCTGCGCACGCCAGGCGGCGACTGAGCAGTATCACTCTCTGTATCAACCTAAATTTAGCCCCAATTGATGGCCGCTGGGCGCAGGAGCAGATCCACGCCACGGGCGAGGCCCCTCACGAGGGGTGAGCGTTGGTTGAACACCACCTCGACGATCCGCCCACGTCCATTGCGCACCAGAAAGCCGCTGATAGGCCCTCACCCGAGATTCGTGTCACCAGCCGCATTAAGCGATAACGTATAGGCTCATGCTCCTATCCTCGGGGGCGTGATTCGTACGAGAAGGTTGTTTCCCGTACGAATTGACAGGGACTGGCGCATCCCGCACCATAGGCGCATCCCGTCCTGTTGCGATCCTCCTCTGGTGCCAGCGACGGCGGTGTTGCCACGATCGGCCCCCAAATTCGTACCGGAAAGGTTCAGCCTCGTGGCGGAATCCCTCGATCCCCTTGCCACGACCTACATCGAGTCGCTCGCCGACAAGACGCCCGCGACGGTAGCGGCGTATCGGCGATCCCTGCGCCACTTCCTTGCCTGGTTGCAGGCGAAGCCGGGCTGCAAGGCCACGTTTGACCCCACCACCTTCACACGCACCGCTGCTCAGGTCTCCTTCGCCGATCGGGAGAAGCAGGGGCTGAGTGTGAGCGACCGGCGTGGCGTGACCCCGCTGATGTACCAGCACGTCAGCCCCTACGGTGTATCTGACCTGGACCTCACGACGCGGCTTCCGCTGCGTGAGCCCGTGCTGGCAGCCTAACGCTTGCACGTTCTCGCTTAATGCGGCTGGTGACATGAATGCCTACTCGAACGTGAACCGCCAGAGCGCCAGCCCGAAGAAGGCCAGGGCATACACCAGTAAGAGACCGGCCGGAAACAGAACCGAGCTGAACCCCATTCCGCGCAGGATGATATTCTGGAACCCATCCATCGCCCATGCCGATGGCAGCACGTGGCCAATGGACGAGAATGCCTTGCCGGCTACATCCAGCGGGAACCAAGCGCCGCCCAGCGCGGAGAAGAGGAACATAGCGCCCAGGCAGAGGACGATTACCTGGTCTTCTTTCCCGGCCAGGGTGCCGATCAGGAGGCCAAGGCAGGCCGCCCAGAAGGCCAGGGCCAGCATCATGATCAGAATGGCGAGCGGCTCACGCAGATAGTTTACGCCGAAGGCACACTGGCCCAGGACGATCAGGATCGCTTCCTGGACAAAGACCACCAGGAACATGGCCAGGAGGTGCCCGCTGATGACTTCTGCGCGACGGATCGGCGTGGTCAGCAGGCGCTGGAGGCAGCGGTTCTTGCGCTCTAGGACAAGGAGCATGGCCGAGGTGATCAGGCTGAAGACCGAGAACTGCACGATCATGCCCGCCGATGATTGAGTGAACCCGTTGATGGTGACACCCTGGCCACCTGGAGCAGGCGTTCCGGTTGCCTGCTCGACCTGTACCGTAAGCGGTGGATTGCTCCAGGCCAGAACCGCGCGCTGAAACGCCTCCTGGAAAGCAGTCTGGCGGGCGGCGTCACCGTCGAACCCGATCCGAGACTGGTAGGCCTCCACACTGATGTGCGCGCTCGCTACGGCGCCGAACAGCCGCCCAGTCACGGTATCAAGGGCGGTGAGGGCCGCCCGGCCCGACGGCGTCTGCTGATTCGTGATCACCTCCAGGCTGATCGGCTGGTCGGCGCTGACGGCCTGGCTGTACCCGACGGGAACGCGAACAACCGCCACCAGGTCACCCTGCTCGATACGATCCGCTGCCTGCTCCGCCGCTTCCTGGTCGAGGCGGATGGGGCGGATCACCTCGGACTGCCCGATGAGCCCCTCCAGGCTGTCGCTCAGCTGCCCACCCGGATCCTGGTTGATCAGCCCGATGGGCAGGCGCGGGTCGCGCTGACGATCCCCGCTCCTGACGGGGCCAAGGACCAGGCCAAAGAAGATGGTAAAGAGCACCGGCATAATCACTAGGAAGAGCGCTGATTTCCCATCCCGCAGGATCTGTTGGATATCTTTGGCGGCGATATCAAGGATACGCATGATGATCCTCATCTCGGAGGGTTTCAGGGAGGGCTTCGCCCTCCCTGGCCCTCCCTCCCGAAGAAATAGGGAGGGTTTCAGGGAGGGCTTCGCCCTCCCTGGCCCTCCCTCCCGAAGCATCAGGCAAAGCGTCTGCGGAGTAGGACGACACCCACGGCGAGGAAGGCCAACCCCATCACCAGCAGCACGGCCACCGGTACGAGGGTCTCGCCAACCCCGGCGCCGGATAGCGCAAGCTTCCAGCCCTGCAACGCCCAGCCCTGCGGTGTCAGCAGGGCTACGCGATCAAAGCTTGCCGGGATAGTGGGAATAGCCGTTGTGAACAGGCCGCCCAGCATACCCGTCAGGGTCATCACCCCGCCGAGCACCGGGCCGGTCTGGCGGGAGCTCGTGATGAGGGACATCAGCATTATTCCAAAGCCGGCCGATGCGACCATCAGGCCGAGCGAGACCAGCATGACCGTCGCAGCTTGGCCCCACGGGATGCCAAACAGGAGGCGCGATGCCAGCAGCAGGACGGCAACCTGGATACACAGGGAGACCACGACGCCCAGGAACTTGCCGCCGAGAATGGCTGCCAAGGGTGTCGGGGTGCTGCTCAGGCGCGCCAGGGTGCCCTGCTCTGCTTCGCGGATGATGCTTTCCGCGCCGTTCCCGCCCATAAAGAAGACGAAGAAGACCAGCATACCCGCCATGATCGGGCCGATACGGGCCGCGCCCTGACTCTGCGGCTGGGCCGCTCCGGTGGGCGCGACCACGGCCAGCCGGGGGACCGCCGCACCTTCGGCGCCATGCGCATGAGATTGGAGCCAGGCGGTGTACGCACGAGCAATGGTGTCCTTGAGGGCCTGGTCTGCCGCTGCTCCGGCCGCGCTCAGCCCGTCCGCCGTCACCTGGCCGGCAATCTTCGCCCCCGAGAACCCATCCATAACGTGGCTCACCAGGTCCTCCACAATGCCTGGACCAATCGTGAGCGTAGGATCGCGGTAGATGACGACGGCGGCGCGGCGATCGGGGGAGGTGGCGGCTGCCGTAAAGTCAGGCGGGATGATGATGGCCACACCCGCCTGCTGCGCGTCGACCGCCCTGCGCGCACTGGCTTCGTCAGAGACGAGGGTGACCGCGAGCACGGCGGCGAGGGATGGACCCTGAAGCACATCGACCAGCAGTTTGCCTGCCGCGACGCCGGGGGCGGCCCCATCGGGCTGGTCAAGGTTCACCACCTGAACGTGGGTCACCGGGAGATTGAACGTGCCGGTTCCGCTGGCTCGCCCGCCAAAGGCAAAGGAGAGCAGCCCGGTGATCATCAGCGGAGCGCCGAACATCATCACCAGGGAGAAAACGCTCTGGAAGATGTGCGTGAGATCTTTGGCAGCGATCGTGAGCGTCTTCATGGTTCATCCCGTAATGCTTTGCCGGTCAGGTGCAGAAAGACCGCCTCAAGATTCGGCTCCTCGATCGTGACCGAGGTGATACGTACGCCAAACGGTGAGGCAGTCTCAAACAGGCGCGGGAGGACGAGGTTGCTGTCGTCAACCAGGAGGGTGAGCCGGCCGTGGTCTGCCGAGAGGCTGTGAACACCCGCCATGCTCCGCCAGTACGCGACCAGGGCATCAACCTCGGCATCCAGCGTAAGATCGAGGCGGGTTCGCTCGCCGACGAGCCGGATCAGCTCGGCGTGGGTGCCACAGGCGATCACCTTACCCTGATCCATGATCGCGATCTGGTGGGAAAGTTCCTGAGCCTCTTCCATGTAGTGGGTGGTGTAGAGAATGGTCATCCCCTGCCGGTTCAGCTCCTTGACGTTATCCAGGATGTGCCGCCGGCTCTGCGGATCGATGCCCACGGTCGGCTCGTCCATGATGATCACGTCCGGCCGGTGCAGCAGGGCCGCGCCGATGTTCACCCGGCGCTTCATCCCGCCCGAAAACGTTCCGACCGTGTCTTTCTGGCGCTCGGTGAGGCCGATGATCTCTAGAACCTCCGCCACGCGCTGACGCAGGGCGGTGCCACGCAGTCCATACATCTTGCCCCAGAACTCCAGGTTCTCGCGGGCAGACAGATCCAGATAGAGGGCAATATCCTGAGGAACAACACCAAGACAGGCCTTCACACGCTGCGGGCTCTGGCGAATGGAATGCCCACAAACAGAGGCATCGCCCTGAGTCGGCGGGAGCAGGCACGAAAGCATCGCGATCGTCGTGCTCTTCCCTGCACCGTTCGGCCCCAGCAGGCTGAAGATCTCGCCTGCACGAACCTCAAAGCTCACCCCACGAACCGCGGAGACCGCGCGGAACTGCTTCTGCAGATCCTGGGCGCGAATGGCTACTCCGTCAGGCATTGATGCGCTCCTTTGCTGCGGTGCGGGCCGGGCGGGCCGGACGCCTGCGGATGATCCATTCGGCGATGGCAAGGTTGATCACCCAGGCCGCGCCCATCAGGAGCGCGCGGCGCAGCTCGCTCGGCGGGCCGGCGATGATTTCCCCGGACATCAGGGCCAGGGCCTGCGTGCCCGCGCCCATGCCGATGGCGTAGCCGCGCAGCATCCAGTCGCCGTGTGCGGCAAAGTCCCGCTGCCAGATCGCGGCGATACCGCGGATGATGGAGAGGAGCATCGCCGACCCGAAGAGCAGCCGCAAGCCATAGAGGATCGCCCCGTCGCCCACTGGCCAGGGGTAGAACAGGGTCATCCACAGCCCGGAGAGGGCGACGATCAGCCCACAAGGGATCAGGATCCACCCGGCGATGCGGTGCCAGGCGTGCCGCCGCCGACGCAAGCCGGGCACGAACTGGAACGCGCCCAGGATGGCATAGAGGCTGACGCTGACGATATGCAGTACCACCGGCAGGGGCGAGGCGAAGAAGCGGGCGTTGGCCGGCGTGATCGTCGTGCCGCCGGCCAGCTGGCTCAGGCGGTGTGCGCCGCCGGCGAGTGGAATAACGCTGAGCAATATCAGCGCGGCGACAACCCACGCCGCCGCTCCTGCCTTCGACGCTCTGGGTTTCTGCGGCGCGGCGGGGCCTCGGCCAGCATCGGAGATCGGTGCTTTCATAGGTGGCTCCTTGGGCTGATGATCGAGATCACCGATGAGATAAGCGGCCGGATGGCCGCCTGTCCACGTCATACGATCTCCCGCGACCTTACTCGGCTCCGGTTGGGCGGAGCTGCGGAATCCCCTCGCCAGATACGGGTGCCAGGGCCTGCGCGCGCCGCTCCGACCAGAGCGCATAGCCTAGCCAGGCGAGCGCGAGCCCCACTGGCACCGCCACTTTCGGCTGAGACTCGAGGGGAAGCAGCGCCGCGACGGGGGCCAATGCGGTTCCGGCAGCAAGTAGGACGCCCGCCCAGCGCGGCAGGATGCCGGCACGGAACGTCGCGATGCCAAACAGCAGGCCGCCGAGCAGATACAGGGGTGCGGTGAGCGTCCAGAGTGTGGGGAGGACTCCGAGGTTCATCGCGCTGGCGGAGCTGTTGAGCATCCCCATCCAGCCCGCCACGAATGTCGGCACCGTGGTCGCCAGCGATGGCAAGATAAAGGCTTCCACGAAGCTAAAGCCCATGATCAACACGAACCAGAGGCTTAACATGAGATAGCCGGCCAGGCCAAGCCAGCCGGACTGCTCGGCTTGCCTGGCGTAGAGCCCCGCCATGCCGAGCAGTCCGAAGAAGCACATGGCGCAGGCGAGCACGTGAACGATTGCCCAAGGGCTGCTCGTGACGGACGAAGGCACGTTTGCGGGATGGAACACCCCAACGGCCACGTAACATATCCCTGCCACTATCGCGGATAGGCCGGCCCAACGGATGAGATTCGCGGCGGTTAGCTTCATGGTGCGCTCCTTCATGACTGCATGCACGCTCAAGCGACCTTACTCGGCTCCGGTTGGGCGGAGCTGCGGAATTCCCTCGCTCGATATAGGTGCCAGGGCCTGCGCTCGCCGCTCCGACCAGAGCGAATAGCCCAGCCCGATCAGGGCGATCCCCATTGGCACCGCCGCGATCCGGTTGATCGGGTGCCCGATCAGCGTCAGGATAACCGCCAGCGGCCCGGATACGGCCAGCAGGCCGGCCGCCCAGCGCGACAGGATACGGGCGCGAAAGATCGCGATGCCAAACAGCAGGGTGCCCAGCAGATACAGGACCGCGAGCAGCCCATTGACCGCAGCGATGGCACCGAGGTTCATCTCGCTGGGTGTACTTGTGAGGATCCCCAAGAAGCCCGCCACAAACTTCGGTGACTCAGTCGCCAGCAGCGGCAGGATCAGGGGTTCGATGAAAGCCAGGCACATTTGGACGGCATAGAAGATGGTTAACAGGAGATAGCTGGCCAGACCCAGCCAACCGGTTTCTTCGACCTGCCGTGCGTAGAGCCCGGCAATGCCGAACAGTCCAAAGAGGCACATGACCGTCTTCAAGGTGGTAATGATCGCCCATGCGCTGGTGGTGACGGAGGCAAGCACGTCGGGCGGGTGGATGGGCTGAATGCCCGCGAAGATGATCCCGGTCACCATCGCGGATAGACCTCCCCAGCGGATGAGGTTCGGGGTTGTTATCTGCATCGTGCGCTCCTTCTGGCGATTGGCGTTCATGTGGTCATCTCCTTATGTCGAACAATAATGGTGATCAGGGTCACGGGTTGACAGCGGGCCGATGCGCCCGTTCAAGTTCAACGCGAAGGACGGAAACCAGTGGGAGGCCGAGATCGCGCACCTTCCGCAGCAGGCCATACAGGGCGGCCTGATCGGCCACCGGGCCGGTGAGCAGGGTCTCGCCGTTGTCTTCCCACGTGATAGTCAGGCCCGCAAACCAGTCGGCCCAGCGGTCATCCAGGTGTCCCGTGAGGCGAATTTCGTACCGTCCCGGTTCGTCCTGATCGCTCGTTGATATGTGGATGGCATTCATGTGGTGCCTCGTGTCCGTCCCTCCTATGGATGAGTCTCACCTGGTTGTCTGCGTTCGTTTCGTGTACCCACACGATACAAAGGAATGTGGGGAGCTGTCCTCCCCACATGTGGGGAGTGATGTGGGGATATTTCGGGTTGGGTGTTGGCGGATTCGCGTCAACACCCAACCCGAAACGGGCCTGGGGGCTGCGCCCCAGGCCGTTGCATCAGCCGTGTGCGATACGAGGGAGAGATATGTGGCTAGATCAATCCGAGCGATTCTGCCCGTTTGACGGCCGCCCGGCGCGTGTTGACGTTCAGCTTGCCGTAGATGCTCTTGGTATAAGTGCGGACTGTACTCACGGCGATTACGAGCTCACGGGCGATCTCCGGCCCAGACAATTCAGTCTTGAACAGGCGGAGTACGACAAGCTCACGCTGGCTGAGGGGCTCGATCAAGGGCTGAGGGCTGAGGGTTGAGGGCTGAGGGCTGAGGGTTGAGGGACGAGGGCTGAGGGTTGAGGGCTGAACAGCTTCTTGGGTTCCAAAGGCTGCCAACAATTGGGCAACATACTCCTTCATCCTTCCGCCTTCATCCGTCATCCTTCCCAGGAGCGCAGCCATGGGTGGGCCTTCGTCCACAAACACGCGGACGTAGTCCTCTGGCTCTGCCAGCGTCATGGCACGGGATAGCAGCACAAGGGCAGCCGGGGTGTCGCCCTGCGTCTGATACGCGAGCGCCTGGAGTATCAGGATTTCGATCACGCTTCCCGCCCGCTCCCCGGATTCCGCCGCGTGCAGAAGGCGCTCCAGAAATCCGATAGCCTCACGCATGGAGCGGTCTGCATGGTTGCTCGTCGCACGGGCCAAGAGTACTCTGGCCAGGGTGATGTGCGCGAACTCGCGCAGGTAGCTGAGATCATCCTCGACGGAGAGACTCTGATCACGCGCCCAGCAGAGGGCTTCGCTCAACTTCCCCTGGGCGACCCACATGCGCGCCTTCAGCGCCGCGACCGGGCGCACATTGGGGGAAAAGGTACGCACGTACCGGCGCTCGGCCTCGTCGAGCAGGTCGAGCGCACCGTCCGGATCGCCCTCGGCCTGCCGGATGCGCGCCATCGCGACGCACCAGCGAGCGCGGTTTGGCGGAAACCCGGTGCGCTCGCCCAGCTCCTGGCTGTGCAGCAGGTGCTGCGTGGCGGCAGGCAGATCGTTCTGCTCAGCGAGGATCTCGCTCATGCCCACATACAGATCGGCCGTGTGCAGTCCCGGGGCGCCTGACTCCGCCGCCAGCTGCAACGCCCGTTCATAGGTACGCATGGCCTCGCGCAGACGACCTTGGGCAATCCGGATATCCGCCAGCGTGAGTGCACCGCCGATGATGTCCGTGATGTTCCCGGCCAGCTGCAAATCAGCCATGCCCTCGGCAAACGTACGATGGGCGGTCGCGAGATCCCCGCTCGTCCAAGCTGCGAGCCCCAGGAACCCGGCTGCCCCGCCGCGGCTGAGATGGTCGTCCGCAGGTAACAAGTCGAGCACTCGCCGGGCATAGGTCACAGTGTCGGCCACATCGCCCCGCGCCAGAGCCTGTCCGGCACGGGCAACAGCGATCGCACCTGGGAGACGCCGAAATGCCTCCGCATCCGTGACGACCATCGCCGCCGCTGGGGCGCCTGGCTGCGCACTGCTGTCTGCCGACGTGTCCAGCCACCATTCGGCGTCCCGCAGGCGGGTCTCCACGCCATCGATCTCGCCGCCATCCAGCAGCAGATGGGCATACGTCACGCTGAGTACGGGCCTGGCGCGGATCGCCTCGTCGGGGAGCGCCTTGAGCCAGCCCAGCAGCGTGGCCCCCTGTCTCCTCCGGCTCATGGCTGGCACGGCCAGCTCGACCAGGTCCGCCGCACGCGCGAAATCCTCGGCGATCAGGGCGTGGCGGATCGCATCGGCCGGCGCGCCATGCTGCGCGTACCAGGCGCTCGCCCGCCGATGCAGAGTCGCGACCTGATCAGGCTGCTCCGCCCGCAGATGCGCGGCGAGCACGTCGGCAAAGAGGTGGTGATAGCGATACCAGTGGCGCTGGTCATCCAGCGGGACGACAAAGAAGTTGCCGCGCTCCAGGGCCTCCAGCCGCGCGCTGCCGCCCTCCTGGCCGGTGACCGCATCGCACAGCGGGCCGCTCAGCCGGTCGAGCATGGCGGTCTGGAGCAAGAAGCTGCGGAGCGGTGCGGGCTGACGCTGTAGGACCTCATCGATCAGGTAGTCCACGATATAGCGGTGGTCGCCCGCGAAGGCCCGGATGAACCCAGGAACGTCCTGGTGGCCCTGCATGGAAAGCGCGGCGAGCTGCAGGCCCGCGATCCAGCCCTCAGTGCGGTCTTCCAGCGTGGCGATGTCTTGCGCCGAGAGGGTCAGCCCCATCACCTCATGGAGAAAGGCGGCCGCTTCGGCGGGGGTAAAGCGCAGGTCAGCGGCACGCAGCTCGGTCAGCTGACCGCGGGCGCGCAGCCGGGCCAGGGGCAGCGGGGGATCCTCACGGGTGACCATGACGAGGTGCAGCTGTGGCGGCAGGTGTTCGACCAGAAAGGCAAGCGCATCGTCAACCGGTGCGGCCTGAATCACGTGGTAGTCGTCAAGAACCAGGACGACATGCTGTGGGAGCACGGTGATCTCATTGAGCAGGGCGGTCAGGATCACATCGAGCGGCGGCAGCTGTGGGGATTGGAGCACCGCCAGCACCCCTTCCCCAATCGCCGGCACAACCGTCTGCAACGCCGCCACCAGATACGCGAGAAAGCGCGCGGGGTCGTTATCGCCTGCGTCGAGCGAGAGCCACGCCACCTTCGGTGGCGAATAGAGAATAGAGAATGAAGAATGATCTGTTCTTTGTTCGGTTTTCTCTATTCTTAATTCTCTATTCTCTATTCTCGTGAGCCACTGGCTCACGAGTGTGGTCTTGCCAAAGCCGGCGGGGGCAGCGACGAGGGTCAGCGTGCGGTGCAGGCCCTTGTCCAGCCGCGCGATCAGGTGCGGGCGGGAGACCGCGCTTGGGCGAGGCGGGGGGACAAACAGCTTTGTCGCGAGCACTGGGGTTGGCATAGCGCCATTATAGAATACGCACGGTGTCCACGGAGCCGGGTTCGCTGTGTCACGTGCAGAATTATTCTGTGTATCCCTCAGCCCCGTGATACCGGGCGTATATTCAGGCCATAGGCCAGTGGGACATGACTCGACAGGCTGATCTTGTGGAGGCTGGTGACAGCGACGTTTGTATCGGCCCGATTCAACGTGCGGGTTCACACAAGCTTGACCCAATCTTGAACATCCGGCGCATCACTTCTTAACCTACGCTTGCTACACTGGATTCACGGGTACCCGATGACCACAAGAATCTGGAGCGACTTGATATGCTACGACGAACGATGACCCGGCGTGATCTGCTACGCTTGGCCGGGGCTGGGGGGCTGATTTTTGGCGGCGGGACGGTGCTGAGTGCCTGTGCGACGACGCGCCCCGCCGTCGACCCCACGATTATGCCAACCGCTGGCCTGACCGCTCAGCCCGCTCCGCCCACGGCCAACGCTGCCTTCACCCCCGACCTCGATATGACCCTGCGTGCCGCCCCGTCAGAGGTGCAGATTCTCCCCGGCGCGAAGACGACGGTCTGGACCTATCAGGCTCAGATCAATGCGGGCGACCCAGCGGCGGTTCTCGCCATCCCCGGTAGCTACCTCGGGCCGATCATCCGCACCCGCACCGGCCAGAAGTTGCGCGTGACCTTCGAGAACGCCCTGCCCGACGCCAGTCAGTCCTCGATCATCCACTGGCACGGGATGCATGTTCCGGCGGCGGCCGACGGCCACACCAGCACCGTCATCGCACCTGGCCAGCGCTACGTCTACGAGTTTACGGTGACCAATCGCGCTGGCACCTACTGGTTTCACCCACACCCCCACGGTAAGATCGCACGGCAGGTGATCATGGGCCTGGCCGGGTTGTTCCTCGTCAGCGATGCCGAGGAGCAGGCCGCTGGACTGCCGACGGGTGCCCAAGATCTGCCCGTCGTCATCCAAGATCGCACGTTTGACGACCAGAACCAGTTTGTCTATGCTCCCGACATGATGCGCCAAATGATGGGCTTCCTCGGTGAGCGCATCCTGGTGAATGGCACGCCCGACCTGACTCTCGACCTCGCTACGCGAGCCTACCGGCTGCGTTTGCTCAACGGCTCAAACAGCCGTATCTACAAGCTGGCCTGGAGCAACCAGATGCCGCTAACAGTGATCGGCACCGACGGCGGGTTGCTGGCGACGCCGGTCACCCGGCCCTTCGTGATGCTTGCACCCGGCGAGCGGATCGAAATCTGGGCCGATCTGCGCAACCTGCCGGTGGGTACCACCGTGACGTTGACCAGTCTGGCCTTCGCGGGCGCGGAGGGCGTAGCCATGCACACCAGCAGCATCAGCACCGTTGGGACGGATCAGATAGTGCCGATTAACGGGGTAGCGGTGACGCCGGAAGCCATCGGGATGCGTGCGAGACAGGGCATGGGCGGGAGACACGGGACACCAGAGCCGAACGCGACGCCGGGAACCGGCGGGATGGGCGGCACGCCGGGGATGGGCGGCATGGGTGGAATGGGTGGGATGGGCAACACTACGGCACCTACCCTCGGTGCGGCGCTCGATATTCTCCGCATCCGCGTCGCCCACCAAGAGACCGAGACGCTAACCCTTCCGATCACGCTCTCGACCATCGTGCGTGCGAAACGGGAGCATGCCGTCAACCAGGCGACGCCGCGCCCGGTAGCACTTTCGTTCCGTGGTATGCAATGGCGGATCAACGGCAAGTCGTTTGAAATGGACGTGGTCGCGCCAGAGGAAATTATTAAGCTGAACACGCGGGAGGTCTGGGAGATCATTAACGAGACCAACCCCGGCGAGGTACTCGACGCGATGGGCATGGCTCACCCCATCCACATCCACGGCGGGCAGTTCCAGGTGATCGGGCGCAGCGTGCTGCCCGAGCTTCAGGCCGGCTGGGACGGCGTGAAGGCCGGCTATGTGGACGAGGGCTGGAAGGACACGGTGCTGGTGATGCCCGGCGAGCGGGTGCAACTCCTGATGGCCTTCCGCGACTACCCCGGCACCTACGTCTACCATTGCCACAACCTAGAGCACGAGGACGCCGGCATGATGCGTAATTATCGCGTCGAGGCATAAAGCTATCGCGCCCTACCGATACGAGAGGTCATCGCCCAATGCATCAGCCAATGGAGATCTCACGATGACGAAGGCATCCCCCATCCGCTCCATCAAGGCTCGTCGGCTCCAGCGCAGGCTCGTCCGTCATTACCTACCGCTGGCCGCGCTCACCGGGCTCGCCATGGCCGTGGTGGATCAGATGTTGCAGCCCCACGAGGGCAAGCTCGGGCGACTCGTCGTTGCCAGCGCCTACGCTGCCCTGCTCCTGATCGGCGTCACCCTGCTGGTCGGGCCGCTCAACCTGCTGCGCCGGCGACCGAACCCGGTCTCCAGCGACCTGCGCCGCGATGTTGGGATCTGGGCAGGCCTAGTGAGTTTGTCGCACATGCTCTTCGGCCTCCAGTGGCACTACCCTTCGGAGCCCTGGAAGTTCTTCTGGGATGGCAACGGCGCGAACCCGCTGCGGCTCGATAGCTTCGGCCAGGCCAGCTTCCTCGGGCGGGGCGGCATCCTGATCGTCGCTCTGCTGCTGGCGATCTCCAATGACCGCGCGTTCCGAAACCTCGGGCGCCAGCGCTGGAAGGCGCTCCAGCGACTGAATTATGTCCTGCTGGGCCTGATTACCCTCCATGCGATCATCTTCATCCCGACCGACGAGCGCGATCAGCGCTACCTCCTGCTCGTCGCCGGGATCGTCGCCGTGGTGGTCGTCGGACAGATCGCGGGGGTGGCCCAGCGCCGGCGCGCCCAAGCACGGCCTGGACACAGCCAGCGTGCGCCGATGGTGATCAACGACAGAGCAGACTCAGAAGAGCTATCGTAGCATTCAAACAGGCAGAGCGCTGTGGGCAAGGTAGCCATGCGCAATGCATCAGCGATCACGCTGCCATAGCGCGTATCTTGACCAAATCTTGACCGTGATCAACACCCGGTCTTGACCTCACCGCCGTATGCTGTGGACGAGACGCCAGCGACCGGACAGCCGGCGCACCTCGGCGAGGAGGTTCTGTATGATGAGCGAACCAAGCATGGTGAGCGCGATGGGCTGGCCGGGCATACTGCTCCTGTTGCTCCTCTGGGGCGGTGCCATCGCGCTGGTGCTCTGGGGCCTCTCTAGCCTGTTCCCCACCGACCGGGAGCGCACCGAGACGGACGCGCTGGAGATCCTCCGCGCCCGCTACGCCCGCGGCGAGATCAGCCACGCCGAGTTCATCCAGGCGAGCGCGGATCTGCGCCCACGCGAGCGAGCACCCCTGCGTCACGCCCATCATCACTCCGGAGGCCGTCGGTCGTAGCGGTGCCGCGCTGATAACACCGTGAATCACCCTGTATGTGAGGTTTCGCTATGAGTCGACCCGCAACGCCACAACGCCGCATGGGCTTCCCCCTGCTCCTGCTGATCGCGATCCCCCTGCTCATCGTCATCATCGCCGTAGCGGTCGTCGCCACCCGACCCCCAGCGACCGCGACAACGCCGCCTCCAGCGCCCGCTGCCGCCCCGCACTTTGTAGACCCCAAGGCCCCCGGCGAGCCGCGCACCGTCGTGATCGGCGGCATGACCGATACCCTGCCCGGCACCAGCAACGAGTCTGGCTACCTGATGGCCAACCTGCGCGCGGGACAGATCCCCGCTGGCGCGACGAAGGCGACCGTGCTCACCGACGCGAACTGCGCCCCCGACGCCGATGGCGTCTCCCACTGCCTCAACGACCTCCAGATCGGGAATATCATCGTCACCGTCCAGCACCATCACCAGATGGCCAACGTGCCCTGCCTCTCGCCCGGCGAGACGGTCACCCTCATGACCTTGGCCGACTACCAGCGCCAGATCTGACCTCGCCGCTCGTTGATAAGGAACACCGACGCTATGCCACGCCGCATCCTCACCCTGCTCAGCCTCCTGGCCTTCGCGCTGCTCGCGGTCGGCCCGCAGCCAGCCCGCGCCCAAGGCAGCACCGATCACACCCCCGTTATCGTTGTCGACGGCTACACCCTCACCCTCACGAGCCCCGCTGAGGCCACCACCGGGAGTGCCACGGTGAGCGTCACCCTCCGTGATGCACACCAGCAGCCGGTTGTGGGCGCCATTGTCAGCGCCGCGCTCCTAGCCTATCTCCCGGCGACGGGTGGCCACGGGGCGGCCCACGCCACGATGCCGCCTGCGGATAGCGCCGACCCGGCCCTCGCCACGCCCGCCGCCCACAGTGGCGACAGCCACGCGGGGATGGCCGGGATGGATGGCATGGCCGGCATGCCGGGGATGGACGCAGCCACCAGCGCGCCCGCCCCCACAACCGATAGTATGGCCGGGATGCCGGAGATGGCCGGGATGCCGGGGATGGACGACACCACCGCCGTGCCTCCCGCCGCCGCGCACGACCACAGCACGGCCAGCGCCATCGAGGGACACGGCCTCGCACCCATCCCGGTACTGCTCCACGCTGGCGATGCCCCCGGCAGCTACCAGGGCACCCTCAGCTTCGACCAGCCCGGCACCTGGACGGTGGGCGTAGTCTTCACCATCGACGGCCAGGAGCACGGAACCACCATCGACCTCGCGGTCGCCCAGAGCCGCCCGCGCGGGCTGGTACTCGGCGGCTTTGCCGCCATCAACGCCCTCGCCATCCTTACGGCGGCGGTTTTGCGGCACCGCAAGCCCGCCAAGCCCGCCAAACCCGCCAAACCCGCGCCTGCCGCCGCCACCGCTGAGGAGCAGATCTGATGAGCACCGTCACCCCTCCCGACCGCAACCTGCTGCACAACCGGCTGATCGGCGGCTTCCTGCGCAGCCGCTGGTACCCCGGCATCTTCCAGTGGGTCACCGCCACCGCCTTCACCCTGATCGTCTGGCAGCTCATGCTCGGCCCCGACGCCGCCCACGACAACCTGGGCACCGCGCTGACCTGGGTGCTCTGGTGGCCGCTCATCCCGATCATCTTCGTCTTCCTGGGCCGCTTCTGGTGCGCGATCTGCCCCTTCGCCACGCTCAGCGACTTCGTGCAGAAGCTGGTCGGCCTCAACCGCCCGGTGCCGAAGTTCCTCAAGAGCTACGGCATCTGGATCATCGATCTCACCTTCATCATGATCACCTGGAGCGACCACGTCTTCGGCGTGGTCGAGTCGCCCTGGGGCTCGGGCATCCTGCTGCTCATGCTCACCACCGGCGTGGTGGTGTCGGGCGCCTTCTTCCAGCGCCGCACCTTCTGCCGCTACCTCTGCTTCCTCGGCGGCCTCTCGGGCAACTATGCCCGCACCGGCATGATCGCCCTGCGCGCCACGCCCACCGTCTGCGCCACCTGCAAAAGCAAGGCAGCCTGCTTCAACGGCAGCGAGCACGCCCCCGGCTGCCCGATGTTTGAGTTCCCGCGCACGCTGGAGAGCAACGCCAGCTGCAACCTCTGCGCCAACTGCGTGAAGAGTTGTCCCAACGACTCGATCACGCTCACGCTGCGCCCGCCGACCTCGGAGCTGTGGTTCGTGCGCAAGCCGAGGGTCGAGGAGGCCTTCCTCGCGGTGGTGATCATGGGCATCGTCTTCGTGCAGAACATCACCATGCTGGAGGGCTGGCAGGGGCTGCTGGCCGGGCTAGAGCGGCTGGTCGGCACCGACAACTACGCCGTGACCTTCACGATCACCTTCCTGATCGCGATGGCCATCCCCGTGACACTGATGGCGCTGACGGCCCTGGTGGCTGGACGAATGAACGGGGCCAGCCTGGCGCGCAACTTCGCCATGTTCGGCTACGCGATCATTCCGCTGGACGTGGCTGGCCACGTGGCCCACAACCTGTTCCATCTTTTCGCCGAGGGTAAGGCGGTCTGGTTCACCGCGCTGATGCTGGTCGGACAGCATGTGGGCGAGGAGTCACCCGCGCTGCTGGCTACCGGGGTCATCCAGGTGATGCAGTACATCCTGGTGACGCTGGGCATCCTGGGCTCGCTCTACGCGGCCTATCGGATCGCACGCAGCAACTTCGGCACCGTGCAGACGACTTGGCGTACCTTCGCGCCCTACGCGGCGGTAATCGCCATCCTCGGTGCGATCAACGTCTACCTGTTTATCTTGCCGATGGCGATGCGGATGTAGCCACAACCGTACCCACAGCAGGTTCCGTGCATCACGGTCGGCGTCAAAAGACACCGACTGTGATGATGTACCCATAGGAAATCTCACCCATGACCAAACCAAAAATTCTGTCTCCCACTCGCTATGTGTAACATATCAGCCCCTATGTCACACTTACGCCCCGTTCGTACCGTGTTCGCACGGCGTTCGCGGTGTTCGCGAACACCCCACGCCCCGTTCGCGAACGGCATGAACGCCCATGCGGCACGAAAAGATTTTTTCATCCCTCGTCCAGATAGTCTTTGAGTGCCCCCCCGATGTCCGAGAGGCGTATCTGGGTGAAAATCTGTACCTCAATCTGGCGGATGCGCTCGCGGGTGAGGCCCATGATCTGACCCACCTCCTCCAGTGTGCGGAATCGCCCATCGGCGAGGCCGTACCGGAGAACCAGCACCCGCCGATTGCGCTCGGTGAGCAGATCGAGGGCGAGGGCAATCTCGTGTCTCCGCATCTGCGAGATCGCGATGGTTTCTCCCTCCCTTTCCGAGGACGCAGGAATAATATCCCCTAAGGTGCGTGTTTCATTCTCGCCCACCGGGGTCGCGAGTGACCGGGGGGCTTGCGCGATCATCCGCAGCGTGTGGATATTCTCCTCCGTAGTATGAAGGGTCAGGGCCAGTTCGCTCTCGTGGGGTTCGCGTCCGAGGCTCTGGGTCAACCGGGAGTGGGCCTTCCTGATACGGCGAACCTCGTCGTCCACATGCACCGGCAGCCGGATCAGTCGACCGGTGTTGGCTAAGGCCCGGGAGATCATCTGCCGCACCCAGCGGGTCGCGTAGGTTGAGAATTTGTAGCCCAACTCTCCATCAAATTTCTCAATCGCCCGCATGAGACCGATATTCCCTTCCTGGATGAGATCCAAGAAGTCCAGACCTCGGTTCTGAAAATGCTTGGCAATATTCACCACGAGCCGAAGGTTCGCGGCTGCCATCTGGTGTCGTGCCTCCTGCGCGAGGGCGATGGAGTGACGGAGCCTCAGCGCCTCCGGACTCTCCGCAGGGAGAGTGTTCAGTTTGTTGGCGGCGTCCACACCGATCTGGATCGTCTGCGCGAGACGACGCTCCTGATCGCGGTTAATCCGTGGCTGATGCGACACCTCCCGTAAATACGCGTCAAGACTATCGCTGTGCCACGTATCGAGGACATCATCCGGTATCGGGATACCGAGACGATCCTCGTCGTCATCGGCGTCTTCCCCCTCCGCAACGATCCGCACACCGAGATGGTCGAGCAACTCCGTGAGGTGTCTCTCATCATCGATCGTGTCTGTCTGCTGACGGAACGCCTCCTCGCTCATCCATCCGCGCTGAAGGGCGGTCAGGAGGGGGATACTCGCCGGGTGAACGGACATGAGCAGCCTCCATCCGTTCCTGGGCGAGGGGGGCGAGGCGCTCCTGACACCGCAGGTAGGCGATAAGCAGCAGACCTTTGCGCTGGTCAACGATCCGGGTGAGCACCGTTCGGGGATTCCCCTGGCCCCGCAGCATACGTTCATAGGTCGCATCATCCTCGGCGAGGAGCGCGATCGCGTGAATGACATCCTCCCCGTCATCCGGTTGTACGTGTGCGAGAACCCGCATGGCGCGCCGCACCGCGTTGGTATCCTGATGTCTGAGAAGGGCCGTTAACGCGGAGCGGATCGACGGAGGTTCGGGTCGGTCCCCGCTCAGCGTTATGTCGGAGCTAGTCGGTGACCGAGGGGCCGGACGCTGCGGTTTCCCCCTCCTCCCCTCGGTTTCGATATCCAGATGGACACGATACCGCCCTGGGGGGACATCGTGCCGACGGATCTCCCAGGTGGAGGTGGGGGCATCCGTCTCCGGTAGGGGGAAGGAGATCGGCTCATCCCACGGCCGCCAGAGCGGCCAGAGGCGAACGACGCACTCCCGCAGGGGATAATCGCCGTGCCATGTGAGGCACAGGATCCCGTGGTCAGAGTCGTCCTCGACCTGGATCTGAAGATCGCGGATGTTCCGGTTTTGCACGCCACGACGAGGAATGACCGATCCCATTCCGGTCAGAGATGCGGGTGGGTCGCCCTCCGCGCAGAACGGCACATGTGCGGAGGTGAGCGCAGCACGGCGGACGCGACGGGAGTCAATCGCATCGTGGAGCCAGACGTTTTCCCCATGCGGCAGGGTGTCCGGTGTTCCGCGTGTGTCTCGATGCATCAGAATCACGATTCTCACGCCACGTCATGGAGTGGCCCTGTGGTGTGTGCGTACACATGCGCCACCTCCTCCGCGATAGAATACCCGAGATGCATTATAGATCATGCGGATGGTCGGCACGAGACGAGTGCTACACCCGCCACCACGAAATCACCGCGCCGTCCCCAGAGGTCGGCGCAGTGATTTCGTGGTGGTGGTCGCGTGCAGAGCAGGAGAAGAGGGCGGATGACGGCAAAATCACGGCTTCGTGCGTCGCCGAGGGGGTGCGACGGTACCGAGCAATACGGCACGACCGAGTTCATCATCGGACATGGCGAGAAGGGTCTCAATCGTATGGAGCCGGAGGTACGCCGCGAGGTCGAGGATCGCGGTGATGGTCGTACGCAACGTCGCGAGGCGTTCCTCACACGCGACAACCTCCGCCCGCTGGGCAGAGGTGAGCGACACGGCCTGCCCGCGCGTCAGTTGCTCCGCGTAGAGCCAGAGATCGGATTGCTGTTGGGTATAGGACGCGATCACCCGATCCACCGTGTGATTATCGAGGACGTGCGGTCGGTCTTCGGCCTGCCGAAGATGTCCAAGCTGTTCGGTGGCACTCTCGGCCATACCCGTGATGGCCCATGCAATCACGGGTAACTGCGAAATCGGGTGCCATGTGGGAGGGGGAATGGGCGATCCGTCGGCACGATGTCCCCCCAGGGCGGTATCGTGTCCATCTGGATGTCGAAACCGAGGGGAGGAGGGGGAAACCGCAGCGTCCGGCCCCTCGGTCACCGACCAGCTCCGACATAACGCTGAGCGGGGACCGACCCGAACCTCCGTCGATTCGCTCCGCATTAACGGCCCTTCTCAGGCATCAGGATACCAACGCGGTGCGGCGCGCCATGCGGGGTCTCGCACACGTACAACCGAATGACGGGGAGGATGTCATTCACACGATCGCGCTCCTCGCCGAGGATGATGCGACCTATGAACGTATGCTGCGGGGCCAGGGGAATCCCCGAACGGTACTCACCCGGATCGTTGACCAGCGCAAAGGTCTGCTGCTTATCGCCTACCTGCGGTGTCAGGATCGCCTTGCCCCTCTCGCCCACGAGCGGATGGAATCGCTGCTGATGTCCGTCCACCCGGCGAGTATCCCCCTCCTGACCGCCCTTCAGCGCGGATGGATGAGCGAGGAGGCGTTCCGTCAGCAGACAGACACGATGGATGATGAGAGACACCTCACGGAGTTGCTCGACCATCTCGGTGTGCGGATCGTTGCGGAGGGGGAAGACGCCGATGAGGACGAGGATCGTCTCGGTATCCCGATACCGGATGATGTCCTTGATACGTGGCACAGCGATAGTCTTGCCGCGTATTTACGGGAGGTGTCGCATCAGCCACGGATTAACCGCGATCAGGAACGTCGTCTCGCGCAGACGATCCAGATCGGTGTGGACGCCGCCAACAAACTGAACACTCTCCCTGCGGAGAGTCCGGAGGCGATGAGGCTCCGCCACTCCATCGCCCTCGCGCAGGAGGCACGACACCAGATGGCAGCCGCGAACCTTCGGCTCGTGGTGAACATTGCCAAGCATTTTCAGAACCGAGGTCTGGACTTCTTGGATCTCATCCAAGAAGGGAATATCGGACTGATGCGGGCGATTGAGAAATTTGATGGAGAGTTGGGCTATAAATTCTCAACCTACGCGACCCGCTGGGTGCGGCAGATGATCTCCCGGGCCTTAGCCAACACCGGTCGACTGATCCGGCTGCCGGTGCATGTGGACGACGAGGTTCGCCGTATC
>Ga0208376_1000170_pt1 | contig 19863 bp, 25 predicted proteins | sample CryBogmetaGMA25M_FD_184548 | JGI IMG/M metagenome (GOLD analysis project Ga0208376, IMG submission 184548) | Freshwater microbial communities from Crystal Bog, Wisconsin, USA - MA2.5M (SPAdes) | ecosystem: Environmental > Aquatic > Freshwater > Lake | place: Crystal Bog, Wisconsin, USA...
GCCCCCCGCCTCCTGCCTCCTGCCAATGGGGTTTGCCAGATTCGCTGGCAAACCCCATCGCCATACTAGGTTAATTTTTTATGGATGATGATCTGTCCCAGCTCCTGGCCAACAATCGGGCATGGGCCGCTGCGATGACCGCCAACGACCCCGAGTTCTTTCAGCGGCTCGTCAACCGTCAGCGCCCCGCCTACCTCTGGATCGGCTGCTCCGATAGCCGTGTACCCTCTAGCCAACTTGTCGGCCTGTTACCCGGAGACATGTTTGTTCACCGGAATGTGGCCAATGTCGTGGTTCACTCCGACCTGAACTGTCTGTCGGTGCTGCACTACGCGGTGGTCGTTCTCAAGGTGCGGCATATCATCGTCTGCGGCCACTACGGCTGTAGCGGCGTCCATGCCGCCCTGAACAACACCAGCATGGGCCTGGTGGATAACTGGCTGCGCCACGTGCAGGACGTACGCAACAAACATGCGGCGATCATTGACGCATGCCCAAGCGAGGCCGCACAGCTCCACGCGCTCTGCGCGCTTAACGTGATCGAGCAGGTGGTCAACGTCTGTCAGACCACAATGGTGCAGCGCGCCTGGATGCAGGGCCAGACATTCGCCGTTCACGGCCTGATCTATGATATTGCCGACGGGTTGCTCGAAGATCTCTCGCTCCAGGTGACGAGTTCCCAGGCCATCGCGGATCAATACGAGCGTGCTGTGGCACAGGTTGGCGCTACTCTCCTGTAAAGCACATTGACAGCACCCCTGGCGCTATCTATAATCCCAGGCAATACCAGCAAGATCTCCCCACATTTGCGCATGAATGATCAGGACGCGGCCATTCACCTCTCGCTCTCGGCGGCCAGCCGTATGCTCGGCGTGCATAGCACCACCCTGCGGCGCTGGGCGGATGCGGGCGCGGTGCCGACGTACATCACTCCCGGCGGGCATCGGCGCTTCGCTCGCGCCGACATCGAGGCTCTGGCGGCACGACGGCCAGATAAATCGGTTGTCGGCAGTGCGTGGGCCAGCAAGGCGCTGGCGGTGACTCGCGGCGAAAGGGAGGATTCTCACGACCGACCGGGCTGGATGAGCCACTTGGCTGAGGATGACCGGGCAACGTGGCGACGGATCGGCCAGCAACTGATGGGTGTAGTGCTGCGCTACATTAACAGTCCGCACGATGACGAGAGCCTGCTGGCCGAGGCGCGGGTGATTGGCGCTGACTATGCCCGTCAGGCGCGGCATGTCGGCATCCCCCTCACGTCGGCGCTGGAGGCCGCACTCTTCTTCCGCGACTCGCTGGTAGAGGCCGCAATGGATCGGCCTGAGGAGTCTCATCTGCACCCCGAGGCGAGCGCTCGCCTGCTGCGGCGGATCAGCCGGGTAGCGAACGAGGTGCATCTGGCGGTGGCGGCGAGCTACCAGGCTCATTAGGTGTAGGATTGTTGGACAAGCTTTCAGGTGCCAGGTTTCAGCGTAACAGTTCATGCCTGAATGTGTCATCTTGATGTACTCAACCTGAAACCCGAAACCTCGCACCTGAAACCTTGTCTTAAAATTGATCATTATTCAGTGGAGAGGGTTACACGACCGTGGGCCAACAGCCAGCGCCGCGACTGAATATCCTGCGCACGTTGAAGATCGGCAGCTTTCACATCGGATCGTCGTTCGTTGACATCCTCACCTCAGGCGTCCTCAACCGGGTGCTGATCACCGAGTTGGGTCTCTGGGCCACTCCGGTGGCCCTGCTTTCGGCCCTGCGCTACCTGCTAGCCCCGCTGAGCATTTGGGCCGGCTACCGCTCCGACACCCATCCGCTCTTTGGCATGCACCGGCTGCCCTATATCTGGCTGGGCCGTCTGCTGATGCTGCTCTCGCTCCCGCTGCTGCCGGTGGTCACGGTGATCCTGGCCGCAAACCACACCTCGGTTCTGGGTTGGGTACTGGCTACCCTGGCTTTTTTGATCTATGGCATCGGCTCGTTGATCTCGGGCAGTACCTACCTGGCTCTGGTGCGCGATAGTGCGCCCCCGGCCAAACGTGGCGTTGCGGTTACGATTGTGCAGATCTTTCTCCTGGTGAGTTTCCCGATCTCCGCGATAGTCTACGGGAAGATGATGCCGAAGTACGATCCGATCATCTTCTGGCAAGTTGTGCTGGCGGGCATGGCGATTGCCGCTATTTTCTTTTTCTATTCAATCTTTGGCGAGGAGCAACCGGGCCAGACGATCGTCACCGACGACCCGCAGGATCAGATGCCCTTCCTTGCCCTGCTCGGACAGATGTGGGCGGATCGGCGCACGCGCATGTTTTTCCTGTTCATGTCGCTTGGCGCAATCAGCGCCTTTGCCCAGGACGCCGTGCTGGAACCCTTTGGTGGTGATGTGTTTGGCATGGCGGTTGGCGAGACCACCCGCTTTAACGCCTACTGGGGCGTGGGCGCGCTGGTCAGCCTGATCGGGACGGTGATCGTCACACGCAAGCGTATGGCCCACGAGCAGAGCGGAACAACTCTGACCGGGATGGTTCTCACCGCCGTGCCGTTCATTATGCTCGCCTTCATCGCAATCAGCGCCACACGCTGGCTGCTTATCCCCGCTCTGGTGTGCTTCGGCCTTGGTTACGGGGTTTACACCGCAGGCGCGATCTCGCTGATGATGGCGATGACCTCGGATAAACGGGCGGGAGCTTACCTGGGGCTCTGGTCTGTCTCCCAGTTGGTCTTTCGCGGGGTGGGAATCTTTCTCGGCGGGGCGATCCACGACATGGCCATTCTCCTGGGGGCGACCGCACCCTTGGCCTACGCCAGCGTCTTTTTCCTGGAGGCACTGGGCATGCTGGCATGCATAACTCTGCTGATTCAAGCCGATGTGCCAGGATTCGTCCGCAACGCAGGGGCGCAGGTGACGCCGACGGCTACTCTGGCGGCGGTTGATATGTAGCGACAGGGGTATAATGCGGGGGCAACCGCAGTTGCGGTCGCCTCCGCACCCTATCAATGGAACTACCGTGAGACATCTGCGCGCCTTGATCACCCTTGCCGCATTTTTTATCGCCGGGTGCGGAGCCGAAGCTCCGCCCGCGCCAACCCTTTCGTCTCTGGGGACACGCCAGACGGCAGTGGCGATGGAGGCTCGGCCAACCCTGCCGCCTTTACCCACCTCTGATGCCCCTGCCACGCCCACACCAGAGCCAACCATCCCCAGCAAGGTGGATGTGCTGAACATTCCTGAACACGACCCGCGTGCGCTGGGCAGCCCAACCGCGCCGGTGACGATCTACGAGTTCACCGACTTCGAGTGCCCCTTCTGTGTCCAGTTCTTCAACGAGATTCGCCCCCGGTTGATCACGCAGTTTGTGAATACCGGGGTCGTGCGGATCGTGGCCCGCGACTTTCCGCTCACTCAGATCCACCCCTCGGCCATGATCGCCGCCGTGGCCAGCCGTTGCGCCGCCGACCAGGGCAAATTCTGGCCCATGTACGAGTCGCTCTTCGCAACGCACCGGGTGGAGTGGGGCGGGGTTCCCAAGCGTGACCACGATGTGTTGATTGATCTGGCCACCAAGGTCGGGGTTGAGCCGGTGGCATTCACGCGCTGCCTTGACGACCCAGCCACCACGCAGGCAGTGCAAGACGAGGCCGCCGCCGCCGGGCAACTTGGCGTCAACTCAACACCGAATTTCCTGGTGAACGGCCAGTTAGTGCGCGGTGCTTTGCCCTTCACCAACTTCGAGCGGCTGATCAAGCAGTTGGCGGGGTTGTAGGGGCGCATCGCGATGCGCCCCTACGTGGTCACCTCAATTTAAACGACGCAATGAACGCACACGACAACGTAATGGGCGCATCGCGATGCGCCCCTACGCGATCACCTCAATCCCCTCCCCCTCAACCACCTTGCCAACATCCCAGCACATCTGTCCCGCATCCGCATAGCGCCACAGAAGATCCTTGGCGGCAGCGGGCGACAGGGATATCAGCAGACCGCCCGAGGTCTGCGGATCGTTGGAGAGCAGGCGATACGCCTCTTCCACCCCGTCTGCGTAGCGCAGGTAGCCATTAGACTCAAGGAAATGGCGGTTGCGGTCGAGGCCACCGGGGCAGATCCCGGTACGGGCGTAGGCTATCGCCCCCGGCAGCAGGGGGAGATCTCTGCTACGGAATCGCATTGCCACCCCGCTGCTGCGGGCGATCTCGGCGGCGTGGCCCAGCAGTCCAAAGCCGGTGATGTCGGTGGCAGCGTGAACCTCGACCTGGGCAGCCAGTTCGGCGGCCCGGCGGTTCAGAAGAAGCATACTAGAGATGGTCGCCGCCAGATCGCCGGGATCCACCTTATCCCACTTCGCCGCCGAGGTAACTATCCCGGTACCGATGGGCTTGGTAAGCAGCAGCCGGTCGCCCGGACGCGCCCCGGCCTTCGTCGTGATTTTTGCCGGGTGAGCCAGCCCGGTCACGCTCAGCCCGTACTTTGGCTCACGGTCGGTGACGGTGTGGCCACCCACCAGCACTGCGCCCGCCTCTGCCACCTTGTCCGCACCGCCCTGGAGAATCGCCACCATAATCGCAGGATCGAGATCGTCGGGAAAGGCAGCAATTGATAAGGCCGTGATCGGACGACCGCCCATCGCATACACATCGCTCAGGGCGTTAGCCGCAGCAATAGCCCCGAAGGTGTAGGCATCGTCCACAATTGGCGGAAAAAAGTCCACCGTCTGCACCAGGGCGGTAGACTCGTCAATTTTATAAATGGCAGCGTCATCACTGTCCGCAGGCCCGATCAGTAGGTTCGGACTCGTGGGCAGATGCAGCGCACTAAGTATCGCGGATAGGGCACCCGGCCCCATTTTTGACGCTCAGCCAGCGCAGGACGCCATGCTTGTAAGTCGAACTTGCTTACGTAGATCCATGTTGATATGTTCTCAAAAAAGCAGATCCCATGCCGACCTTTCCCCCTCACCCCCTGCCCCTCTCCCACCGAGGGAGAGGGGAGATTTCTTCATCAGAGAGCGATCCGCTCCCCCTCTCCCGTTCTGGGAGAGGGGGCTGGGGGGGTGAGGGCTGCGCGGCTTTGAAAGGTATTGTTCTTAGATCGCCACCCCAAGTTCACGCAGGCGATCCGTCAACTGCCGTTCAGCCCGCATCAGCCCGATCCGCTCGCGCAGGTACGCGATGTCGAGGCTCTGACGCCGGATGATCCCCTCCACATCGGCGAGATCGTATTTGCCGTGGGACGAGTCACGATCCATGAGCAGCTTATGGGCCACCACATCCTCAGGCGACATCACCGTCACCGGCGCACCCAGGAGCGACATTTTACGCACACGAGCCTGCATCGGCGCATCCAGCGTGAGCGGGAATGTCATCCCATCGCGGCGCACGACCATATCGTCGAAGATCTTGATCCCGCGCCAGATGATGCGCTGGCCATCAAATTGCACCGATTTTCCGCTGCCCTGAAGCAGTTTCACCACCGTTGAGAGCTGTCCCGGTAACACAATCAGGTCTACATCCTGAATGGGACGGCGCGTCCCGTACAAGTATGCAGCCGCGCCCGCGAAGACACACCACGCCATCTGCTTATCATCAATCAGGCGCTGCACCACGGCCAAGTTTCCAGCGATCAGCGACATGACGCGCTCCTTGCACGGCTACGGGCGGGACTCCCACGCATCCCGCGTTAGCACCATTTCGTAAAACTCAACCATCGTTTCAAATCGTCCACGGCGGAAGAAGGAGAGATACTCCTTATAGCGTGGGTCATCAAGCAGCCGGATGCTCGGGTCACGCCCGGCACCGCGCCACTCGCTCTCAACATACACGAAGCACAGGCGCTCGTAGCAGCGAACTGCCCGCACGTTAAAGGCGGCCACATCCAAGAGCATGGTGAAGTAGCCCAGAGGACCGAAGAAGTAATCGAGGAAGATGGACAGCGCCTCGGTGCCTAGCCCCTGGCTCACGTGGTGCTGTGACAACGAGATACCCAGACGGGCGCTGCCTCCGCGCACATCAATCTCACGCAGCGAGATTCTCCCGATCATACGCTGGTATGGATCTTCGATTGCCCATGCGTAGCGTTGGGAGATCCAGCCCGAACGAACCTCATCATCAAAGGATGCCGTGCGCGGGATGTTCCATAGCGTGCTGAAGGGATCGGCATAGCGTGGCCACAGCTCTTGGGCCAGAGTGTCGCGCCGCTGCCAGGGTCGCAGGCGCACCCGCTCACCATAGAGAACCTGCCCCGTGATCTCCTCTTTCGCCACCCCAGCCTCCCTCTGCCGTCGCTATTGCTCCTGACGCAGATATTTGAGTGACATCCAGCCCTCGTAGTGCTTTCCACCAACCTCGACCGATACGCGCAGCCAGGGGATATTGTCTCTCACCACTGGATCTTGGAGCTTTGTTACGGGCGTGCTGTTAGGCACGACAATCATGATATTGGCGTCATTGTACATATCAGGCTGGGCGCGCAGATTGAGCCCTTCGGCGAGATTCACAATGTAGATCGTATCATGTTTAAAGAACCCGCCTAGCAGCCTGTCGGAGAGAGTGGGGTTTAGGGCGTCACAGAGCCATATTCCAAAAAAGCCGATTTGGCTTTGTGATGCGCTATTCACGGTTCTCTCCGACAAACTGCTAGCCAGGAGAGCGGGTTGCCATGGGTGGTGATACTGGGCAAACCGGGTAGGCTCGGAAGGTTCGGCATCGAGATGCCGCTGAACTGGTTGATCAGGGCGCTGACGCCCATATAACTGCCGGTCGCCACCACACAGAGCAGGCCGATCATCACCAGCCAGCCCACCAGGCTGCGGGTGATATTCCGCATATGCACCGTGTTGACGCTCACGCTCGGCAGTACCGGGCGGCTGATGTGATCAGTGCCGCCGCTATTGCGGGGGCGCGGGATCGCCACAACCGGCGGCGGGGGGGAGACAGGCTGCGGCGTGTGCCGAACCGACGGTGGTGCCAGGGGTTGCGTGCTGGCCGCAAAGTCACGCCAGAGCGCATCAAGGGCGACAGCAAACTCCTGGGCGTTTGCGTAGCGATGCTCGGGGTAGCGGGCCGTGGCCTTCGCCACCACCTGCTCGGCCTTCGGTAGGTAGAGGGACGGTCGGCACTGCGCGAGCGGCGGGATGCGGACGTTCAGATGAGCCAAGGCGATAGATTGGGCATCACCGCCGCTGACTGGGCGCTCGCCAGTCAGCAGTTCGTACAAGAGCAATCCAAGGCTGTAGGTATCGCAGGCTAGGGTGAGCGGCTGGCCCTCGCTCAGTTCGGGGGCGCGGTAGGCGGCAAGATCTGCCAGAACCTCGTCGAGCGGCATCTGCCAGTTCTCTACCAGCTTCACCCGACCCTCACTCACCATGAGCAGATTGCTACTGCTAAGCGGGGGGTGATAGAGTCCGCCGGGCATATCGGCAGCAACGTGGGATTGACAGACAGCGATGGACCCAGCTACCTGGCGCATCAAGAGCAGAACCTGCTCGACCGAGAGTACGCCCATGCCGCGTAAGGGACGCCCACGCACGCACTCGGTGATCATAAAGGGCCGACCAGCGGCCTCACCGCTATCAAACACCTCAAGCAGAGCCTGATGCGAACGTTGGGCGCTCTGAGCAATCTCGCTGATGAAGCGGCCGCGCATGCGCTCCTGGCTCGCCAGATCCTTGCGTAGCAGGTGTATAAGTACCTGGCGCTGGAGACGCTCATCGCTCGCCGCATAGACGCTGCTCAGGCGCGTCGTGCCAAGCTGCTCCTGCACGCGGTAGCGCCCAAAAAGCAGCGGCACAGCGGTGGGGGTTACGGTCGCATCTGCCATTGCGTGTTGCGTGTTGATCGCTGATGTGCTATTCAACACTTCCTTGCCGTCACCAATTCATAATGTCCAGGCTGCCACGGGCGGATCATTATCTCATTAAGGCCCAGCCCGCTCAGGCGATGGGTCATGGCTGCGCAGGTTAGGGCGCGTCCGGGGAGCGTGTAGGCCCAGCCATCGAGCCACTTGCTGATCACGAGGGTGCCACCGGGCCGTAAGACGCGAGCCATTTCGGCGAGGGCGCGCTGCGGGTGCGGGAAGTACTCTAGCGACTCCAGGCAGGATACCATATCAAAGCTCGCGTCGGGCCAGTTCAGGCGGCACGCCTCACCGAGTTGCCAGTGGATGGGAGCCTGTGGGCAGACGATTTTGTGCTTTGCCCGCGCATGATCAAGCATCTGCGGGGTGAGATCCAGGCCGACGATCTGGCCATCGAAGCCCGCGATCTGCGCGAGCAGCAGTGGCACACGACCAGTGCCGGTGGCCACATCAAGGATGTGCGGGTGATCCGCATGGGCGAGAGCCACACGGAGCAGCGGGAGGAGCGTAGCTGAGTCTTCGAGTACAACCGAGGCGCGCACCGCATCGTAGTGGGATGCGCCTAGCTGATAGATCAGACGGACGGCCCACGGCCCGAGGTACGCGCCCTCACCAATGATCACCAGCCAGTAGAGAATTGCCCCAACGATGATGATGCCGATGAGCCAGATCACAGCCATGGGCGGATTATATCATGCCAATCTCGCATTACGGTGCGGGCGGAAGTCCGAGCCGCTCACGCAGGGCGCTATCAGCAGCAGTAATGGCCTGATCCGGAGCGAGCAAACGCCGTAGCACGTTGGCTTGCATATCCGAGAGTACCCCCCAGACGATGTCGTTGGCTTGGCGACTATTCGGCATGGGCTGGCCCTGCTCGGCCTGGGCGCGAAAGATCAGGGCCGCCGCACGAATTTGTGGGTCAATCTCCTTGGCTGCACCAATATCAAGGCTCATGAGCGTCGGCTGACACCCGACGCGCAGCAGATCGGTCTGGGCCTCGGCACCGATCAGGTAGCGGATGAAAGTGACGGCGGCCTGACGTTCAGCCATCCCGATACGTGTATTCAGCACCAGCGCATCGCTCTGGACATACGGCTGTGGGGCGCGGTTGCCGTCGCTTAGGCGTGGCAGCAGCGCCACACCCATATTCTCGTGCCAGAGGCCGTGGTAGGTATTGAGCGCATGCGACCAGTCGAAAGTCATCAGCGCCTGGCGGGTCGTCAGGGCGTTATCAACAGCGATGCCGTCGGTGCTGGCCAGAATACGCTCATCGCCGTGCAGACTCGACAGCCAGTTCAACCACGCCTCTGTTCCGGCCCGTCCATCGAGGCCAAGAGCGAGGGTGCGCTGGTCGTCGAAGACACGACCGCCAAAGGCGTAGAGGTAGCCAATGGTGCGGTCGAAGCTGAGATTCAGAGCCAAGCCCCAGGTAGGAGGATTGCTGCGCGTATCGGTGAGGCCGCGAGCCACGGTCAGCAGAGTGATCGTGTCGGTCGGCGGTGCAGATGCGAAGTTCGCCTTATTGTAGTAGAGGGCCAAAGTATCGAAGGTGAGCGGCACCCCGTAGAGGTCGCTGGCGGTGGTCGAGGCGACCTGTGCGCTGCCCAATGCCTGCGGGAGCAGTTGGCGCAGATCGGCCTGATCGAGCAGGCCATCGAGCGGAAGCAGACTGCCATCCTCGGCCAGACTACCGATGGTGTGGCTTTTGAGGATCGCCATATGCGGCCCGCCGCCCTCGGAGACGGCGAGGGCCATGTCGGAAGTAAGCGAGGCAATGGGGTGCGCCTGGAGTACGATCTGGGCGGAGGGGTTGTTGCGGTTGTAACGCTCGGTTAGGGCGGATAGAACCCGATCCTTGGGGTACGACCAATCGTGCCAAAGGATCAAAACCGTCTTCGCACGTTCGCCCGCGCCGACCGTAGGTGCGGGAGGGCTACTCGACAGAGGTGCGGCGGGGGCATTACAGGCGATCAAGGAGAGGATGACCATCCCGATAGACAAAAGGTTCCTCGTGTACTGCCGTACCGTCAATGCGCAGCCTCTCTTTCCAAAGAGAACGGCGGCAGTATAGCATGGTGCTGGATGACGGCGCAAAATACGGTACGATGACGTGGGAGGGGCGAAGCATCGCCACCGGACGTGTTTGGCGTATCCTCCGGCGGCGACTGAAGTCGTGCCGGGATGGCACCAGGGCATGAGCAAAGTCGCTTGACAACTATCGTGCCATCGAGCGGTAGGCCAGGATCCGGTCGAAGGCGTAGGTGAACGCGCGCTGCGCGGCCGCGAGGTCTCATGCCCAGCATGCTGCACGATCCCAACGACGACGTTGTTCAGGGCGGCCAGCACCTGTGGGGCCTGCCCGCGCCGCACCTGACACGCATCCTCGCGCAGGATCACATCGCGCCGTTGGTGCAAACCATTCTCGATGCCCCATTCCGTACGCGCAACCTCCCGCAGGCGTTTCGCTGAGGCGTGCTGCGCCGTGCCCAATCGGCCATCGGCTCAAGTCGGCTCTCGCCCGCCAAGCGCACTAAGACGGCCACCAGGAGCAACATATCCAGCGGATAGCGGATGCCACGCGCCTTGCGCGTGTCGGTCAGGGTCTGGAGCCGCTCGATCAGCGCCTGGAGGCTGAACACAAAGGGCACATCCTCAGGCAATTGGATCGTGGTAGAAGTCCATCATACACCTTATCTGTGGGCATTCGGTTGTTGATACTCCGAATCATACCCGCAAAAGGGTGTGTCTGTTTTCGACGCCTTCTCGACTTTGCTCATGCCCTGTCGGTGCCCTTATTTCGGTTGCACTTCCTTAACACTAGTGCTATGCTGGTTGTTAATCAATAACTATCCAAAATGGAACGCCGTCTGATCCGGGGTGCCTTTTGCTTCGCTGGCATGGGAAGCGTTGCGCGACATGGGATGGGCGTTGTCTTTCCGTACATCATCGCTGTTTTGCGGACGTTGCCCACCACAAGGACGATCATGAGGAGGAGGCTCGTGATTGGTCAATGGTTTCTGCGTTGCCCACCAGGTATAGTCGAGCGTATCGGAGGACATGTTGAAGGTATTACACATCATCGCCACGCCCCGCGACCTCCACTCCCATACAATGCCGGTCACAGCGGCCTTTCTTGACGGGTTGCGCACCCGCTACCCTGATCTGAGCGTTGACACGCTGAACTTGTTTGCCGAGGACTTTCCCGCCGTCGCCGGTGACAATATTGAGACCAAATACACCCTGTTGATCGGCAAGCCGATTGATAAGCGCCACAAGGAATCCTGGGAGCAGATCGAGCGCCTGATCGCACACTTCTTGTCGGCGGACATCTATGTGATCACGACCCCGATGTGGAACTTCAGCATCCCGTATGCCCTGAAGTATTACATTGACTCGATTGTTCAGCCCGGATATGTGTACAGGTACAACGAGCAGGGGCAGCCTGTCGGGCTGGTGCATGGCAAAAAGATGGTCTGCATCACCAGCCGGGGCGGGGATTATTCAGACCAGGGGCCGTTCCACGCCTACGACTTTCAAGAGCCGTATCTGCGGGCGATCTTCGGCTTTATTGGGATCAGCGACATGCATTTCATCAACGCCCAACCAATGGATGTGACGCAGTTGCTCCGCGAAACTGCAATTGCCTCAGCGCTGAACGCTGTCCACGATCTGGTGGCCACTGTTGCGTGGGATAGTAATCCCACGATCATCGATTTGAACCTTCCGGCAGCGCTGAAGCCCAAGCCGCTTCCGCTGTGATGTACCATTCGCACTCATTAATGTAAGGAGCATGATCATGGCAACGACACTGTTTGTTAAGCACACGGTCTCAGACTATGAGAACTGGAAGCGCCTGTACGACAGCCTTCGACCGGTACGCAAGGAGTTCGGCGTGAGCCAGGCGAGTGTCCACCGCGACAGCCACGAGTCCAACACGATTGTGATTACGCATCGCTTCAACGACGCGCCAACAGCCATGGCCTTCGCCAACTCCGATGCACTCAAGTCGGCGATGGGCAATGCCGGATTGCTCGGTCCGCCCGAGATGTGGTTCGCCGATGATGTGGAGCAGACCACGTTCTAGCTCGACTGTCGATCCTCCTGCCCTTCGGTTGGCAGTCTGGCCGCGTGTGCCACAATGGCGCCACCGCGCTCGGTCGTGCCGCTGGCAACGCCGCCGATCATCTCAGCATATGGCTACGAGAGGATAGAGAAGGTAGACTATGGCGATCCGATATGGCCTGATTCTCTGGTCGCTGGCGATCATCAGCGCCGTGCCATTTCAGGTACTGGGGCCGGGCGGCAGCGGCCATTTGAGTGGAATCACAGCCATTGCGGGTGGCGAACATCATAATTCCAGGTCAGCGGGCTGAACCATGTCACCGGCGTTTCGGCAGGAGACGGTTCAACGGTAGTGGTAAAAGATGACGGGACAGTCTGGGCGTGGGGCACGTTACGTACCGAAAGCGGTGGCAACCCGTCGGCAAATTACGCATATGGCCCAACACCCGTCCAGGTCGCGGGGGTTGATCATGTGCGTGTCGTACGCGCCCGCGACTGGCATGTCTTGGCAATCACGACGGACAACACGGTCTGGGCGTGGGGTTGGAATCTGAAAGGGCAATGTGGCAGAGGAACGGTGGGCGGGAATACGACGACACCCACACAGGTACTGTTCGCATCCGTGCCGTTGAAATTCAGCACCTTTTTGCCCTACATCCAACACACGTAGGCAGGGTCTCGCGCCTCTCCGACGACTTCTCGCAGCGCCGTGGCGACATCGTCCCCCCCTTGATATTCCCCACCGTTAGGATCATAGATCATCTATCCCTTGTTATCGTGTCGTTCTGATAACGATTATGGGACGTGGATTAAGTATCCCATCGTCATGTCACGCTGAGCGAAGCGAAGCGTCCCGGCATCCGTGTCGAGGAAGCAGCCGTTCCGTACATGCGCCAGTTGCTCGCCAGGCGGGCAGCTCGGCGAGCGTCTCAGCCCCACAGTCATTTTGACGGCAGCGCGTTGCCGGAGTAGAATAGGGGGCATAGCAACTACTCTGAGGCGTGGCCATGGCAGACGTTCACCTGTGCGATGATCCGACGGGGAGCCCCACGCCAACACCGGTTGCGTGCGCCCGATGGGCATCCCCGGCTCGCCCAGACGCTCGGCCCCGCATGGCATGTGTGACGGGCAGACATAATGGACTTTTGCATTGAGCATTCCCTCGGCTACATCCTGCACCTCGCGGGCACACGCATGCGCCAGGAGATCCAGCGCCAGTTTGCCGCGTGCGGCTATCCCATCACCATGCCCCAATGGCATATCCTCAACCGCCTCTGGGAAGAGGAGGGGCTGACCCAGCACGATCTCGCCGACCGCACCTTTCGCGACAAGACCACCACCGCACGCACCCTCGCCCTGCTTGTGGAGCAGCAGTTAATCGTGCGTGAGCGGGACACGGTTGACCGGCGGAACTACCAGATCTCGCTCACGCCAGCGGGTCGGGCACTCAAGCAGGAGCTGATCCCCATCGCAACCGCAGTGATCAATCAGGCGTGTACGGGCTTCAGCGACGACCAAGTGGCGACGCTGAAGGCGATGCTCAGTCAGATCTATACGAATTTCGGCCAGAGCCAGGACGGCTGGCCAGCGGACGAATCATGCTGAGGAGCGACCGCTCCCTCTCCACGCTCTCCAGGCTCGACTGATAGTTTTTTTGCCCCCTATGAACCAGAGTATCAGGGCTACAATAGACTGAACCCCAAGCGTCCGCACACCCATAGGAACCCTATGCACGCCAGCCGGATCTGGCCGATCGCCAGAAAAGAATTCATCCAGATGTTCCGCGACCGCCGGACGCTGATCTTCATCCTCATGACCCCGCTCATCCAGTTGCTGGTGATCGGCTACGCCACCGGCGGGCAGATTGTCAATATCTCGCTCGCGGTGGTCGATCAGAGCCGCAGCCCGGACAGCCGCGCCCTGGTGCAGGCATACCTCGCCTCCGGCCAGTTTGTGCAGGGGCCGCAGCTGAACTCCCTGGCCCAGGCCAAGGTCGCCATTGACGTTGGCGACGCGAAGGCGGCGATTGTTATCCCGCCCGGCTTCGGGCGCAGCGTGGGCACTGGCCAGCCCGCCGAGGTGAGCTTTCTGGTAGACGGCACGGAGCCGAACACGGCCAGCACGATCATCGCCGCCTCGCAGCTGATTGGCCAGGCCCGCTCGGCTGCGGTGCGCGCCCAGACGATCAGCTCCCACGGGACGGCGTTCGACATCCGCACCCGCGTGCTCTACAACCCCGAGCTCTCCGGCACCAACTACCAGATCCCGGCCCTGATCGGCCTGATCCTCCAGCTCACTACGATTAACCTCACCGCCGAGGCGATCGTGCGCGAGCGCGAGACCGGCACGATGGAGCAGCTGATCGTCACGCCGATTAAGCCGCTTGAGCTGATCATCGGCAAGCTGATGCCCTACGCCCTGGCCAGCCTGACCACGGCGCTGCTGGTGTTCCTCGCCGGCCAGCTGCTCTTCCAAGTGCCGGTGAACGGCAATGTGCTGCTGCTCTTCGGCTTTATGCTGCTCTTCTTGCTGGTGCCCCTGGGTATCGGCCTGTGGATCTCGGCCGTCTCGCAGTCGTTTCGCCAGGCCCAGGCCCTCACCCTGCTCTTCATCCTGCCTGGCTTCCTGCTCTCCGGCCAGTTCTTCCCGATCGAGTCCATGCCGGTCGTACTGCGCTACATCACCTACTTGGTGCCGCTGCGCTACTTCCTGCCCGTGCTACGCGGCATCTTCCTCAAGGGCATCGGCTTTCCCGAACTCTGGCCCCAGGGGATTGGCCTGGTGTTCTGGGCGGCCTTCTTCCTCTACCTGGCTAGCTCGCGTTTTAAGAAGACTCTTGGTTGATGCAGGTGTCAGGTGCCAGGTTTGAGGTGCCAGGTTTGAGGTGCAGCGCATCTGAAACCTGAAACCTGAAACCTAGCACCTGTCTAAGAGGTTCCCATGCGGCGGATTCTTATCCCTATCGTGATCATCCTGGCGGTGGTCGGCGCGGTCGGCTGGATCTTCTATCAGCGGCAGACCAGCGCCGCCTCCGCCCAGAACACGTTCTCCGGCACGATCGAGGCCGACGAGGTTGATATCACCAGCGAGATCAGCGGGCGGGTCGAGCAGGTGCTGGTGGGCGACGGATCCCAGGTGCGTGCCGGCGACAAGCTGGTGGTGCTGAACACCGACCTGCTGAACACCCAGCTTGAGGGCACCCGCGCCGCCGCCCAGGTCGCCGCCGCCAACCTAGCCTTGCTGCGCGCCGGCTCGCGCGAGCAGGATATCGCCGCCGCCCAGGGCCAGCTTGAGCAGGCCGCCGCCTTGCGCGATGGCGCCCGCACGGCCCTGGCTAACGCTCAGGCCACCACGGTGATCACTCAGGCCCAGGTGCTGCTGCACGGCGCCCAACTGGCCTATAAGGACGCCCAGACCAACCTGCGCAACCCGCAGGATCTCCAGACCCAGGTCATCCAGGCCCGCGCCGCCCGCGACAGCGCCCAGGCCGCTCAGACCCAGGCCCAGACCAACGCCCAGGCCAGCCGTGACCGGCTCTCGGCTGCCAAAACTCAGACTGAGAGCGCGGTTGCGCAGGCGGCCAACGCCCTGCGCAACGCCCAGGACGCCTACAGCAAGATCTACTGGGACAACCGCGAGCTGGAGAAGCTGCCCGGCGACCTGCCCCAGGCATATAAAGACGCCGAGGCGGCGGCGAAGCGTGCGGTGGACAGTGGTCAGCAGGCCCTCGACCAGGCCAGGGTTGCTGCCGAAAATGCCCGTCAGGCGGAGCTGAGCGGCAATCAGACCGCCGCCGAGCAGCTGGCCGCCGCCCAGACCGGTGTAACGAACGCCCAGGCGTCCCTCGACCACATCCTGGCCGTGCAGGCCAGCCCGCAGCAGCTGCGCGCCGCCGCCGACGCGGCCCAGACTCAGCTCAACAGCGCCCAGACCGGCGTCACGGCGGCCACACTCCAGCGCCAGGCCACCATCGACAGCGCGACGGCCCAACTGGCTAGTGCCGAGGCCCAGGTGACGCAGGCCCAGGCCCGGCTGGAGTTGGCCCAGGCCGGCACGCGCGCCGAGCAGATCGCCGTGGCCGTGGCCCAGCAGGCCCAGGCCGACGCCCAGGTGCATCAACTGGAGGTGCAGATCGCCAAGGCCACGATCACCGCCCCGGTGGACGGCATTGTCACCGAGAAGGTGATCAACCTGGGCGAGCAGGCCGCGCCGGGCAACATCCTGATCAAGCTCGGCTCGCTGGCCAAGGTGAAGCTGACGATCTACGTGCCTGAGGACGAGATCGGCCCGCTGCACGTGCGCCAGGGGGCCAGCGTGCGCGTGCAGGTGGACAGCTTCAGCGACCGCGCATTCACTGGGGCGATCACCTTTATCGCGCCGCAGGCCGAGTTTACCCCGCGCAATGTGCAGACCAAAAACGAGCGCGCCACCACCGTCTTTGCAGTGCGGGTCGAGCTCGACAATGCCGACGGGGCGCTCAAGCCGGGCATGCCCGCCGATGCGACGCTGGAACCGTAGGATTTTCGATTTTCGATTGCCGATTTGGCAATTTCTGGTCTATGCTCTGACACGTTAGAAAGCTGTGCTTGACAATCCAAAATCCAAAATCGGCAATCCAAAATGCCATGACCGACTCCCCCCTAGCCATCGAGGCGACCGGCCTGCGCAAGATGTTCGGCGTGCGGGTCGCCGTAGACAGCATCGATCTGCGCGTGCCGTGCGGTCAGATCTACGGGCTGATCGGCCCGGACGGCGCAGGCAAGACCACGACGATCCGCATGCTCTGCGGCGTGATCGAGCTAAGCGGCGGCGGCGGGCGAGTGGCCGGGCTCGACATCGTGCGCGAGCGCGAGGCGATGAAGGAGCGCATCGGCTACATGTCGCAGCGCTTCTCGCTCTACCCCGACCTGACCGTGATCGAGAACCTGCGCTTCTTCGCCGACTTGTTCGCGGTGACCCGCCAGGAGCGGGCGAAGCTTATCCCCTACCTGCTGGAGTTCAGCGGCCTGACCGACTTCCAGGAGCGACTGGCCGGCCTACTCTCGGGCGGCATGAAGCAGAAGCTGGCCCTGGCCTGCACGCTCATCCACCGCCCCGAGGTGCTCTTTCTGGACGAGCCAACCACCGGGGTGGATCCGGTGGCCCGCCGTGAGTTCTGGCGCATCCTCTACGGCCTGCTCAAGCAGGGGGTGACGGTCTTTGTCTCTACGCCCTACATGGACGAGGCGGCGCGCTGCCAGACGATCGCCTTTATGTCGGAGGGGCGCATCCTGGCCGCCGCCGACCCGCGCGAGCTCCAGCGCGGTCTCGCCGAGACGGTGATCGAGCTGGACGCCCGCCCGCTAGAGCAGGCCCGCACGCTGGCCCGCAGCATGCCCGGGGTCAGCTCGGTGCAGGCATTCGGCACCCTGCTGCACGTGCTCAGCGCCGACCCGCTGGCCACCGAGGCCGCCCTCGGGCCGGGGCTGCGCGCCGCCGGGGTGGAGGTGATCAGCATCGCCCGCACCCTGCCCTCGGTGGAGGATGTCTTCATCGCGATGACCGAGAAAAAAGGTGAAGGATGAGCGACCCCCAGCCTGAGCTGGCGATCTCAGTGCGTGAACTGACCCGCAAGTTCGGCAACTTCACCGCCGTGGATCACGTCAGCTTCGACGTGGCCCCCGGCGAGATCTTCGGCTACCTGGGGCCGAACGGCTCGGGCAAGAGCACCACCATCCGCATGCTCTGCGGCCTGCTGCTGCCCACCAGCGGCGGCGCCAGCGTACTCGGCTACGACATCGCCCGCCAGGCCGAGGCGATCAAATCCCGCATCGGCTACATGTCGCAGCGCTTCTCGCTCTACAACGACCTGACCGTCCAGGAGAACATGGAGTTCTACGCCGGGATCTACCAGATCACGCCCGAGGAGCGACGTCGGCGCATCCCCGAGCTGGTGGCCATGGCCAACCTGACCGGGCGCGAGCACGAGCAGGTCGTGAACCTCTCCGGCGGCTGGAAGCAGCGCCTGGCCCTGGGCAGCGCGATCATCCACCGCCCGCGCATGCTCTTCCTCGACGAGCCCACCGGCGGGGTCGACCCAGTCTCGCGCCGCGACTTCTGGGATCTGATCTACCGCATGGCCGGCGAGGGCGTGACGATCTTTGTGACCACGCACTACATGGACGAGGCCGAGCGTTGCCAGCGCATCGGCTTTATGTATAACAGCAAGCTGATCGCCCTGGGCAGCCCCGCCGAGCTGAAGCGCCAGGCCATGCGCGGCACCCTGCTGCAGATCACCCTGGGCGAGCAGTTTCGTGGTGCCGCCATCCTCGACGCCCTAGGCGCTCTCGACGCGCTGGCAGGCGTTCACGAGGCCGCACCCTACGGCGACCTGATCCACGCCGTGGTCGACTCCGCCGACGCCACGATCTCGCAGATCCAGGCGGCGCTGGCAGGCATGGGGATCGACGTCGCCGCCATCGCCCCGATCATGCCATCTCTAGAGGATGTGTTTATCTCGCTGGTACTAGAGAAGCAGCAGGCCGGGCGCGCCGAGGCGGCGAAGCTGCGCACGCAGCTGGGCTAGGCAGATATAATGCCCGCACACATCTGCTTAACAAGAAGGCCCCTATGCTGCTCGATGTCTCATTTGCCGTTGATGCGAACCCGCTGCCGGTTGCCGCCGAGGTGGCCCGCGCCGCCGTCGAGCAGGTGTGCGATGGCACCTTCGCTCATGTGATGCGTGCGCGCCAGCCCTGCCATCACGGCACGCCCGTTGTCCATGCTACTCATCGCTTGTCCTCCCGATTGATCTGCCTTGTCACTCGTCGCTCCCTTCGCGCAGTTCGTGGAGTGCGCCCACCAACGCATGGGCATCGGGAATGTGACCGAGCATAACACGCAGCCCGATGGCACTGGTCGTAAGATCAAGATAGCCGCCCTCCAGTGCCTCAATCAGCGCGGCCCGTGTCGGGGATGGCAGATCGAGCAGGGTGTCGTTCATAGCGTGTTCCCAAAGAAGGCCGAATCCTCCTGGCCCAGCACCGGGACGACCAGCGCCCGATCCCGGTAGTCATTGCGCATCTCGCACGAGGACTCGCCGACCAGCGCACATCCGTGACATGCGGCCCCGAGCCGCCAGCGCCCTTCGAGCGGGTCATTGTTGGATGGTACGCTTCTCCTGCCATTGGTCGTGGCCCCCGCTGAGGGCGATGATGCGCTGCTGCACGGCGGCCGGGCGAACCATGTGTCTACGGCGGATGCGTGCAACTGGATGAAAATACCCTCGCCCCGATTCTCGACCGCTGGGAACCAGGTTGGCTCATGCGCAATCGGCGCACGTTCGACATCCTGCTCGTACTCGCCGTTGATGTCGGCGGCGATGGCCTCGAAGCGCGTGAATTCCACCAGTGCCATCACCTCGCGCAGGCGGTGGAGTTGGATGATCGCCGCAATGCCCACTCAGTGGCATCATCAACGGCACTGAGATCGTCCCACAACTCTCCGACCACCGTGTCTATCGTGCTGTCGTGTTCGGGCAGCGAGAGAACTGTCAGCACCTGCGGGAAGTAGGCGTTGGATGCCGTGCGGATGAGCAGACGCGACTGCTCGCCGCACGATTCACCGCTCTGGGGGCCGAGCCAGGGCCGTCGTCCACTGCATAAGCCCAGTAGCTTCAACGTGCGCTCCGACGCCTCAATCATGCTGCGCTGCCACACTCGCAGCGCACCACAAGATCGCCCAGGTCGCCGCTGGTGCCGCGCTCATCCAGCCAGAGCTGCCGTCGGCAGTTCGTCGCGCCGTGCAGAAAAAAGCACCCACCGTTTGCTAGGAGTCGAGCAGGTTGACGATGCGGTTCTGTACGGCCCGTAGGCGCTCGCTGCGCTCGTTGTCGTTGGCGAAGTACTGCTGGTGGATGCGCTGCGGGAAGACGCGGATGAGATAGGATTCCAGCGTCGTCCGCACCGAGGCAGGGC
>Ga0208376_1000171_pt1 | contig 19853 bp, 19 predicted proteins | sample CryBogmetaGMA25M_FD_184548 | JGI IMG/M metagenome (GOLD analysis project Ga0208376, IMG submission 184548) | Freshwater microbial communities from Crystal Bog, Wisconsin, USA - MA2.5M (SPAdes) | ecosystem: Environmental > Aquatic > Freshwater > Lake | place: Crystal Bog, Wisconsin, USA...
CTCCTGAAGGCGCTCGCTGGGTAGATGCCCGCATTACTGATGGCGATGCAATGGCTCGCTGGAATAAGCGGTAAATTTAACTACCTTCAAAAAACCTCAGCTTCTCAGATCTAGGAAGTTGTTTCAATCTACACTCAGCCTTAGAGGCCTCTGATCGGTCAGGGTGCTCTTGGGTTGCCAAAAGGATGACTGGTCTACGTGATCTAGTATAGCGAGCACCCTGCCCGGAATTGTGAGCTTCCAGCCGATGCTCAAGGCGGTTAGTAATACCAGCATAGTAGCTGCCATCAGCACATTCAAGAAGGTAAACAAGCCAGGTCAAAGTGGGTAAAGTCGGTTAAAAAGGGGGTGTAAAAGCCTTGAAATATGTCATATTGCCCTTATATTCTATAGATAGATAGATGGAGTACAAAAATGAGAATAGATAAGTTAACTACCAAGTTCCAAGAGGCTCTCAGCGAGGCCCAAAGTATTGCTTTAGCCAAAGATAACCAATACATCGAACCAGCCCACATCTTGCTGGCAATGTTGCGTGATTCGGATGGTGCTGCTAAAAGTTTATTAACCCGTGCTGGCGTAAATGTCTCAGGCCTTGAAAAAGGTGTTGAGAAGATCATCGGTAATTTACCGGAAGTGCAGGGCACTAGTGGTGAGGTTCAGGTTGGTCGTGATTTAAGTAACTGGCTGAACTTGTGCGAAAAAGAAGCTAATAAACGTAGTGATCAATTTATTGCTGGTGAGCTGTTTTTACTAGTAGTGGCTGATGATAAAGGCGAGCTTGGAAAAGTGGCTCGCGAGAATGGCTTAAATCGTAAATCGTTAGAAGCGGCTATTGATTTAGTGCGCGGAGGAGAATCAGTGAATAGTGCAGATGCTGAAGGTCAACGTGAGGCCCTAAAAAAATATACCGTCGATTTAACTGAGCGTGCTCGCATGGGTAAATTGGATCCCGTGATTGGTCGTGATGATGAAATTCGTCGTACCATTCAGATCTTGCAACGTCGCGGCAAAAATAACCCCGTGTTGATTGGCGAGCCTGGTGTGGGTAAGACTGCCATCGTAGAAGGTTTAGCGCAGCGTATCGTTAATGGCGAAGTTCCAGAAACTCTTAAGAATAAACGCGTTCTAGTGTTGGATATGGCTTTGTTATTGGCAGGCGCGAAGTATCGTGGTGAATTTGAGGAGCGTCTCAAGGCGGTGTTAAGCGATGTCGCTAAAGATGAAGGTCAAACTATCATCTTCATCGATGAAATTCATACAATGGTCGGTGCTGGTAAGGGTGATGGTGCAATGGATGCCGGCAATATGCTGAAGCCTGCATTGGCTCGTGGTGAATTGCATTGCATTGGCGCAACGACTTTAGATGAGTATCGCAAGTACATCGAAAAAGATCCTGCACTAGAGCGTCGCTTTCAAAAAGTGATGGTGGAGGAACCGAGTGTTGAGGCAACCATTGCAATCTTGCGTGGTTTGCAAGAGCGTTATGAGCTTCACCATGGTATTGAGATTACCGATCCGGCAATTGTGGCTGCTGCTGAGTTATCCCATCGTTATATTACCGATCGCTTCCTACCAGATAAGGCGATCGACTTGATTGATGAGGCTGGTTCCCGCATTCGAATGGAAATTGATTCCAAGCCTGAGGTGATGGATAAATTAGAGCGTCGCTTGATTCAGTTAAAGATTGAACGCGAAGCTGTCAAGAAAGAAAAGGACGAAGCTTCCCAAAAGCGTCTCGGCTTAATTGAAGAAGAGATTAAGCGCCTAGGCGCTGAGTACGCCGATTTAGAGGAAATCTGGAAAGCAGAGAAGGGCGCTGTCTTGGGCGCAGCTAATCTGAAGGAAGAAATTGAAAAAGTGAAAGCTGACATCGCAAAGTTACAGCGCGATGGTAAGTTAGAGCAGGTTGCTGAATTGCAATACGGTAAATTGCCAGAGCTCGAGGCTAAGCTCAAGTCTGCCGCCGCTGCCGAAGCTAAGGGTGATAAAGATGGCGTTGTGAAGAATAAGCTTTTGCGTACCCAAGTAGGTGCAGAAGAGATTGCTGAAGTGGTATCTCGTGCTACCGGCATTCCAGTATCAAAGATGATGCAGGGTGAGCGAGATAAGTTATTGAAGATGGAAGAGTTGCTACACAAACGTGTGGTTGGCCAGGAAGAAGCTATCCGTGCGGTATCGGATGCGATTCGTCGTTCCCGTGCTGGATTGGCTGAAGAGAATCGTCCTTATGGATCCTTCTTATTCTTGGGACCAACTGGCGTTGGTAAGACTGAGTTGTGCAAAGCACTGGCTGGTTTCTTATTTGATAGCGAAGACCACCTCATCCGTATTGATATGAGTGAGTTTATGGAGAAGCATAGCGTTGCTCGTTTAATCGGCGCGCCTCCAGGCTATGTTGGTTACGAGGAGGGCGGTTATTTAACTGAGCAAGTTCGTCGTCATCCATATAGCGTCATTCTCTTTGATGAGATAGAAAAAGCTCATCCAGATGTCTTTAACGTGCTTTTGCAAGTACTAGATGATGGCCGCCTAACCGATGGTCAAGGTCGCACAGTAGACTTTAAGAACACGGTGATTGTGATGACCAGCAATATCGGTTCGCATTTGATTCAGTCGATGACAGATAAAAAGCAATCTGAAATTAAAGATGCTGTATTTGAAGAGCTCAAGAATCACTTCCGCCCAGAGTTTTTAAACCGCATTGATGAGATTGTGGTGTTCCATGGCTTGGATAAAGGCAATATTGCGAATATTGCGAAGATCTTGCTTAAAAACTTGTCAGATCGTTTAGCAAAAGTGGATATGCAGCTTGAGGTAAGTGATGCAGCTTTGAGTAAGATTGCTGAGGTTGGTTTTGATCCTGTCTTTGGAGCAAGGCCGCTAAAGCGGGCTATTCAGCAGCATATTGAGAATCCTGTTTCCAAGATGATTTTGGAAGGTAAGTTTGGACCTAAGGATGTTGTGCCTGTAGATGTCGATAAAAAAGGTGACTTTAGCTTCACACGTCAGGTTCACTAAGTAGCAAATTAGCAGAAATCTTACTGCGCCAGTAAACTCGGTACATGACTGTAGCACTACAAAGTAGGCGTGCCAGTGATGTCCGGGTTATTGGTCTCATCAGCCTAGCGCACGGCAGCTCTCATTTCTTTCATTTAGTACTTCCTCCCATGTTCCCGTGGTTGAAGGATGCTTTTGCCTTGAGTTATGCCGAGCTTGGTTTGCTTATGTCAATCTTCTTTATCGTGTCTTGTATTGCACAGGCAGCCTCTGGATTTTTAGTGGATCGCATTGGGGCAAGACCGGTATTGTTCGGTGGTATTGGTTTACTTGTTCTTGCGGCCCTAATCTATTCTCAAAGCAATGGTTATGCGATGCTCGTAATGGGAGCGGTCATTGCTGGTTGTGGTAACGGTATATTTCATCCGGTTGATTACACGCTCATTAATCACAAGGTAACACCACCTAATCTTCCTTATGCTTACTCAATGCATGGTGTAGCTGGTTACTTAGGATGGGCTGCAGCGCCAGCCTTCATGGTTGCAATAGCTCAATTTGCTGATTGGCGTATTGCCTTCTTAGCCGCAGCCGTACTTGAGGTCTGCGTTTTAGGGATTCTTTGGTTAAATAAAAACTACCTCGTAGATAACGTCAGAGAGCGCCACGAGAACGCCCATGCAAGCACCCAAGCAGCCAATCCCGGAGTTGCTCCTGAGAGTGCGTTTGCTTTTTTAAAGCTTGCTGCAGTGTGGTTGTGTTGGATTTTCTTTTTCTTCAGCATGGCATCAACCTCGAGTTTGCAATCTTTTGCCCCAAGCGCACTATTCGAAATTTACCAAGTACCTCTAGATGTGGGAAGTTACTACATCACACTACTGGCACTTGGTAGTGCTGGCGGTGTTTTATTTGGCGGATATCTGGCTGCAAAGTTACAGGCACCAGAGCGAATTGTTACTTCCTGTCTATCTATAACGATAGTGATGAGTTTGTTGTTGGGTACCGGATTTATTCCAGTGAGCCTCATTCCATTTCTCTTTTTTGGATTAGGTTTTGGTTACGGCGTTGTTGCACCATCTCGCGATCTTTTGGTTAAGGCAGTAACACCTAAAGGGGTGGCGGGGCGTGTATACGGAATTGTGTATTCGGGTATCGATTTAGGTGCTGCAGTGGGACCTTTTATTTTTGGTTTCTTTATGGACGCCAGCCTACCAAAAGCATTGTTTCTAGGCATTGTTTTATTCCAGCTCATGATCATTCCAACGGTATTTAAGGTGTCTGCTGATGCCACACCCAAGACCGTCTAAACATACCAAAATAATTTTCATAATATGAAATGCTATTACGCTGCATAAAATGCAGTGCAATAAACCTTTGTAGATTCCATGCCAAGCAATGGATTGTTATTCCACATTATAAAAATAGCTATTTAAGTTATTGTTTTTAAATAGTTAATTATTTTCATCAAAATCTTCAATTTCTCTTGCGTCCACTCTTGATTTGTCTAAACTCTTATATAAGACATAAGACTTGAAGAAGCCTTACAGGTCTAATACTTTTGATGTACTTGTTTAACTTAGGGAGAAAAACATGGCAGATCGCAAAGCAGAAATCGCAGCCTTACAAAAGGATTGGGATACCAACCCACGCTGGAAAGGTATTACACGTGGATATACGGCAGAAGACGTTGTTCGTCTACGCGGCTCTTTAAAGATTGAGCACACTTTAGCTAAACATGGTGCTGAGCGTCTTTGGGAATTGGTCAATAACGAAGCTTACGTTAACTGTTTAGGTGCTTTGACTGGTGGACAGGCAATGCAACAAGTTAAAGCTGGGGTACAGGCAATTTACTTATCTGGTTGGCAAGTAGCTGCTGACGGTAACTCATATGCCGCTATGTATCCTGACCAATCTTTGTATCCAGTAGATTCAGTACCTAAGATGGTGGAGCGTATAAATAATTCATTTCAACGAGCTGACGAAATCCAAACAGCCAAAGGCATCAACAAAGGCGACGCTGGTTATATTGAGTACTTTGCTCCAATTGTTGCGGATGCTGAAGCAGGCTTTGGTGGTGTATTAAATGCATTTGAATTAAGCAAAGCGTTGATTAAACAAGGTGCTGCTGGTGTTCACTTCGAAGACCAACTTTCTTCTGTTAAGAAGTGCGGACACTTAGGCGGTAAGGTTTTGTTACCAACTACAGAATCAGTTCAGAAACTGATTTCTGCACGCTTGGCCGCTGATGTAATGGGTGTGCCAACAATCATCCTCGCTCGAACTGATGCTGAAGCTGCTGACCTACTCACATCTGATTATGATGCAAATGACAAGCCATTCTTGACTGGTGAGCGCACTGCTGAAGGTTTCTATAAAACACGTAAGGGCTTGGATCAAGCGATCTCACGTGGATTGGCATACGCTGCTTACGCTGATATGGTTTGGTGTGAAACCGGCACTCCTGATCTTGATTTTGCTCGCCAATTTGCTGAAGCAATTCGTGCAAAGTTCCCAGGCAAGATGCTGGCGTACAACTGCTCACCATCTTTTAACTGGAAGAAGAACTTAGATGATGCAACGATTGCTAAATTCCAGCGTGAGTTGGGTGCAATGGGTTACAAGTACCAATTTATTACTTTGGCTGGTATTCATTCCATGTGGTACAACATGTTCGACTTAGCTCAAGACTACATGCAACGCGGTATGACTGCGTACATTGAGAAAGTACAAGAGCCTGAGTTTGCTGCACGTGATCGTGGATATACTTTCGTTTCACATCAGCAAGAAGTTGGTACTGGTTATTTCGACGACGTGACTACTGTTATCCAGGGTGGTAAGTCTTCTGTAACAGCATTGACGGGTTCTACTGAAGAAGAGCAGTTCCACTAAGAATCCCTAAGTAGTATCGTAGTAGCAGTAGTACTCATTGCTGCCACGGCACCTAAATTACTCCACAAGGGTGACTTAGGTGCCGTTTTCGTTTACATTCTTCCCATGGCAAATTGCATACTTTGTAAAGAAGATCTAAAGCCTGAGGAGGGCGAACTCATCTGGAGGGGAGACGAGTGTCGCGTCATTCTTGTGAATGATCCGGATCTACCAGGATTCTGTAGAGTCATCTGGAATAAACATGTCGCTGAAATGACTGATCTTACTTATGGTGAGCGTGAACATTTAATGGCCTTAGTCTTTGCGGTGGAGGAGGCAGTGCGTCATGTGATGCAGCCGCATAAGACCAATATCGCCTCTTTAGGAAATATGGTTCCTCACATACACTGGCACATTATTCCTAGGTTTAAAGACGATGCCTTTTTCCCAGGATCGGCATGGTCGTCAAGAACGCAAGAGACTGCTAAGACTTCCATAGTCGCTAGAAAAGAACTTGCCTTGGGCCTACCAAAGGCAATTCGGTCAGCAATCGCTCAAATGCATTAAATTAGCAGGTAATCAGCAAAAAGCTGATAAGCAGTACCCAAAATAAAAAAGAGATGGAGACAAGTAGTGATTCAAAAAATGATTCCTAGCGCAGCTGAGGCTGTGCGGGATATTCCGAATGGTGCAAGTGTTTTGGTTTCTGGGTTTGGTGATGCTGGTTTGCCAATTTATCTTTTGGATGCACTGGCAGAGCAAGGAGCTAAAGACCTCACTATCATTAGTAATAATGCCGGGAACTCAGGTATTGGGATCTCTAAGTTGATTGGACTTGGTCAGGTAAGAAAGATGGTCTGCTCCTTTCCTCGGCAGCCAGAATCCGGGGCCTTTGATGATCTCTATCGCGCTGGAAAAATTGAATTAGAGCTTGTGCCGCAGGGAACTCTGGCAGAGCGTATTCGAGCAGGTGGCGCAGGTATTGGGGGTTTTTATACACCCACAGGTTTTGGAACTGAGCTCGCCAAAGGTAAAGATACGCGGGTTATTGATGGAGTAAACCATATTTACGAAGAAGCCATTAAGGCGGACTATGCCTTAATTAAAGCCCACAAGGGTGATCGTTGGGGCAATCTTACTTATCATGCTACCGGCAGAAATTTTGGGCCAGTCATGGCTACTGCTGCGCGATGCACTATTGCGCAAGTAAATGAAGTCGTTGAATTGGGAGACTTGCATCCAGAGGTCATTGTGACTCCGGGGATTTTTGTAAAGCGAGTTGTGCTTCTCGGAGGTAAATCATGATAGATCTCTCAAAATTGCAAAAACGTAGCACTGCAGATATTGCGAAGAGAATTGTGCGCGATATACCAGATGGAGCACACGTTAATTTAGGCATTGGTCAACCAATGACGATTTCAAATCATTTACCATCTGATCGTGAGATTCTGTTACACAGTGAGAATGGCTTATTGGGTATGGGCCCCTTAGCTCAAGCTCATGAAGTTGATCCAGAGCTGGTCAATGCTGGCAAACAGCCGGTCACCATGTTACCTGGCGCCTCACTCTGTCATCACGCAGATTCTTTTGTGATGATCCGTGGCGGGCATATTGATATCTGTGTATTAGGTGCCTTCCAGGTTTCTGTAAAGGGCGACATTGCTAATTGGCGAACCGGCGACCCGAAGGCAATTCCTGCGGTCGGAGGCGCGATGGATTTAGCCTTGGGAGCCAAGAAATTATTTGTCATGATGGAGCATCTGACTAAGTCGGGAGAGTCAAAGTTGGTTCAGGAATGCACTTATCCTCTAACTGCACTGTCAGCAGTGGATTGTATCTATACCGACCTTGCAACCATTGCAGTAACACCAGATGGTCTCGTAGCAATTGATTGGATAGATGGTCTCACTTTTGAGCAATTACGCGACTTAAGTGGAGTCCCAATGAAGCAGTTAGTTAATTAATTCAAAGCAATACCTTTAAGGAAGATCTATGTCTTTTGCTGCAACTAAATACGATGCTTGTATTGCCGGAATATATGAACATCCTCTACGTGTAGCTCCCGATCACACGGTGGCTCAGTTGCATGCTGAAGTAGCACGAGGTGCACTGTTAGATGCTGGACTAACTTTAGATGATGTTGATGGCTATTTCTGCGCAGGAGATGCGCCAGGCATGGGGCCAGTTTCCATGGCTGATTATCTCGGGCTAAAAAAATTAAAGTATGTCGACTCTACTGACACCGGCGGATCATCGTATTTAACCCACGTAAATCATGCTGCTCGTGCTATTGCTGCGGGACAGTGCCGTGTAGCTTTAATTACTTTGGCAGGACGTCCTAAATCAGAGGGTTCCAGTGGAACACAGGTGCGCAGCCAGTGGGCTAGTGCGCCAGACTTTGCTTTTGAAAAACCATATTCACCTGCACCACTGAACACTTATGCAATGTGCGCAATGCGCCATATGTATGAGTTCGGTACTACTAGTGAGCAATTAGCATGGATTAAGGTAGCGGCTTCACATCATGCACAACATAATCCTAATGCTGCATTAAAAGATGTGCTCACCGTAGAGGATGTATTGAATTCTCCAATGATTGCAGATCCATTACATCGTGCAGACTGCTGCGTTGTCACTGATAGCGGTGGAGCGCTGATCGTAGTTCACCCTGATATCGCCAAGACTCTTAAGAAGCCAGTTGTGACTATGATGGGGGCTGCTGAAACTACCAAGGGGCAAATGGGGGGTAAGGTAGATTTAACATATTCAGGTTTAGCTTGGGCTGCCCCATTAGCATTCAAGGAAGCTAAGCTGACTCCCGAGCAAATTCGTTATGCCTCTATTTATGACAGCTTCACTATTACCGTTCTGATTCAGTTGGAAGATTTGGGATTTTGTAAAAAAGGTGAGGGTGGAAAATTTGTCGAAGGAGGTCAACTGATTTCAGGCAAAGGTAAGCTTGCCTTTAACACCGATGGCGGCGGCTTATGTAACAACCATCCTGCCAATCGAGGCGGTATGACTAAGGTTATTGAAGCGGTTCGTCAGTTACGTGGCGAGGCGCATCCGGAGGTACAAGTGCCAAACCTGGAATTTGCTCTTGCTTCCGGTATTGGGGGTGCTTTAGGGACTCGGCATGGCGCTGCAGCCTTAATTATGGGGAGATTAAAATGAGTCAATTGAATGAGAAAAATTCAGCAAATAAAGAGCATCGTTTGCCAAGCCCAATTAACAATCTAGAAAACAAAGCTTTTTTGGAGGCGGCTCAAGATAACCAGCTTGTACTGAAGTTTTGCAATAGCTGTAAAGAGCCCCATTACTATCCGCGTACCATCTGTCCTCACTGCGGTAGTGATGACACTACTTGGGTTAAATCAAATGGCCTAGGTGAGATCTACTCATACACAGTGATGAGGCGTGGTGTAGAGGTTCCATTTGCAATGGCTTATGTGCGGCTGCAAGAGGGTATATCCATGCTGACACATTTAACGAATTGTGACTTTGATGCTATTCGGGTAGGCCAAAAAGTGAAGGTGGTTTTTCAGGAAACGCAGGACGGGCAAAAGACCCACCTCTTCGAACCTGCCCCTTGATTAGGTAAGTCTTTTTAAAGCTTCAAGGTAGTTCTCTGGGTTAAGAGGTTTAGCCTCGCGCTGAGCTTCCCACATGACTTGACCTAAACATTCCATCATGAGGTGTTGGGCTTCGTGCTCTGAGCCCAGCTTCTTAGTAAGTTTTTCTGCAACTTCTTTAATGCCTGGCGGTTGATCAATGGAGATCTGCTCACTAATTGATAAATGCATTGAGAGGTGTAAAAAAGGATTTGTTTCACCTCGTTCCGGCGTGTAGTCTTGAGATAGGGCGCCCTCTGGATCTGTAAGTAGCGCATGGTATTCAGGGTGTTGTTCCATCCAATCGCCCGCAAGCGTTTCCATGGAATCCAAGATATGACCCTCAGTTTTTTTCCTCCAGCTATCGCAGAAAAAGCGACGTACTTCTTCGCGTGTTGGATTAAATATCGCCACGAACTTTTCCTTTACCAGTTTTTTGTTTAAAGCCACATAAAGGCTCAACAATACATTGCGCACAATCTGGATTACGCGCTTTACAAGTATATCTACCGTGCAAAATGAGCCAGTGATGGGCATCTAGTAGGTACTCTTTTGGCACGCGTTTGAGTAATTGTTCTTCAACTTTTACTACGTCCTTACCGGGCGCTAAGCCAGTACGGTTAGAGACCCTAAAAATATGAGTATCAACTGCAATCGTAGGCTGTCCAAATGCGGTATTGAGAATGACATTAGCTGTTTTTCTGCCTACACCAGGTAAGGCCTCTAGCTCTTCGCGTGTTTGGGGTACTTCGCCACCATGCTTTTCTAGTAAAAGGCGGCAAGTTTCTTGAATATGTTTCCCTTTGGAATTAAATAGACCAATGTGTTGAATGAATGGTCTAACACCTTCCTCACCAAGTTCTAAGAGGGCCTGTGGTGTATTAGCAATCTTAAAAAGTTTGCTTGTTCCTTTGTTTACGGAAACATCAGTCGCCTGGGCAGAGAGTAATACTGCAATGAGTAATTCGAATGGAGAGCTGTACTCCAGTTCAGTTTCTGGTTTTGGATTATTGGCTTTTAGTTGCTCAAAAAAAGCACGCCGCTTTTCAAGATTCATCATGTCTTTTCTTGAGAGCGTGCAATCGCAGCAGCAATGATGGCGCGTTTACGTTCTTGCTCTTTCTTTTGCTCATCTGAAGATGGATTTTCGGCATTAACCGCTATTAACTTTGCCGCAGCTTTTTTGGCTAAACGCTCATCGTTATCCTTTTGTTCACGATCAAGGCGTTGCTCGCGGTCTTGGTAACGAGTACGTGAGATCTCCGCTAGTTCGGGAGACCAGGCATTCCAGCCAGTATTATCGTCAGTGACATCAATCATGCTGATGCAATCTACTGGGCAAGGCGGAATACAAAGATCACAACCAGTACACCATTCAGTTAAAACGACGTGCATTTGTTTTGAAGCCCCAACAATCGCATCTACTGGGCACGCCTGAATACACAGCGTGCAGCCGATACATTTTTGTGAATCGATGAAAGCTACCGGCCTAGGGCGCTCTTTACCGCATTCTGGGTTAATCGTAGGATGCAGATCGAAAGCATCTTGGGGGTAAATCGGTACTAGTATTTTGCTGAGTCGATGAATGCCCTCAACACCACCGGGCGGGCAGCGATTAGGTAATGCATCACCACTTGCTAGCGCTTCCGCGTATCCACGGCAATCCGGGTAGCCACATTTAGTACATTGAGTTTGAGGAAGAACATCTTCCAAGCGATCAGTGAGTTCGTTCGCTTGATTGTTTTTCATTGCTCAGTGTTTGTATAAAAAAAGTGAGGAACTTAGCCCTCACTTTTTATTTCTAGTTAGAACCTTCTAATTTAGGAGGCCTTGCTCCACTCTTCTTATGGACACCTTGGTGATCACGAATAAAAGATTTGATCCTTGGATAAACCTTATCACGCCAACGGCGTCCAGCAAAGATGCCATAGTGACCTGCACCGGCTACTTCATAATGATCTTTGTTTTCTTTTGCAATCCCAGCACACAAACTATGTGCTGAGCGGGTTTGACCGCTACCAGAAATATCGTCAAGCTCACCTTCAATGGTCAATAAAGCAGTCTTTGTGATGTCTTGTGGTTTGACGAGATCACCGGATACTTCCCAGGTGCCATTGGGTAACGCGTAATCTTGGAATACTGTTTTGATAGTATCCAGATAGAACTTGGCATCTAAATCCAAAACAGCGTTGTACTCATCATAGAAACGAATGTGCGCATCGGTATCTTGCTCATCTCCACGCACGAGGTTTTGGAAGAAGTCCCAATGAGATTGCAGATGGTTTTGTGGATTCATGGCAATAAAGCCAGTGTGCTGCAAGAAGCCTGGATATACCTTACGACCAGCACCCGGATAGGTTGGTGGAACTTTATAGATCACATGACTTTCAAACCAATCATATGATTTTTGCTCAGCCAAGTTATTCACAGCAGTAGGTGATTTACGTGCATCAATTGGGCCGCCCATCATGATCATGGAGGCTGGGGTTGCTTCACCAGCAGAGGCCAAGAGAGAGATGGCGCCCAATGTAGGAACCGTAGGCTGACAAACAGAAATGACATGCAAATCTTCTGCACCAATTTCGCGGATAAATTCTTGAATATAGTGAACATAGTCATCAAGACCAAATTCACCATCCTCAACTGGAACGTTACGAGCATCGATCCAGTCTGTAATGTAAACCTTGTGATCCTGCAGAAGCGTACGAACAGTATCGCGCAACAAAGTGGCATGGTGGCCAGACATAGGAGCAACTACCAATACAACAGGATCTTCCTTAAGACTCTTGATAGTTTCTACATCATCTGAAAAGCGCTTAAAGCGAACCAGATTACAAAAAGGTTTTGCAATGATGGTTCTTTCATGGATTGCAACTTCATGGCCGTGTGCTTGAACAGAGCGGATACCAAATTCTGGCTTCGTATAGTTTTTTCCCAAGCGATAAAGTAACTCATAACTGGCAGCTAAACGTTCAGATCCTGGAACCTTGGAGGCGGGATTGGAGGCATTGATAAATGCCTCTGAGGCAGCGTGCGCCCATGAGCTCACTGGTTGAAGTAAGGCCTTTTGAAATTCGTGTAACTGATAAAGCATAGTACCTCCTGTAATTCTATATAGCCGCTTATTACGCTTTTTAGGCCAATACGCGGGCGATTGCTTTGGCTACTTTATCAATATTTTTAGTATTGAGAGCCGCTACACAAATGCGTCCAGTAGAGAGGGCATAAATGCCATCCTCTTTCTGTAAGCGATCAACTTGCTCAGCAGTTAAGCCTGAGTAAGAAAACATTCCACGTTGCTGTTCAATAAAGGAAAAATCTTGCTTCACACCAGCAGCAGCGAGTTTTTCAACAAGACCATGGCGCATTGCTTTAATACGATCACGCATTTCTGCCAACTCATCTTCCCAGAGCTTGCGCAACTCTGGAGAATTCAAAACAGCAGCAGCAATCGCAGCACCGTGAGTTGGAGGGTTCGAATAGTTAGTGCGAATCACGCGCTTTAATTGTGAGAGTACGCGAGTGGATTCATCTTTACTTTGTGTCACGATAGACAGGGCTCCAACACGCTCACCATAAAGTGAGAATGATTTAGAGAAAGAGCTTGATACAAAGAAGGACATGCCTGATTGAGCAAAGAGGCGCACTGCAATACCATCTTGTTCAATCCCAGCTGCAAAGCCTTGATAGGCCATATCCAGGAAGGGAATCAAGCTTTTGGTTTTACAAATTTCGATCACTTTACGCCACTGCGCTTCAGTAATATCAGCACCTGTTGGGTTGTGGCAGCATGCATGCAATAACACGGTGGTGTTCTTTGGGAAAGACTCTAGAGACTTGACCATCCCGTCAAAATCAACGCCACGTGTGTTGCCATCAAAGTAGGTGTAATCAACTACCTCAAAACCAGCGGATTCAAAAATACCGCGGTGGTTTTCCCAGGTAGGGTTACTGATAGCACAGGGTGCATTTAAATTCAGACGCTTAATAAAGTCAGCACCAACACGCAACGCACCAGTACCACCAAGACACTCAGCAGTGACAACGCGACCATCTTTGATGAGAGCAGAGTCTGTCCCAAACAATAAAGTTTGTACAGCGTTGTTATATGGGTTTGGACCTTCAATAGGTATGTAGCTACGCGGCGAGTGCTTCGCAACAATTGCTTCTTCGGCTTTGATGACCGCTTTTAATAAAGGCACCTTACCTTCATCTGTGTAATACACACCCACACCAAGATTGACTTTGTCAGGACGTTGATCGGCAACGTAGGCTTCTGTGAGGCCAAAAATAGGATCTTTGGGGGCTAATTGGACTGAGGCAAACAGGGTCATTGGAGGTCGGAAATGATGGTTTAAGTTTATTTTTACTAGTAATTGACGTTAAATTAAGCTTAATTGTCGGTTTTGAAGGCCAGAATCAACTATTTCTAAATAAAAACGGCAAAATCATTGTTTGTACAAAATTCGCTGTGAAGAAAACTCACAGTTGAAATGATAGCCGAGATGCCCCCTAAGTCCCCCAAAACCACCCCAAATTCTGCAGCTAAGGAAGATATAAATAAGCCGATTGCCGACCCACTGGGCGAGGCTGGGCATGACTTGGATCCGGCTAAATTCGTCAGTTTCCCTGACTCCCCATATCAGCTTTATCAGCCATTTAGCCCTGCTGGTGACCAGCCACAGGCGATTGAAGCTCTGGTAGAGGGAATTGAGGACGGCTTGACGTTTCAAACTCTCCTGGGGGTTACTGGGTCTGGTAAGACCTTTACTATGGCCAATGTGATTGCCAGAACTGGTCGTCCAGCCATTATTTTTGCCCCAAATAAGACTCTAGCAGCTCAACTTTATAGCGAATTTAGGGAGTTTTTCCCTAAAAATGCGGTGGAGTACTTTGTTAGCTACTACGACTATTACCAACCTGAGGCTTATGTGCCTCAGCGCGACCTCTTCATTGAGAAAGATTCGTCGATTAACGAACACATTGAGCAGATGCGCTTGTCCGCAACGAAGAGTTTGTTAGAACGTCGTGACGTCATCATCGTGGCAACGGTGTCTGCAATTTACGGTATCGGTAATCCAGGCGACTATCACAGCATGGTGATGACCTTACGTCCTGGTGATAAGATGAGTCAGCGCGATATTTTGATGCGTCTCATAGCAATGCAATATGACCGTAATGAAACTGATTTCAAACGCGGCGTATTTCGTGTGCGTGGTGACACGATTGATATTTTTCCAGCTGAGCATAATGAATTAGCGGTGCGCGTTGAATTATTTGATGATGTAGTGGAGAGTTTGCAATTCTTTGATCCGCTTACTGGCAAGATTCGTCAAAAGATTCCACGCTTCACGGTTTATCCAAGTTCACACTATGTGACGCCACGTGAGACTGTGCTGAAAGCTATTGAAACGATCAAGACGGAGTTGCGTTCTCGTTTGGATGAGTTTGTGAAAGACGGAAAACTCGTTGAGGCGCAACGTCTGGAGCAACGCACTCGTTTTGATTTAGAGATGCTCAATGAGCTAGGCTTTTGCAAGGGTATTGAGAACTACTCGCGGCACCTATCAGGTGCAGCACCGGGAGAAGCGCCGCCGACTCTCGTCGACTATCTGCCCAATGATGCCTTGATGTTTTTGGACGAGAGCCATGTTCTGATTGGTCAACTCAATGCTATGTATAACGGCGATAAATCTCGTAAACATACCTTGGTGGAATTTGGTTTTCGTTTACCCTCCGCAATGGATAATCGACCGCTCAAATTTACTGAATTTGAAACGAAGATGCGTCAAACCATTTTTGTTTCAGCAACTCCGGCTGATTATGAAAGTACCCATCAGGGTCAGGTTGTTGAGCAAGTTGCCAGACCAACTGGATTGGTTGATCCAGAAATTGAAGTGCTACCAGCAAGCACCCAGGTTGATGATTTGCTTGATCAGATTCATGGGCGTGTCAAAGTGGGTGAGCGTGTTTTAGTAACCGTTCTTACTAAGCGTATGGCAGAACAACTGACAGATTATCTTTCTGACAATGGAGTGAAGGTTCGTTATGTGCACTCTGATATTGATACGGTTGAGCGCGTAGAAATTTTGCGTGATCTACGTTTAGGTGTCTTTGATGTCTTGGTTGGTATCAATTTGCTACGTGAAGGTTTAGATATTCCGGAAGTTTCTCTGGTGGCGATTTTGGATGCCGACAAAGAAGGCTTCTTGCGTTCCGAGCGTAGCTTGATTCAGACTATTGGAAGGGCCGCTCGCAATGTCCGAGGTAAGGCGATTTTGTATGCGGATCGAATTACTGATTCTATGAAACGGGCCATGGGAGAGACTGAAAGGCGCCGTACCAAGCAGATTGCATTTAATAAGCTTCATGGTATTGAGCCCAAAGGGGTCCAAAAAAGGATTAAGGACATCATCGATGGCGTCTATGACGTCAAAGAGAAGCGTCAGGAGATGCAAGTGGAGCAGGAGCGGGCACGCTATGAAGATATGAGCGAGAAGGACCTGGCAGGCGAGATCAAGCGTCTGGAGAAACAAATGAATGCTGAGGCTAAAAATCTGGAATTTGAGAAGGCTGCTGGGACTCGCGATCGCCTAACCAAGGTGAAGGAGATGGCTTTTGGAGCCCGCTCCAGGGACGCCATAGGCTAGATTCTTGAAGGGTTTTTTGGGATAATTCCCGAGCAGATTGCTAGGTTATATGGTAAAGTTGAGTGGAATGGTCGGGTATTACCCTTCCGACCATGAGCTGTCCATAACAATCCATTACCAAGGTGACATATGAGACTTACCACTAAAGGCCGTTTTGCAGTAACCGCAATGATCGACTTAGCCCTGCGCGAGGCGCATGGTCCAGTAACTCTGGCTGGAATTAGCCAGAGACAAAAGATCTCCCTTTCTTATTTAGAGCAATTGTTTGGCAAATTACGCCGTTTCAACATTGTTGAGAGCACTCGTGGCCCTGGGGGTGGATATACCCTTGCACGCAGTGCCGATGAAATTAGCGTTGCCGATATCATAGTCGCCGTTGATGAGCCCTTAGATGCGACTCAATGCGGCGGTAAAGGTAATTGTCATAGTGACGAAGATCAGCATGGTCACTGTATGACCCATGACCTTTGGAGCAATCTCAATCTGAAAATGGTTGAATACCTCAGTTCCGTTAGTTTGCGTAACTTAGTGCAACAGCAAGAAGGACGCGGAGTAGTGATTCAAGACATGCGTCAAAAGAAAATCAAAGTTGAAAGTGCTAAAGCTCAAAAAGCGGCGCCAGCACCTTTACCTAAAAAAGAAGTTGCTCCCAAAGCGCCATTAATCAATTCTGTTTTTAATTTGGCGCGACAGAGTTAATAGACGTAACCTATATAAATAAGTACATCATGAACGCACCACAAGACCTTCCGCAGCAACCAGTTCCGATGTTTAGTCCTGAGCACTTCCCGGTGTATATGGACTACTCGGCTACAACACCTATTGATCCAAGGGTGGTCGACAAGATGTTGCCTTACTTGCGTGAGCAGTTTGGTAATGCTGCATCACGTAGTCATGCCTACGGCTGGGCTGCTGAAGAAGCCGTTGAGTGGGCGCGTTCGGAAGTTGCGCAACTTGTTCATGCCGATCCAAGAGAGATCGTATTTACTAGTGGCGCTACAGAGAGTATTAATTTGGCGCTCAAAGGTGCTGCGCATTTTTACAAAGATCGTGGCAATCACATTATTACTGTCAAGACAGAACATAAAGCAACTTTAGATACTTGCCGTGAGCTTGAGCGCGAAGGTTACGAAGTTACTTACTTAGATGTCCTGCCGAATGGCTTGATTGATTTTGCTCAGTTAGAAGCTGCAATGAAGCCAGGTACGATTTTGGCATCAGTCATGTATGTCAATAATGAAATTGGTGTTGTACAAGATATCCCCGCTATCGGAGACTTATGTCGTTCCCGTGGCGTCATTTTTCATGTGGATGCCGCACAAGCTACTGGCAAAGTGGAAATTGACTTAGAAAAGATCAAAGTAGATTTGATGAGTTTTTCTGCCCATAAGACTTATGGTCCAAAAGGGATTGGTGCGTTGTTTGTTCGTCGCAAACCTCGTATTCGGATTGAAGCTCAGATTCATGGTGGTGGCCATGAGCGCGGCATGCGTTCAGGCACCTTAGCGGTTCACCAGATCGTTGGTATGGGCGAAGCATTTCGCATTGCTCGTATTGAGATGGTCGAAGAAAACAAGCATATCCGCGCATTGCGTGATCGTCTCTTGGCGGGCCTAAAGGATATTGAAGAGGTTTATGTCAACGGTGACATGGATGATCGTGTGCCACATAACCTCAATATCAGCTTTAACTATGTTGAAGGCGAATCGATGTTGATGGCCCTTAAAGACCTGGCGATCTCATCAGGTTCTGCTTGCACATCAGCATCATTAGAGCCTTCTTATGTACTGCGTGCACTAGGTCGCAATGATGAACTGGCTCATAGCTCTATTCGTTTTACTCTCGGCCGCTTTACAACCGAAGAAGAAGTGGATTTCACAATTAAATTGGTGAAAGAGAAGATTGCAAAATTGCGTGAGCTCTCACCATTATGGGAAATGTTCAAAGACGGAATCGACTTAAGTACGATTCAGTGGGCAGCACATTAAGAGTTTGAAAGATTAACGAGGAAATACCATGGCATATAGTGAAAAAGTAATCGACCATTACGAGAATCCCCGCAACGTAGGCTCATTTGAGAAGGGCGATGAAAGCGTAGGTACTGGGATGGTTGGAGCTCCAGCTTGTGGTGACGTGATGAAGTTGCAGATTCGTGTAAATGATCAAGGCGTCATTGAAGATGCTAAGTTCAAGACCTATGGTTGTGGTTCAGCAATTGCCTCATCTTCATTAGTAACTGAATGGGTGAAGGGTAAGACCTTAGATCAAGCACTAGAGATCAAGAACTCTCTGATTGCTGAAGAGTTAGCATTGCCACCTGTAAAAATTCACTGCTCTATCCTGGCTGAAGATGCCATTAAAGCGGCAGTTGCAGATTACAAAGAAAAGCACCCAGCTAAATAAAAGTAAATTTATGGCAATTACCTTAACTGACAAAGCAGCTGCGCACGTAAACCGCAATTTAGAAAAACGCGGTAAGGGGTGTGGCTTACGTTTAGGTGTTCGCACTACAGGATGCTCTGGCTTAGCTTATCAATTGGAATATGTAGATGAGCCAGCTTCTGAAGACCAAGTATTTGAGTCCAATGGTGTGAAGGTGTTTGTTGATCCAAAGAGCTTGGCTTATTTGGATGGGACGGAGCTAGACTTTGTACGTGAGGGTTTGAACGAAGGGTTTAAGTTTCAAAATCCAAACGTAAAAGATGAGTGTGGTTGTGGCGAATCTTTCCGCGTCTGACGATTACTTTCGCTTCTTTGGATTAAATCAGCAATTCAAAATCGATTTGCCTGCTCTAGATCAGGCTTATCTTGCAATTCAAAAGGAAGTCCATCCTGACCGTCATGCACGTGGTAGCGACACTGAGCAGCGCCTCGCAATGCAAATGGCGACATTAGCTAATACCGCTTTCCAAACACTTAAGAATCCCGTGCAACGGGGTTTATATATCTGCCAACTTCATGGCGTAGATGCCAAGCTAGAAACCAATACTGCCATGCCAGCTGCTTTTCTGATGAAGCAGATGGAATGGCGTGAGAATTTAGATGAGCAAGCAGAAGAGTTGCTGGCTCTCGAAAAACTCATGGATGAGGTCCAAGCCTCTAGGCAAGAAACCCTCTCTGAGATAGGCCAAGCAATTGATGGTGCTAAAAATTACCAACGTGCTGCTGAGCTTCTTAGGGGGCTGCTTTTTATTGATAAGTTCGCTATTGAGCTTGATGATGCTATTGCAGCCTTGGCCTAGCCAGCACTCGCATTAAACTTGATTCCTTATGGCCTTATTACAAATCTCCGAACCAGGTAAATCACTAGCACCCCATCAGCGTAGGATTGCTGTCGGTATTGATTTGGGAACAACCAATTCCTTAGTTGCTATCGTGCGCGATGCTTTACCTAAGGTATTACCTGATTCTCAAGGACGAGAATTACTTCCCTCGGTCGTACGATACCTCCCAAATGGTAGAACTCAAGCTGGTTTTGAAGCGCTTGAGAGTGTTGTTATTGACCCAAAGAATACGATTTTGTCTGTAAAGCGATTCATGGGCCGCGGTGTTCAGGATGTGGAGAACATTGAGAGCACCCCATATGATTTTGTTGATCAACCTGGCATGCTCAAATTGAGAACAGTTGCGGGTGACAAGAGTCCAATTGAAGTTTCTGCCGAGATTCTGGCGCGCTTACGTCAGTTGGCAGAAGACTCTGTATCAGACGAGATTATGGGTGCTGTGATTA
>Ga0208376_1000173_pt1 | contig 19782 bp, 20 predicted proteins | sample CryBogmetaGMA25M_FD_184548 | JGI IMG/M metagenome (GOLD analysis project Ga0208376, IMG submission 184548) | Freshwater microbial communities from Crystal Bog, Wisconsin, USA - MA2.5M (SPAdes) | ecosystem: Environmental > Aquatic > Freshwater > Lake | place: Crystal Bog, Wisconsin, USA...
GCACCAGTCTTGAAAACTGGCGAGGATGAAAGTCCTCCGTGAGTTCGAATCTCACCTCTTCCGCCAAAATACAAGCCTCAGTCCATGAGCTGGAATTTTTCTTTATGGGGCGATCTTTCTCTCATTACTAGATCCCGTTGTACGATTAAGCCATGAAGCTTCTGATCTCTATTTATTTCTTCATTTTGGCCATCATTCAGATGGGTCTTTTCTTGGGCGTCTATCACTATTACCGCTCTCAAAATTCGGTAAAGCCCAGTCCTTATTGGATGGGTTCTTTATTGATTAGTATTTGCGCCTTGCTGATATTCGGCTCTGGAATATTGACGCTGAAGGATATTAAAAATCCAGAATTTAATTTCACCATCGCGAATTCACTATTTTATATCGCGGCTGTGCTCCAGGCTTTATTTTGCAAATCCCTAAATGAAAAAATTACTAAGAAATTAAAAATAGGATTTGGACTATCTTTAATTGCCTTCTTTATTCTTTTTGAATACATGCGTATCAATGCAAATTTTGAAATCCGCACGATATTTATGGGTAGCCTTGCCTCTTTACTCTATGGCTGGCAAATTGCTGTCTTGAGTAAAGTGAAGAAAAAAACGCCATCAAAACAATTGCTGTACTTGCAATATGCCAGTTCCGCAGAAATGTTTTTTGCATTAGGTCGTATTGCTGTACTAACGTCCATAGCATTTCCTATTTTGCAAGTCGATCAGATACCCCAGCTGCTGATCCTATTTACGATTGCGCAGCTAGTGATGACAACGCTCTCTTATATTGCTATTGGCGGCTACTGGGCCGAACAGATTGCTATGGCTAATTTGAAATCCCAAACTGAAAATGAAGAGATTAAGTCGCTACTACTTGAGCGTGAGAAGTTGATCAGTTCTTTACTTAGGGCCAACAAAACGAGTTCTACAGGTGCGCTATCAGCATCCATCGCTCATGAATTAAATCAGCCCCTTGGAGCAAGCAATCTCAATATTCAATACTTACTCAAGAAACTTGCTGATGGGCAATTAAGTCCAGTAGTCGAAAAAGAAGTATTGGATTCACTGCTCGCTGATAACCACCGTGCTGCCAATATTATTCGAACGCTGCGATCAGTATTTGCAGATGATAAGATTGAAACCAGTAGTGTAGATCTTGGGGCGTTAATTCAGGCCGTTCTGAGTATTACAAACCCAGAGACTGTTTCTAAAGAGATTCAAGTAGTACTAAAGCTGGATCCTAAATTGGTTTTAATTACCAATCGAAGCGAGATGCAGCAAGTATTTCTCAATTTAATGAATAATGCTATTCAGGCCTTAGCATCCTCAAAGCAAGCGAATAAACAAATCTCTATTGAGGGCTGTCAAGTAAGCGAAGGCATTGAACTCTCTTTTTCTGATAATGGTGATGGCGTCTCTCAAGAGGTGCAGTCACATTTATTTGAGTTACTGAGCGACAGTAAAAGCAGGGGTATGGGCCTAGGACTTTGGCTCTGTAAACATATTGTGACTAGACATGGCGGGGCGATTTCTTATCGAGCTAACCCTGGCGGTGGTGCTCAATTCATTGTCTATTTACCTTTTGAGTCCAGCCTCTCTTAAGGAGTTGCAGGAATAAAAAAGGACCTCAATAGGTCCTTTTTTATATGCTTGTATTCATTAGTTGAGATCGACCTGTAGCTTGGCATCCTTAACGAGTTTGGCCCATTGGGCACGGTCTTTAGCAATAAATTTAGCAAAAGCAGCTGGAGAGCCGCCTCCATCTTCAGCACCAACCTCTGCTAATTTGGCCTGTATTTCAGGTTTACGCAGAATGGTATTTACGTCAGCATTAATTTTGTCCACGATCTTAGGATCAAGCTTGGCTGGACCCATCAAGCCGTACCACGCAGTTGCCTCAAATCCAACGTATCCAAGTTGCTCCATGGTTGGCAGGTTTGGATATGCCGGAGAGCGTTTTGTTCTTGTCTGTGCCAGTGGTATCACTTTGCCACTTTGAATATGAGGCGTAGCAGCGCTCATGGTCTCGAATGCATAAGTGATATGACCTGCCATGAGATCTACCAATACTGGGCCACTGCCTTTGTAAGGAATGTGCAGTGCTTGTGTGCCAGACATATGCATAAAGAGCTCATATGCCAGATGTTGAGTACTGCCATTACCGGCTGAGCCAAAACTTACTTTGCCTGGATTCTGCTTCATATAGGCAACTAGATCTTTTACATTTTTAGCTGGAGCATCTACGTTAGCAATCAAAATATTGGGTGTGATCCCCAGTAAGATAATTGGCGTGAAATCTGTGGAAGCGTTGTAGGACATTTTTTGTCCAAGCGCAGGAATGATAGAGAGGGCGTTGACGTGAGCTAGCCCAAGGGTATATCCATCTGCAGGTGATTTAGCTACCAGATCTGCAGCAATAGTTCCTGCTGCACCTCCACGATTATCAATAATGACTTGCTGTCCCCATATCTGTGATAGGTTGATAGCAATAATTCTGGCAATTGCATCAGATCCACCACCAGGCGGAAAGCCAACAATTAATTTAATTGGTTTATCTGGCCATGATTTTGTTTGAGCAAAGGTGCCAAAAGAAATGGATAGACACCCAAGTGCAAGAGCCAAAAATAGGAGTGCGCGTGAGCATAATCTGCTGGTTAAATTACCCTGAATCATTGCTTGTCTCCGGAGCGGATTTTTATATTAGTTAAGTTGAGTACTTTAACTGAGAAATAGCTCTTGAAGATTATTGAGATAGCGTAAACCCTGATCTGTGGCCTTAAGCCTGCTGGGATTCTCATCTAGCAAACCTTTTTTAGTGGCTTGATCTAAGCTTTTACTGATGACGCTCAGAGGCAGGCCAGTGCGTTCACTAAAGGTATTGGTTTCAACTCCACCAGAGAGCCTCAGAGCATTTAGCATAAATTCAAAGGGGAGATCTTTGGCGGCAATTTCCCGTGACTCAATCAGAGCATTGCCTTTAGTTTCCATCGCTTGCATATAGGTTTCTGGATGGCGTTCACGAACTTGGCGCGTAACTTTTCCTGGATAAGAAATCTTGCCATGGGCACCAGCGCCAATACCAATGTAATCACCAAAGCGCCAGTAGTTCAAGTTGTGCTTACATTCCTGATCTTTCTGAGCATAGGCAGAAACTTCGTAACGCTTATAGCCTGCTTTAGTCAGTAGATCTAAGTTCTGCTCAAAGATAGCATCGATCTCATCATCGCTAGGTAACTTTGGTGGAAAGTTCGCAAAGTAGGTGTTGGGTTCTAGAGTAAGGTTGTAGAAAGAGAGATGTGGGGTCTTAAAAGATAAAGCAGTTTCCATATCAGATCTAGCAGCCTCAAGGCTCTGATTCGGTAAGCCATACATCAGATCTAAATTAACAGACTTAAAGTTAGCCAAGGCAATCTCAACCGCTTTTTTTGCTTCTGCACCGTTATGAATACGGCCAAGGGCTTTGAGTTGTTCATCCTGAAAGCTCTGGATACCTAAAGACACTCGATTAATTCCAGCTTTGGCAAAGCCTGCAAATTTTGCTGTCTCAACTGAGCCTGGGTTGGCCTCCATGGTGATCTCTGCATCAGGCTCTAAATTAACACGCGCGCGGACGGCACACAGAAGTTGATCCATGCCTGCTGCCGATAGAAGGCTTGGTGTGCCGCCACCAATAAAGATGCTGTGTACTTGGCGACCCCAAATATTGGGCAGCTCAGTTTCGAGATCGGTAATGAGGGCATTGATATAACGCTGTTCATCAAAACCACCTGTCAAATGAGAAGAGGAGTCTTTAATTTGATGGGAATTAAAATCGCAATAAGGGCATTTCTTTTCGCACCAAGGAAAGTGGATATACAAAGCCAGAGGCGGCAATGCGGTTAAGGATGGTTGATTAAGCACCGGTTTTAAGTTTACTGATGAGCTCACGCAATGCTTGACCACGATGGCTGATAGCATTCTTTTGCGTGGGGTCTAGTTCCGCAGCTGTTTTATTAAGCTCGGGTAGAAAAAAATGAGGGTCATAACCAAAGCCATTGCCCCCTTTAGGCTCATCAACAACAAGCCCATGCCAGCTAGTTTCAACAATGAGTGGATTTGGATCATCAGCACTATTCACTAAAACCAGGGCGCAAACATAATGTGCGCTGCGATCTGATAGATTGCTTAATTCGGAGATCAGTTTTTGATTATTGGCAACATCATTTCCATTCTCGCCTGCATAGCGAGCAGAATAAACGCCAGGCTTGCCATCTAGGGCATGAGCGCAAATACCAGAATCATCTGCCAATGCTGGGAGACCGCTAGCCCTACTTGCATGACGCGCCTTTTCTAGAGCATTCTCGATAAAGGTGTCATGTGGCTCATCGGCAGCGGCAATACCAAGTACTCCTTGCGGAATCACTTCAAAGTTCAAGGGCGCTAATAGCGCCTGGAACTCTTTGACCTTGCCGGCATTATTAGAGGCGAGAACAAGCTTTTGCATTAATAATTATTTCAAAGCATCTATTTGTAGCTGTGTAAGCTCTTGAATTCCTTGCTCAGCTAGATCTAACAGGGCTGTGAGCTCGCTTCTTGAGAATGTCGCTCCTTCAGCCGTGCCTTGTACTTCAATCATGCCGCCTTTACCAGTCATGACGACATTCATATCGGTATCGCAAGAAGAGTCTTCTGGGTAATCTAAGTCAAGAACAGGGATGCCTTGATAAATGCCTACAGAGATTGCGGCAACGCTATCAATGATTGGGTCTTGAGTGAGCGCACCACTTTTCAGCAATTGATTGACTGCATCACGAGCAGCAACATAGGCACCAGTAATCGAGGCGGTTCGGGTGCCACCATCTGCTTGCAAAACATCGCAATCCAAATGAATAGTACGCTCACCCAGAATTTCAAGATTAAAGACACTGCGCATTGCGCGACCAATGAGACGTTGAATCTCTTGAGTGCGACCAGATTGTTTGCCGCGTGCAGCTTCTCGATCACTGCGTGTGTGAGTAGAGCGGGGAAGCATGCCGTATTCAGCGGTAACCCAACCTTCACCTGAGCCTCTTTTATGGGGAGGAACCTTATCCAAAACACTGGCGGTACAAAGCACTTTGGTGTCACCAAAGGCGATTAACACAGAGCCTTCGGCATGCTTAGTAAAGGCTCTAGAAATCGTGACAGGACGCAAGTCTTTGGGCTTACGGCCACTTGGACGGGTGATAGATTGGGTGCTCATGGAATTTTGCCTAAAGGGTTTGGGATTGGGTAAATAAAGAATCTACAATGTCCATATGATATCGAGCATGACTGGTTATGGCAGCGCTTCTCGCCAAGTCTCCCTAGGGGCTGGTGCAGTTGCAGATCTGCAGGTGGAATGTAGGGCTGTAAATAGCCGCTTTCTGGATTTAGGCTTTCGTCTGCCGGATGAGTGCCGAGGGGCTGAGCCTGCCTTGCGGGAGCTGGTGACTCAGAGTCTTTCTCGAGGAAAAGTCGAATTTAGGGCAGCCTGGCGTATAAATAACCTTGGCGGAGCCGCAAAAGCCAATCCTCAGGCTTTAGGTGCTTTAAATCAAGATCGTGTGGAAGCGCTTAAAGCATTACAAGCTAAAGCCCTAGAAACCTTTACAGATGCTCGAGAGCTCAGTATTTCAGATATTCTGCGTTGGCCTGGGGTTGTATCTGAGCCGCGGGGTGAAGAAGATGGTTGGATTACTGCTACCGTAGAAGCTGGTAAAGCAGCCTTAGCTGTATTGATGGATAGTCGCAACGCAGAAGGCAAGGCCTTAGTTGGGGTATTAGCTGGCATCACTGGCAAAATGCGGGCGATTGTCAAAACAATCGAACCCAAAGTTCCTAAATATGTGGCGCAGTACCAAGAAAAACTCACCGAACGTTTATCAGAAGCGTTGGCTGCTCAAGAACAAGGCAAAAGTTCAAGCGGTTCCGGAACTGAACTCATGGAGCGCATTCGCCAAGAAGTTGTGCTCTATGCCGTACGAATTGATGTGGCAGAAGAATTTGCCCGTTTGAAAACCCATTTGCAAGCGGTTGATACTGCTCTTGTGGGTAAAGGCCCAGTTGGGAAGCGCTTAGATTTTCTGATGCAGGAGTTGAATCGTGAGGCAAACACCTTAAGCTCGAAGTCGGTTTCTGAAGAATGTACACAAGCCGCTCTCGAACTTAAGCTTCTCATCGAGCAAATGCGCGAACAAGTACAAAACTTAGAGTAATCCGTACAATTTAAAGATGACAAACCAAAATCCAGCCCCAGACTACCAAGGTAGCATGTTGATGATAGTTGCACCATCAGGTGCAGGTAAATCCTCATTAGTCAATGCGCTATTGCAAGATGACGCAGGATTGAAGTTATCTTTATCTACCACCACTCGCGCACCACGACCGGGCGAAGTGGATGGCAAAGATTATCGGTTTGTATCCAAAGAAGAATTCATCCGCGAGAGAGACCAAGGACATTTCTTGGAATGGGCACAAGTGCATGGGCACTATTACGGGACTTCAAAGCCTTGGATTGAGTCGCAAATGGCAGCGGGCAATGATGTCATCCTCGAGATTGATTGGCAGGGCGCACAACAAATTCGCAAGCTGATTCCATCAGTGCAATGGATCTTTATCTTTCCGCCTTCAATCGAGGCTTTAGAAGAGCGCCTCCGTAAGCGTGGACAGGATGATGAGGCCACGATTGAGAGACGCTTGGCTGCCGCTCATGTTGAGCTACAACACGCTCCTGAAGCCAATTACATCGTCGTCAATGACTCTTTTGATCAGGCCCTAGTGGATCTAAAGCACATTTTGCTGGCTAGCCGGCTACGTTCTGGGCCCAGCATGGCCAGAAATCCAGCCCTTTTAAAGCGCCTTGGGGTCTAATCAGTTATCCTATAGGTATTGAAGCTAAATTTAAGTGAGTTCAGCATGGCCCGTATTACTGTAGAAGATTGCCTTAAAACTATTCCAAATCGTTTTGAACTAGTGTTGGCTGCGACTTATCGTGCGCGCCAATTGGTTCAAGGTCACTCCCCACGTGTTGAGTCTCGAGATAAAGCCACTGTAGTTGCCTTACGCGAAGTTGCAGCTGGCGTGACTGACCGTGACATGCTGACCAAAGTACCTTTGTAATTTAGGAGTTCCGGTGTGGAGCTCCCTTTTGGAACTGTTAAAACATCGGAATTAGTTGGAGGGGTCTCGTCTAAAGAGGCCTCGCTTGGAGCTAGCCAAGCAGATCTGTTGAATGTATCTTCAGATACATCGCAGCAAATTAATCAAGACATTGGTAAAAAATCGATTCTGGCATCATTGCTTGCGCAATCGAGTCGCCACCTATTCGGACCTACCTCTGCGCCGACTAAACCCCTAAAGCATCAAGTTGTTTCAATCGAGAACTTACTCTCGAACCTCTCTTATCTAAAGCCTGAAGAGATCGCGCAAGTTAAAAAGGCATTTCAGTTCGCTGATACTGCGCACTTGGGACAATATCGTCATAGCGGCGAGCCATATATTACTCATCCTGTTTCTGTAGCTGAACTCTGCGCTAAATGGCGTTTAGATGCACCTTCCATTATGGCGGCTTTATTGCATGACGTTATTGAGGATACCGGTTCTACCAAAGCAGACTTGGTAGAAAAGTTTGGCGCGAAGGTTGCCGAATTGGTTGAGGGCCTCACCAAGCTCGATAAATTGGAATTCCAGAGTCATGCAGAAGCGCAAGCCGAGAGCTTTCGTAAGATGTTTATGGCTATGGCGCGCGATGTTCGTGTCATCTTGGTTAAGCTTGCCGATCGCACCCACAATATGCGCACCCTTGATGCTGTACCGATGGAAAAGCGTCGTCGGGTTGCTGCTGAGACGATCGAAATCTATGCTCCTATTGCTCACCGTTTGGGCTTAAACATTATTTATCGCGATTTACAGGATTTGAGTTTCCGTTATTCCATGCCTATGCGCTTTAGAGTCATTGAGGGTGCGGTAAAGCGAGCACGCGGTAACCGTAAAGAAATGATTGAAAAGATTTTGCAATCATCGCGTTTGGCCTTTGGAAAAGCGAATCTTGAAGTGGATCTTCGTGGTCGAGAGAAAACGCTATTCAGTATCTATAACAAGATGCGCACCAAGCACGTCAGTTTTTCTCAAGTGCTAGATGTTTATGCTTTCCGCGTCACGGTGAATACTATCGATGAGTGTTATCGAGCGCTAGGTATATTGCATTCGCTTTACAAGCCCATGCCAGGTAAGTTCAAGGATTACATTGCTATTCCTAAGTTAAATGGCTACCAATCTCTTCACACCACCTTATTAGGCCCATCTGGCGTACCGGTTGAATTCCAGATTCGTACTTCAGATATGCATGCGGTCGCTGAGGCAGGTGTTGCAGCGCACTGGGCCTATAAGGATGGTTCTCCCGATATGAGTGAGGTACAGAACCGCGCTCACCAATGGCTGCAGTCCTTGATTGATATTCAAGATAGCAGCGGTGACTCTCAAGAATTTTTGGAGCACGTCAAGATTGATTTATTCCCTGATGCGGTTTACGTCTTTACACCGAAAGGGCAGATCAGGGCCTTACCGCGGGGCGCTACTGCACTCGACTTTGCATACTCGATTCATAGTGATCTGGGCAATACTTGTGTCGCAGTAAAGATCAATGGTTTGCAACTACCACTGCGTAGTGAGCTTAAGAATGGCGACATTATTGAAGTAGTGACCTCAGCGAATTCTCAACCTAATCCTGGTTGGCTGGCCTTTGTCAGAACGGGTAAAGCTCGAGCATCAATTCGACATTCTTTAAAAACCAAACATTATTCTGAATCGCTACAACTGGGTGAACGTCTTTTAGCAAATAGCTTGCGTCAGCAGGGTGTTGATGCCGCATTACTAACTCCAGAAATTTGGGAAAAGTTAATGCACTGGACAGGTGATAAAACACGTGAAGAGGCTTGCGTCAATATTGCATTAGGCCGACGCTCAGCACAAGAGTTAGCAATTCGCCTCAAGATTTTGATTGATGATGAAGGTGGCGGAGAGCAGATGCGCTTAGGCGCGGCTGATTGGATTACGAATACTCAGGAGCTCGGCCATCACCAGCGTCAGGCTATTTTGGTAGATGGTCGTGAAGGCAATTCTATTAGCTTTCAGACTTGTTGCCATCCAATCCCAGGTGACAACATTATTGGTTACTTAGGCAAAGGTGAAGGTCTACAAGTACACATTAATGATTGTCCAGTTGCTCTTCGTATGCTCTCCAAAGATAACGATAAGTGGGTAGAGGTCGAGTGGGGCAAAGATGTGAACCGTGAGTTTGAAGTGGACTTAGCAATTGATACTCGTCAGGGTAAGGGTGTATTGGCTCGTGTTGCTAGTAGTGTTACAGCAGCCGATTCAAATATTATGAACGTCTCTATGGAAGATCGTTATAAAGAAGATTCTGTGACCATTCGTTTTACGATTCAGGTATATGATCGTCTACACCTATCTAAAGTAATGCGTAGTCTTCGCACTAATCATGATGTGATGCGGGTCACTCGTACCCGAGGTATTTAATTCAATCCCTTCAGAATAGGTATTGAACGTCCAGAATTTCAATTTCTGATGGTCCGGTAGGTGTTTGAATCACCACGCAGTCACCCAGTCTTGCCTTAATAAGTGCTTTTGCAATAGGTGAAACCCAACTGACATGCCCTTTCTCAAGATCCACCTCATCAACCCCGACAATCGTAATGACAGTTTCCTTGCCGATATCTTGCCCTTTCAGAGAAGCGTAGGTCACGGTCGCACCAAAGAAGACTTGATCGGCGTCGGACTCGCCAGTTTTGCGGGCTGAATTATCAACAACTACTGCAAATTCAAGGCGCTGATTGAGAAAGCGAATTCTGCGATCTATCTCCCGAAGACGCTTTTTTCCATAGATATAGTCACCATTCTCAGAACGGTCGCCATTGGAGGCTGCCCAGTGGACAACCTTGACTACCTCGGGTCGATCAAGGTTTAAGAGCTGTAGGAGCTCGGTTTTAATGCGTTCGTGCCCAGCGGGGGTAATGTAGTTTTTCTCTTCCATGGCATAATTATGGATGTTGCGGCTGTAGCTCAGCTGGATAGAGTACTTGGCTACGAACCAAGGGGTCGTGGGTTCAATTCCTGCCAGCCGCACCATCTCATTTAAGGCCTAGTTCAGCAACTAGGCCTTTTTCATTTCTCCTTACTTTCATCAACTTCCCTTATAGTTGGGAAATATCCATTTTTTGCTATTAAATTTATCTTTTTCTTAGCAGGGCAGGATTTAGCCAAAATGGCAATTTATTTAACATTAATAATAGTTTTCAGCATTTATCAGCGCTTAATATTTCCGGACCCTACTTTTTAATAATGCCAATCATCACAGAATCTTCTAGCGGAGGGTCCCCAGTTGCGAAATGGATCGCTGTCGATTCAGAAAACGCTAAAGTTATTCTCACTGGCAAAGTGAATGTGTATTCACTTGGTAATACTTGGACTCAAGTTCGTGAACAACAAGATGCATGGCTAAAAAATTCCTCTGGAAATCATTCCCTCATATTCGATGCATCTCAAGTTGGTTCATTAGATGGGGCGGGAATTGCATTTTTAATTGGTGTTGAGGAAGCGCAGCAAAAATCTGGCGGTACATTTAATTTAGTAGGCTTGGATGCTCGCTATCAGCCGTTGCTCAAAGAATTCGATCCCATCACCAATCTATTTCCTGTACCAGTTGAAAAGCCTAAACGAAGCTTTATTGTCAGTACAGGGATGGCTACCCAAAACCTAATAGAGGATGCAAAAGGCCTTATAACCTTTACCGGGCATCTGGCTGATGATCTCTTTTGGTCCTTGCGTAATCCAAAACAGGTTCGCTGGGGTGATTTTGTGGATGCTGCTGTACAGGCAGGTATAGCTGCTTTGCCTATTGTGGGTTTGGTGTCATTTTTGATTGGCGTGATTCTTTCCTTTCAGGCAGCGATTGGAATGAAGCAATTCGGCGCAGTTTCTTTCGTAGGACCCTTAGCGGCTCTTGGTATTGTTCGTGAGATGGGTCCATTAATTACCGCCATCTTGCTTGCCGGTCGCTCATCTGCTGCATTTGCGGCGGAGATTGGTACGATGACTGTGAATAGTGAAGTGGATGCTTTGGTAAGTGGTGGACTAAGCCCAATTCGTTTTCTGGTGGTCCCGCGGGTACTTGCTGGTATTTTGGTAATGCCGGTTCTAACGATGTTTGCCGATATCGTAAGTATCTTTGCATCCATGGTGACGATGCTGGCTTACGGCATCCCTTTTATCAATTTCTACAACGGCATGCTGTCAGCAGTGGGTCTTGAGGATATTTTTTCGGGCTTGATTAAGGCCACCCTGTTTGGTGTTGTTGTCTCTGCTGTAGGTTGTTTGCGTGGTATGCAAACTGGCACTGGAGCAGCTGCAGTTGGTATTTCAGCTACGCGGGCAGTGGTTAGCAGCATCGTCATGATTGTGATGGTGGACGGTATTTTTGCCTTCATCTCCTATAAGACAGGTTTCTGATGGATACGCCAAATAACTACGCGATTGAAGTCAAAGACCTGACGGTGGGCTATGGCTCAACAGTGCTGATGAAAAATCTCAATTTCACAGTGAACAACGGTGAAATATTCGTTATCTTAGGTGGCTCTGGATGCGGTAAATCCAGCTTACTCAAAAACCTATTTGGCTTGTATCAACCTTTGGGAGGTGACGTGTTGATCGAAGGTCAAAACATCACTACCGCACAAGGTGCAGAACGTCAAAAGATTATGACAAGCTTTGGTGTGATGTATCAGCAAGGCGCTTTATTTGGTTCGATGAACCTTTTAGACAATGTCACGTTATTTATGCAGGAGTACACGGAGCTTACCGAGAGTCAAATGAATTTACTGGCTCGTTGTAAGCTTGATCTAGTTGGTTTGCTCCCATATGAGTCTTATATGCCAAGTGAAATCAGCGGCGGCATGCAAAAGCGTGCAGCAATAGCGAGGGCGATGGCCTTGGATCCTAAAATTTTGTTCTTAGATGAACCCTCTGCAGGTCTAGATCCAATTACCTCAGCCGACTTAGATAGCACGATACAAGACCTCTCTAAAAATTTAGGCATTACTTTTGTGATTGTGTCGCATGAGTTGGCCAGTATTTATGCCATAGCAGATAAAGTCATTATGTTGGACAAGGGTGCCAAAGGCATCATCGCAGAAGGCGATCCCAAGGTATTGCGAGATACCAGTAAAGATCCTCGAGTACATCAATTCTTTAATCGCATTATGAGTAAGGACGCAGCATGAGCAATAACTCAAATCCCAATTATTTCCGTCTAGGTGTGTTTGTGCTCGCTGCAATCGGAGTATTGATTGCCGTGATTCTCATATTTGGATCGGGCCAGCTCTTTAAAAAATCATTTCTGATTGAGACTTATTTAAAGCAATCGGTCACAGGATTGGACACGGGAGCAGACGTTCGCTTTAGGGGCGTCAAAATTGGTCAGGTGACCTTAATTGGTTTATCAGGTGATATTTATGAAAAAGATGTTCCTTTTGAACAAAGGCGCCAGTATGTTGTTGTGCGGATGCAGATATTTGGAGATAAATTAACGGAACAGCAGATTGCGGATTTTGTAAAAAATAATCTGCGAGCTCGTGTGAAGTCTATGGGCATTACAGGCGTCAATTATGTTGAATTTGATTTTTCTAGCGGCGCATCTGATTACACCCCACTTCCTTATAGCTGGAAGCCTGATGATCCTGTCATTCCGTCCCTGCCAAATCAAACAGATGAAATTATTTCTGGCCTCCAGAAACTAGTAGGTGCCTTAAATCAAATGAATCTGGATGAAACTGCGAAACGCTTTGATGCTTTGCTAGCTAATCTGAATACCTTGATGGCGGGCGATGGCAAAGACAACGAGGGTCTGATTCGTTCTGTAAAAGAAATGAATGTCATCATGGAGCGGATTGCAAAAGTGACCGACAAGGGTGAGCTGGAGGTCTTGATGCGTCAATTGGTTGGAACGATGGTGGCTTTACGCCAAACCATTACCAGCATTCAGGGTGATACCAGTGCTACTATCGAAAATCTCAAGCAAGCTAGTGAGAACATCAATGAATTTAGCCGTATTGCAAGTCAATCCCCATCAAGCTTAATTTGGAGCGAGCCGCCTCCAAAAATAGTGCTACCAATGAATGGTAGTCAAGGACATTCTGGAGCTCAAAAATGATGAAACGAATCTTACTTTCTGTCCTGATGTTGGGTTTGGTTTCATGTAGCCTCCCAACCCGTGCTCCCGTTACACCGGCTAGCTGGATGATAAAGCCTGAGCGCACTGGCCAAGCTCTGAAGCCCCGCTCTAGTTACGTATTAAAGATAGCGGCTGTTGCTGTAGATTCACCTTACGATAGCAAGTCCTTGGTATATCGACTTGGGGATCAACGCTTTGAAAAAGATTTTTACAACATCTACACAGCAATACCATCTGAAATGATTGCGAGTGCTGAGCAGCAATGGTTTAACCAAGCCAATATATTTTCAGCAACCGTTGGGCAAAATACCATCTTTTTCCCTGATTACACATTGCAGACAGTTGTAAGTGAGTTTTATGGCGACTACCGATTCAAGCCTGAGGCTGTAGTGAGTATGGAATTTTTCTTAACTGTTAGTAGTAGCGGAAAAACTAATCCCTTGATAGGCTCAAATCGATACACTAAACGAGTGGCACTGAAAGACAATACGCCAGAGGCGCTAGTTTTGGGTCAACAACAAGCGCTATCTGAAATTCTTAAAGAATATGAAGCTCAACTTTATCAATACTCAGCTAATTTACCGAAGCCCTTAGGACAGTAGCAAGAAGAGGAGTCTGGAGGTCATATGGATTTAGGTATTCAAGGTAAAGTCGCTCTAGTCATTGCGTCTAGTCGTGGTCTTGGTCAGGCGATGGCCGTCTCCTTGGCGCGTGAAGGCGTCAAGGTAGCGGTGACAGGGCGTAGTGAAGAAGGCTTACAACAATCGCTAGCTATGATTAAAGCTGTTGGTGGTACCGCAATGGCTCTTCAGTGGGATCTCTCTAATCCAGCGCTCATTGATGGTTTGGTTAGTAAGGTTGAGAAAGAATTGGGTCCAATTGACATCCTGATTAATAACACTGGCGGCCCACCTCCAACTTTAGCTGCTGGACAGGATCCAACGTTATGGCAAAAAAGTTTTGATGAAATGGTGCTCTCGTTAATTTCTATTACGGATCGCGTTTTACCTGGTATGCGGGAGAGGAAGTGGGGCCGTATTATTACCAGTACCACTTCTGGTGCGATTGCCCCCATTAAAAATTTAGCGATTTCTAATACCTTACGCGCAGCATTGTTAGCCTGGTCCAAAACTTTGGCCACAGAAGTTGCTAACGAAGGTATCACTGTCAATATCATCATGCCAGGGCGTATTTCGACTGCGCGTCTTCGTCAGTTGGATGAAGCCAGAGCAAAGCGTGAGGGTACAAGCTATGAAGATGTGGTGAAGGCAAGTATTCGCCAAATACCGATGGGTCGTTATGGCGATCCAAAAGAATATGGTGATGCGGCTGCCTTTTTAGCGAGTCAGAATGCATCCTTTATTACTGGTACTGTCATGCGTGTTGACGGTGGTCAGATTCAGGCGATTTGAAGTATTTCATTGCCAACCTTCTCAAGGGACTAAAACAAGAACTACGCTCGAGTGAGCTAGCTTGGTTATTTGTAGCCCTCATTCTTTCAGTGACTGCTTTGTCTAGTGTCAGCTTTTTGGCCGACCGAATGCAAAGAGCGTTTCAGTTTGATGCTCGTCAACTACTTGCGGCTGATGTTTTAATTGTTGCAGATCGAGCGCTACCGCAAGAATTTATTACTGAAGCTCAGCAGCAGGGACTGCAAACAGCCCAAACCATTGTGTTTCCCACTATGGCCACCGTTGGATCTCAAAGCAAGCTTGCATCTCTGAAGGCGGTCAGCGCTCAATATCCTTTGCGCGGTGAGTTACTAGTTCAAACAATCAATAATTTATCCAACACTTCTAAAGGTCCGGATAGTGGAATGGTTTTGGTAGACCCCGTCATGCTCGCAAGTTTGCGCGCAAAGATCGGCGACCAAATGACTCTTGGAAATAAATCGTTTGTAATTGCCGGTGTGCTTGAGCGTGAGATTGATCGCGGCGCTGGTTTTATGAACTTTGCGCCCCGAGTCATGATGTCTCTGGATGATTTGCCCGCAACTGGATTAATTGGTCTGGGTAGCAGGGTGACTTATCGCCTATTACTTGCAGGCCCCGATAATCAAACAGCTGATTATGAAAAGTGGGCTAAAGAGCAGATTGATTCAAAGGCCTTGCGAGGTTTGAGAGTTGAAACGCTGGAAAATGCGCAACCCATCATGCGTAAAACCTTAGAGAGGGCAGAGCGATTTTTATCTTTGATTGCGGTGTTAACGGCGATGGTTGCTGCAGTAGCCATTGCGCTGTCGGCCAGACGCTATGCACTGAAACAAGCAGATAGCTGTGCAGTTCTCAAGTGTTTTGGGGCTTCAGCGATGATGATTCTCAAAAAGCAACTCACTTCCATGCTTGCGCTTGCAGTCTTAGCTGCTTTCATAGGTTGTATTTTGGGTTACCTGGTTCAATTGATTCTGACAGCCTTGTTGGGTAACTTGATATTGACGAATTTGCCTGGAATTTCTATTTGGCCGATGATCTGGAGTTCATTATTCGCCTGGTTCTTGTTAATTGGGTTTGCTGGACCACCTCTTTTTTCTTTAGTGAAGATTTCGCCAATTCGTTTGATACGTAAAGAATTTCAGGGCATTAATAGTTCTGCAGTTTGGGTCGCAGTGTTTGGTCTTGCTACTGGCGCAACTTTAATTGCTCTAGCAGCACGTGATTGGAAATTAGCATTTTGGGCTGGCGCTTGTTTTGGTGCCGCGATTGCTATTTTCTCAGGCATCACTTGGTTGATATTAAAACTACTCACTCGTATGCGTTGGCAAAACTTTGCCATTCGCTTTGCCATCAACGCACAATGTAGGCGCTCAGGTTTTGCTGTAGTCCAGATTACGGCCTTGGGGATTGCCTTAATGGCATTGTTATTGATCCTACTGTTACGGCAAGACTTATTAAGCGCGTGGCAGGGCAATATACCTGCAGATGCGCCAAATCGCTTCATGATTAACGTGCAAGCTGATCAGAAATCTGATGTCACTAAAACCTTGGAGGAGGCTGGAGTTCCAAAAACCCAGTTTTATCCCATGGTGCGCGGACGTCTCATCGCTATTAATGAGCGGGATATTAGCCCGAATGATTTTGTTGAAGATAACGCAAAACGGTTAGTGGATCGTGAGTTCAATTTATCTTATACAGATCAATTACCTTTGGGTAACAGGGTTACTGAAGGGAATTGGATCAGCGGAGATAGTCCTCAAATCTCAATGGAAACGGGGATTGCCAAGACACTTAAAGTCAAAATAGGTGATCGCATGACATTTGAGGTGGCTGGTGAAAAAATTAGCGCCCCTATTACTTCATTGCGTAAGTTAGATTGGGGGTCGATGCGAGTGAACTTTTTTGTCATTATGCCGCCTTCACAGTTAGAAGCTCTACCGCAATCATGGATTACCTCTTACTATCAATCATCTTCTCAAGAGGGATTAGATTTCCAGATTAGCAAGGCTTACCCCAATCTAACTGTGGTAGATGTATCTGCATCTCTATCGCAAATCCAGGATGTCTTAAATAAACTTTCTGCAGCTTTGGGATTGCTATTTGCATTTACGATTGCAGCTGCAGCTCTTGTGCTCATGGCTGCCATCTCCGCTACTGGAGATGAACGTTTTAGAAATGCCGCTTTATTAAAAGCAATTGGCGCCTCACGTCAAACTCTGGCGAGTATTGCTCGGGTTGAGCTCCTCATTATTGGCGTGGTTGCAGGAACTTTAGCGGGTCTTGCAGCGGGAATTTCGGCCTGGGCTCTCGGGCGCTATGTAATCGAAATTGAATTTAATGCCTTCGGGCAAGCGCTTTTCATGGGCGTTAGTTTGGGCGTAATCGCATGTCTGTCTGCTGGTTATCGATTCCAACGTAAGATTCAAGGCGCTACTGCGATTGAGTGTTTACGAGAGAGTTACTAGATTCTTCGGTAGCTCGACTAAGCGTGTGCCAGCAAAACGGTCTGGCAGGCTTTGGCGATATAGCGGCTTATTACGATCGAGAAAAATACTCAGGGGCCAGAAAAATAGAGCAACAGTAAAAAGCATCTCAATAATTTGCCACTTTTCTAAATGAAAAGCCCATTGCAATAATACGCAAGGAATAATCCACAGAGACCCATAGATATAACGCCAAAGTGCTTGCCGTTTTTGAAGAGTGTAGCCATGTTGATCGACCATTCGAATCCGCCAGGTTTGCATTGCTAAGGTTTGACCAGACTTTGTCCAATACCAAATAAAGTAGATTCCTAGCACAACATATAGATATAAGAAGGTGAGCCAGCTCGGAAGCGCAACACCAAACAAAATACCTAATCCAAGATTGGGGAGCAAAAAGGTAAGTGCAATGACTCCTAGCAGTACAAGTTGCTCATATAAGCAGCATGACACACGTCGCCAAAATTGCGGGGAAGGTAAGGCGTTGAGTTCAGCAGGGGTCATGGCGCTGCTTTAAATATATTTAAAAATGCATTATTACTTAATTATTACTTGTACCACTCTCTGGGCTAGGAACAGAGCTTTCTGATGCGGGGCTTACTGGAACCGATACTGTAGCCGGTAGACTTGCTTTACGAGAAATGGGATGCTGTTGCAGTGTGGGAGCATTAGCGGCAGTAGGCTTTTTCTTCATCTCGGATGCAGCTAGCTTCTTTTTTTGCTCATCGCTTAACTTTTGATAAGCAGTCCAAGCCTCTGCTTTTTTCTCAGCCGGAAATTTAAGGCTACTTAAATAATTTTCACGTGCGAGACGGCGCTCTTTCTGGGTGAGGTTAGACCAACTGGCCATGCGTGATTGCAAGCGCTGTTGTTCTTGTTCACTCATCTTAGGATAAATGTTGGCAACTTGAGTCCATTTCTTACGACTATCAGGATGCATATAGTCCCAATCGCTTTCGAGAGGAGCAAGAATTTTCTGCTGAGCTGGTTTAAGTCCTTCCCACGATCCATCGGGTTTCTTTTCTGGGATGGCAGATGCTTTTGCATGCGAAGCAGTCGGCACCGATTGCGCTAAGGTAGGTGAAGCGGAGAAGCAAAACAGGCTCAGCGCTAACGCTGAAGTTGCATTAGCAAAAAATGTCTTCAGAGTATGCGACATTAAGCTTGTGATTATTTACTTGGAATTGAGCTTGTAGAGTCGCTACCAGAGTCTGATAGCGGACCATTTTTAAGGAAAGCCATAAAGCCACTATCAGCATATGCATCAGGTGGAACATCGTCAGACAGTAAGGCTGCATCGACTTCGGCTATATCGTTGATACGGGAATCATCTTGCCATTGAGCAATCCCAATGAGTCCAAATACAAGAACAACTAGGGGAGCTATCCAGCCTACCGTGTCCCAAATACCACTATTGCCTGAACTCCAATTTCCAGCTATACCAGCAAATACCGGTTTTTGAGCGTGTACTTTTTCTGGCTTTCTGACAGACAGGGCCTTCATACGAGCAGCATGGAGGCGATCCTTGATGCCCGTGGGCAGAGTTTGTGCTCCATGGTTCAAAAGGGCGGCGCTAGCACGACCAAATTGGTCAGCTTGGGTCTCGGTCAGTTGCTTATCAAGGTGTTTCACAGGGTAATTCCTTTTAATTTCAATGCTTTAGCTAGGGTTTGTGTGGCTCTAGAACAATGGGTTTTCACGCTTCCTTCACTACAACTCATTGCTTTAGCAGTCTCAGTAATGCTTAGCTCATCCCAATAACGCATCAGGAAGGCTTCTCGTTGACGTACAGGTAATTTAGCTATTTCTGACTCCAGAGCCTGTAAAAGCTGACTCTGTTCTAGTTTTTGCGCACCATCTTGGTGAATTTCACTATCATCTGGAGCAGAAAGTGACTCTAAAGGGTCAAAATCATCATTTTCATCTGTTTTCTTGCCCATATTAGAAAATAGGGTGACCCAGGTATTTCGTACCTTTTGGCGTCGAAACCAGTCATGAATTCGGTTCTGCAAAATTCGGGTGAAAACAAGCGGCAACTCAGCTGCTGGACGGTCTCCATATTTTTCAGCCAATTTGATCATCGCATCCTGAACAATATCTAAGGCAGCGTCGTCGTCACGCACGGCATAAACGGCTTGTTTAAAAGCGCGCTGCTCTATATTGCTCAGAAAGTCAGATAGTTCTTGGGCTGATGCCATGCAATCGATTAGACCTGAATCAGTAAGAATTGGGCTATTTTAGGGGATTGCTATAGAATATAAGGCTTACTACCTAGATTCTCATTCAAGAAGTGGTTTTTCCGGTAGCAGCGCCGTTCGAACTCAGGCCATAAGCAGGAGACAGAACAGACCAAACAATTTTTTGCCGAAAATTGCAAAGGACGAAAGAAAATGAATACAAGCAGCGCCGAATTTTTAGCTCCTAAAGCTAATAAAGACTCAGCAAACACAAATCCCCTAGGGGCACCCCCAGAAATGATCGGTGCCGAAATGCTCGTTCGTGCATTGCACAAAGAGGGCGTGGAATACGTTTGGGGATACCCAGGCGGCTCCGTACTCTTTATCTACGATGAAATTTTTAAACAAGATAAGTTTGAGCACATCCTTGTTCGTCATGAACAGGCTGCC
>Ga0208376_1000174_pt1 | contig 19758 bp, 8 predicted proteins | sample CryBogmetaGMA25M_FD_184548 | JGI IMG/M metagenome (GOLD analysis project Ga0208376, IMG submission 184548) | Freshwater microbial communities from Crystal Bog, Wisconsin, USA - MA2.5M (SPAdes) | ecosystem: Environmental > Aquatic > Freshwater > Lake | place: Crystal Bog, Wisconsin, USA...
CGGTATCGGGCTCCATCTACCGGACATGAAGCGCGCATCCGGCATGAAATCGCACGTTTGTACCACGATAAGTGTCCGAGAACGACCCCTGCCGGATGCTACCACCGTCTCTCCGACAGGCTGCTAGCCCCCCCGCAAGCGGGGGGGAATAATGCGTTGTTCCCCCCCGCTTGCGGGGGGGCTAGGGGGGGGTGATTCAAACTACAACTGTAGTAATAGCCGATAGCCGATAGCCGATAGCCGATAGTATCTGGTCTGCTGCAATCTAAAATCCACAATCCACAATCCAAAATCCCCAAGGAGGCTCGCGATGACGTACCGAAAAACACGTCTCGTGTCGCTGTTCGTCATCTTGGTGGTCGTGGTGGCACTGCTGCCCAATGTACCTGTGCCCTTTGGGGTGCCGACTGCTCAGGCCGCCGCCAGTGACCCTCTCTTCAAACCGCCACTGTATCTGAATGCGAATGACTTCTATGACACCTCAGCGGTGATGGTGGGCGATCTCAATGGCGACGGTGCCTTCGATATTTTTCTCAATAACGATGACCAGCCGGGACAGAAGGAGAGCCGAATCTACGTGAACGACGGACAGGGTGGTTTTATAGCCACAGAAGTTCCACCCAACCCTGCCGACACCACCACGAGGAGCGTAGCGATGGGAGACCTCGACGGTGATGGCGACCTCGACATTCTTCTCGGCAACAACGGAAAAAGCCAGGTTTACCTGAACGATGGGAAGGGGAACCTCACACCAACCATCGCTGCGCTCAATTCTGCCGGTAACGACACTATGAGTGCAGCGATGGGGGATCTTGATGGTGACGGCGACCTCGACATCCTCCTCGGCAACTTCAACCAACCGAGCCAAGTCTATCTAAACAATGGACGAGGCGGGTTTACCCCGTCGGTCACCCTCAACCCCGCCAGCCCCACGAGAAGCGTGGCGTTAGGCGACCTTGATGGTGACGGCGACCTCGACATCCTCCTCGGTAACAGTGGACGAAGCCAGGTCTATCTAAACGACGGTCGGGGCAGTTTTACAGCCACGGTGGCCCCGCTCAACTCCACCACTAAAAACACTTCAAGTGTGGCGCTAGGCGACCTCAATGGCGACGGGGCTCTCGACATCCTCCTCGGCAACTACAATCAGCCAAGTCAGATCTACGTGAATAACGGGCAGGGAAGCTTCACAGCCATTGCTGCCTCGTTCAATCCGGGCGGCAACATCACCAATAGTGTGGCACTGGGCGACCTCGACGGCGACGGCGACCTCGACATTGTTCTTGGCAACGAGAGGCAGGCGAGCCAGATCTATGTGAACGACGGACATGGGATCTTTACGGCTACGGTCGTCCCGCTCAATCCCGCTGGCAGTTATACCAGAAGCGTGGCACTGGGCGACCTCAATGGTGACGGCGACCTCGACATCTTCCTCGGCAACTGGGGTCAGCCGAGCCAAATCTATTTAAGCGACGAACAGGGGATTTTTACAAACATGGCCCCGCTCAACCCTGTCAGTAGCTATACCATGAGCGCGGCGCTGGGCGACCTTGACGGTGATGGCGACCTCGATACTGTTCTTGGCAACTTCAACCAGCCGAGCCAGGTCTACGTGAACGACGGGCAGGGAAACTTCACACCGACCGTTGCGCTTAACCCCGCTGGTAACGCTACGAGGAGCGTGGCGCTGGGCGACCTTGACGGTGATGGCGACCTCGATATCCTCCTCGGAAACTTCAATCAGCCGAGCCAAGTCTATCTGAACAACGGGCGAGGCGGTTTCAGTCCAACAGCCACCTCGCTCAACCCCGCTGGTAGTTACACCTGGAGCGTGGCGCTGGGCGACCTCGACGGCGACAGCGACCTCGACATCCTCCTCGGTAACAATGGACGGAGCCAGGTCTATCTGAACGACGGGCAGGGCGGCTTTCCGGCCACGCATGCGCTCAACTCTCTCAGCGACTTCACCAATAGCGTGGCGCTGGGCGACCTCAACGGCGACGGCAGCCTCGACGTCCTCCTTGGTAACAGGGATCGACCAAGCCAGGTTTACCTGAATGACGGGCTGGGTAACTTCAGATCAACAGCGACCCCACTCAACCCCGTCGGTAACACAACCTACAGCGTGGCGCTAGGTGACGTCGACGGCGACGGTGACCTCGATATCCTCCTCGGTAACTTCAATCCAAACGCATCCCATCACGATCCGAGCCTGATATACCTGAATGGCGGGCAGGGCAAATTTAGCCTATCGGCCACTCCGCTCAACCCCGCCGGTAGCCCGACCTATAGCGTAGCACTAGGCGACCTTGATAGCGACGGCGACTTAGACATTCTCCTCGGTAACGGGGCATGGAGCCAGGTCTACGTGAACGATGGGCAGGGGTCTTTCACCGCCACCGCCACCACACTCAATCCTACCTGCAACCACACCAATAGCGTCGCGATGGGCGACCTTAACGGCGATGGTACTCTCGATATCATCCTCGGCAATTCGAATTGCTATTCCCCCAGTACTGGCGATTCAAGCCAGATCTACCTGAACCACATGTCCACAGGTGCGCGGCTACCAAATACCCCGCCAGTGGTGGTAGTTTCCCGTCCCGGTCGCACACTCGACGCTGGCTTCTACTCCACGCCCGAGATTCAGTCGTCGCAGGTGATCAGCATCCCCTACACGTTGCGCGATCCCGAAGGCGACCCGGTGCGCCACGTGCGCGCCGAGTTCTCGCTCAACGGCGGCGGCAATTGGAAGACCGCCGTACCCGCCACTACGCTCACCACTACCCTGGCGACCATGCCCGAACGCTTCCCCAGTTCCCCCGCCGTGCCGCGCCCCATCCCCGACCTTGGCCAGATCACCGCACCAATGACGGTCACTACACCAACTAACGGCACCGTGGGGACGATCACCGACATTGAGGTTGAACTGACCATCAGCCACACTCTTGTCAGCAACCTGAGCGCCCGTCTCACCGCGCCTGATGGGACGGTGGTACCGCTCTTTGCGGGCGTTGGTGGTATTGGAGCGAACATCACCGGCATCATCCTCGATGACCAAGCTGCCACGTCCATCATCTCCGCAACGGCACCGATCAGCGGCACCTTCCGACCCACCGGCAGTCTTGCCATGCTCAACGGCAAAAACCCGCTCGGCCGGTGGACGTTGACCGTCACCGATGGCGCGGCGACGAATACCGGCTCCCTCATTGCCTGGGCGTTGCGGCTCAAAACCACCGGCGTCCAGCATACCTTCGCCTGGGATACGTTCGCCAGCAACTTCTTCGGCCATGCCGATAACGTAGTGGTACGGCTCATCGCGTACCCGTCGCTGACGACCGGGCGCAACGGAGTGCCCTTCTTCCAGCGCCCCTTCGCCTCTGCCACCACCTTCCCCTTCCGCATGCGCGGCACCCAGGTGCGCGTGGTGGATGGCCAAAACACGCCCCAACCTGACGCGATTGTTTTTCGCTTGAATGAGACGCTGGCGCGTGACCAGCAACTCTTTGCGCCGTCGTCAACGGCCCCCGCCTTCACGACGAACGGGAGCGGCTATCTGGGCGGGCGCGGTACCCTCGCTCTCTCCGATACCCTGATTGCCCTGGCTCCGGTGCCGCTCCCCGGTGCCTACAGCACTGTCTATTCACCGACCGTGCGCCTGTATGCCACGAATATGGTGACCACCACCAATGGCGTGCGCGGCACGCTCGTCACACAATCCGGCGTCCAGACCATCACCGTCTCGCTGAATCACCCCCTGGCCCTCTTCGACCTGAATGTCTCCCTGGAGTGGGACGCCCGCTCCGATACCCGCTTTATGTCCCAACTCCAGACCGACCTGGCCCGCGCCTCCGAACTGCTCTTCCAGGCCAGCCACGGTCAGGCCGCCCTTGGCAGTGTCGTCATCTTTCACGATAAAGAGAATTGGGACTCTGCCGATATTCGTATCTACGCCTCCAACCGCGTCCGCCCCTCGGCCATCATTGGTGGCGTCGCTACTCAGGTGATCACCGACTCGACCACCCTGAGTACGGTTGTCTACGGGCCTGGCCACGTGCATATGGGCGCGGTCTGGAACCGCTTCGGCAGCGGGAGCGGCAATCTCAGTGAGGACTGGCCGCGCACCCTCGTCCACGAACTGGGCCACTATCTCTTCTTCCTTGAAGATAACTACCTGGGCCTCGATCAGGGCAAAGTCGTGCCGGTGAGCAGTTGCCCCGGCCTGATGGGCGACCTCTACGCCTCGATCTGGCAGTACCAAACCAGCGCGGGCTGGAGTCCGGGCTGCGACCGCACCTTCTCTAGTCAGACCACCGGACGGGCCGATTGGGCCACCATTCAGACCTTCTACCCCGCTTTGGTGCCACCGAATCTGCCCCTGAGTACACTGCCATCGGGGCCGATCCGCCTGCCGCTGGCAACCACCGAGATCACCTCGGTGGTTCCGCTCACACCAACAGCGCGGCTGGATGTGCCGATCTTCTACACGGTGGACGACGCGGGCGGGCGGGTGCTGCCCGCCCTGACAGCGCGGGCCTACCTCTTCCAGCACGGCCATCATACGCCCGATGCGTCCTTCACCCAGCTTATCCCCCTGGGTCGGGCCAACAACGACCAAGTGCTGGCACGGGGCGCCCGCGTGGGCGACCGACTCTGCCTGTTCGAGCCGACGGCGGCCCGTTTTGGCTGCGAGACTATTACGGCGGGACGGGAACTCCTGGCGGTACACTCGCGACCCGAGTGGCAACCCAACATTCAGATCACTCCGGTCACATCGCGCACGCTGGATGTGACCGTAAGCGGAGTGCCGTCTGGCGGGCCAGGGCTGCGGGCCGAACTCTACCCACTCGACAACGACCCGCAACCACCTACGATTACACTCATTGATACGGGCAGTGGTCGGTATACCGGCATCTTCACCCTGGCCTATCCGCTGCCAGGGGCCTATCTCCACCTCTCCACCACAGATGAGCCTACACCAACCTGGGAGACGGTGACGAGCTATGCGCTGGATGGGAACGCGGGCTCGTTCACGCGGACGGGGAGCGGCACCTCGTTCACGCGAACGGGGAGTGGCACCTCGTTCACGCGAACGGGGAGCGGCACCTCCTTCACACGAACGGGGAGCGGCACCTCCTTCATTCGCACGGGCCACGGCACCTCCTTCGCCCGCGTGGGCGGGGCACCAGTCTCCTCGGCGGAGGGCGACGTGCAGTTGGTCGGAGCCACCCTGAGCTTTGCGCTGGGACAATTCTTGCTGCTTCAGACCACCAGCAGCCTGCCGCCGCTGCCGCCGTGGGCCACGCTGATCGGCCAGGGCTACCGGTTCACCACCTCGCCGAACATCCCCGACCTGACGGGCAGCGCCCTGAGCTTCAGCTACCTCGACGCGGAAGTGCCGACGGGGGAAGAGAGTGGCATCCAGGTCTACTACCGCAGCCCGACCGCCACCACCTGGACGCCCATGACGACGACGCTGGACACCTATTTCAACATGGCCTCGATCCCGACCCAGGGGCCGGGGTTGTACGCACTGATGAGCAGCGTGGAAGTACCGATTAGTGGGCCGGGCTGGAGCCTGTTCGCCTACCCGGTGGCTGGACAGCGGGCGGTGACCGATGCCCTAGCGGGCATCGTGGGGAAATATACGGCGGTCTACGGCTACGAGCCGCAGGATACAACCGACCACTGGAAGCTGTACGGGCCTGATATCCCGACGTGGGCGAACGACCTGAGTACGCTCACGTACGGACATGGCTACTGGATCCTTGCGACGGAGGTGGTGACGCTGCCGCTACGCGGGGCGACGGCATCCCTGATGCAGGCCACACGTGCGCCGCCAATGACATTGTATGGTGTGCTGACGACAGCGGAGGGGAAAGATCTGCCTGCGCCGGGACTCCCTGTGACGGCGAGGATCGGCGGGGTGGTCTGTGCGGAGACGACGACGCGAGCGGTTGGAGACAAGGTGGGGTTCGCGCTGGACGTACCAACTACAGGCGAGCGCATCGGTTGCGGAACACCGGACGCACTGGTGGAGGTGACCATGGGCGGACGTCGCATCGGGCAGGTTCGGTGGACAAGCGGGCCGCAGCCTCTCGCCGCTGGCGGGGGCAGCATCCGTGTCCTCCTCCCGTTTGTCCAACACTGATTCTGTGCGGGTATCGTACTCGTGGGTCTCCTGATTCAGCCATCGGTCTCGGCTAACCTTCCTGGGGATGAACGGGTCGGCCTGCAATTCACACCAACAGCGACGTTCTGCCCCCCGCCGACGCCCGAGTATCTCGCTGTCGAGCCAGTGATCTCGCCGACCAACCTGTTCACACAGTCAATCACCGTGCGACTCAATTATGGCAGGCGGGTAACCGTTACGAGCGAAGGGGGGACGAGCGAGGTAGCCGACATCCATGGCCTCGGAACGATCACAGTAGGCAACAACGGCCCCGACGACCTCGTGGGAGTCATTGTGGATGATCCTCTGCCTGAACCCGCGCCTGGCACCACGTGGACGTGGACCTGCACTGCAACCGGCGGTGCGGATTGTGGTATGTGCCAATGGCCCTCGACGCCGGGGTGGATGAGATCGCCCACATGCCCTACGACGCCCTCCCGGATGCGGTCATCGCACGCAGCGTTGCGGCCAAGGTGCTGTGGACCCCCACCCTGGATCTCTATATGGTCAGCGGCCAGACCAATTTCGGTCGTGTGCCCGGCATTGACCCCAAGTACGTGATCACCAATGGCGCAATCGCCAATCTGCGCCGCGTGGTGGCTGCGGGCGGTCAGATCGCGCTCGGCACCGACTACGGCGGCACCCCCGGCACCTTCCAGGATGGGCTGCCCATGATCGAACTGGAGTTGATGCAGCAGGCCGGCATGACACCGATGCAGATTCTGGTCGCAGCGACCAAGACCGCCGCCTTCGCCTGCGGCAAGGCCGATGCGCTGGGAACCATTGCGCCGGGCAAGATCGCCGACATCCTGGTCGTCAACGGCAATCCCCTGGAGGATCTGCATCGGCTCCAGGACGTGCGCCTGGTGATCAAGAGCGGCACGATCATCCGTGAGGAAGCGAAGGAGTAGCGCCACCAGACCAGCAACGAGTACCGAAGGCAATATGGTCGGTCTGCGGTGAATCTGAGAACGCTTGACCGTCACCTGTAGAGTTATTTGGGTTCATGTCCCGTTTTGGTGATCCAAGCGAAAAAAGGTGGGGCAAGGGAGGAAAATCCTCCCTTGCCCCACCTCTTTTACGAGAAACTCCTCTGTGCTACACACCCGTGGCTACGGGTGGATGGGGCCTGCCGCCAAGCGCCAGTGGAATCGTTGGCTGATGTGGGCGGGGGCGGGCACCGCTCCGCTGGAACTGAGCCGCCTGGTGCATAAACGCCTCCAGGCGCGTGCGGATATTCGTCCCCCCCTGGGAGTCGAAGACCACATCCAGCCAGGGCACCCCGCCGACCTCGTGGCGCACCTGGCTGCCCATCGCGGCCGAGATGATGGAGCCAAGGCACAGGAATGGAACTAGCTGCAAGACCGCGCTGGCACCGTGCTCGACCATATTCAGCGCCTCGGCCCAGTCCACGCCCCCATTCGAGATCTCGGGTTCGTAGTAGGGCTTGGCGTAATTGCGCAGCACCTCGTTGGGGGGGGCATAGATCTGCCGACCCGTGAGCAGGTGCTTGACCGGCTCAATCACCCGATGCTCGATCTCCCGCAGGTGGGTATTATCAGCGAGAACCTGATGATAGGCCGCCTCGTTATTGAGCGCCCGGGCGCGCTCCAGGATGCCCAGGTGCAGGCCGTAGAACATCTTGTAGTAGCGGTTGACCTCCACCTCGCCGCCCAGCCGCTCCATCTGGCGGACCAGATCAAGGTTGAGGTAGGAGTTATAGAGCAGATACTCGCCCACGAGCACGATCCGAGGGCGGATCTGGCTGCGATCCTGCGGGATGGCCGCAAACTCGCTCGCGCTCACCTCCAGCGCGGCGATGATCGCATTGATTGACCCGCTTTCCGTCGCGGCGACCACGCGGGACAGTTCGCGCTGGTAGGTTGCGTCGGCTGCGCCTGGCTCAAGCTCGTAGGGCCGAATGATCTGCTGGATCTGGATCAGCATGTCCACGGCGACGATGCCTGCCCACGACAGATCACCGATCAGCGCGTGGGTTGTGCCTAGCCCCTCGAAATTGTTCCCGGCAACGGGGGTCAGGATCTTCACGGCGCCCAGCCCGTGTTCCCGGAGAATCTCGCGATGGCGTGCGCCGAAGTTGACGGCAACGCACTTCGTCGTCAGGTCAGGCACATACAGCGCCGCCCGCGTGGGGTCAAAGCCCGGCTGGCGCGACCCAAGGAAGAGGTCGCCCAGCGTAATGACGAAGGAGAGGCACTCGTAGCCCCGGCTGACCTGCATGCCGAGCGCGAGCGACTCGCGGGAGGTCAGCGGCAGCGCCACGGCATCCTGGCCGTAGGCGCGGTAGGCCGCCGCCGTCGCCTTGAAGTGGTCACTGATACCGGGAAAGTAAATCGTCCGTGGGTGATCGTTCGTCACCGTGATCATGCCAGCACTCCTTTGATAAGCTTCAGGCTGTCCAGAAATGCCTCGCAGCGTGTGATCAGGCCCGCATCCGCCGCATGCTCATCCAGCTCAAGCTCCAGGAAGGGCTTCTCGCCCAGGATCTGACGGAAGAAGCCCGAGAAGAAGGCATCCGGATTGCAGCAGAAGTTCGTGATATAGATCGCGTTCAGACGCGGGTCGTCGCGGATGATCAGCCCAGAGGCGATCACCGCCGCGCCGCTTGGCGCGCAGATATTGGGGTAATGGTGAGCGATATTGATCCGATCAAGCGGGAGGAAGTCAAACGGGATGGGCAGCACCCCCAGCTTGCGCAGCTTGTAGGGCAGATCCTGGCAGAGTTCCAGGTCGGCGATGTTGTACGAGCGTCCGACGAGCACGACCGCCGGCTGGCTCTCATCAAGGTCGGCCAGCACCTCCGCGCCACGCCGGCGGAGTGCGGCGTAGAACTCCCGATGGGCGGCAATCGCTGCGGCGTCGGCAGCGGCGACACCCTCGGGCGCGATGCCGATCTGGATTGCCATCTCACGCAACTCACGCAGCCGCGTCGGCTCGTCGCGCATATGCAGCGAGGTGACGATCAGCGGGGTTTTGATCGTCCGGGACATGTGGGTTCGCACCAGATAGGGCGCGGCAGCGATGAAGGTGCAGGTGTGGCTCTCGCGCTGGCCGAGCGCGGCCTCCTCGCGGTCGATCAGGCTGGGCAGTAGGATCACATCAACGCCTTTGGCCTCCAGATCCAGGGCGTGCCCGTAGAGCAGCTTGGCCGGGAGGCACGACTCAACGGCGGCATGCTCCAGGGTTGCCCGCACGATCTGGGGGTTGGTCGGCTCCGAGAGGACGATCTCGACATCAAGGGCCGCGAAGAAGGTGCGCCAGTAGGCGAAGAAGTCGAAGGTGGTCAGCGCACGGGGGATCCCGACGCGCAGCCGTCCGCTGCGCGGCCCGGTCGGCGGCGTATAGTCGCCTAGGAGCAGGGCCGCACGCTCGGCGAGCAGGTCGGGGATCTGGTTGATCTGGCTGGTCTGATGAGGGCGCTTCCCGACCTCCTCAAAGATATCGCAGCGGGCACCGTAGAAGATCGGCGCTTCGCCCACGATCACGATCTTATTCACCTCGCACAGGTTCGGGCAGGCCCGGCACTCAAAGGTGGTCGTCTCGTACTCGCGCGCGCTCAGGTCGAAGCCCTTGAAGCGGGTCTCGACCGGCTCACCGGCGCGCCGCCGCTCATCCAGGGCTTCGCGGGCCAGCAAGGCCACGCCGATCGCCCCGGTGACATCGTGATGCGGCGGCACGATCACCGGGCGATTGAGCAGATTCTGAAAGGCCGCAACCACGCTCTGGTTCCAGGCCACGCCACCCTGAAAGAAGATCTTCTTGCCGATCGGGCGGTTGTTGACGACCCGATGCAGGTAGTTCTCGGCGATGGCATAGGCCAGCCCGGCGGTCAGCTGATCGAGGTCGGCGCCCTGCTGCTGGTGATGAATGACGTCCGACTCCATAAACACCGTGCAGCGCTCGCCGAGGCCGGTTGGGTGCGCGGCCCCGAGCGCCAGCGCGCTGAACTCGGTCGTCACATCCAGGTTCAGCCGCTCGGCCTGCTCCTCCAGGAAGGAGCCGGTTCCCGCCGCGCAGGCGTTGTTCATGGTGAAGTCCACCACGGTCCCGTGACTCACGCGGACATACTTGCTATCCTGGCCGCCGATCTCAAAGATCGTGTCCACGCTCGGGTCAACGGCAACCGCCGCGCGGACCTGCGCGGTGATCTCGTTGCGCACGACGTCGCCCCCGACATAGTCGGCGGTCAGGTAGCGCCCCGAGCCTGTCGTGCCGACTCCCTGCACGGCCACACGGTCGCCCACCTCGACCGATAGCTCGTGCAGGCCGCGCCGCACCGCCTCAAGTGGCTGGCCCGCCGTGGAGAGGTAGCGCCGGGCGACCACCTGGCCCTGCTCGTCAATCAGCGCCAGGTTGGTGCTGATCGAACCCACATCAATACCGAGATAGACCGGCAGGGGTGTTGACGCGATCTCTGGCTCTTGATCGGCAGGCTCCGGTCGGCGCTCGAACGCCGTGCGGGTGTCGTAGACGGGCAGGGCAAACGAGCAACTGCTCAAGGCGGGCAGCGGGCGATGGTTGCTCTCCTCCTCGTGGACCAGCTCCTCTAGCGCAGCGAAGCCTCGGAAGACGGGGGCAGCTTCGCCTGCCGCGTCAATCGTGATCAGCGCGGTGCCGATTGCGGCCATCAGCTCGTTCCGCTGCGGAATAATCAGCTCGCCAGGCGCGAGGCCAAGCACCGTCTCGAAGGCGCGCACGACGCCCTGATTGTAGGCCACGCCACCCTGGAAGAGGATCGGCGGGGTGAATGCCTTGCTTTTGCTGATCACGCCCTTAAAGTTACGCGCCAGGGCCAGGCAAAGGCCCGCGAGGATATCCGGCAGGGGCGTTGCCTTCTGCTGCAAGTGGATCATATCGGACTTGGCAAAAACGGTGCAGCGCCCGGCGATGCGGGCCGGGTTCTGCGACTGCGCCGCCAGATCGCCAAACTCACCCTCGATGGCGATCCCGAGCCGCTCGGCCTGCTGATCGAGAAACGAACCCGTGCCAGCAGCGCAGACCGTATTCATCGAAAAGTCCTGCAGCACCAGCTTGCCCTGCGCCTCGTCCCACTCCAAGGCAAGGTATTTGCTGTCCTGACCACCGATCTCGATCACGGTGCGTGCCTCAGGGTGGAAGGCGCTGACGGCGCGGGTCTGGGCCACCAGTTCATTAACGTGCCGACCGCCGATCTGCTGGGCGATCCGTTCGCCGCCCGAGCCAGTCAGGCCAATCCCAGCAATCTGGCTCAGATCACACTCTTGCCCCAGCTCGTGGAGAGCCTGCAGCAGGGTAGCGCTTGGGCGTCCCTGTGCGCGCAGGTAGCGACTCGCGTGGAGGGTGGCGGAATGGTCTACGACGACCACCTTGACGGTCGTCGAGCCGACATCAATCCCAAGAAACAGGTCGCTCATCAGGCAAGCTCCTTAGCGTAGCCTCATACCGCCGCATCCTGGACGGTATCACGCCTGTATCTTAATAAAGTTTATTATTATTGTCAAGTATAATCACCGGAGCAGTTCGATCTCTCGTACCAAATTGATCGTCGCCTGTTCCTCAGGCGGGCTGCTCGTCGCAAACCAGGCGTCGAGGATCTCGCATGCCAGCGCAGTCGTCGTGGTGCGCAGGCTGAGGGCCAGCACATTCGCATCGTTCCAGGTGCGCGCCCCGGCGGCGGTCTGAGCGTCGTGGCAGAGGGCCGCCCGGACACCAGGCACCTTGTTTGCCGCGATGCTCACCCCAGTGCCGGTGTAGCAGCAGACGATCCCCTGATCGGCGTGACCTGCGGCCACCGCCGCGCCAACCGCACGCCCCACCTCCGGCCATGAGTCGTTTTCCCCGCGCAATGGGCCGAACAGGATGGTCTCGTGGCCGCGCCGCACAAGATCGGCTACCAGCGCATCTGTGACGTGATTGCACTCATCGCTCCCAACCGCGATTCGCATAATTGTGTTCCCCTGCATCACTCTCGTGTCCACTTGTCTCACAAGGCTGAGAAGCACCCACGACAAACGACACACACAGTAAAGCTGTTCTAAACCATGTCTCACGACTGATCTGTCAGGAGCGCGTATAATAGGCGTAATGATCCAGATCCACAACATTGCGAGATTAGCTCAGCGGACACCTGTTCCCGGTGCGCTAGTCTCGGCCCTTGCCCACCGCATTGCCGGCTTCTCCTCGCCTCGGCGATGCCGGTGCCGTCAGGAGGTCAGGCAGACTTCCTTTCGGCTCTTGAGGATAGCGTATGCAGTCTATTTCCACTCAGAGAGTTATGGAGCCTGTCGCAATTATCGGCATGGCTTCCTTTTTCGCCCAGGCGCATAATCTTGCCGCTTACTGGGACAATATTGTCCGTGAGCGTAATAGCATCACGGATGTGCCTGCCTCGCGCTGGAATAGTGCGGATTACTATGATCCCGACCCGACTGTACCGGATAAGACCTACTGTAAGCGCGGCGGGTTTCTGCCCGATATTGATTTTGACCCGCTAGAGTTTGGTCTGCCACCGAATATTCTGGAAGTGACGGATGTCTCGCAGTTGCTGGCCCTGGTCGCCGCACGGCAGGCGTTTGAGGATGCGGGCTACGGTGCCGAGCGCGGCCACGATTTTGAGCGTACCGGCGTGGTATTGGGGGTCTGTGGCGGGCAAAAATTGATGACGCCGCTGATCTCGCGCCTACAGTACCCGGTGTGGGAACAGGCGATGCGCAGTTGCGGGCTGAGTGAGGAGCGCATCGCGGCGGCCATTGCGAAAATTAAGCTGGCCTACATCCGCTGGGAAGAGAACTCATTCCCCGGTATGCTCGGCAATGTGATCGCGGGCCGGATCGCCAATCGCTTCGATCTGGGCGGGATTAACTGTGTGACCGACGCTGCCTGTGCGTCGTCATTAAGTGCGCTCCAGATGGCCCTGAGTGAACTGACGGAACATCGCTGCGACATGATGCTGACCGGCGGGGTGGATACCGATAATTCGCCCTTTATGTATATGTGCTTCAGCAAGACGCCGGCCTTCTCGCGCCAGGAGTCGCCGCGACCGTTCGACGCCAGTTCGGACGGGATGATGGTGGGCGAGGGGCTGGGCATGCTGGTTCTGAAACGTTTGGCCGACGCCGAGCGCGATGGCGACCGGGTGTACGCAGTGATTCGGGGCATTGGCTCATCGAGCGATGGACGCTACAAGAGCATCTACGCGCCGCGCTCCGAGGGTCAGGCCCGTGCGTTGCGCCGCGCTTATGCCAGCGCCGGAGTGCCCGCAACCAGCATCGGGTTGATTGAGGCCCACGGCACGGGGACGGTGGCGGGCGATTTGTGTGAGGTTCAGACGCTCCGCGATGTGTTTGGCGAAGGCAACCCGCGTCAGGCGCATATCGCTCTGGGAAGCGTAAAATCGCAGATCGGCCACACCAAAGCGGCGGCGGGGGCCGCCGGGATGATCAAGGCGGCCCTGGCGCTGCACCATCGGGTGCTGCCACCGACGATCAATGTCGGATCGCCCAACCCAAAGTTTGGCCTGGAAGGTTCGCCGCTCTATGTGAATACCCGCCCCCGACCCTGGCTGCGCGCAGCGGGCGCACCACCGCGCCGCGCCGCTGTCAGCGCCTTCGGCTTTGGCGGTACTAACTTTCATGTGGTGCTTGAAGAGTACGCCGACGATCACCATCAGCCGTACCGTATCCACCAGACTGCCCAGGAGATGATTCTGGCTGCGCCCACGCCTGCCGCGCTCCGTGATCGCTGCGTTGAGCTAGCCGAGACTCTGGCTGGCCCGCAGGCCGATCAGGCGTTCGCCGAACTGGCTGTCGCCACACAAACGATAGATCTGCCCACGGAACTGGCCCGGATCGGTTTTGTGGCCGATGGCCCGGCGGAAGCCCGCGAGCAACTGCTGCGTGCCGTGGCAATGCTCAACGCTCAGCCCGCTGCCGAACGGCTCCAGCACCCGAAGGGCATCTTCTACCAGCGCCAGGGGTTGAATACCGCCGGACGGGTAGTGGCACTCTTCCCCGGCCAGGGCTCGCAATATCTGGAGATGGGCCGCGAGCTGGCACTGAACTTCCCGCCACTGCGCGAACTGCTAGGGCGGGCCGATGTTCACGCCACAGACATACCGCTCTCTGCGATCCTCTTTCCGCCTCCGGTCTTCACACCTGCCGAGCAGTCATTTCAGGCCGAGCGTCTTCAGCGCACCGAGTACGCTCAGCCCGCCATCGGTGTCCTGAGCGCCGGTATGTTTGATCTGCTGCGCGATGCTGGTTTCCAGCCCGATATGGTGGCCGGACATAGCTTTGGCGAACTCACCGCCCTCTGGGCCGCAGGTGCGCTAGACGACGATGATTACCTGGCCCTGACCCACGCTCGTGGGCGGGCGATGGCCCCTCCGTCTGATCCGACGTTCGACGCTGGAACCATGCTGGCGGTTTCTGCGGAACTGGCAACTGTGCAGATGATTGCTGGTCAGGTGCCGGGAATCACGGTGGCGAACCTGAACGCCCGTGATCAGGTGGTGCTGGCGGGGCCGACAGCGGCGATCAGCCGCGTGCGGCACGTCCTGGAGTCGGCGGGACATCGGGCCACCCCGCTACCGGTTTCGGCAGCCTTCCATACTCCGCTGGTGGGCCACGCCCAAGTACCGTTTAGTCGTGCCATCCACGCCTGCGCCTTCAGCCCAACCCGTGTGCCGGTGTACGCCAACGCGACCGCCCAGCCCTATCCGGCTGACCCACGGGCCATGCAGGCGCTCCTGGCCGATCAGCTTCTCCAGCCGGTGCGCTTCTTCGACCAGATCGAACAGATCTACGCCGCAGGCGGTGCGATTTTTGTTGAGGTTGGCCCACGCAACGTACTCACGAACCTCGTGACGCGCATCCTGGGCGACCGACCACATATCGCCGTGGCCCTCAATCCCAGCCGCCAGCTCGACAGTGACCGCCAGATCCGTGAGGCAGTGGTGCAACTGCGAGTTGTCGGCGTACCCATGCGCGGGATTGATCCCTACCAGCGCCAGACAGCAGCGCCCCCCACACGTAAGCGGCGCGGGCCGATGGTGAAACTGAACGGCAGCAACTATGTCAGCGAGAAGACACGGGCCGACTATGCGGATGCGCTGGCCAGACGCCCGTGCCGAGCGAGCCAATTATCAATGAGGAAAGCCCGATCATGACGATATTGCCCGAAAGCGCCACGCTGCCTGTTCAGGAGCGGCGCAACGGAATCATACATATGGAACAGCCTAACGCACCCTCGGTATATGCGCCGACCACGCAGATCCCCACGCCCGCGCCAGTGTCGCCGGTTGAACTTATGGCGCAACTTCAGGCGCACCAGCGCGAGATCTTGCAGGTTCACCAGCAGTTTCTCAGCTACCAGCACGAGTATGTGAGCCTGCTGCTCCAACTGCCGCAGTCGGCGGCGGCGAACCACGAAGGCGGGCTGGCAGCCATGCACCAGATCCAGGCCGAAACCCTGCGCATCCACCAGCAGTTTCTGACACAGCAGGGCGACTACGCCGCCGGGTTGCTGCATCTGATCCAGCAGCAGGTTTCAACAAGGATGGCGGTGCCGGTGGTAGAGACGCCCGCACCGATTTTCACGCCGCTTGCGCCCCTCACCCCCAGCCCCTCTCCCACCAGGGGAGAGGGGAGTCCGACACCCCCTCTCCCTTTATGGGAGAGGGGGCCGGGGGGTGAGGGTGTCGTCACGCCGCCCGCGCCCCTCACCCCAGCCCTCTCCCAGAGGGAGAGGGAGTCCGATAGCCCCTCTCCCTCTGGGAGAGGGGCTGGGGGTGAGGGCGACCCCGCCCATCTCGCCAAGCTGACGGAGGGGTTGCTGACGGTGGTGAGCGAGAAGACCGGCTACCCGCGTGAGACGCTGGAGCTGGGCATGGATATGGAGTCTGATCTGGGGATTGACTCGATCAAGCGGGTGGATATTCTGGGAACGATGCAGACCCGCTTCACCTTGCCGCGTCTGGCCCCGGAGGAATTGGCCGAATTGCGCACCCTGGCCCAGGTGGTTGCCCACCTCCAGGGGGTTTCCGCTCCTGCCCTCACCCCAGCCCTCTCCCAGAGGGAGAGGGAGTCCGATCTCCCCTCTCCCTCTGGGAGAGGTGCTGGGGGTGAGGGTGCGGTGGCCCATCTCGCCAATCTGACGGAGGGGTTGCTGACGGTGGTGAGCGAGAAGACCGGCTACCCGCGTGAGACGCTGGAACTGGGCATGGATATGGAGTCTGATCTGGGGATTGACTCCATCAAGCGGGTGGATATTCTGGGAACGATGCAGACCCGCTTCACCTTGCCACGTCTGGCCCCGGAGGAATTAGCGGAACTGCGCACCCTGGCCCAGGTGGTTGCGCATCTCCAGGGGGTTGCCGCGCCGGTGGCGGTGGCACCCGCGCCGATGGTAGAGACGCCCCGGCGGGGCGTCTCTACGGAATCGCCGCAGTGGGCCGCCCCAACCGCACCTGCGACCCTGGTTCGGCTGCCGCTGCCGGATAGGCTGGAGACCCCGGTGCCGGATGGCTGGAGCTGTGTGATTACGGATGACGGTACGCCTACTGCCGCTGCCCTGGCCGCTGCCCTGGCCGCACGCGGCTGGCAGCCGGTGGTGTTGCGCCTGCCGACATCGCTGGTGGGAGCGCGGCCCGCCCTGCCTCCGAGCGTGGGCCGGGTAGCACTGCACGATCTGAGCGAGGGCCAGCTTGAGCAGGCGCTGCGTATGATCGCCGAGAGCTACGGCCCGGTGGGCGGGTTCATTCACCTGCACCCGCAGCCTGCGGCCTTGCCCCATACCACTGATCTGTTGAGCGATTCCGAGCAGCAGATTGTCCGGCTGATCTTCCTGGCCGCTAAGCTCCTCACGCCTACGTTGACCACGGCAGGACGCAGCGGGCGTTCTCTGTTTATGGCGGTCACGCGCATGGATGGCGAGTTGGGTATCGGCACGGGCCGCGCAGTGAGTCCGGTGGGCGGCGGGCTGTTCGGCCTGGTGAAGACATTGCACCAGGAATGGGCCGGTGTCTTCTGTCGCGGCATTGATCTTAGCCCGGAGGTTGGTGCCGAGCAGTCCGCGCAGATGATTGTGGCCGAGAGCGCCGATCCTGATCTGCGGCTGGTCGAGGTGGGCTACGGCCCTCGCGGGCGGGCAACCTTGGCCGCTCATCTACCCATCGGCGGCGCGTGATGGTCAGCCCCACGGATGTTTTTCTGGTTAGCGGCGGGGCGCGTGGAATTACCGCCGCCTGCGTGATCGGTATGGCCCGCCGTTTCCACTGCGGCTTTGTGCTGTTGGGGCGTACCTCGCTCGTGCCGCCGCCTGAGTGGGCCGGGCCAGGGCTGGATGATACGACGCTCAAGCAGCATATTGCGGTGGCGATCACCGCGCAGGGCGAGCGCCCGCTACCCGCCAGTATCCAGCGTATGTGGCGCGATATTCGGGCCTGTGAGGAGATCTCCGCCACGCTCCAGGCAGTGACGGATGCGGGCGGGCGCGCCCGCTATATCTGTGCCGATGTGGCTGATACGGCACGGTTGCGCGCTACCTTGGGTGATGTCGGCCCGATCAGCGGGATCATCCACGGCGCGGGTGCCCTGGCCGACCGGCGGATTGAGCAGAAGACGGGCGCAGATTTCGATGCGGTGCTTGGCCCGAAAATCGGCGGATTGCGGAGCCTGCTGGCGATTGCTCCGCCCAACACGTTGCGCTACCTGGTGATCTTCTCGTCCGCAGCCGGATTTTATGGCAACCTTGGCCAGAGCGACTACGCCATTGCCAATGAGATTCTGAATAAGGCCGCCCACCAGATCCAGCGTGAATACCGGGCCTGCCGGGTACTTGCTATGAACTGGGGGCCGTGGGACGGTGGGATGGTCACGCCGGCGCTGAAGGCCATGTTTGCCCAGCGCCAGATTGATGTCATCTCGATCAATGCCGGGGTGGAGGTGCTGCTGACGGCTCTGGCGACGGATGGCCCCGCCGTGCAACTGGTGGTAGGTTCGCCGATGCGTCCCGCGCCCGCCTCGCTCACCGGCGAACTATGCAGCCAACGCAGCTCACGTCAGCTCAGCCTAGCGCATAACCTCTTCCTGGCCGACCACATGATTGGCGCACACGCCGTCTTACCGGCAACCGCCGCCGCCGCCTGGATGATCGCGGCCTGCCAGCAGCTTCACCCTGGCTACCGCCTGCGCCGCTGCGATGGCTTCCAGGTGCTGAAGGGGGTTGTTTTTGATGCGCAGCTCGCGGATCGCTATCACCTGGAACTGACCGAGACGGCCAAAGATGCGTCGCATGGACTGGTACGGCTCGACGTGCTGATCTCCAGCAGCACCGCCGCCGGTCGCCCCCGCTACCACTACCGAGCGACAATTGAACTGGGCCGCGATCTTCCTGCACAGCCAATACTGGCCGAGTTGGATCTGGGTGAGCGAGATGCCAGTGACGGCGCGACTCTCTACACCGATGGTACGCTGTTTCACGGGCCGAGTCTGCGCAGTATTGAGCGGGTGCTGCACCTCGACAACACCGGCCTGACCCTGCGCTGCATCCTGCCGTCGCTCAGCGCCGAGTCCCAGGGCCAGTTCCCGGCGGGCGACTTCAACCCCTTTGTGGCCGACGCGCTGTTTCAGGCGTGCCTGATCTGGGTGCGCCGCCGCTATGCCGCCGCCAGCCTGCCCCTGGGCTGGGCATCCGCCGAGCAGTACCGGCCCCTGGCCTTCGACACGCCAACCTACCTGACCCTGGTGGTGCGCGAGTCCGGCGAGCAGCGCCTTGTCGCCGACATCGCCGCCCACGACGAGGGTGGCCGGGTGGCCCTCCAGCTACGCGGAGTCGAGGTGGCGGTGAGCCACCAGCTCAACCGGCTGTTTGCGCAGGTGTAGGGGCGCTGTCATCCCAGCCGCCCGGCCCGTAAACGGGCGGGCTACAATGGCGAAGGCCGCTGAAGCGGCCTGTCTGAGGCCGCTTCAGCGGCCTTCGTAGGTAATAGCCGAGGCGTTTACGCCTACGGCACGGGCGATCTGCGGACTGTGTACCAGCCCTGCTAGGCGACTGCTGCGCCCCTACGGGATATTACGAAGGATACCTGTGGAACCTATCGCAATTATCGGCCTCGGCTGCCTTTTTCCTGGTGCCGATAGCCCGTCCGCCTTCTGGCAGAATCTGGTTGACGGTGTTGACTCGACCAGTATGGCGACGGCGGCGGAAATCGGGGCCGACCCGGCGATCTTTTTCGACCCGGCCCACCGTCTAGCCGATGGCTACGCCTACGGGCGCGGCGGTTTCGTGCGCGGGTTTCACCTCGATCCGGTTGGTCTCCATCTCTCTGCCGACCAGTTGCGCGGGCTAGACCCGCTTTACGCTTGGGCGATGCACGTGGCTCGTCAGGCTCTCGGCGATAGTGGCTACATGGGGCGGGCCGATCTGCTTGATCGCTGCGGGGTCGTCCTGGGTAATCTCTCCTTCCCCACCCGCTCATCGCAGCGGCTACTGGCTCCGCTCTACGCAGGCGCGGTAGCCGAGGCGCTGGACGAGATGATTGGAGCGAAGGATGCAGGTAACGGCCCCCTGCCCCCTGCCTCCTGCCC
>Ga0208376_1000176_pt1 | contig 19722 bp, 19 predicted proteins | sample CryBogmetaGMA25M_FD_184548 | JGI IMG/M metagenome (GOLD analysis project Ga0208376, IMG submission 184548) | Freshwater microbial communities from Crystal Bog, Wisconsin, USA - MA2.5M (SPAdes) | ecosystem: Environmental > Aquatic > Freshwater > Lake | place: Crystal Bog, Wisconsin, USA...
CCTGACTTCCATATACCGCCTATGATAGATAAATACATACAGTATACTATACACACGCCCGTTCGTCAAGAAGCTAAAGCCGCTAAAGCGGGTGAAGCCCTTATATCCCAGGGCTAAAGCTCCTGGGCTTTACGGGCTATTTCTGTAATATTAAGAGGGCAAGTCAACCGGGGATCGCGTTTGACGCAAAGGCGCAAAGGCGCAAAGGCGCAAAGAATCAAAAAACCTCTTCGCATCTTTGCCTCTTCGCCCCTTTGCGTTAAACCGAGATTCCCTCATACCAACCCCAATGAGCAGACGATCTGCGGCTCATCGGGCAGATCGTCGGCGCTATCCTGGATAAAGCAGAGCTTGTTCTCGTCGCGCAGGGCTTTGGCGAGATCGGCGAGTTGCTCGGCGCTGGCACCGCTGCGAAGTTGGCGGTTCATCGCGTCGGCGGCAGCCTGGCGCAACGGATACCGGTAGATGTCGTTAATCGTGCGCTCCAGTTCGGCGCTCAGGAAGAGCGGCTCCTTGGCGGCCTGATAGTCGCGGTAGGCGGTCAGCTTGTCGTAGAGGCGGTAGCGTGCGCCGCGTGGGCTACCTAACCCGCCGCCGAGGGCTTCACGCTCTTCCACCATGTCGAACGCCGTGTGAACGAGATCGTGATGATTGTCGGCACGCGGGGCGGGGTCTGTTGCCAGGGTACACTCGGCTGCCCGCAGGATGGCATACTGCGATTGGGTGACGCTCGTGCCATGCGTATCAATCCAGGTGAGCGAGTCGGTGCCACTCGGCGATTTCAGGTAGACCAGCACGCCCGTGGGTGCCTGGAAGGGCAGACTCTTCATTACCGCCGTCGGGTCGGTGAGACGACGGGCGCTGTAGACCACGCTCGGCATGTCTTCGATGATCTTCTTCAGCCCAGGGTTCGCCGCCGTCGCGTTGCGCCAGATCTGATAGGCGTAGGATGCCAGGTCAACCTCACGGTCTTCCTCATCGTCGAGGGCACCGGCGGTCTCGGTGTAGAGGTTCTGGAGCAATCGCTGTTCCTGCTGCTGGTCGCCTTCCTCAAAGAACTGCTCATCGGTGCCCACCACCTCGCCGTTCTCCTGAAGGCGCTGGCGCACGCGGGCACGCAGCCGGATAATGGCCTCAATGCCATCGGCGGGAAGAAACGTGTAGCAGGTGACGGTATCGGAGATCTGGCCAATGCGATCCACACGTCCGGCGCGCTGGATGAGGCGGATGATCGCCCAGGGCAGATCAAAATTTACCACCTGGTCGCAGTCCTGGAGGTTTTGGCCCTCGCTGAGAACATCGGTGGCCACCAACACACGGATGGGGTTATCAAGGAGGATTGCGCTGGTCACCGTGTTCGACACCGGACTGAAGCGCTGCGCCAGCTCGGTCGGATTCTCGGACTGGCCGGTGACACCCGCAACCCGGGCGATACCCGCAGCCTGGAGCTGCGTCACCAGATAGTCCACCGTATCGGCGAACTGGGTGAAGATCAGCACCTTCTTGCCGTCAAGGCTCCGCACCAGATCAATCAGTCTTGCCAGCTTCATGTCGGTGGCCGGGTTCCATGTGCCGTGGGACTGGAGAATGGTCCGCAGCGCATCATTATCGGCCTGCACATCCGTTTTTAGTTTGGGGGTGAAGAGGCTGGGCGCGATCCAGCGAAAGCGACTCTTCAGCGGGCCAGCGTACTGGGTGTAGAGGTGCGCCGCCCGCCGTTGATATGCTTCGGCGCTATACGAATGTATGTCCACAGCCGGTGCCACCGCAGCGGTACTCGTCGCCTCCTCCTCGGCAGAACCCTCCTGAACATGCGCGCCATCCGCATCCTCATCGCTCTCCTGACTAAGCAGATCCGCCGTCTGAGCGCCAATGGGAATCGGCAGGCCCGTGGTGATCGCGTGCAGCACAATCGCATTGCGCAGGATATGTCGGTCGAGCGACTGGAGAAAAACCGCGCCGCCCGACTCGAGGCGCTTGAAGAGATTGGTACGGCAGAAGCCCATCAACCGCTTGCCCGCACGAGAAAGGTTACTGAGCAGCGGGATCTCCGTCGGCGAGGCCATCTGCGGCGCGTTCGTCTTCAGGTAGTTGGCCAAACCGTAGCGCGGCAGGGTGAGATTGCCAATGGCCTCTACGACGGGCGTGTCATACAGCTTACGGTACGGGTCGTCCGCATCCGTCGTGACCACCGGAACCGTGCGCGGCACGCGGTCGGGGAAGAAGAACCGCGTCGTGTCCGCTAACTCCAGGTAATAGCGATTGCGGGCTGGGTCAAACGTTGCGTAGTGCTGTTTGATAAACGAGCGCGTGCGGCGCACCATAAACCGGCGCATCAGCTCGCGCCAATCGTCGGCGTGCGGGCTGAACTCAAAGGCGCGCAGGGTGCGTGGTTGCACCTGGGCGCGCAGCAGTTCGTCCTCACCGCCTGCCCGCAGATACACATCGGGGCGCACTCCCAGATCACGGTCATCTGGCACGAAGAGCCGGAGCTGGGCACTGAGATCGAGGTAGGATTTATTGTAGGGCGTGGCCGACTGGACGTAGACACTACCGACAAACGTTCCACATCCCCGGTGAGTCGTGCCTCCACGTCAACCGCGATAACCGCGCCGGTCTCGCTGCGCACAAGCACGGCATGCACGTCGAGTAACGCGATCACCTGGGCCTTGACTTCATCACTCCACCCCTCGGCCAGCAGCTCGCGGATCTGGTGTGCTAACACAAGCGCCGCCTCCACGTCTGCCGGATCTGGCCCGGTCGTGTCGTACTCCTGGGCGATACGATCAAGTTCTCTCTGCGCACGCGCTCGATCCTGGTCAATGGCTTTCTTCTGCTCACCGACCTCGGCCAGCGTGAGAATATCGGCGCTAAAAAGCTGCGTGAGTTTGTGAACCCTGGCCGTCAAGGCGTCCATGTGCTGGAGATACCCTGACCGCTCGGCGTCGAGTGCCGACCGGCGATCCTCGGCGCTTTCCTTCTGGCCCGCCAGCGCGTCTATGATGCGTGTTTCGTCTAAGACGACCTCGGTAAGCCACGTCCAGACCGCCACCTCGAGAATGTCGGCTCGTGGGATTCCTCGGTGGGGGCATGGGGTGACGGCATCCTGGTCCTTGGCATTACAGACGTAGTACCGATAAGCCTTCGACGCACTAACGGATGCCCGCCCGAACATGGCAGATCCGCACGAACACGTCAACCGCGTGCGCAACAGATAGAACCTGCTCTCTTTGCGTTGTGAACGCGCTTTCCCTACGTCAAGCCGCGCCTGAATCTGATCCCACATGGCCCGGTCGAGAATGGCAGGCACCTTCACGATGATGCCGTCGTACTGAGGATAGATAACGTCACCGGCAATGGTCGGCGAACGCAGAAGATCGTATATGGTCGCCCGCTTCCACCGACCGGATGTCCCCCGGATGTGACGTATGGTCTCTCGCGCCTGTGAGGGTGTGGGAATTCCCGCCGCGTCCAGCCGGTGGACAATGTCGGCGACCGGCACCCCGTCAAGATACCAGCGTGCCACCTGTCGTACCACTTCGGCCTCTTGCTCATTGATGACAAGCTGCCGCTCGCGCCCCGTCCCCTCATAGGAATAGCCATACGGTGCCGTGGTACTGCCCAGGATCAGCCCCGACTCGACCTTGCCACGCTTCCCCCGAGCGGTGCGTTCTTTGATCTTCAATCGTTCATACTCGGCGAAGCTGGCTTCAATCGTATCAAACAGCCGACCTTCCGGTGTCTCGGCACTCTGGCCACGCCCGACCGCGTGGAGGGCCACGCCCGCCGTGCGGAATTCATCACGCAACAGCAGCATATGCGCAACCGACCGGGTAAGCCGATCCTGGGCGTAGACAATAATCGCATCGGTACCACCGACACTGACGATCTGGCGCAGCTTGGTGAGACCGGGACGGTCGAGGGTGGAGCCGGTCATAATGTCGCTCAACTCAGCGACGATCACCATGCCGTGGTGCTCGGCATACGTGCGGCATGCCGCCAGTTGGGTGGGCAGGCTGAAATTGTCGCCTTGATCGTCAGACGATACGCGGGTGTAGGTTATGGCACGTGACATAGTGACCTCGTGGTTAGTAGCCGAATTTATCCAACTTTGTCTGGAGGGTGCGAACACCGATTTTATGGTTATCGCAGAAAACATTCTGATCTGTACCCTTCTTGTCTTCGACTAACCATTTTTCGCATATCTCGCGGTATTCGCTCTCTGTTTTATGTGGGCGTCTTCCGCCATGTTTTCTTCTCGTTTCCTGTGGTACCACGCCCAGCGCGTCGGCGATCTGCGCGGGCTCGTGGGGTGACGCCGCCGATATAGTGCCTAAATCTATATATGTGCGCCGATGCCGCGCCCAGCACTCGGCGATACCTCGTAAAACATAATGGCACACGGTGATACGTAGTTTTTCGTGGGTTATCTCGGGGGCATTAACGCGCACGATGGTATGAGACTGTGCTTTATATATGGTGATGTTTGCCATACCCTGATAAAACTGTGCCATACCGGGTTGTGCGCTCTCGAATGTGTACCCTTCTGCCGCGCACATCGCCGTAATCGTGTCCCAATCGGTATGCGCAATGAGAAACTCGGTGTCTGTCGGCACACCCTCAGGGCGGAAGATATCGCCCTGCCCCGTGGGTGATCGCGGAATCGCCGTGATAATGCGCTCATTACGGGCGATCCCCCGCGAGATCGTCTCGCCGATGTGCTTCCCTACATCCTGAAAACGCGAGAATTCGATTCTGATCACCTCCTGGGTGCCGTGGAGGCTCGCCGCCATCTGCGCCATCGCCTGTTGTGTCTGCGCCATTGTCTGTGACAACCCTCGTACCGCCTCCTGGGAGCTCAGGAAGATCGTGGGGTTAAACGCCTGTCGGTATGCCGCCTCCTGTCGCCAGTGTCGCAACGCATCCTGGTAGCTCAGGTTCGTGTCACCGTTCGGGAAAGGGATGATCGCCGTTCGTTCTTCTGTTATACTCATAGCGATGGTTCTTTTGTCCTCTTGTGTGATACATGCGCCCAACCCGACCAACACGGGCTGGGCGTTCTTATTGCGTTCTATCCTACATCAGTTTTTTCTCATGCGCATGGTAAAGGTTAAAAAGAACAAATGTGTTTGTTTACTGTACGTGTCGCTTTTTTTGAGTACTGAGGTCGTGATCTAAATGATCTAAATGATCTAAACCCCTGTTCTCCCCGAAGCGTAGTAGCCGTTTGGGCTTTTACTCCACTACGTTTTACTACGCTTCGGGGTGAAGCGTAGCAGCCTGAGAGCAGGTGCTACACTTGCTACAGCTACACTTGCTACACTTGCGGGAAGTGCCGCACCTTTTGAGACTTTGCGACACTTGCGACATGTGACACGTGCGACACTTCCCAAGTGTCAGGATTTTTGACACCTCCTGACACTTCGACACTTCGACACTTCGACACTTCGTTATGACTTCTTGCCGCCCACAATCCGCCCGGTGGGTTTGCGATCATCGTCTAATTCGAGGTACCGCGTCTCGCCGCTCACCTTCAACCGCGCCGCTGCGAGACGTTGCTGGGCCTCCTTGTATGCGGCGGAGCTCCCCCGCGAGACCCCCAGCAGTTCATACGCTCGCGTCACCGACAGCGCCTCGGCCTCTACCAGCACCGCGAGAAGAGCGAACGAATCAGGGAATACCGAACTATCGCCGTTCGGCATTAGAACGGGTTGGAACCGTTCGTTCGCCGGTTCGTTCGCCGGTTCGTTCGCCACGAACGGTGACGCATCCTGAGGTGCGGCAGGCGTCACCGTGACATAATCATCATCGCCCGTGTATGGCGCAATCCAGCCGAGAGCCTCCAGGATGGGCCGCACGGCGCGAAACCAGAGGACGCCCGCCGCGCCGAATCCCACGAGATAAATCCAGATTGTGGCCAGCCACGCATCACCCGACATGATCGCCTCCTTACGAAATAACCAAGATCTCGGCCAGGGCGTCACCCCCGATGACCGCCAGTGCGACAGGGATGATGGGCCAGCCCCACGCCAGTAACCACGGAGCGAACGCAACCCAGTTCATACCCGCTGAGATAAGCAACGCCGCTGCGAACAATCCCCACCATCGCGCATCACGCGCCGCTCGGTGCCGTGCACCCCACTGCGCCAGACTCAATATCGCCTGAGCAGCGAACGCCGCGACGAGCCACCATGGACGCGCCAGCATATCAAACAGGATCGTCAAAGGTGGACTGCACGCCAGCCCGCGCAATCCGTAGAAGCTGCCGACGACCGAGACACCCACCAGCCCGACGCCTGCCGCCCGCAACATCCAGATCAGCCCGACCTCGGCGCGATCACCCGACAGCACGCCGATGCGCCGTGTTTTTGTCGAGGGTGAGATTTCTTGAGACACCGCCATAACGTTTTTCCTTTCCGATATAATGGCGGTTGAGGGCTTTTGAATGCTGAGAACAGACAAAAGCCGTCAACCTGTCTTCACCCTACGTGCGGTGCTTGTTAAGCTGCGGCCGCACGTAGGGGCACCCAATCCTCTTCTTCGAGTAGGTCCGCAATCTTCACCCCGAGTGCTTTGGCGACTCGGTGTAACACCAGAACGCCGACGCTCCGCTTTCCATCGCTCGTAAGCTCGCCTTTCCATAACTCATTTGCCTTTGCAAACGCAAGCCCCGAGCGCCGCGCTAGCTCAGCGGCGCTTGTGATTCCTTGCACCTCGGCGATTTCCTTGATCCTTAGACGTACCATCGTTTTTTCCTTTCTGGCTTTCTGTGCTGAGTATATCACCTAAAGATATTGCCTGTCAATAACGCTTGACAGTATATCACCTAAGTGATATACTGACTTATGTGAGGCAAACAAATAGCCCGCCCGGTGCTATTACACCGAACGGGCCCAGCAACAAGGGATAACCCAAATGCAAACCAATTCTACCACTTCCGCCCGGCTCGCCGACACTGACTGGACTCGCTTCGTGCGTGAAGCTGAGGCACTGGCCCGCCAGATCGAAGCCGCAACCCCCGGCATCACCGCACGCGAAGCCGGTGACTGCGCTGCACAGCAGGTGGAAGCGAACTATGCCGCTGAGTGTGCGGCGCAGGCTGCGCTACCCCACGTGTACGCGGTTCCTGCCCTCCTTGACAAGCTGGTTCTGGCGGTTGACGCGGCCCGTCAGTCAGCCGCCGGGAATAGCCGCTGGGTGAACGCCATTGATGCGGGATTCAACTTCTTACTCCAGCAGGAGATTGTGGAGATTGACTCGCACGATGCCCTTATCTACCGCTCGGAGAGTGGTACCACCTACCGCGCTAATGGCACCTGCCAGTGTCGCGCCTTCGCCCAGGGCCAGCCCTGCAAGCACCGGGCCGCATCCAAGCTGGTTCACAACGCCCTGCACGCCTAGTCACCTAAACAGCCTGGGGCGGTACTCACGCCGCCCCCCACAGTAGCAGGAGATACCACGATGACCGACATTGACGCCGATTGGATTGACTGCTTGACCGCCGAGCGGCATGCCGCCGCTGTTGATGAGCTCATTCGCTTGATTGACACCGAGACGTGCTACCGAGTCAACCTATGGGTTGTGTTGCGCAAACTGCCGCCCCACGAATTGCGCACCCTCCTCAACGTCTTCGAACAGATGAAGATCGAGCGCACCGCACTCGACTAGTGAGCAAGAGTAACCACACATGAGCACCGAAAACCCCGCACCCGTTGCGATCACCGTCCATGCCGAGTTGAACGGCTGGCCCTGTGATCTCAACTTCGATATGCCGCCCGCCCGCCTGAGCGCCGCCCTGTCGAAGCTCGCAGACTTGGGCTATACGCCCCGTCAGAACGCGCCAGCGGCTCGCGCAACGGGCAACACGGGCACCGCTGGCCCGCCCTGCTGTTCGCTCCACGGCACGGCAAAGGTCAAGGAAAGTGAGCGCCGCCCCGGTACTTTTTATTGCTCGGCGAAGATGGGTGATGGAAGCTACTGCAAAGAAAAGCCGGTGTAGATTGCGCACCCTCCTGGGGGCGGACAAACATTGTCCGCCCCACTTTCATAGATAGTGGCGTGCGGCTTCCTAATGGCCAGCGGTGTATGAAGAGGCTGGTGTAGGGTGCGGAGTTATGGCGCAATTACGGCGCAATTACGGCGCAATTACGGCGCTTCAAACGGCATATCAGGCTGTAGGCTGGAAACAGAACGCGAGAAGAACAGAAAGGAGATGACCTATGGTGACGCACATGACGATCCCGATAGCCGAGGATGAACATACCGCTATCCGCACGCTGGCCCGTGAAGCCATGCGCCCCACGCGAGATCACATTCGGTGGATGCTGCGGACCGAACTCCAGCGTCTCGGTATGCTCACCCCCGACTCGCCGCCGACCGCGCCGACCGCCCTGGAGCCCTGCCATGAAGTCAAGCCTTAGCCCCGACGCCCGCCGCGCCATTGCCCAGATCGTCGCCCTGGTGCTGGCCGAATTGGCCCGCCGACAGGCAACACAAAGCCCTCCTGGGCGGGAGGGCTGCTGAGGCAGGGCAGGCACGAACGAACAATCTGCGCCCATTATACCAAGGAAGTCTCGCTATGGCCCCCATGACCCCCGAAGAGAAAACCCGTCTCGTGCTCCAGCGCGTGATCCGCGATGGCCACGAGCCCAACGGCATCATGCCCGCCGCGTGCGGTCCGTGGGAAGCCACAATCCAGGCAGTGTACGACGCCCATGCTCAGGGCGGTACCGCTCAGGCTCGTGTGGTATTCACATCGTGCAGTGTGGCACACCCCGACCTGTCTGCGTTACTCGCCGAGGATGCGCCGACGCCGACGCCCGAAGATGACCGCGCCCGTCAGGCCCAGCTTGCGGCCCTGGCCACGAGCACCGAGTCCTCATTCCCTGCCCTGCCCGCCGACGCCCAGTTTGATCCTCGGCTGGCCGAGGGTGCCAGCCCGTGGCTTGATAGCTATGAGCGCTTTGCTCGGTATGTATCACCCTCCAGCTATCGCGGGTATCACATCCCGACCGGGCTCTGGGTGCTCTCGACCGTTGCGGCTCGGCGTGTCTCGCTGGCCCTCGGCGTGAAGCATTTTTACCCGAGTCTCATGGTCGCTCTCACCGGTACGACCACGAAATATAGCAAGACCGGCGCGATGGCCGTAGGGCTGGGCCTTCTGGAGGATGCCGGACTCCGGCACCTCCTGCATGTGGACAATGCCACTCCCCAGGCTCTCTTGCACTCCATGACCACGCTGGCCGGCACAAGTTACGGCCAGCTTTCTGATGAAGGGCAGGAGTTCGCTCGGCGTCGGCTCGCCTTCGCCGGTCAACGCGCATGGGCCTACGATGAAGCCGGGCAGTTTCTCGACGGCATGGCCCGCCCCAATGGCCCCATGGCCGATTTCTCCGGCATGCTGCGCCGCATGGACGATAACGCACCCATCTATGAGTATACGACGATCGCACGTGGTACCGAGACGGTGATCAAGCCCTATATGCCCCTGCTGATCGGCCTTACTCCTGCCGACCTCAAGCCGCACGCACGCAAGGGAGCAAGCGCCTGGGCGAACGGGCTCTATGCCCGCATGGCGTTTGTCTGCCCGCCCCAGGGAGAGCCCGGTATTAATGCCCGGTTCCCTGAGGGTGAAACGCCCTTTCCGCCCGACCTGGTGAACCCGCTTCGTAACTGGCATCACCGACTCGGTATTCCCGATGTGGAGGTGACCGCCCGTCTCGACAAGAAAGACAAGCCGACCGGCGAGTATGCCGTGACCGTGGGTGCCCTGCCCGTGCAGATGTGCGCCATGACTCCTGCCGTCAGAGATGCGTTCTATCGCTACCACTGGACGCTCACCGCCCTGCAAGATGACGTGAGCGACGATCTGCACGGCAGCTATGGGCGGTTTGCCGAGAAGGCCATGCGGATTGCCATGCTGCTGGCCAGCCTAGAGAACGATGGCCAGATTGAGATCCGACACTGGACGCGAGCACAGCAGATTACCGAGGGCTGGAGGCAAACCCTCCACAATTTGGTTGACCAATTGGCGACAAGCGCCGAGCCTAGCCGCGAGAGCGATACCGAGAGCAAGGTGATTCGGCTTCTGGCAAAAGGCGTACCGATGACCGCTCGTGACGTGGGACGTTTTGCATCCATTTCATCATCCGAAGCCCATCAGATCCTCGAAACCTTGACCCGACTCGGCGAAGTGACCTCAGAGAAGATCGGCAAGTCAACCCGCTATGCAAGTGTCGAAGTGTCGAAGTGTCGAAGTGTCAGTACACCCTCAAAAGTACTGACACTTCCCGCCACACCTGCCGCTGGCGCATCTTTCACGCCGACCCCCGAGCCGATTGCGCCGGAGCCGGAGCCGACCCCCGAGCCGGTTGACGATCTGGAGGACTACTAAAATGCTCTCCCTCCTGGCCGACCTGAAAGCCGCTGGTGTGGCCAGCATCACCCTTGACCCGATGGCGGGAAGGGTGCGGATGATCGCCCTGCCCGACGCCCTACGCGCTCGTGTGGCCACGCACAAGACCGACCTCCTGGCCCTGGCCGGTGATGCGCCGTTGACCGCCAGCCCTGACGATCTGCTGACGCTGGCCCGCCCGCCACACCCGATGTACGTGCCACCGAACACGCCTGAGGGTATCGCGCAGTACCACCAGGACGTAGCCGCCGCGATCGCGTATGCCGTCGCCGTGAACGATCCGACAAGCTGGAGGCTGGTGTTTGAACAGAGAGCTCGAATTGCCAGTTTCCCGACCGACGACCTCTATCTGGAGGTATCTGAGCAGATCAGCACCGCAAAGAAGCTGGCCAGCGGCTACACCGACGCCGACCGCGCCAGGGTCTGGAGGTCGGGGATCGATCTGGAGCCGATAGACTCGGCGATTGCGGACTATCAGGCAGGCAGAACGCCCATATGATCGAGCAATCCCACATTGACCTGCCCAGCCTGATCGAGCGAAGCGGCATAGGTCTGCACCGCGAGGGCAAAGGCTATCGCGGTGCCTGCCCGTTTCACCTCGGCAAAAGCAACACCAGCTTGTCGATCTTTGAGGGAACCTCGGGGGGCTGGCTCTGGCACTGCCATGCCGCGTGCGGCTCGGGTGACGCCATCGCCTGGGTGATGCGCCATGAAGAGCTGGCCTTTAAAGATGCGTGTACCTTCTTACGCCTTGACCTGCCGCCGACCGACCGCACCCCTCGACCGCCAAGACCGCCGGAAGATGCGAACGAACCACCCGACGTATGGCAGATTGTCGCTCGTGACATTGCGGAGCGTTCTGAGGGCTTCCTATGGGCCTCCGCAGGCAGTAAAGCGTTGACCTATCTGCGCTCACGCGGGTTGACCGATGACACGATCCGCGCCGCTCGACTCGGCTACAACCCCACAGATCGGTGGATACCACGAACAAAGATAGGTTTGCCCGTGGAGGATGACGCCTATCGCCACGTGGCCCAGCCCCGTGGTATCACCATCCCCTGGACGGTCGGCGCGTCGATCTGGAAACTATGGATCCGCACGCCGGAACATGCCCGCTATGATGGGGAACGCTGGCCCAAGTATCATCAGCTCTCTGGAGGTGGCAACGCTCCCTGGGGCATTGATGGGGTTGTGCCGACACAGCCCATTATGCTTGTCGAGGGCACCTTTGACGCCCTGGCCGTCAGGCAGGAGGCGGGAGATCTGATAACGCCCATTGTCACCGGCACCACGGGTGCCCGCCGGGTACGCTGGATCGCGCGGCTCGCATCGGCCCCGCTGGTACTCCTGAGTTACGACGCCGACGCCGGAGGCGATCAGCCCACAGAATACTGGGGTAAGGTCTTGCCGACGACTCGGATCTGGCGAGCCTTCTTTGATGACCCTGCCGCCATGCTCTCGACGCCGGGTATGGTGCGCTCGTGGGTGCGGGCGGGTTTACGAGATTGAACCATGTCTCAAGAAGCGCACTGTACAATCTATGCGTTATGGCCGTTTCATCGCTCCTGAGGCTTCCTAGACGCCCTGGCACGGCGGAATACGGCACACGCATCACGACATGTACAAAATGGTGACATGGCGCTAGTACATGAGCCCTGGCACGGCGGAATACGGCACACGCATCACGACATGTACAAAATGGTGACATGGCGCTAGTACATGAGCCCTGGCACGGCGGAATAAGGAAGCCGCTCGATCACGAATGATCGAGCGGCTTCTTTTAGATCACGCTGCCGCTCGCAACGTGAGCCGCGCACGAATGATGAGAGTTTGTGGGTAGTGTCGGCGTGAAGGAAAGCAAGACAACCTTGCACTCCTTCTCGCCAAAAGCGTGGATATAATCAGCGATGGCCTTGTAACGCTGGCCCTCGGGGTTACGGAGCGTGTGCGATTCATCAATGACGATCAGCTTATAGCGAGCGGGCAGAAGCGGGAACTCCGTGTGGGCCATGCTCAAGGGAATGATCTTCGCGCCCAGATCCCACGTCTCGTTGTACTGCGCCCACATCGGTACGAGATTCTTGGGGCAGACAATCACAGGTCGCAGATTGAAGTCATCGCGGAAGATACGGATAAGAGCACTGGCCATCATGGTCTTACCGAGGCCAACCACATCACCAAGCAGCACGCCGCCGCGCTCATTGAGGTGACGGGCAGCGATCTTGACCGCAGCTTCCTGGAAGGGGAAGAGCCTGCCACGAAAATCGTGGGGGAGAGAGAACTCATTCAGGCCGACGCGGGCCTCCTCCGCAAGGTGGTAGGCCATCTTGAGGTAGATGTGATAGGGGCGGCGCTCCGCACCCGCCCAGCTCTCCGTCAGCGCCGCAATAATCTCATCAGATATAGGGTAGGAATGCTCATCGTTCCAGCGCTCATCGAACCATACATCCAGCTTCTCGGTATCCAGGTCGTCGGTAATCTTGGTATTCAGCTCGCCCTGGGCACGTAGGCCGGACATCGTCAGATTGCTGGAGCCAAGATAGGCCGTAACCGGATTGTCGGGGTCGTTGCGGAAGGCCAGATAGAGCTTGGCGTGCAGTTCATAGCTCAGGTGGAGCCGCACCTGCACCTTGCCGTCCTGAATCTGCTGGCAGAGCTTTCGCAGGGCCACCTCATCGCTATTAGATGGGGCCATGCCGACGAGCTGGCGGCGAAATTCCAGCGCAATACGTGCCTTGAGCTGTGCGGCGCGAGAAAGGTCAATCTCATCCGCCCCCTTGCGCACCTGCCGCCGCCAGCGCCGCAACTCCTGGTCAACACTTTCGCTCATCCCGATGAGGACACGGCAGCAGTTCGCATCACCGCCCACAAAATGATCAACTGAATCGGCCACCTGGCCCCAGCCGCTGAGGCGAAAGAAGCCAATGCAGAAGTCGGCGCGTCGGGCATTCTCTAGCGTTTTGAGAAGGGCATCAACCAGCTTCTGGTTGATATTGTCGAAGATCTTGCTGGCTTTTTTGGAGGTGGTCATGCAGAATCTTTCCCGCAGGGGTTACTACTACAATGGTGAAATATCTTCGCAGAAAGGCTTCCGCCGATCACCCCCCTAGCCCCAATACTTTTCGAATAAGCAGATCTCATGCCGACCTTTCCCCCTCACCCCCTGCCCCTCTCCCACCAGGGGAGAGGGGAGATTCTGCACCAGAGTGCATTCAGCTCCCCCTCTCCCGTTCTGGGAGAGGGGGCTGGGGGGTGAGGGCTGGGCGGCGACAGAATCGTTATTCGAAAAGTATTGCCCCTAGCCCCCTCGCAGGGGTTGTTGCGTGGAGTCGAGGCTTTAGCCGGATAAGGTCGGCTAAAGCCTTGACTCCCCTTCACGACCGGGATAGGATTGCTACATAGTACACTACGCCGCCCCTCCACGTGACAAAGCACCCCCTCCACGTGACAAAGCACCTCTTCCACGTGACAAAGCATCCCTTCCACGTGACAAAGCACCCCTTCCACGTGACAAAGCACCTCTTCCACGTGACAAAGCACCTCTTCCACGTGACAAAGCATCCCTTCCACGTGACAAAGCATCCCTTCCACGTGACAAAGCACCTCTTCCACGTGACAAAGCATCCCTTCCACGTGACAAAGCATCCCTTCCACGTGACAAAGCACCCCTTCCACGTGACAAAGCACCCCCTGTCTAGGCCGAATGAAACAAAATTCTTTGCGCCTTTGCGCCTTTGCGTCGAACCAGATGCTCGTGTGATGCAAAGACGCAAAGTAGGGAGAAACTACCTTTCACGCGGACACTGCGGAATGAATGTCATACCAAAAAGTACTATATCAAGAGGGTACTTCTGGGTAATTGTCAACATCGTCACGAGATGATAAAAAAGAAGCGCGTACGCCATTGAGGTGTCCGTATTGTAGCGAGCAACAGAGAAAGGAACGCAGCCACGCCATGACCACCCGACTAGATCCGACCAAGATCGCTGCCGACCGCAACGCCCTCAAGGCCATCGGGGAACTCGTTGACTACCAGCCCGTCAATACGGCCTACAGCACTTCGGCACTCCAGCAGATAGAGGCGACTCTGACTCAGGCGGAGGCGGCTGAGGAGCGGGCGCGACGGGTTTATGAACAGGCCCGCATCGTGCGAGACGAGACGGCGCAAGCGTTCCACGAGAATATGCGCGCCGCAAAGAACCACGTGCTTGCCCAGTACGGCGATGACTCCTACGCCGTGCAGGCGATTGGGTGGACTCGTCGGTCGGCGCGACGGCGACCGATGCGGCGAGTATCGGCGCAGGGGTGAGCAATGGGTATTCATAGCCGATAGTTGTCGTGCGGATCACCCCCCCTAGCCCCAATACTTTTCGAATAAGGAGTCTACCGCCGGTCAGCCCTCACCCCCCAGCCCCCTCTCCCAGAACGGGAGAGGGGGAGCCAAACGCACTCTGGTTTCATCGGGTGTTGTGCGCGAAGCGCATGGTTGTCTGATGTAAAAATCACCCCGCTCCTGTCAAGAGGAGCGGGGTGATGCGTGATAGCCTTCTGGCGGATTCATTCGGTCAAATACATGTATCACTAACTTATATTATGTGTTATGCTATACACAAGCAATGAAGCGAATGCGACGCATCCGGGACATCCGCCGCATCGCAACTGGTTCGCGCCGCATGGTGCTGCGCGATCAACCAACAATAGTCAGGATGGTGTTGTATGCCGAATCGAGCAAATCTCAATCTGAACGTGGATCTCCAGCGAGGCGTGGTGCCGATCTCTAAGGCGGCGTCATCGCTGGCGGCGCTGATCAAGCGTGCCAACTCGACAAACCAGCCAGTCATCGTGACCCAGAAGGGTTATCCGACCGGGGTGCTGCTGCCAATCGGGCTATTCACCACCCTAAAGGGTCTGGTTGATGATCGGGACGATCCTGAGGCGACGCTCGCGCCTAGAACCATTGATACGATCATTGCCGAGTTGACGAATGCAGCCCAGGAGGAGGCAGCTCAGGAGGAAGTCGCTGCTGCCCGCCGCCCCAACCGCCGCCGCAAGCGTGCAGAGGCCGCACCTGAGGATGTTACGGAGTAAGGTGGGGCAGGTGGCAGGTGGCAGGTGGCAGGTGGCAGGGTTTACCGTTCATCGTGCGGGCTTCCAGCCTGCCGACATGTATATGGCGGGATGGAAGCCCGCACGACGAATGGCGCAAAGTGTAAAGCTGTTCTGAACCTTGGATAAGATTCGCAGATATTTTACAGTTCTCCCCCCCTAGCCCCCCCGCAAGCGGGGGGAACCAATGCGTTGTTCCCCCCGCTTGCGGGGGGGCTAGGGGGGGTAGGGCGTGTCACGAGTGTAAAGTAGAATTGGCCACTCTGAAACCTTGTCTTGGGTAAATACACAAACCGGCGTCTGAGTGAGCGGTCCTTACCGCCACACCCAGACGCCGGTTTGTGTGTGTTCTGATGTGTGGCTACGGCTGACTCACTTCGTTGAGGATCAAGCCATCTATGAGTTGCTCAACAGGGGCGCGGTCATCCGTGAAGGGGGCGTAGCGGGCTTGGTTGGCGTTGAACGGGCGCACCGGCCCAAAACGACCTTCGTTCAGCGACCAGTACATCACTAGTTGGAGAGCCTGGATCTGCATGCGTCCGGCGTTATCAATGAAGTTCTGCACACCATCGCCTACAGGTTCGTTCACGCCAATCAGGATGGCGTTTGAGAAGCGTGTGTCAATCACGTAAACCTGTGGAAAAACCGCGAGCATAGTGGAGGCTAGGGCGTTCACCAGTCGGTCGTCACCACTGGATGGGCGACCGGCGTTCACCACGGCGACGCCTTGCGGGTTCAGGTGCGTCTTCACCTGCTGAAAGAACTCGACAGTGGTGAGGTGGAAGGGGATGTAGGGCTGGTGGTAGGCGTCCATACCAATCACATCGTAGCGACCATCGGTGGTGGCGATCCACGAGCGTGCATCCTGGACGTGGGTGTGATAGTTCGGGAAGCGCGGGTCTTGATCCTCTAGGTCGAAGTACTGACGACCAAGATCAACGATCTTCTGGTCAATCTCCACCGCGTCAATCGTTGTTTGTGGGCCGTAGATCGCCAGAAACTGCTTAGGCACGCTGCCCGCCGCCGATCCGAGCAGGGCCAAGCTCTTGACGCTCTGCGGATCGCGGTTGGCGTACACATACGGCGCAACGCTGAAGTAATCCCAGGGGCCACCGTCGGTGAGGAGATCCAGAGGATTGCCCGTCTGCCGATATTTGAGGCGATAGACCGAGTGCGTGGCCTGACCCTCGTTGAGTACCAGAATATGGCGCGGGTCCTGCGCTCCGTTATCGTAGACAATATCCTGCTTGGCCACCTGGATGTAGTTGTAATCCGACTCCGCCTCCGCCATCAGGGTGCAGTTATAGCAGTCCGCGCTCTTAATCGTACCGTCGAGGGCGTAGTGGGCCACGGCGAGGATCGCTACAGCGAGCAGCATCAGCAGATAGCGCCAGTCGCGTAGGCCGATCAGTCCGAGGATCACCAGGAAAGCAGCGAAGAGGAAGATTGTCCCGGCGGTGCCGATAGCGGGGATAAGGACAAGGACAGTGAGGAAGGTGCCGAGGATCGATCCGAGGGTCGAGACCGCCGAGATCGTCCCGGCGGTGCGCCCAGCGGCAGCCACACCCTCCTCAAAGCGGCGCAGGGAGAGGCGCACCGCAAAAGGGCCGACGGTAGCCATCAGGATTACCGGGGCGGCGAAGAGCAGTACGACCACCAGCAGCGAGCCGATGAACCCACCGGCGACCACGTTGCGGAGCGAGTACTGCGCCAGACTCAGCAGGGGCCGGGCCAGCAGCGGGATGATCGCACAGAGCAGGCCTGACCAGGCGATCATTCGGTAGAGGAGACGCTCATCGGGCCGACGGTCGGCCATGCTGCCGCCCACGCGGTAGCCAATCGCCAAGTAGGCCAGGGTCATGCCGATCACCACCGCCCAGATCGGCTGCGACGTACCGAAAAAGGGGGCCAGCAGCCGGGGCATCACCATTTCGATGCCGAGCGTGCCAACCCCCGCGAGGAAGACAACCAGGAGCAAAAAGCGGTCGCCCGCAGAGTCCGTGCGTGCCATATCAGACCACCATGCGTTACGCACAACACCCGATGAAAATAGCCGCTCATATCCGACTATCGGCTATTACGACAGTTGTGGTTTGGATTACCCCCCCTAGCCCCCCCGCAAGCGGGGGGGGACCAATGCATTGTTCCCTTGTGGGAGCAATTCATTTTGATCGCCACTGCACACGCCCCCCGCAAGCGGGGGGGAACCAATGCATTGTTCCCCCCCGCTTGCGGGGGGGCTAGGGGGGGAAAGTATGCCAAGAGTGTAAAGTAAACTCGGCCCATCTGAAACCATGTCTCAGCGGATCGCGTTGCGTATGAGGCTATGCAGCACCTGGAGGAGGATCATCGCTACCATTGGCGAGAGATCAATCATACCAAGGGGGGGCAGCACGCTGCGCAGCGGAGCGATAATTGGCTCGGTGATCTCGTTGAGGATCTGCGACACCTTCATGTTGCCCTGTGGGTCAATCCACGAGATCAATACGCGACCAAGGATGGCGAAGAGTAAGACGTTGAACAGAATATCAACGAAACTGCCGACGAAGCCAATCATAGCAGGACCTTTCTGGATAGAATTGTTTAGATAAGGTGCGCAGGTACTTTTTTTATCCCTCAAGCCTCGCTCGCACGGCGGCGGCGTGGGCAAAGAGTCCCTCGGCCTCGGCGATGCGCTGGGCGGATGGGCCGATTCGCTCCAGGCCAGCCCGATTGAGCCCCACCAGCGAGATCACCTTGCGGAAGTCGTCCACGTTCACGGGCGACGCGAAGCGGGCCGTGCCCTCGGTGGGCATGATATGCGATGGCCCGGCCACATAATCACCCAGCACCTCAAACGACTCCTCGCCCAGGAAGATTCCACCGGCGTTGCGCACCTTGCCCACGTAGGCCCACGGGTCAGCCAGTAGCAGGCAGAGGTGTTCGGGGCCATACTCATTCGCCAGATCAATCGCCGTCGCCAGATCCGGCACGAGAATAATCCCACCCCGGCGGCTCACCGCATCAGCGGCGGCGCGTGCGTTCGCCTCGGGCAATGCCTCCAGTTGGCGACCAACCTCGGCCTGCACCGCACGGGCCAGATCTGCCGATGTCGTGATCAGAATAGCGCTGGCCTCCACATGCTCGGCCTGAGCCAGCAGGTCGGCGGCGGCCAGACGCGGGTTAGCGGCTGCATCAGCAATCACCATTGTCTCGGTCGGCCCCGGCAGGCTCTCGATGTCCACTGCACCAAAGACCAACCGCTTCGCCTGGATCACAAAGCGGTTGCCCGGCCCGGCAATCTTATCAACGCGGGGTACGCTCTGGGTGCCGTAAGCCATTGCCGCGATAGCCTGGGCACCACCGAGGGCGAAAAGGCGGCTCACGCCGACGATGTGGGCGGCGGCGAGAACCACCTCCGCCGGTTCGCCCGTGGCGAACTGAGGCGGCGAGCAGACAATAATCTCGCTAACACCAGCCACCTGAGCTGGCACGGCGGCGTGGATAAGCGATGAGGGCAGAGGGGCCGCGCCGCCAGGAACATAGATGCCCACCCGCTCCAGTGGTACCACAAGCTGACCGCGTGCCCCTTCGACGCCAAAGTCAACCCATGAGTTGCGGGCCTGACGCTGGTGGAAGGCGCGGATCTCGGCGACCGCCAGATCGAGGGCTGCCCGCAGGTCGGCGGGAATAGCGGCGGCGGCGGTGGCCCAGCGTGCGGGCGGAATTTCAATCTGCGCGAGATCCACTCGGTCGAGGCGAGCGGTGAGGGTGCGCAGTGCAGCATCGCCGCCGGATCGCACCTCGGCAATGATCGCGGCCACAGCGGATGTTGTCTCGCGATCTTCATCGAGCGGCGCACGGCGCAGCAGCCCGGCCCGCGCTGTCGCAATATCGGCAATAATGGGGATAGTCATGTCGTATCTCTCTATTCGAGCGAAGGGTAGAAACAGCGTGCTTGACGCCCTGCTTCCGGCACCCATTATACCGCCAGCGGTTCCCAGGGCACGCATCACGGGCGACTGAGGCAGAGGGCTACGTTAAAGTCACTCGCCCCCTCTCCCCCTGCCCCCTCTCCCACGAGGGGAGAGGGGGTATTTCGCACTAGACAACCAAGTGATTTCGCGCACAACACCCGATGAAAACGGATCGTAGGGGCGCGTCGCGACGCGCCTCTACCCAACACCCGCCTATTTTCACACCAGAAATCTGTCCGGCTCCCC
>Ga0208376_1000181_pt1 | contig 19537 bp, 14 predicted proteins | sample CryBogmetaGMA25M_FD_184548 | JGI IMG/M metagenome (GOLD analysis project Ga0208376, IMG submission 184548) | Freshwater microbial communities from Crystal Bog, Wisconsin, USA - MA2.5M (SPAdes) | ecosystem: Environmental > Aquatic > Freshwater > Lake | place: Crystal Bog, Wisconsin, USA...
TCCAAGACATGATTGATGCCACGGCTAGCAGCGCCGGCGGCAATCATATGAGTGGTAGATAAATGCGTATTCATGAGTGTAAAAAACCCGCACTAGTGCGGGTTTTCCATTGGAAAGTATCTAAGCTTAAACTAACTGGGAGATACCCGCTAGTACCCAGCCTCCAGGACCTTCAACCGGCTTACTTAAATTCCAGATCTCAGAGAAGTCACTTGCTGGCGCTCCGGGCTGCTCACGAATCATGCCGCTAAATTGAACGCTGCAGAAATAATGCCCATCTGCAGTCTCAATACCAATAAGCTGAGCATTAATGGTGACTACGTCGGTTTGGTTCGCGCTATCAGTACGACCAGCCAAATCCTGTTGAATGGTGGCAAACATTTCTGGGGTCGTAAATTCACGCAAAGCAGCTAGATCACCTTGATCCCAAGCTTTTTGTAAGGTCGAAAAATATTGTTTCGCATTGTCCAAAAAGGTTTGCTGGTCAAAGCCTGGCGGTAAAGTCGACTGAAAAGGCTCAGGCTCCGCACCTACACCAGCGAATGCATTCGCTGCGGGAGTAAAGGCTGGCTCTTGCCTAGGAGCCTGCTCAATGCTGGTACGCTGCATGCCTGTTGGCGCACTAGCGTTGCCGCCTGCACCAGACATTGCAGGAAGTAATCTACGTATTACAAACATGATGGCAAAGCCTGCCAACATAGCAATTAAAAGTCCTGTAATCAAAGAGGATGCTGCTTCACCCAAACCAAAATGCGATAAGAGATATCCAATACCTAAGCCTGCAGCTAGTCCACCCAATATACCGCCCATACCTCCAAAGCGACTTGGCGCTGGAGCTTGAGGAGCCGGGGCTGGAGCAGCTGGTTGAGCTTGTTGCGCTGGTTTTTGTACCGGAGCAGCTTGCTTTTGCATTGGCGCACTTGGTGCGCGTCCTATGCTTTTACCACCGCCTAAACGCGCGGCATCTACTTGCCCAACTGCTGCAAATACCAAAGTAAGACTTAGTAGAACTGCTTTAAAAAAATGCTTATTCATTTTTATTTACCCCTTCTTGTAACCTCTATACTGCTTTAGCTTTTAAGAACTTAAAAACTATACAACTATTAGTATTTAATACCAATATGTAAGGCAACGATACCCCCAGTCATTCTATGGGTTTCTACCTCATCAAAACCAGCTCCTAACATCATTTCTTTAAGGGTATCCGCATCAGGGTGCATTCGAATCGATTCTGCTAAGTAACGATAGCTTTCTGAATCTTGCGCAATCTTTTCACCAAGCCAAGGTAAAACCTTGAAAGAATAAGTGTCATATACGGGCTGCAAAAAGGCATCCGGCTTGGAGAATTCCAATACTAGTACGCGGCCACCCGGCTTAATAACACGGCACATTTCACCTAAGGCTACGTCCTTGTGGGTCATATTACGCAATCCGAAAGCAACAGTGACAACATCAAAATGATGATTTGGAAATGGAATCTTTTCCGCGTCAAACTGCACACAAGGTAAAGCCATACCGCGATCCAATAAACGATCACGTCCCACACCTAACATCGAGGCATTAATATCACTTAGCCAAACTTGCGCATCAGGATTGCGACCCCAATCGGCTGCTTTTGCAAATGCTGCAGCAAGATCGCCAGTACCTCCAGCAATATCCAATATCTTTTGGCCGGGCCGAACATTTGCACGAGCAATCGTTATTTTTTTCCAAACACGATGCAGGCCAAATGACATCAAATCATTCATCACATCATATTTACTTGCTACAGAATGAAATACCTCAGCAACTTTGCCAGCTTTTTCAGCCTCGTCAACGCTTTGATAACCGAAGTGGGTTTTATTCATCAGTGACTTCCGCAAGATTGGCCAGCCTTGATCATAGGAGTATCGCGATCGAGACCAGCAGCAGCTAATTTATTCAAATACTCTTGCCATAATTGCTCTTGGTTCTCGCATAAGAAATACAAGTAATCCCAAGAAAATAAACCTGAATCATGCCCATCAGAAAAACTTGGCTTTAATGCGTAATGTCCAACAGGCTCAAGATTGGCAATTAATACATCGCGTTTACCGGTCTGCAAGGTTTCTTGCCCTGGACCGTGACCTTGTACTTCTGCCGAAGGAGAAAGTACTCTCAATAATTCAAAGGGCAAGCGGTAGGTGGAACCATTCTCGTAAGAGAGTTCAAGCACTTTAGATTGTTGGTGCACTACGATATTATTAGGAATCATTAAACAAGAACCCTTTCAATACCACCTTGGTTTGCCTTGGCTACGTAATCTTGCATCCAGTTATCACCGAGTAATTTTTGAGCCATTTCAACGACGATGTAGTCCGCAGTGGTATCGCTATCTGCATCAAAGCGAGTTAAGCCTTGCAAGCAAGATGGGCAGCTAGTTAATACTTTTATATCACCAGCGAAATCTCCCTTGCGTAAATCATTTGCGCCCTTCTCCATCTCAATCTGCTTACGGAAGCGAACCTGGGTTGAGATATCAGGACGGGTAACTGCCAAGGTTCCTGACTCGCCACAACAGCGATCGTTCTTCTGAATGGCTTTGCCATCTTCTAACTGAATTAACTCATTCACAGTTTTCAAAGGATCTTGCAACTTCATTGGTGAGTGGCATGGATCGTGATACATGTATTTAACGCCAGTCACATTAGAAAGTTTGACGCCCTTCTCAAGCAAATACTCGTGAATATCAATAATGCGGCAGCCTGGGAATATCTGCTCAAACTGATAACCCGCCAATTGGTCATAGCAAGTGCCGCAAGAAACCACCACAGTTTTAATATCTAAGTAGTTAAGAGTATTGGCAACGCGATGGAATAAGACTCGGTTATCCGTAATCATCTTATCTGCTTTATCAAAATCACCATTACCACGCTGCGGATACCCACAACATAAGTAACCAGGCGGCAAGACCGTCTGTACACCAACATTCCAGAGCATAGCTTGGGTAGCTAAACCTACCTGTGAGAACAAACGCTCTGATCCGCAGCCAGGGAAATAAAACACCGCCTCAGTATCTGCAGATGTCGTTTTTGGATCCCGGATGATCGGAACATAATTTGCGTCTTCTATATCCAATAAGGCGCGAGCAGTTTTCTTAGGTAAATTGCCTGGCATCTTCTTGTTCACAAAGAAAATTACTTGCTCTTTAATGCTAGGCTTACCAACAGTTGCTGGGGGATGAGCTGTTTGCTGTTTGGCAAACTTACGCAAGACATCATTACCCAAGCGCTGTAACTTATAGCCCCAACCAATCATGGTCTTGCGAGCTAAATGAATGCTCTCAGGACTAGTCGCATTTAAAAAGAACATCGAGGCTGCTGTCCCGGGGTTAAAGCGTTGCTGGCCCATCTTACGCAAGAGATTACGCATATTCATGGTTACATCGCCAAAGTCAATTTTGACTGGGCAGGGCGTTAAGCACTTGTGACATACAGTGCAATGGGCAGCGACGTCATCAAACATTTCCCAATGGCGAATCGAAACACCACGACGGGTTTGCTCTTCGTAGAGAAAAGCTTCGATCAACAATGAAGTAGCTAAAATTTTGTCACGTGGGCTGTACAACAGGTTTGCACGTGGCACATGTGTAGCGCAAACAGGCTTGCACTTGCCACAACGTAAACAATCTTTTACGCTATCTGCAATGGCGCCAATATCACTTTGCTGCATGATGATGGATTCATGACCCATTAAACCAAAGCTTGGCGTATACGCCATGCTTAAGTCTGCATGTGGCATCAACTTGCCCTTATTAAAGCGCCCCTCTGGGTCTACACGATTCTTATAGCTACGGAAGTCTTTGAGTTCAGCTTCAGTCAAGTACTCTAGTTTAGTAATTCCAATGCCATGCTCTCCAGAAATGACGCCATCTAGTGAACGGGCTAATTTCATGATGCGAGCAACTGCACGATGCGCATCTTGCAACATCTCATAGTCATCAGAATTCACTGGAATATTGGTGTGAACATTTCCATCACCTGCATGCATATGCAAAGCCACAAACACGCGCTTACGCAAAATATTCTTATGGATTGCTTCTAATTCAGCAAGAATAGGTTCAAATGCAAGGCCACCAAAAATAATGCGCAATTCAGAACGCACTTCCTCTTTCCATGAAGCCCGCAAGCTCAAATCTTGCAATTGCGGAAAATGAGTATTCATCTGGGCAAGCCAGTCAGCCCAACGGGCGCGAACTTTAGCAATGAGTTCTAAGGCCTGCTGAACGCGATCGCCTAAGATTTCTGCAGTTGGGATCTCGTATTCTGCATCGCTCTTACCTAATGGCAAAGCACTCCTTCTCAAGAATGCCTCAAGACCATCGAGAATCTGCAACTTATTCTTGAGGGACAGTTCAATATTAATGCGATCAATACCATCGGTGTACTCACCCATACGTGGCAAAGGAATCACCACATCTTCATTGATCTTAAATGCATTGGTATGCCGAGCAATTGCTGCTGTACGAGCACGGTCGAGCCAGAATTTCTTACGAGCCTCTGCACTGACTGCAACAAAGCCTTCACCGACACGGAGGTTTGCCATACGAACTACTTCACTAGTGGCAGCAGCAACCGCCTCTTCGTTGTCGCCAGCAATATCACCAAGTAATACCATTTTTGGCAAGCTATTGCGCTTAGACTTTGTAGAGTAGCCAACTGCCCGCAGATAGCGATCATCTAAGTGCTCTAGGCCAGCCAGAATTGGACCACCTTGCTTACTCAATCCATCTAAATAAGCTTTAATTTCCACAATGCTTGGGATTGCCTCACGTGCTTGCCCGAAGAACTCAAGACAAACCGTACGCATGTATTTCGGCATGCGATGTAATATCCAAGTTGCACTGGTAATTAATCCATCACAACCTTCTTTTTGAACCCCAGGCAAACCAGACAAAAATTTATCAGTAACGTCTTTACCCAAACCTTCTTTACGGAAACGTTTACCTTCAACTTCTAACAATTCTGTTTTAAGAATACGTTGGCCAGGCTCGCTATTTCCATCCGACCATGTCAGCTGAAAACGTACGGTTGCAACATCGTGAATCTTGCCAAGGTTGTGCTCAAGTCGCACAACATCCAACCAATTGCCCTGTGGATCCACCATACGCCAGCTGGCTAAGTTGTCGAGTGCAGTGCCCCAGAGGACAGCCTTCTTACCACCGGCATTCATAGCAATATTGCCGCCGATACAACTGGCATCGGCAGATGTAGGATCAACTGCAAACACTAAACCAGCATGCTCTGCAGCGTCTGAGACGCGGCGAGTGACAACGCCAGCACCAGTGAAAATCGTGGATACCTCATAGTCAACACCAGGCAGATGCTTGGACTTCACCCCACCGATGTCTTGCAATTTTTCAGTATTAATCACTGCAGACATTGCATAGAGAGGAATTGCGCCACCGGTATATCCAGTGCCACCTCCACGAGGAATAATCGTAAGGCCAAGTTCCACGCAAGCTTTAACTAAGCCAGGAATTTCTGATTCGTAATCTGGCTTTAGAACAACCAATGGAAACTCAACGCGCCAGTCAGTCGCATCCGTTACATGTGCAGCACGTGACACACCATCAAAGCAAATATTGTCAGCAGCAGTATGGCGACCTAATTCTTTACGAGCACGTTTACGAATCTGTTCAACTTCTTTAAAGCCATTTTCAAAACTCTCAATGGCACGATGGGCAGCGTTTAAAAGAATTTCTACTTGCTCTATTGAATCGCCACTGTTGCGTTTTTTGACCTCGCCCAAGCGATGCCAAATAGCGTCGATTAATTGCTTGCGACGTCCAGGGCTATCTAATAGATCATCCTGTAAAAATGGGTTACGCTGTACCACCCAAATGTCGCCCAAGATCTCAAATAACATGCGAGCAGAGCGCCCTGTTCGGCGCACACCACGCAGCTCATTCAGAACGCGCCATGATTCCTCGCCCAATAAGCGAATCACAATCTCTCGATCGGAAAAAGAGGTGTAGTTGTAGGGAATTTCGCGAAGACGGGGGGAACCCGCCTCAGCATCCAACAACTGGTTCAAAGCCAAGGGTGCGTTCATAGCGATATATCTGATAAATAAGCATTTTAATTGAGCGAACCTGATAGTGGCAGGAAAAGGTAAAAGCTGCTCCTCGCAGACATAAACCCTTGCAAATCTAAGGGCTTAGGAGCCATCCGTGGTACGCTCATCGGATGGCAACGAACTATTTAAAGAAAATTTTATCGGCTCGCGTCTATGACGTAGCCAGAGAAACCGAACTTCAGCTCGCCCCAGAACTGACCAAGCGTTTGGGCAACCAGGTCTTACTGAAAAGGGAGGATAACCAGCCGGTTTTCTCCTTCAAACTCCGCGGAGCCTATAACAAGATGGCCCATTTACCCCCGGAAGCCCTAAAACGTGGGGTCATTGCCGCTTCCGCAGGCAACCATGCCCAAGGTGTAGCTCTATCAGCAGCCAAGATGAAGTGCAAAGCGGTCATCGTGATGCCTGTGACTACTCCAAGCGTCAAAATTGATGCGGTAAAGGCTAGAGGTGGTTCTTGGGTAGAGGTCATCCTGCATGGTGAGTCATACAGTGATGCATTTAAACACTCGGAACTCTTGGGTAAAAAACGGGGCCTCACTTTTGTTCACCCATTTGATGATCCCGATGTCATCGCAGGTCAAGGCACTATCGCCCACGAAATTTTTACTCAATATGAAAAACCGATTGATGCGGTTTTTGTTGCGATCGGCGGGGGTGGTTTAATTTCCGGCATTGGCGAATACATCAAAGCGGTTAGCCCCAAGACTAAAGTCATTGGGGTTCAAGCATCTGACTCTGATGCTATGAACCAATCACTCAAAGCAAACAAACGCATTGAGATGAAAGATGTGGGTCTTTTTTCAGATGGTACTGCCGTCAAATTAGTTGGTAAAGAAACTTTCCGCATTTGCAAAAAAGTGGTTGATGAAATCGTCACTGTTGACACAGATGAAATCTGTGCAGCGATTAACGATGTTTTCACTGATACCCGTAGCATCCTTGAACCTGCTGGCGCTCTAGCTATTGCTGGCATGAAGAAGTATGTAGAAAAAAAACGTATCAAAAAGAAAACACTTGTAGCCGTTGCTTGTGGTGCCAATATGAACTTTAGCCGTCTTCGCTTTGTAGCGGAGCGTGCAGATGTTGGTGAATTCCGCGAAGCAGTTTTTGCAGTTACCATTCCTGAAGAGCGTGGTTCCTTCAAACGCTTCTGCCAATTGCTCGGCAAGCGAAATGTGACTGAATTTAACTATCGCATTGGCGATCAAAGTGAAGCACATATTTTTGTCGGTATTAGTACGCAAAAAGCCGGTGATAGCGAAGCGATTACAAAACATTTCCGTAAGGCAAAATTTGCAACGATCGATCTCACGCATGATGAATTAGCAAAATCTCACTTGCGTCACATGGTTGGAGGTCACTCTGCTCTTGCTAATGATGAACTACTCTACCGTTTTGAATTTCCAGAGCGCCCAGGGGCATTGATGAAGTTCCTTACAAGCATGGCGCCCAACTGGAACATTAGCTTATTTCATTACCGCAACCATGGTGCTGACTACGGTCGCATCCTAGTCGGCATCCAGGTTCCTAAAAATGAGCAGAAGAAATTCCAAACCTTTTTAGCGAAATTAGGTTACCCGCATTGGGATGAGAGTGCTAACCCTGCATATCGCCTTTTCCTTAAATAAGATATAACTTATAAATGTCATACACACTTACCGGAAAACTTGTCGTAGCGATCTCCTCGCGCGCCCTGTTTGATTTCGAAGAAGAAAATCGCATCTTCGAATCAACCGATGACAGTGCTTACATGAAATTACAACTTGAGCGTCTCAGTGAAGCAGCTCAAAGAGGCGTGGCCTTCCCTTTAGTCAAGAAACTTTTAGCTTTTAATGAAGAGGGTGAGCAGCGTGTTGAGGTGGTGATTCTTTCCCGCAATGACCCGGTCAGCGGCTTGCGTGTTTTCCGCTCAGCAGAACACCATGGCTTACATCTTGAGCGGGGCGTATTTACCAGAGGTCGCCCTCCTTATCATTACCTCCGATCCCTGCACGCAAACCTATTTTTATCAGCCAATGAAGATGATGTCCGTGCCACTATTGATGCCGGATTCCCAGCAGCGCGCGTCTATCCAGAATCTAGTAAAACTGCTGAGTCACATCCGAATGAAATTCGTATTGCCTTTGACGGAGATGCTGTTCTTTTCTCAGATGAGGCTGAACAAGTCTTCCAAAAAAAAGGGCTTGAGGCTTTTGTTGATCACGAGAGCAAGAAGGTCGACATCCCATTACCTCCTGGTCCATTTAAGCCGCTACTAGAGGCGCTGCACCGATTACAACGATCTACTAGTGAAAATGGTATGCGCATTCGTACTGCATTGGTAACCGCTCGCTCCGCACCCGCACATGAACGTGCTATTCGCACTCTGATGGCATGGGGTATTGATGTAGATGAAGCCATGTTTTTAGGTGGCTTATCGAAGAGTGAATTTTTACGAGAATTCGAACCAGACTTTTTCTTTGATGATCAAACAGGTCATTGCCAATCAGCAGCCACTGTTGCTCCAACAGGCCACGTTGTATCAGGCGTATCGAATAAACCTAAGAATTAAGCAGATATCCAATGGCAACATTACCACTCGGAAAGGCTACTCAATATCCAGATCAATACGATCCAAGCTTGCTCTTTCCCATCCCAAGACTAGAGAACCGTAAGAAGCTAGGTCTCCAAGAAGGTCAAGCCTTGCCTTTCGTTGGCGTTGATATTTGGAATGCCTTCGAACTCAGCTGGCTGAATAAAAAAGGTAAGCCGCAAATTGCTTTAGCTGAATTTCAGATTCCCGCAGACTCTCCCTACATGATTGAGTCCAAATCATTTAAGCTCTACCTCAATAGTCTCAATCACGCACACTTTGAAGATGAGAATGAAGTCAAAGAGAGACTCATCACAGACCTATCCAGAGTGGCAGGTAGCAAGATCACTACTCGCATTCATCTAACCGAATCTGTCTCCAAAAAAGGGATGCAAGAGATGGGTGGCGTCTTGATGGATCGGCTAGATATTGAAATAGATCCAAATCTGGCTGCGGATCCAAGTCTGCTGGGAGTGAATGAATCCTTTAGCCCAATTGAGCAATGTTTAGTCTCACATCTACTGAAATCAAATTGCCCCGTCACAGGTCAGCCAGACTGGGCCAGTGTGCAGATTCGCTATCAGGGTAGGCCAATCTTGGAAGAAGGCTTGTTGCGTTATCTCATTGGCTTTAGACAGTTAGGTGAGTTTCATGAGCATTGTGTAGAAACCATCTTTACAGATATCAAGCGTCAGTGCAAACCTGAAAAACTATCTGTATATGCGCGTTACACCCGGCGTGGCGGTTTAGATATCAATCCATTCCGCACTGATCACAACTCGCCATGGCCTGACAATATTCGGCATGCACGTCAATAAAATAAGAGTAGGCAAATAAAAACCCCTTGTAGGAATACCTAAAAAGGGTTTTTGTAATTGCTGGAATTACTTAGAACGGAATATCGTCGTCCATTGCGCCTAGTGATGCGGCATTAGATGCAGGACCAGATTGCTCAGCCGGCTTTGAGCGTGCATAGCTTTCGCCACCGTCACCGCTTCCGCCTACTGGCTTACCACCTAGCATTTGCATTGTTTCTGCAACGATCTCGGTGGAATACTTTTCTTGTCCACTAGCATCAGTCCATTTGCGAGTACGCAAACGACCTTCAACATAAACCTGTGAACCTTTTTTGAGGTACTGTCCAGCGATCTCTGCAAGCTTGCCAAAGAATGCAACACGATGCCATTCTGTGGTTTCTTTCATTTCGCCAGTTTGCTTATCTTTGTAGCGATCGGATGTTGCTACTGAAATATTTGTAACGGCGTCACCGCTGGGCATATAACGAGTTTCTGGATCGCGCCCTACATTACCTACGATGATGACTTTATTTACCGAAGCCATGTTGTCTCCCGAAGAAAAATACTGCTGTTATTACTACTAAAAATAACTACTCACTTTAATTAATACAATGAAGCTACGGCGATGTCTTTGTGGCAATGTCTTTTGAATCTATTGATTTCGTCGGCATTTCACCCATTGACCAAGCAATTATAAGCCAGCCAAATAAGAGCGCCGCACTGATCTGAAAGACCGATATATCACCAAGGATATCGATTAAATATCCTCCAACCGCAGCCCCAAAAAACAAACCAATTGACTGAGTGGTGTTAAAAATACCTAAGGCAGTTCCTTTTGATTGATTGGCAAAACGCGATACCAAAGAGGGCAACAATGCTTCGAGCAAGTTAAATCCGACAAAATAAATCAATAATGTGGTCGCAATCAGAATGATCGAGTTCGCCCGAGAAAACAAAATCTCAGCAATGAAAAGAAAAATTATTGCCAATAAAAAAACGGGTCTTAAGCGCTGATGTTTCTCACCAATAATCAAAATAGGCGCCATCAGGGCAAATGAAAGCAAAACCACCGATAAATAAACTATCCAATGCTCAGTTAGCGGCAAACCAGCATCTACTAATAGATGTGGCATTACCAGAAACATTGCCACTTGAGTTGCATGAAGCAAAAAGACGCCAAAATTAAGACGCATCAGTTCTGGAACGAAAAAAACTTCTTTTAAGGAAGCTTGCTGTACTTTGACCACTATTCCATTACTTGGCAAAACAAAATAAGTAACAAGCATAGCAATCACACCAAGAATCGCCAGCACAAGAAAAATTCCAGTCAGGCTCATCAATCGATAAATCGGTGCAGCGATTACTAGAGATAATGCGAATGAGAGGGCAATACTGCCACCTACTAAAGCCATGGCTCGAGTCCGAACCTGCTCTCTGGTTAGGTCAGCGACCCAAGCTGAAATAGCAGCCGATACCGCTCCTGCTCCCATGACCCCACGCCCAATGGCGATCCAAAGGAGATCATCCTTGGCGGCGCAAATGAGGGCACCCGCTACAAATAAAGAAAGTCCCCATAAAACTACTGGTTTGCGTCCAATACGGTCAGAAAGACGCCCCAAGGGAATATAGAAGCAAGCTTGAACAATATTGAAAATCCCAAGGGATAGGCCTACCCAAAGAGCATGTTCGCCACCCGGCAAACCCCGTGCGTGAATACTAAAGACGGGCAAAAGCAGAAATAAGCCCAGCATACGAAGGCCAAAGATGCCCGCTAAGGCCAGAGTAGAGCGAAGTTCAGAAGGATTCATGGGAAAGAGCTATATTAACAAGTTAAGCAAAAAAATCATGAATAACGAAATTAAAATCCGTGGTGCACGCACCCACAACCTCAAAAACATCAATCTAGACATTCCTAGAGAGAAACTCGTCGTCCTGACTGGCTTATCTGGCTCTGGCAAAAGCTCTTTAGCGTTCGACACCCTTTATGCCGAAGGTCAGCGTCGTTACGTTGAATCCCTTTCAGCATATGCACGCCAGTTTTTACAACTAATGGAAAAACCAGACGTAGACACAATCGAGGGTCTATCGCCAGCAATTTCTATTGAGCAAAAAGCAACGAGCCATAACCCACGCTCAACCGTAGGTACTGTTACTGAAATTCATGACTACTTACGTTTGCTATTTGCACGCGCTGGCACACCACATTGTCCTGACCACGATCTTCCACTAGAAGCGCAAAGCGTCTCACAAATGGTCGACACTGTCTTGTCAATGCCAGAAGACACGAAGTTGATGATTCTTGCACCGATAGTGAGTGAGCGCAAAGGAGAATTCGTTGACCTCTTTCAGGACCTGCAGGCACAAGGCTTTGTACGCTTTCGGGTTCGCTCTGGAGGTGGTACAGCCAACCTTGCTAAAGCTGAAATCTTTGAAGTAGATCAACTACCTACACTCAAGAAGAACGATAAACATTCCATTGAAGTGGTAGTCGATCGTATTAAAGTGCGCCCCGATATTCAGCAACGTCTTGCAGAATCTTTCGAGACAGCGCTGCGTCTAGCAGATGGTAAAGCCATGATTGTTGATATGGATACTGGCAAAGAGATGATTTTCTCAAGTAAATTTGCTTGCCCAGTTTGTTCCTACTCATTACAAGAGCTTGAGCCACGGCTCTTCTCCTTTAACAATCCAATGGGTGCTTGCCCATCATGTGATGGTCTCGGGCATCAGTCCTTCTTCGATCCAAAGCGCATCGTGGCACACCCTGATTTATCGCTTGCCTCAGGTGCAATCAAGGGCTGGGACCGTCGTAATCAGTTCTACTTCAAACTGCTACAGACCCTTGCGAAGCATGGTGGCTTTGACGTAGAAAAGCCATTTGAAACGCTCTCTAAGAAACAACAAGATCTGATCTTGTTGGGTTCGGGCGATATCACCATTCCTTTTGAGTACATCAATGAGCGCGGTAAAAACAGTATTCGTGAGCATGCTTTTGAAGGCATCGTTGCGAATTTTGAACGCCGCTATCGTGAAACAGACTCAATGACAGTTCGTGAAGAGCTTGCTCGCTATCAAAACGTACAAACTTGTCCAGAGTGCAACGGCAGTCGTTTGCGTAAGGAAGCGCGCTTTGTGAAAGTAGGCGAAAAGAAACAATCTCGCGCCATTTATGAGATTAGTGCCCTACCACTCAAAGAGGCAAAAGAATATTTTGAAGCTTTAGAGCTTAAAGGTGCCAAACGAGAAATTGCCGATAAGATTGTGAAAGAAATTAGCGCACGTCTTCGTTTCTTAAACGATGTAGGACTTGACTACCTTTCTCTTGAGCGTAGCGCAGATACCCTTTCTGGCGGTGAAGCACAGCGTATTCGCCTGGCAAGCCAGATCGGTTCTGGCTTAACTGGCGTCATGTATGTTCTAGATGAGCCCTCCATTGGTCTACACCAACGCGATAACGATCGCTTGATTGGCACCCTCAAACATCTTCGGGATCTGGGTAATAGCGTCCTAGTCGTTGAGCATGATGAAGACATGATTCGCGCTTCTGACTGGGTCATCGACATTGGTCCAGGAGCAGGGGTTCATGGTGGTGAGATTGTTGCCCAGGGGACTCCAGCAGAAGTTGAAGCAAATACAAACTCTCTCACGGGAGCTTATCTTGCTGGTCGTGAAGCGATTGCAGTACCTGAAAAACGTATTCCAGTGAATGACCGCTTTCTCGAAATTATTGGCGCACGTGGCAATAATCTGCAATCAGTACATGCCAAAATCCCAGTGGGACTACTTACCTGTGTCACTGGTGTTTCAGGATCAGGTAAGTCCACATTAATTAATGACACCTTGCATCATGCAGTTGCACAGCATCTTTACGGTTCTAATGCAGAACCAGCAGCCCATGATTCCATGAAGGGCTTAGAGCACTTCGATAAAGTCATTAGCGTTGATCAATCCCCGATTGGCAGAACACCGCGCTCTAACCCAGCTACCTACACGGGCTTGTTTACTCCTATCCGCGAGCTGTTTGCAGGTGTACCAGCGTCGCGTGAGCGTGGCTACGAAGCGGGACGCTTCTCCTTTAACGTCAAAGGTGGTCGCTGCGATTCTTGCGAAGGTGATGGCGTTCTTAAAGTAGAAATGCACTTCTTACCAGACGTCTATGTGCCTTGCGATGTTTGTCATGGCAAGCGCTATAACCGTGAAACTTTAGATATTCGCTATAAGGGCAAGAATATTCATGAGGTGCTCTCGATGACCATCGAGCAAGCCCATGAATTTTTCGAGGCTGTTCCGGTTGTTAAACGCAAACTCAAAACTCTTCTCGATGTTGGCTTGGGTTATGTCAAGCTGGGACAAAGTGCTACTACCTTATCTGGCGGTGAAGCTCAACGCGTAAAACTCTCTCTTGAGCTCTCTAAGCGCGATACCGGTAGAACCTTATATATCTTGGATGAGCCAACAACTGGCTTGCATTTCCATGACATTCAACTTTTGCTTACCGTGATTCAAACACTGAAGAAGCAAGGCAATACTATCGTCATCATTGAGCACAACTTAGACGTGATCAAGACTGCCGACTGGATTATTGATTTAGGTCCTAAGGGTGGAGCGGGTGGCGGGCAAATCATTGCCACAGGTACGCCAGAGGATGTTGCTAAAAATAAAGCGAGTTTCACGGGTCACTACTTAGCACCATTACTGACACGCAAGCCTGTTGTCGCCAAAAAGAAAAAATGATCGCAACTTAAGTAGTATTAGATCTCAGAGTAATTTAGCTTCGGCTAAATCGGTTGCCTCTGAATTACCCGAGATTACTAAAATATCGTTTGCTTGCAGCATGAGGTCTGGGTCTAGTGATAGCTTCACATAATCAGAATTTACCCCCTTACGGCGAACTGCTTGAACGCTAATGCCTTCATTCTCAAGATCAAGTTCACGCAAGGTTTTACCAACCGCTTGAGAATGTGGCATTAAGGTGATTGAATGCAAACGCCAAGATTCATTTGAACCGAAGTCATCATCTGCTGAGCCTCGGAAATAGCCCCGCAATAAGCTATAACGCTCCTCACGAGCGCTTGTAATTCGTCTTACTACCTTGCGCATCGGGACACCCATAATCAGCAAGACATGGGAAGCGATCATGAGGCTACCCTCAATCAACTCTGGAATAACCTCAGTGGCGCCAGCTGCTTGTAGTTTTCCAATATCAGCATCATCTCTAGTACGAACGAGGACTGTCATACCAGGACGTAGATGCTCAACTTGTCTAAGTACGCGCAAACTTGCGGCAGTATCTGCATAAGTAATGACTACCGCTTTCGCTCTCGATAGGCCAGCAGCAACTAAATAGTTTTCACGGCTAGCATCGCCATATACAACATTATCCCCAGCAGCAGCAGCCTCCTTAACGCGATCAGGATCTAAATCCAAAGCAATGTAAGGAATTTTTTCTTGATCTAGCATGCGTGCCAAACTTTGACCCGAGCGACCAAACCCACAAATCACGACGTGGTTTTCGTTACGTACACTCTTTGCAGCAACACGCGTTAATGCTAAGGATTGCAATAACCACTCATTGCTAGAGAAGCGCATTGCAATCCGATCGCTGTACTCAATGAGGAAAGGCGCACAGAACATCGAGATCAACATAGCCGCCAATACCGCTTGACTCAAAGTAGGATCAATGAGATCTAAGCCGTCAATTTGAGTCAGTAACACAAATCCAAATTCACCTGCCTGAGCCAGGCAGAGACCGGTTCGGATAGAGATGCCAGTGCTTGAACCAAAAGCCTTAGAAAGCAATGCAATTAAGCTGAACTTAAATACTAGTGGGCCTATTAGCAATGCTAAAACCAACACCCATTGTTCACGAATGACATTGAAATCGAGCAACATTCCAATCGTAATAAAAAATAATCCCAACAACACATCACGGAAAGGTTTAACGTCCTCTTCAACCTGATGGCGGTACGGTGTTTCAGAAATCAGCATGCCTGCTAAGAATGCACCGAGTGCCAAAGATAAGCCGAAGTGCTCAGTTAAACCTGCCATGCCCAGGACAATTAACAAAAGATTGAGCATGAATAATTCTTGCGAGCGAAGCTTAGCCACTAACTTAAACCAATGACTCATCAGTGATTGGCCAATAAAGAAAATCAGTACCAAAGCGACTGTGATCTTGATAGATGCAGCCGTTAGCGCAACAAACAAATCTGAAGGATTTTTTCCGAGTGATGGCAACAAAATTAAGAGGAAGACCACTGCTAAATCTTGGAATAGCAAAATACCAACGACGTTACGACCATGCTCGGTTTCTAATTCAGCACGATCTGAAATTAATTTGGTCACAATTGCAGTTGATGACATCGCTAAAGCACCGCCTAAAGCGATGGCAGCATGCCATGAGATTGGATAAATCCAGTTCATCAAAAGACTGGCGGGAACCGCCAAGAGCATGGTTAGGATTACCTGACTTCCACCAAGACCAAATACGATCTTGCGCATAGCCCGTAATTTATGGAGATTGAATTCCAGGCCGATCGAGAACATTAGAAAAACAACCCCAAATTCAGCCAAATACTTTACTGTGGCGGAATCGCTTGCTAGGCCTAGGGCATTGGGGCCAATTAACACACCAATGGCCAAATAGCCCAAAATAGGGGGTAAGCCAAAATAGCGGAAAATAACCACTCCGGCCACACCAGAGGCCAAGAGAATGAGAGTTAACTGAAGGACTGACGGCATATACTTACTCGATGATAGCTAAGACTCGTGAACGAACCCTAAAGCTTGCACGCGACACCCTCACTATTGAGGCTGCTGCACTGCAAACTATGCGCGACCGCCTTGAAGGGCCTAATGCTGATGCCTTAGTGCTTGCGGTTGAACTACTACATGGCTGCAAAGGCAGGATTGTAGTTTCCGGTATCGGTAAATCTGGGCATATTGCCCGCAAAATTGCTGCTACTTTTGCTTCTACCGGCTCCCCAGCATTTTTTGTTCACCCAGCAGAAGCTAGTCATGGTGACTTAGGAATGGTGACTAGGGATGATGTTTTTGTCGCCCTGTCGAATTCTGGCGAAACCGATGAGTTATTAACGATTGTTCCTATAGTGAAACGCACTGGAGCAAAAATGATTGCTCTTACGGGTGCACCGAATTCCTCGCTTGCAAAATTAGCTGATGCCCATCTTGATACCAGCGTTGAGAAGGAGGCCTGCCCACTTAATCTGGCGCCAACTACTAGTACTACTGCAGCGTTAGCAATGGGTGATGCATTAGCAGTAGCACTCCTAGATGCTCGTGGTTTTGAAGCGGAAGACTTTATTCGCTCGCATCCTGGCGGCAGATTGGGTCGCAAACAACTCATGCATGTCAGCGAAGTAATGCGTAGCTTTGATGACACCCCAAAAATTTCAGTAGAGGCTTCACTTCAAGACGCTTTATTAGAGATGACCTCCAAGCGCATGGGCATGGTTGTCGCTTTGGATAAAGACAAAAAAGTATTTGGCATCTTGACTGACGGCGATCTACGTCGCCTTCTAGAAAAGAATACAAATCTTGGCGGTATTACTCTCAGAAGTGCAACGACATCGGGTCCTCGTACCATTCCGCCCGAACTACTTGCAGAAGAGGCTATTGAAATGATGGAAAAGCATCGCATCAACCATTTAGTAGTGACAGATAACAATGGACACCTCTTAGGTGCACTCAATCTGCATGATTTATTTGCTGCCAAAGTGATTTAATTGGCTTTTACTTAGTTCAATATTTATGCCTAGCGCTTTTAGTCCACACAATACCAATGCTCTTGCACAATTCCCACAAGCTTGGGAACGCGCAAGCAAAGTGAAATTGCTGGTTCTAGATGTTGATGGTGTCTTAACCAATGGACAAGTTTGGATTGGCGCTGATGGCAAAGAATCACTAAAAGCATTTGATATCCAAGATGGATTAGGCATTAAATTATTGGAGCAATGCGGCATTCCAACCGCCATCATTACGGGTCGAAACTCAAAAATGGTTTTGGCTCGCTGTGAAGAGTTGGGCATTAAACATGTTCACATGGGTGTGGAAAACAAGGCTATTGCCCTAAACCAGGTTATTCAAGCCCTGGGTATATCCACATCAGACTGCGCAGTAATGGGTGATGATTGGCCCGATTTACAAATGATGAAAAATGCTGGACTGAGAATTTGTCCTGCACAGGGTCATGAAGCCGTCAAGGAAGTTGCTCATCTGGTTACAACCAAGAGCGGTGGAAATAGTGCCGTAAGAGAAGTATGTGATCTGATTCTGAAAGCCCAATCTCGCTATGAAGAATTACTAAACGAAGCACGTAACTAAGTAATGCCATTCAATACGCGACAAATCAAAATTGGCTTTGGACGTGCGCTCTTACGCCTGATGCCTCTAATTCTGATGGGCCTTCTTACATTACTCACATTTTGGTTAGTTCAAAAAAATACGCCCCCTGAAAAATCGTCTCTAGAACGCGTTCGACTACATGAGCCTGATTACACGATTAAAGATGGCGCACTTTCTGCTTTAAATGAGCTTGGTAATACCAAATACAGAATCTTAGGTAAGAAGGTTACACACTACGATGATGATGCCTCTATCGATATCCTAACGCCGCGTATGCGCCTCTTCCAACCAGATAAAGCCCCCGTTACTGTGAAATCAGATACTGGTCATCTCGATGGCGATCTGACCATCTTAGATTTATTTGATAACGCCTCCATCTTTCGACCAGCACAAGCTGCAAGCTCATCACAACCAGCAACACTTCGAATGCTAGCAAGCTCAAGTTATTTCAAGGTGCTCATTAACGATGACATTATTGAAACGAATCGCCCTATCACGCTAGAACAAGGTATGTCGATTATGAATTCGACCGAAGGGGGGATCTTTAATAATGTAGAGCAAAGCATGGTACTGACTGGCAATGTGAAGGGCCGGATTGAACGCGCTCCACGAGTTACGCAATAAAATCATGAGAATGTCTTACTTTTCACATCGCCTCATTTTTATATGCTCTATTGGGCTAGTCATTTGCATGGGTAACAATGCTCATTCTGAAAAGGCTGACCAAGATAAACCCGTCATCGTGCAGGCTGAAAAAGTGTCTGTAAATGATGTAAAGCAAATTTATGATCTGAATGGCGAAATTTTGCTAATTAAAGGCAGCATCATCGTTACCGGCGAGGATGGCCATATTACAGTTGATCCCCAGGGATATGAATTTATAGACGTCAAAAGCATGCCAGATACAGTCGCTAGCTTTCGGCAGCGCCGCGAAGGAATTCCAGACGAATTTATGCAAGGTCTCGCTACTCAAGTTGTATATGATTCCAAGACCGAGCTTTTGACATTGACCGGGGATGCTAGTCTAAAGCGCCTTCTAAATATGCAGTTGCTTGATCAATTACGTGGCTGGAAAATTGAGTACGACGATATTAAGCAGTACTATCGAGTGATACCACCTAAAGATGTAAAGCCAGAAGATCTGCCTTTGGCTAGAGCACTCCTTTCACCAAGACGAAAAGCTACACTAGAGAAATGACAACGGATTTAGCTCAAACCAATAGTCCCGCCACCCTGAGCGCGCATAAATTACAAAAACGCTACGGCTCTAGAACGGTAGTTCGAGATGTCTCTATACAGGTGAAGTGTGGTGAAGTAGTGGGTCTGTTAGGCCCCAATGGTGCTGGCAAAACCACTTCGTTTTATATGATTGTGGGCTTGGTTCCGCTTGATGGTGGCAATATTGTTTTAGACGGCGCAGATATTACTCATTTACCAATACATGAACGTGCACGTATGGGTTTGTCTTACCTCCCACAAGAAGCTTCTGTTTTCAGAAAACTTAATGTTGCAGAAAATATCCAGGCCGTCCTTGAGCTTCAAGCACAAGGTGGGGTGCCCCTGACTAAAGCTGAAATTACTAATCGTCTAGATGAGCTCCTAGGTGAGCTTCAAATTAGTCATTTACGCAATAATCCAGCCCTATCACTCTCCGGTGGTGAGCGTCGGCGCGTTGAAATTGCAAGGGCACTTGCCTCTCAGCCGA
>Ga0208376_1000185_pt1 | contig 19420 bp, 17 predicted proteins | sample CryBogmetaGMA25M_FD_184548 | JGI IMG/M metagenome (GOLD analysis project Ga0208376, IMG submission 184548) | Freshwater microbial communities from Crystal Bog, Wisconsin, USA - MA2.5M (SPAdes) | ecosystem: Environmental > Aquatic > Freshwater > Lake | place: Crystal Bog, Wisconsin, USA...
GGGTGTACCGATACCTCAGCGATTGGTACAGCAGTGTGCCGTCAGCGGATACGTAGTCGTACGTGGCGATTAGTTCCTTGGGGCGCTTCGACGCCTTTGCCACCTTTGCCACCTTCGGCGTTGCGGGAGCGGAAACCTTCGGCGTAGGCAAAGAAGCGGGTCGGGTATCAATGCCTAGAACCTTTGCTAGGTCATAGAGTGAGCCAGTTTCCCCGGACACGTGGTCATTGAAGCAGCCATGCTCTGGGCCGGAGATGGTCAATGAGAATGCGCCCGAGTCGCTGTTTGCACGTAGCGGTGAGTTCGACACGTACTTGCCTGAACCCTTATCGACGATTCCATACGATGTGAGTGCGGATATTACGCTGTCTGCGGTCGACATAGCTATTGCCCCTAAGTTGTCTGTTCGTTGAAAGCCCAGCGTGACATTTGAGTACTTGACGTTTGGATACCACGTATCCTATAATCAGAGTGATGACTTAGACTATAGTGCGGCGTTCCCGCGCAGACACCCGTTGCTTCCAACAGCGGGTGTTTCTGCGTTTATGACCAGTCCGATCTCGGACTGCTTCTTCCTGCTGCGGTGCTGAGATAGATAAGTCCTCCTACGGTCTGCAAGGTATCCGCGACGCCAACGGCTTTGATCCCGTATGCGACGCATCCATCGCTTTACGTGCGTTGGGCAGCGATCACCACGTCGCAACATATACTGAGATTAACCATTTCTCTGTATGTTGTCAAATATTAGGAGCGACACAGTTGAGATGGTTTACCATTGGAAGCCATACCTGTTCAGCGAATGGAATCGCAGTTTAAGTCTTTGCAAAAACGGCTTCCGACTTTCAATTGCGTAAGTCCTAGATATAGCAGTCCTACGCCGGTCGTGAAGCCCTTTACGCCAAGCTCCAGGGGTGCCTTGGGAAGCGGTAGCCAGTCAAGCGGATTCACAACCCCGGTAGGATTGCTGTAGTATAGAATCCGTGGGTATGTGCCACGCCCCTCATATACCCAGCCATTACGACACTTCTGCATGGATCAAGGCTAGAGCAACGTCACCTTGCTCAACGCTATCCTTGTCGATTTGTGTGGAACTGCTTGGTGCCCGGTTGCCCGACGCTCAATGCGGTGTCGTGGCGCACACACCAAGTGGCGCATTGATGCAGGCGATGAGCGGAGACGTAGGGTGAGTCTAAGGTAAATCCCTAGACTCACCCTAGACTCACCCTAGACTCACCCTAGACTCACCCTAGACTCGCCCTAGACTCGCCCTAGCTGCTATTCCGTATCACAACGCCATAAAATGTAGTTTACCCTAGACTCCCTAGACTCTGCGACGTAATTGTGATATATACGCGGGATGTGTGCGACATAGGTGTACAACCCGATGGGTACACGGTACCGAGTACCTCGTAGGTGCCTTTGTTTTCTTTTATGTATGTTAATGTCTCAAAAAAGTCTAGGGAGTCTAGGGTAAAAGCGTCGTTTACGGCTTTGTACTGCGGTAAAACGACACCCTAGACTCTGAGTTTCAGCGATGAATGAGTCTAGGGTGAGTCTAGGGTAAAAGCGTCGTTTACGGCTTTGTACTGCGGTAAAACGACACCCTAGACTCTGAGTTTCAGCGATGAATGAGTCTAGGGTGAGTCTAGGGTAAAAGCGTCGTTTACGGCTTTGTACGGCGATAACAAGGTCTAGGGCGGTTACCCTAGACTTGTCCTACGACGATGTCAGAGTCTAGGGTAACTCCTTGGACTCGATGCCAACCAAGAAATACCTTTAGGACTTACGCAGTTGGCCTCACCTGCGGTAAGATGAGGCGATGAATGAACCCAAGGTGACGGATCTCGACTACATCAACTTCCTGCTCGCTGCGCCCCGGGTGGTCTCGTGTACCGAGGGGGCACGGGTGCAGCCGGAGGGGCCCGCGCCGGCCGCCCACGATGCGCTGAATCGGCTGTTGTATCGGTTCGAACCGGACACGCTGCCGCTGTGGTTGGAAGCCGAAGCGCTCGTGGATCGCACCCGTGGGCTGTTGATCATCGACGATAGCACCTTGGATAAACCGTATGCGCACCAGATCGCCCTGGTGCATTGGCACTGGTCGGGCAAACACCGCAAGGCGGTGTCCGGCATCAACCTGGTCAGCCTCGTCTGGAGTGACGACACACACGCCGTCCCATGCGATTATCGCCTGTTTGATGCGCCCAATGATGGGCTGACCAAGAATGACCATTTTCGTGCGATGCTCCAAACCGCGATGGAACGCGGGTTCACCCCGCGTTTCGTCTGTTTTGATAGCTGGTACAGTGGACTGGCGAACCTCAAATACGTGCGAACCCTCGGATGGCACTGGCAGACCCAGTTGAAGGCAAACCGGCTGGTGAATCCGGACGGTACGGGAAATCGGCAACTGGCGGATTGTGACATTCGCAATGCGGGAAGCCGCGTTCACCTCAAAGGCTATGGCTTTATTCTGGTGTTCCGGATCGACACCCCAAACGGTGGCACGGAATACTGGGCGACGAGTGATCTCCAGATGTCGATGGATCTGCGGGCGACGACCGCCCGCCAGGCATGGGCGATTGAGACCTATCACCGCGATATCACGCAGTTTTGTGGGATTGAGCGCTGCATGGTGCGCGGCGAGCGGGCGCAACGCAATCATATTGGCTGGGCCCTCCGCACCTACCTGCGCCTGATCTGGCATGAACTTGAAGTCGGCGCATCGCGCTTTACCACCAAGATGGACATCATCCGTCCTGCCATCCGACAGTTTCTGACCGACCCCAGCGCGGTCTTGGCTGGATTCCCGCAGGCAGGAATGGCGCACAAGCGGGCAACTGCGTAAGTCCTAACCTTGACACATACGCCTTCGCGACTTACTATACCGCTATGAAATGACGCGACCGCACAGGGTTCCTACACCCTATACGGTCGCTAACCCCGCACCTGGGATTGGCAGGCGTGTGGCTGGGCGCAATCTTACCACAAGGTTGCGGCGATCCCGGCTCACTCCGCAACAGCGGTGGGGCCGTGCGTAGCAGGTTGTCATTTCACTGCTGCGGCCAGCACTCCGAGGCTTACCGGAGCAGCCTGGAGGGTCGCCGTGATTCATTGTGTCTCGCGGCGACCGCCAGCCCAAGAGGATCGCCGTGACAACCGTCGTATTCCGCCCCAGCGTCGGCACGCTATTCGTCGTCGATGACTTCGTGCGCCATCGCCCCGAGCGCGTTGCTGTACCCAACGAGCCCATTACCGAGACCCTCGCCTTGATGCTGCCCAACGCTGCGCACCTCGTGGTCGCCCAGGCCACTTGGCTGTCCAACGTTGGCTACCCCGTCGGCCACACGGAGATCCTGGTGGACGGCACATACGCGGCGTAGCAGGATGATCGTTGCTGACTGCTATGTTGTTGGCAACGGAGAATCGAGGCATCGCATGGGCAACATCCTGAACGCCTACGTCACCATCACGGGCGTGCGTCCGCTGCTCTGGCACGCCTTCGGCCCCGACAGCATCCCTCTGACTAAGCGGGAGCGCTCCGGGGTCGCTGGCAACGACCCCGATGAATGGCATCGAACCGTCCTCGCCACCGCCGACCGTCGGCTCTACATTGGTGGCTCCTACGTCTTCGGCGCACTCCGCGACGGTGCCCGATTTACAAAGAAGGGTCGCGGTACGCTCCAGCCCGCCGTCGTATCTACGCTCCAGGTCGCCGATGTGCCGATCTACATGATCGACCTCAGCTTACCGGAGCCATTGACCACTGACCCAACCCAGCCGGTTTACCTCGACGTACGCTCGGTGAAGAATCCTGCGACCAAGGCGCGCAACGTTCGGTATCGCGTCGCCGCCGCCCCCGGATGGTCGCTCACCTTCGCAATCACCTGGGATAAAACCGTCGTCTCACGCGGCGAGATGGAGGCCGTCGCCACCGACGCGGGCCGACTCGTCGGCGTCGGCTCCGGGCGAGCAATCGGCATGGGCCGCTTTGAGGTCACAGCATTCGTCATCGACCTCACCACCTGAGTCGTCCCCTGTGCATGGCGATGCGAGGCTAGGCGGGGCACAGCGCAGCGTTGCGGGGCACGGTACGGCGAGGCAAGGCAACGCATGGGCGTGGCGAGGGAATACCTCGCCGCGCAAACCCTCAATGAGTAAACATCGGCGGATGTCATGGGAGCTGTGGGCGCAGATCCGCGCAGAGATCTGGGAGCGCGACGGAGGCTACTGCGTCGGCCCCTACTGTGCCAACACGCCACCCCTGCCGCTGGAGGTCGCACACATCGATCACATCGTCCCGATCTCGAAGGGCGGATCGAACCACATGGACAACTTACGTGTTCTCTGTCGGCGATGCCACGTCCTGCGTGCGGGCCACGAACACCAGGGCATGATCGCCGCCGCCTTGCGCGATGGCATCATCCCACCGAACTGGCGTCCGCTGGTTTGGGACGGGTAGAATCTCTTCTCGATGAGACAGAACGCCTATCGGGGCGGCGCACGTACGCCGAATGTGAATCCCATTGCAGACACGCCGGAGGAGATCATCGCCTGTGTTCAGTAGACAACAGCACACCGTGCAGTCACCCGAGATCGCCCGAGGCGTAGCACAATGCACTAATGACTGACGAAATGGTCAATGTGATCCGGCGACATGGGCGGCGACGAAAAACTGGCAGCCGAGGTGGGCAGATGACTGCGTTATTGATTCTACGATCTGGGGTAGTCCGACGTCGGACTATGATATTTCAACGATGATCGAGTCGTATGAACGCAGCGGCAGCTCCGATGACTTGGTCTGTGGTGATGCGTTGATTGTTAGCCACGTGAAAGCTCCACGAACAAACCCCCGACGATCCGAGATCATCGGGGGTTTTCTGTATCATTCTGGTACATTGTGTTTCATCGTGTATCACCGTGTATCACTTTGGTACACCACCTACGCCGTAAGCACATTGGTGGATTTCGCCGTTTCTTCGTCTTCATTGAGTGCGGCGGCGATACGCGCAAGCCGACTTTGCTTAGATCCAGAGAGATTTTCAGCGATTCGGTTCTTCGACCACCCCGCTTCGTGTAAAGCCTTAATGACCTCGTCGCTCAACCCAGCGGCGGTATTCGGCGTGGTATTCGAGGTGGTATCACCGCTGGTATGGGCGGTATTCGGCGTCATACCGGCGAAAACCGGCACATTCGGCGATACCATACCGCCGATACCGGCAGCGACAAACGACGGCGAAGTGCTTACACCTTCGAGGACGGGGCGCAGATCGAAATCAAGGAGGAACCACTGGTTTCTTTCGGTGAACCACACGACGCCGACACGCTCTTGCGTTGTGGCGGCGTCGATAACCGCCGTGGGACACCCGTGGAACTTCGCCCTGGTGCTGACCAACGCCCCCAGATACACAATATAGTCGAAGCACCCCTTGATGTCTGCATTCCCCTGAATACCGAGCGCCTCTACGGTGTCGTTCTGCGATGCGACCATCAAGGCGTCGCCAACCTTGCGCCCGTTGACTAACCTCTCAATGAGCAGCTTCCCGGCGTGGGCCTTGCCATCTTTGCCGTTCAGCTCCTGGCTGATGCTGAGAAACTCGTCCCCTACGTACACCCGCAACGGGAATTGCCCCTCTTTGACTGAGCCATCGTTGAGCATGACGAATCGTTGCTGCATGGCAGCGGACATCGTGCGTAGGGCAGAATCAACAGTAGGCCAATCGAGACCGCCCCCGACGACAGCACACGGCCATTTACCCGGCGAATTGTGGGGGTCAATGGCGACGCACTCTGCAATGATGGGCGCACGACGAACCAGCAACGTACGAAGCACCGTTGTCTTGCCCGATCCCTTCGGGCCTGCGACCAGGACGTTGACGGGGCCGCGTGCGTCGGCGATGCCACTGAGCTTGCACCGAGCGAGTCCAACGTCTTGCTTCACCGTACGCGGGGCGGGTGGCGGGGGGTCGTCCAGGTTGATTTCGGCGTATCCTGCGTATTTTGGGTTCACGCCGTAAGCTATGCACTCCGCAGCGGTTCGCAGGAGTCGAGTCTTCGGCTTAGGTTTGCTGCGATAACGACGGCTTGCGTACCATGACAAAAACGCCGCTATCGAAATCCCGATAACGGCGTTAAATGGGTCGGAGAGCCATGAAAACATAGACCACCTACTTCGATAACGCTCCCATCGCGCTTCGGATTGCGGCAATGCTGGCAAGCAACACGCGCTCGGGGACAAAGGTGATAATTAATGCTGTGCCGACTCCGATACCCAGTGCGGTTGCACCGGAGTCGACGGTGACACCCGACATCCATGGCAGGGTTTTTCCGGCAACCGTCGTTGCCACGCCATGCACAGTGGTACCGGCATCGAGTACAGCAACAAACCCCGCAACGAAAATAAGCGATGCCTTTAGCTCTTTGCGGCGTTCCCATCCGTAGATTTCGACAACGGAAAAAATGAGAGGGAACACCAAGAACAACCACCCATCGAGAGCTACTGTCGCACCAAACCATCGTAGTATCGCCGTAATACTCACATTGGTGAAATACGCACCGGCATACCAGAAGCCACCAACAACAAGCAGAGCAGCTACATGCATAGCGATGTCCGCTACCGCGCCGTCTTTCCGTACCGTAACCTGGGCCTGGGCCTGAGCTTCACGCTGCATGCTGGTTTCCTTTGAAATGTTCACGATCAAATCGGTCAGAGGCTTTGCGTCGTGCAGCGGGATTGGCATCGTTGGTGATGCTCACGATGTTATCACACTTTGCACAGACAAATGATGTTCATCACGGTCGATGTCGGGTACGTCATCGTGGGAAACATCGAGAGCATCGCTGCTTTCCGCGCCTTGTCAGGTTCGTCGTTGGCGATCATGGGTTTTATGCCCCGATCATCAAAGGCGATATACCGCCGCTAATATCTAAATCTTATACGTTTGCGGATTGTGATAAGAAAATAACACTAATAACTACATTACGCACACCACTTCCTAGCATCTTTGCGAAATCTGACCACGTAAATTTCTTCGTTATTTCGTAGGCAGATTTCGCATTGTTCACCTCATCGAAAAGTACCACAATTCTCTCAAACTCCGTGATTGACCTATCTTCGCCGTGTTCGGTGAGGTGTTCACCGCATAATATAAGTCGATTGGTGTATTCTTCAACGATGTATGCTATCGCTTTTGATACTGATTTCCAATCTTTTTTACCACCTATAACTTGTATTTCAAACCACGAACTACTATGCGGTTCTATGATACACGAATTAGAAACATGTTGGATTTCGCCAGCGACAATGGCTTTAACGAACGTCGATTTGCCACTGCCCATAAGCGACGACGGACTGGCATAGTCGGGCCGAAGTTGTCTCGCTGCGCTTCGGCTCCCAGTTTGTGTCAGCACAGCGATTTCCTTTCTGTCTATTCATTGTCACCCGGCGGCGTATTTCGTCGCTGGCGGCTGGCGATATACCTGTCGATTTCAGCGACATCGAAGCGATACCCCGATGGCATATCGTAGTAGGCAAGATCGCCGCTCTTGCACAGCGCCAGCAGTACCCGGCGGGATACGCCGATGTACTCAGCAGCTTCCTTCGTTGTCAAGCGATGTGGTTTTTCCATAGGCTCCTTACTTAGAATCCCTGCCCACGGGTAACGGAAACACGCAGTAGGACTTCTTTGGCGTATTTGCATGTCAGCCCTTGGGCCGTGGCTACCCCGAAAAAAGCATCGAGTTGTTCCTCAGTCAAGATCACCATTGATATTGACATAGAGCTTTGTTCCTTTGTAGTATATCACATTTCGCATACGTTAAGTAACAATGTGTAACGTTCGTTTCGCATCGTGTACATTCACTACGACGTGATATGGCACGATCTTAGGCGATGTTGGTAGTCATCGGCATCAAATCAAAAAAGCGACCTCGCAGGAGCCATTCTAAGTCACAGAAAAACCTGAGCCATATCCTAGGTACCCCTCGTTGGGCAACGAAAAGGCCCATCGGCACGATGAGCCTTTTGCGACAACGGTAGCTAGGCGAAGTTGGCTTGACCGCTTTCAAGCGTCGTTTTTAGCTTGGTCGCTTCTACCTCTGTTAGCCCATCGCGTATCTCATTGCCATCCGCGTCGGTCACACGATAGACAAGTACGCGGTTTACATAGTGAGGGTTGACAGTGTAGGTAACCGTCGGTAGGACTACCCGTAGCGTCTGCTCTACAACAGGCAATGTGGCGGGTAGCGGCGATTCGGCAAACTCGGTGGAGAAGGGCTTCGCCTGCTCTAACTGAGATAGTACATACGCAGGGTCACCCTTCTTTGTCGTTGTGGACTTCAAGATTACCCGTAGGCCATCGCCGTATTCATACACCGAGTCAACCCGCGCTTTGACCAACTTACCGGCGGACGTCGCACGTGACCGTGCTGTCTCACCGTCGATAACGATGCCACAGTTGTCGTCGGATTCAATCATCGCGGCAATAGCCGTCGCATTGATAGGTGTGCCGGCATGCGTATCCCACCATGCACGGATGAGGGATTTCCAACCGATTTGGCGGTTGTCCTCACGCTCCAGCACTTTGTCTAGGTTACCGAAAAACCCGTCGATACCTACACCGTTGAGAACCTTTGACATGATGGAAGCGAACTCAGCGAATCCACCCATTATCGCGCTTGGTTTTCCATGCGCGATGCCGTGTGCAATGAGCGTTATACACGCCGAAATCAGTAGTGTGCGGTTCTCTACTACCCACGCACGTTGATCACTCTCAGCACGTTTAAATCCGGTGCGCTGCGACGGGTTTTCTTCGTGACTTGCGAGACGAATAAGCACGACGCGCCTGCTCATGTCACCACCTAAAGTAATGTTATTCCCTGTAGCACTCCAAATCGCCCGAATAGGAAGATTTATATCTTTGCTCGTACCGAGTACCCGGTCTGTCCAACGCTTTCCAGTGATAGCACGCTGAATTGCGCTGCCGGTTAACGTCGTGATGTCATCGAAAACCACAGACACCGGAGCTTTCGCTAACTTTGCGGTGATTTGCTTACGCTGTTCCTCTGCGTTCAACGGAAGATCGCCTACGGGCGTTGTTTCTCCTGTCCAAATCACATGGACAAGGTCATTGAACAGTGTCTTTCCTGTGCCACGGGCGGCGGCGTCTATCATAAACAGAGGTGTCGCCTCAAACATCTCGCGTAGAAAAGGCATCAGCAGGTAGGCCACGGCATTAGCACGATCCGCCTGACTTGCGAAGGGGAAGTCAACAAGTAGGTCATCGAGAAGGAGCGACTTCGCATGTTCGACGGTTATCTCCACAGGCGTGATGTCGCCGGTAACGATGACCCTGTTCTCTTCATAGTATCCCGTGGTGAGCAACTTACCGTCGCGTGCGAAGAGGGGAATTGGGGATACCCGATCTACCATCGGCAGATTCTCGGTAAAAATCAGGCTATCCTTGATCATCGGCATCGGCGGGATAACCTCGCGAGCTTCCTCTTTGCCCGTTACCTTGAAGGACAATACACGATTGACCATCCCCCGCCAGCGCACATCATCAACGATTGTTACCGCAGAGCCGTCTATCAATGTAACCGCCCCGCCGTAGTTGTAAAGCTGTGGCGCATACGCGCTACGAAGCATCGCAGACCAAATTGCATCGGTGGCACGACCTAAGTTCGCGTCGGTTATATCAATGCTACGTAGCACCGCATGCTCATCCTGGCGGACAATCCCCCTATCCGACGGCTCGTCGGGAATGTCGAGGGAGTATTCCCCCGTCGATTCCGGAGCATGCGGATTCGAGGAACGCGTAGGTTTCGATGCAACCAAGACAACCCCCGCATAGTCAGCAGCGATCTTCTTTATCTCAGGGAAATCACGAACACGGTCAAGCCCTCGTGTCCATGCGACGGCGTCAAAGCAATCGCCGCCTGTCGCATCTTGATGGCTGTACCACGTACCATCTTCTTGGACAATGAGTCCGCCGTTCCCCCTTACACGGGTCGCTCCCTTCGATTCGGGCCGCGTACCTTTGGGAGTACCCTTTTCCCTCACCAACCACGCGACAGTGTCGAAGTGTGATCGGATCTCCGAGCGGTCATCTGGGTAATCTGCTGTGGTCACACGGACGGCAGAGTTCGGCACATGCCTACGCTTTGGCTCTTCGGTGACCACAACAGCGACGTAATCCGGCGTTGCCGCCACAACCGCGTCAAACTCGTCCATGATGTGACCGCCGGTAATCCAATCAGAGAAGTCACCTTTGTGGGGTAGACCTGGGAGGATGACCATGCGAACACGGGCGGCAACTCCGACCAGCGCATGACACACGCTGCGTGCGTACCTCGCACCGTCGTTGTCGTTATCAGGGAGGACGACTACATCCGCACCGCGTAGGCTATCGGCGTACTTGCGCGTAGACCACTGGTTACTCGCGCCTGCACCGCACACGCTCGTCGTACCTGTGCGCCCATAGGTGTGGAGGTTGTCCGCGTCTTTCTCACCTTCGACAACGTACACCGTCTGGTTCGCAGCAACGGCGGCAATAACTTCGGGTAGACGGTAGAGGGCATATGTTGCGCTGGACATTGAATCCCGCCAACCCCTGTGACCATCCGGTTGACGTTGGCGAAAGGTCTTGTTACCATCCGTATCGGTATACCGCACGGATTGATAGAGCAAGGTTCCATCTGCGGATACATAGTCATACGCCTTCGTGAGAGTCATAGACGCAGGTAGCGTAGACATACTAGGTTCCTTGTAGGTAAAGTTCTGATTGACGTTTGTGGCGCATGTAAGGTATAATCGAGGGAGAGTGTTCTTGATTTTTACCCGGCATGCGGTGATACCGCGCAGATCCCCTTCGCTTCTACGAAGGGGATTTCTGCGTTTGCGTAGAGAAGGATGAGTCCTTCGGCGAACTCGTCATAGTCAGGCACGATGGGCAGTCCGACGTCGGAATGGGCATCGTACGTCAAATACTCGTACCCATTGTACGCGGAGTCGGTGGAGATTTCATCGCGGGCAGCGGCGAGGTATCGGGCCAGCGTTCGGTTACTCAGTTTTGCAATGTCGTAGCCCCGCTCCGTGAGCAGCTTCCGCGCCGTAAGAGCGCCGATGCCTCGTAGGATGCCCCCTTTCCCAGCAGACCGCTGATCATATTCCACGATCATCATCTCGCGAATCTCATCATAGACATCCCGGCGAGCGATGCGATGGGCAAGTTTGCCGTTGAGCCTCACGGCGATCTGTGACGCCATGGTAACATCGGTGAGTTCGGCGCTTTGATGTTGCATGTCGCAGATACGGCGGTAATCAGAAACCAGCGCCATGTACCATGTCTCTTTGAACCATGATGCACAGAACTTTTTGACCCACCGTTTCGCGCACAGAGGGCAGGTACGATACGCGGTACGTACCGATACTATTCGGTCGTAGTAGATATACGGCACTTCCGCCGTAGTAGCGAGGCACGCTGCGCCATACTCTGCCTCTAATCCTTGGTCTATCTTTGTGCAGTCCATACTACCCTCACTTCGTGTGTTGTCAAGTATCTATTGAGAATAGCACCCGGACTACGACTTAGGCAATTATTAGCCTAACGCACCCCTTCGGGGTACACTGTAGCCACGTAGGAGTAAATTAACAAGAGGCGCTATGACTACATTCCGCATGCCCAAAGAGGACGCGTCGGCACAGAAAACCAAGGAGCGGGCAAAACCACAGGTGGTGATGCCCTTTCGGGGATTGCTCAACGCCAAATCCACAGCGTCAAATCGGCGAATCACGGCAAGAACCGTAATCTTAGAAACAGGTCTGCCCAAAAAGGTGCTACGGCATGCAACGGGGTACACTCCATGAGCTGCCCACGTGGGTAATAGGCCCACTCTGTGTCTATTTAGGCTGTTCACCCGGCGATTTATTCACATGGAACACCCAGCCCACGTAGCGAACAAACTTCTGCGAAACGCACGTAGGGATTAAACACGCCTACGTGCGTTTCGTCGCTCATGATGGCTTCCGGCGCGGTCGTAGGGTACCTAGCGATGCCACATTGATGGTGATGTCGTTGATGTGAACACCCCCCGTGAGCAACGTCGACCAGCGAAAACTATTTACACTCCCTCTTTGGTCTGTGAAAAAAAACACAACAAACTTCAACGGCGTGATTGCGTATTTTCGCATCAGGACGGCCACGCGGAACCTGCGGAACCTTGCGGAACATAGCGCAGCCGCTACGATTTCACACCCTACGTACTCACCTATTGTATACGTTACCGTGTAACTATATATACACGGTAACGGGTAAAAAACCGACGAAGTTTCAAAGGGGGTGTGGTATGTTCCGCGAGGTTCCGCAGGTTCCGCGTGGGCTTTGCAAAGCCAAATCACAGAGTCAAAATATAGTGTATTCTTGACACTAGTTCCAATAATACTCCAAGAATATGCGTAAATGCCTTCACTCGTTATATTAGCATCTTTGTGTCATTGCATACGCAGTAACCGCCGTAGATTTGTTGAGTGTAAAACAATATCTAGTTGCTGTCCCACGTATCGTACGAATCGTGCATCGTACGCTGCTATCGATCGAGAGTCTTTGTCCATCGCACAACCCGGCGACGTTTCACTCTGTGGCTCTTCATCTCACTGCCATCGTAGCTCCGCGTTGTCTTCACCCGACAGCGTGTAGTCCACTGTGTTATGTTCTGCGGTGTTGTTCCCCACAGCGATGATGCTGCGTTCGTCTTGGGGCAGCACAGCGCGGTCGTGGGGCATTGTGGTCACCGTACAATTCCACACAAATCAACAGGAGGGCAGGAGAGGAGAGGCGCTGCGGCCACCACGTCACATTACGCCGGATCAGGGTCAATGGAACACCACAGGACGGTGTCCTAGATCTCCAACCCCGTAAAATGGCGCTCAGACCGTCTCGACATCGCTACGGTACGTCTCCCATCCCCCTAGTCGTCACCGTTGAAGTTCGCCGACTACAGCACCAAGCGACGTTCCACGTCTTGGAACCGAGCGATGCTCCATCGAAGACATCATCCCGCCGAACTGGAGGCCGTTGGTGTGGGACGGGTAAACCATGGTCAATGTCACTGAATCAGATCGCCGTTCCGTCGGTCATTTGCATGGCTTCGCGTCGAGTACGACCCCAACGCCGCTAGAGCATAAGATCATCGAGTACCAGGACACGCAGTTCCGTCACCCGTTTGAGTCGCACATCGTTTGTGAGGAACGCCGTACATCCGGTGTTCATGGCCGTGGCAATCTGGAGCGCGTCGGGTGTTCGCAGACCATAGCGGGCGCGCAATTCAGCGGCGCGTTCGGCGATTGCGGCGTCGATTGACAACGTCGCAAAATCGCGGCTGCGCAGTAGGAGGCGGTGATATGCGTCACGAAGCGGGGTATTGCCCTGGCTGAGTGGATGGACGAGTACCTCACTCAACGTAATCACCGATGTGAGTCCGCGCATGGTGCCGTTTGCAACCCGATGGAAGATCGCGGCCACGAGGGAATCATAGCGCGGGTTTGCTTCGACGAAGTAGATGATTGGCGCAGTGTCAAAGCCAAGGGCAATGACATCGGTAAGCGCATCATCAAGCGTGATCATTGACGATCCCACTCATCACGAAGGTGATTAACATACGCTTGTGCGTCGATGCCCTGCCAGATTTCGGCCCCGAGACCGTGGAGACTCATAATGCTCAGGGTCTTGTCATCATCCTCCGCATCCGTTGCCGCCAAATCATCGGCGATCCGGGCCAGCAGACGCAGCCGAGCGGCGCGTGGCAACGCCTTAATCTGCTGCTCGTAGATCTGGTCAATCGTCAGACGTGTCATCATGATCCTTCTTTGCGATGCTCCGGTAGCCTCAGCCCTGCGTGGTGGACTCCGGGTATGTGCCTTCGAGTAGATCACGCAGGGCGTCGGCCATCTTCACGCCCTTCTTCGCACATGCCACCTTGATTCGTGTATGCAGGCTCACGGACACATCAAGGGTGAGGCGCTTTACCCCCTCTGATGCAGTGCGATCACTGACCCAATCATCGGCAGTTGCCGCCAAGACGGGGCGAGGTGTCGGCTTACTGGTGATCGAAACACGCTTGGTGGGCATTTACTTCTCCTTCCTGGCGAACGTCAGAATTTCGTCGGTGAGGGCATTGATCTCCATCGCCGCGCTGCCCTTGGGGTCAAGCTCTAGCACCGTGCTGCCCTGGGCGGCACTCTCAGCGAAGGCGACCCGTTGGCTAATGGCGGCGGTAAGAACGGGGTAGGGGTAATTTGCGAGTGCCTGGGCGACATCGCGGCCTATCGCCGTATTTACGATTTTACGATTAATCACAAATGCGCTTTTCTGGTTTGGCTTAAAGACAGCGGCCTCACGGAGCAGATCTGTGATCTCCTTCGCGGCCCACACATCGTAGGGCGATGGCTGCACCGGCACGAGGACGACATCAGCGGCCATCATCGCCGCCCGCGCCAGCTCATTCACGCGGGGTGGGCCGTCAATAATGATGTCGTCGTAGTTAGGGATGTGCGCCTGAATTTCGCGGTGGAGGTTCTTCGTAGGAAGTCCAATGACAGGGAAGCGTAGCTCGGCTTGGCGGCTCGCAGACCAGTCGAGGGCAGAGCCTTGGGGATCGGCGTCCACCAACAGCACGCGCCCACCGCGTAGTGCGAGGGCCATTGCGAGGTGAACCGCAAGGGTCGTTTTCCCGACTCCGCCTTTCTGATTGAGGAACGAGATGATCATCGCGCCGCATTTCTGTAAAAGCGTATCATCGTAAAAGCTGAAATCAGTATAATCGTAAATGTGGCAATGTGCAAATACGCTTTTACGACGATGTGCTTTTACGACGTACCCGCCCCTTGGCTTTGGTCGGTGGTGTGGCCTCTGTCGGTTGGCGATGTAGGCCAACAGGTGTGCGGCGAGATGGCCGAGTGCTATGTCTACGTGATACTGTCGAGGTTGCGCTGGACGGCCAAGGTAGTAGGATGCTGTGGGCCGAGGCGGGCCGTGAAGATCGCCAGGGCGCGTTCGCCCGCCGCTATAGACAGCGAGTTCAGTTATTCCGTATGTTTGGTATGTCAGGCAGGTGGTTCTGCATGGGTTGTTACATTGTGATATTGGTTCAACTAATTTCTAGCTGCGCGAAAGCCTGCTGCCTCAGCTTCTGCTGCCGTGTTAAAACAGGTAACATTCTGAAAGGTCTTACTATAGAAATCACCAGTCGGAATGTGATAAATCTTTGAGTTCTTATTCCCTTTGATCTGTTTTTCTTGACACGGATACCAGAGTGGATCAACGGTTGTGTCTCGACCTGTTCCATGAAAGACGGGTTGACCGTTGGCAACTGCTGGAACAGCGGTTGTTGGTACGCTCGCCGTTGACACAGCGGATGGAGCTACGGTCGTCACAAAGGAAGTCGATGGCAGAACACTGGTTGTTGCTCCCACGAATGTTGCATAGCGGGTTCCGTTCGTGAACAGTGCCGTTATGATCCCAGCGACGAGGAAAAAACCAACAATGAGGCCAACGATAGCCCATCGTGGTGGGCCATCGTTATCCCGTGGCATTGGGCCAGTGATACCCCCTGGCGGTGGCTCAATGATACTCCCTGACGTTAGGCCAGTGTTATCCCGTGGCGTTGGGCCAGCGGCATCCGCCCTTGGCGTTGGGCCAGCGATACCCCCTGGCGTTGGGCCAGCGATACCCCCTGGTGTTGGTTCAATGATACCCCCTGGCGTTAGGCCAGCGGCATCCGCCCTTGGCGTTGGGCCAGCGATACCCCCTGGCGTTAGCTCAATGATACCCCCTGGTGTTGGTTCAATGATACCCCCTGGCGTTAGGCCAGCGGCATCCGCCCTTGGCGTTGGGCCAGCGGTATCCGATCCCAGGACTTGCTTGATGTGCAGTAAGGCGGGAATGGATCTCAGTTCGTTGTCTGAGAAATCGAGAAACTTACTTGTTTGATGCGATACACACTCGCCTAGCTTGTCGGAGCCGATAAGTTTAAACCACCAATTTTTATTGTTATTATCATCGGAAATATAGTCATTTGTTTCTCGGTGCAGCGAAGGGCTTATTGCTACAACACCTCTTGGTTGCCATAATGCCCTTTCATCTGTAATGGCGCTTAGGCATTTGAAATTACTTTGCTGATTTGTAAGAAAATCTTTCCATTTCCTGCGATAATTAGCAATTTGTTGATAAGGGTTCCGATCTGCTTGGCCTATAATATGCCCGTTCGGGCATTTCCAATCACCGTTTTCCGTAGCAGTGAACGGCAGAGAACAATCTTTTAATTCGACAACGATTATAGCATCTTTTTTTAAGATAGTTATATCGACTTGATGACCTTGTATAGTGTAGTTCGCTAGGATAATATAGAGATTACTGGTATCTTGGAAACGTGTGCGTAAGTCGGTCAAGATGATACTTAGTGCTTTTCTCTCGTATGGAGTATCAAATTCGCTGCCCATATAAAACTCAACGGACATTATATTTTCCTACTAGGTAATGCACATACCTGTGAATATACGCTTCTACGTATATTTTCTGCTAGTATAACACACTCAATGTCGTTTACTGCAAAGATTCATCGTAGTGGGTTGGCGTAACTTTAAGTAGACGGATCGCGTCAGGGCGTTCAGATGTGCGCTGCACTTTTAGTACGTTTCCGCAGAATGTGCCTATGATGGCATACTGATGCGGAATGCGCTACTGGCTTTGTAAAACTTTACGTGGTACCCCATTGCAGTCGCGTGGCGGGATCTGGTCGCCGATCTGCGGCGCGATCTGCGCTAGGTCGCAGCCCAGGTTGACGACCTAGCAGGGCGCAGTGATGCGGTCGGGGTGTCCGTATGATCCGTGGATCGTGGCGCTGGTTCGATCCGACGATGTAATCCGACGACGTAGGCGATGCACCATGGGAAAAACGACGATGTAATCCTCGATGTGGGGGCGACGAAAAAACTGGCAGCGACCTAGGTTGCGTATATCAAGGTCAAAAACAATGATCTGGGGTACCTGCTCCCCGTAACGTCATCGTCGGGTCGCCGCTGGCACCCCGACGTCCTCACCGTGCGCTGATGCGATGGATGTCCCCAGTGTGCGCCCCCCGACGATGTTGGCCATCAGCGGGGTCGCCGCCGGCAGCAGCATCGTCGTAGTCGGGCGCAGTGGCTGGCTCGTCGTGGACTTCACCCAACGTATCTTTGTCATCGCCGCCCGAGTAGGAGTAATCAACAGGAGGGCGATGGCTTTGTCATCGCCGCCCGCGTCGTGAATCTGCTTCGTTGAGGAGCCGACGCTGCTTCGACGCGATGCAACGAGATCATCCCGTTGCTGATCATCGTGGTCGTCATCGCTCCCCACACCAGGGTTCGCCGAGATTCGCCAATGTCCCCCGGCCACTGACCATCGCTGTGCGACGGCGGCGGGCCGGGGGACATTGACGTAGCCCTGCTTCCATCATCGTGTCTCCTGCCTGCCCCCACAGCGCCGTCACCACCCCACGTCACCGCACGATGATCTGGACACCGCGTCGCGCCGTCGAAGGGGTCATCGAAGGGGTCATCGAAGGAGTCCCCGATGATAGGCATCGCCGCCGCAACGTCCCTCGGCGGAGGGGCTAGCGTAATACGCCAAAGAGAGAACTGTGGCCCCTCCGCCGAGGGACGCCCCGCGCATGGTTCGCTGCAACGCTTTTCATTGATCCCCCCTCACGGTCATCGGGGGATCAATGAAAACCGCCCCGCGCCTTTTACGGTGTTCTGGTGAGGAATCTCGCCGTTGGTGACGTTGTAGCGTCAACGATGTCCGATCCCGGCGCTACGCGCCCAACCCTACGATCTCACCATTGGCATGTCTACGTCGCCTTCGTGGGGGTATCCTTCGTTGTCAACGTGGATACCCTACGTTGTCCTCAACGTGGCCCTTCGTAGAACGTAGTAGCCCTTCGTGGACAACGTAGCCCTTCGTAGTCAACGTAGCCCTTCGTAGTCAACGTAGCCCTTCGTAGTCAACGTAGTCAACGTGGCCTTTCATTGCCTTCGTGGTCAACGTGGCCCTTCATAGTCAACGTAGTCGCCTTCGTGGTCAACGTAGTCGCCTTCGTGGTCAACGTGGCCCTTCGCCAACCACGTCAAAATCGGTGACGTGTGGCTATGGGATTTCGCCATAGAGGAAACGCCACCGTCGGCTTTCGGCTTCGTTGTCCCCTCCCCCTGCGAGCCACCACCTACGTATTCTTTTTTGTCTTCCTTTCCCTTTGTCTGTCTCTCAGTGTGTTCCCTTTATCCCCTTACGCTCAGTAATGAGAAATCAACAGACAAAGGGGATCGCATCGGCATTCCCTCGGTGACTAGTCCAACGGTTGATCACCAGGCGCAACTCGTCGTGTTTTCGTCGTTCATCCGGGCTGATCATCGTTGGCCCCAAACAGGCGGGCCAGCGCATCGGCGTGGGCGTTCTCTGCCTTACCCAGTTGGGTGAGGTAGCGCCCGGTGGTGGCGAGATTACTATGGCCGAGGCGGGCCTGAATCGTGCTGATCGTTGCGCCGTCGCGCTCCATTGCCTGTGAAAAGCTATGGCGTAGCGCATGGGGGTGCGTGTTCAGCCGACGCGCCACCACCTCGGCGATACCCTGCGCGGTGAGGGCATGGCCGATGCGCCCCCGGCCCGTGACTCCGCCGCCTTTGAGTACCGGCCAGATCGCTGCGTCGGCGGCGAGGCTGCCGAGTTCGGCCCCGTAATAGCGATGAAGCCAGCGCAGCAGGTCGGCGGCGACCTCAGTGGCGAGGGTATCGCGCATGATCTTTTCGCCCTTCGCCCGCTGTACCGTGAGGGTGACGCGGGTGCCATCGGTGATCACATCGCGCCAGCGCAGCGCGGCCAACTCGGCGACCCGTCGGCCCGTGGTGAGGGCCACGCGGAGCAGAGCCATGTCGCGGGCGGCGAGGTCGCCGGTCAGTCCGTCGCGGGTAGACTCTGTCCGTAGCGTCGTCAGCGCCTTGCGCACCGTGGCGGTGTCGAGGGCTTGTGCCTCGGCGTAGCTTTCCACCTTGGGGCGCTCCACCAGCTCGATGGGGTTCTCGATGAGGGGGAGCAGCCGTCGTCGAAGCGCGAAGGCATAGAAGCTGGAGACGATGGCGAGGCGCTGGGCGACGGTGGAGGCTTTAACTTCGTGGCCCCGTGCGCTCATCTGCGCCCACGCCTGGGCGACCAGCGCGACGGCTGCGCCCTCTGCGGTGAGGTCGAGGTGCGCCCGTCCCAGGGCGGTGCGGAAGTCGGCCATGGTGGCGGCGTAGGTGTCACGAGTGCGGGTGCTGCCGCTGCGCCCGTGCTTGCTGTCCAACCACGCGGCGACGGCCAGGGCCAGCGGGTCGTGCGGGACGGGGGCGATG
>Ga0208376_1000188_pt1 | contig 19300 bp, 17 predicted proteins | sample CryBogmetaGMA25M_FD_184548 | JGI IMG/M metagenome (GOLD analysis project Ga0208376, IMG submission 184548) | Freshwater microbial communities from Crystal Bog, Wisconsin, USA - MA2.5M (SPAdes) | ecosystem: Environmental > Aquatic > Freshwater > Lake | place: Crystal Bog, Wisconsin, USA...
ACGACAGAGTGGGGAATATGTCTCGATTTGAACCGGCTTTCTGGGTGCAAGTGGGGAATGAATTTCATTTAGCGCCTAAAGATTTAAGCGAACGGCAAGTAATAGGCTATGGTATCGATCATGCCCGCCAGGTGATCGGCGGGGAGCAAGGCGGCGACCCCAACCTCCCCGGTTCCCGGCAGGCGACCGTAGCGGCGCAGCACCCGCCAGGCGACAAATCCGATCCCAGCCAGGAGATAGCCTGGGGCCAGCGCCCCCTGGAGATAGAGCGCGCCGATGAGGAGTCGTTGACGATGAAGGGCATCAATCATGCGGATCATCATAGGGCGTCGGTATGCCTCTGCTCACCCTCGCCGAGCGAGGACCTGGTAGTAGCGGGCGATATCTTTGTAGGGGCGGGCGTGCATCAGTCGGCGCTCCAGCGCCTCGATCTGGATCATCACCTCGGGGCGCTGCTTCTCGTCGTTGGTGCCCCAGTAGTCGCAGATGCAGCGGATGCCGACGTGGGCGACGACGGTGAAACGCTGGCCCTCCAGCATGGCGATCACCTCGTCAGCGATGAAGAGGGTCATCGGCGCGTTGAAGATCGTCGCCACCTGCTGGCGGTCGTCGAGGCTCTGGCAGGCCCGCTCCAGATCGTGGCAGCATGACCCTTTTCAGACAGCTTCTAAGAGTCTGCTGTTTGGCTCGGCATCCTGCACGAGCCGCATTGCCCATCTGCTGTCTCTCTCGCTCGCCCCGCAACGACATCGCCCTGACCCATCCCCGATCGTATCACTCCATCTCTCACATCGTGCGCGGTGCATCCGTCTGCCCGCCGGAGCGTGCCACGCCGGTGGCCCGGCGGCACGGGTCGAGATCGCCGACGAGCGGCGACGCTGCGCGCCCTGCGCCAGGCCTCTCCCGGCGTGGCATTGAGCGCCCAGGCAGACGCATGACCACACACAGGAGACGATGGCCGATGAGGCCATCGGCGTCGCCCGCTTCAACGCCTTCGAGCGAGCCAACCCCTTCTGCCAGCGCGACCTGATCGCCACCATCTGCGGGGCGTAGCAGACCGAGGCCAGGGCGGATCGCACCCGCCCTGGCCCTGCCGCTCATTCCGTGCCGGCTAGCTCGCCGAGATCCGCGTAGAGCGTGGGCAGGTCAATGAATAGCCCGCCCTGTCGGCGAGCAGCAGCTCGATCTCAGAGAGCGCCACGCTCATCGGCGAGAGGATGGCCTGGCGGATGTTGGTGCTCAGGGAGGCGTCCGGGTCGAACCAGGTCAGGTACTGCGGCACTCCGCCGACGATCGCGTAGGCCGCCACCTGCGCCTCGGGGCTCCAGGACGGGAAGAACTGGCGCAGTGCCCCGAAGGGCAGGGGCGGGAGGTAGTACTGGGCCGTCAGCCGCCCGAAGAGCGGGTTCTGCTGGCTGAGGATGGTCTCCATGGTGCGGATCTGCGAGCCGCAGAGGGCCAGGATGAGCCCGGAGCCCTGGAAGTGGACATCCCAGGCGTACTGGAGCGCCGAGAGCATGGCCAGGTCGGCCTCGACCGCCCAGGGCAACTCATCGAGTACGAGGGTGCGCCGGTCGTCGCGCACCAGGGCGGCGACCTCGTCCCAGAGGTCGGCCCAGATGGCGAAGGTCTGGCTGGTGGCGGAGGGAGCCTGGCCACGGATCGCGGCGTAGAGCCGGCGGCGCTGGAGATCGGCGGGCTCCTTCTGGGCCATCCAGTAGGTCCAGGGCAGGCTGCTCTGCGCGGCCCAACGGCGCAGCAGGGCGGTCTTGCCGACTCGGCGCCTGCCGTAGAGCAGCAGCAGCTCCCCGGCCCGCCGGCGCGTCAGCAGCCCCTGAAGCAGCGCCAGTTCAGCGGTGCGATCAACAAACATGAGTGACCCCTGAAAAGAGACATCACGAGAGTATTATACTCCAGCGATGTCGTTCTGCAATCAACACGCGCCGGGAGCTTCGTGATGTGGAGGGTGCAGCAGCAGCGCGCCCTGCGCGATCTGACCCGCCAGCGCACCCACCTGGTACAGGAACGGGCCACTGTCGTCAACCGCATGCAGAAGGTCTTGGAATGGGCGAATATCAAGCTGACTGCCGTGGTGACCGACATCACCGGCGTCTCGGCCCGGGCCATGCGGGAGGCCATGATCGCTGGACAGACCGACGTAACTGCACTGGCGGAGCTGGCTAAAGGCCGCTTGCGCACGAAGCGGGCGGGGCTGGAGCAGGCGCTTCAAGGCACCCTGGCACCCCATCACGCCTTCATGATCGCCCAGCACCTGGCCCACCTGGACTTCCTGGAGGAGCAGATCGCCGCCTTCGACGCCCAGATCACGGCGGCCATCCAGCCACCGGAGGAACCACCGCGCGATCCCACGTTCCCGTCCGCTGGCAAGCCACCCTCCGGGTCGATTCCGCATGACCCCACCTGGCGCAATGCGCAGTGGATCTGTGATGAGGTACCGGGGATCGGCCTGCGGGTCGCCGAGATTATCCTGGCCGAACTGGGGACGGACATGAGTCGCTTTCCGAGCGCGGGCCATGCGGCAAGCTGGGCTCGCCTGGCCCCGGGGCAAAACGAAAGCGCGGGCAAGCGGCGCAGCAGTCGGATCGGCAAGGGCAACCGCTATCTGCGGGAGGCCCTCGTCCATGCCGCCTGGGTGGCCATCAAGGTCAAAGACAGCTCCCTGGCCGCCTTTTACCGGAAGCTGGTCGCCAAACGCGGGGCGAAGAAAGCGATCATCGCGGTGGCCCATAAACTCCTCGTCATCGTCTACACGCTGTTGAAGACGGGTGACACCTACCACGAACGAGGTGCAGCGGCGCTCGATGAACGCCAGAAGGATCGGCTACTGGCCCGCATGCAGCGCCGGATCAAGCAGTTGGGCTACACGGTCAGCCTGGAGCCGAAGCTAGCTGCGGTGGCCTGAACGCCCGTCGTAGCCCCTATTTTCACGTTAGACTGGGCAGTCGTGAGCAAGGCGGCTGCCGGCGTGGGTGAAGGGAGCATGTGATGGGGAAGCGACGTGGACATGGCGAGGGCGCGATCTATCAGCGCGAGAGCGATGGGCTCTGGTGTACCTCGGTTGACCTGGGCATTGTCAGCGGCAAGCGCAAGCGGAAGGTGATCTACGGGAAGACGCGCAAGGAGGTGGCCGAGAAGCTTAAGGCGCTCCACCGCGACCAGATGTTGGGGGTGAACCTGAGCGCCGAGCAACTCACCACCGGAGCCTTTCTCGACCGCTGGCTCCAACAGATGGTGGCCATCCGCAACCGCCCCCGCACGCACATCAGCTATAGCGATACCGTGCGGCTTTACATCAAGCCGCACCCTGGGGACGACGCTGCTGCTCAAGCTGACGCCGGAGCACGTCCAGGCGATGCTCAACGCGCTCAGTGCCCAGGGCCTTGCGCCGCGCACCGTGACCTATACCCGCACGGTGCAGCGCAAAGCACTGAATCAGGCGCTGCGCTGGGGCCACGCCCATCGTAACGTTGCTACCCTTGTCGATGTTCCGGCGACCCGGTGCCACACCATCGCGCTGCTCACCGTCGACCAGGCTCGTGCACTGCTTCAGGCGGTGCAGGGGCACCGGTTGGAGGGGCTCTATCGGTTGACGCTCTCGCTCGGGCTGCGGCGAGGCAAGGCGCTCGGGCTCCGCTGGCAGGATGTGGATCTCGAGCATAAGACGATCCGGATCGTCCAGTCGCTCCAGCGAGTCAAGGGTAAGCTGGTTATGGATGCGCCCAAGACGCATACGAGCGCGCGTCAGATGCCCCTCCCCGACGTGCTGGCAGATGCCATGCGCGCACACCAGGCCGCGCAGGAGGTCGAGCGCGTGCTAGCTGGCGAGGAGTGGCAGGAGCACGGGATCGTCTTCCCGACCAGTGTGGGCACGCCCACCGAGCCGCGCAATCTGGTGCGTCACTTCAAGACGGCGCTGCGGGCGGCCGCACTGCCGGAGACGATGCGTTTCCACGACCTGCGGCACTCGTGTGCGACCTTTCTGATCGCCCAGGGGGTACATCCGCAGGTGGTGATGGAGATCCTGGGCCACTCCCAGATCGGCATCACAATGGACACCTACGCCCACGTGTTGCCCGAGTCGCAGCGCCAGGCGGTCGATGGCATTGCGGATCTCTTCAATCTGCCGGCTGAGACGCCAGGTGACCCATCTGAACCGCCAGGGCCAGCACCTGAGGGAGGGGCGGCGGCAGAAGAGGAATCGCCGCCAGATGACGATCCGCCATCGGCGTAAGTGTGGGGGACATCCGCACCCGTATGCCCTCGTCCGTAGCTGTCGGGCGAGTTTGGCTACAAAGATGGCTACATGACGATGCGGCGCGAGGATCACAGAGATCCTCGCGCCGCATCAGGAAGACCTAAACCTTGGTGAGCCGGGAGGGGATCGAACCCTCGACCCTCTGATTAAAAGTCAGGTGCTCTACCACTGAGCTACCGGCCCCCGCGTGCATTATAGCCGAGGAGATCGGCAGCGTCAAAGCAGGTGTGCTATACTCTCCACCGTATCGCCGATCAGACGACAGGGGGTCGTATGCCATCCGTTCCCGTCCCGACAATTATTGAGCGCACTGCTCGTGGCGAGCGTAGCTGGGATATCTTCTCGCGCCTGCTCCAGGAGCGCGTGATTATGATTGGTACGCCGATTGATGATGATCTCGCTTCGGCCGTCATCGCCCAACTCCTCGTCCTTCAGCATCAGGATCCCGAGCGTGATATCTGGCTCTATATCAATAGTCCCGGTGGCGTGGTGCGTGCCGGTTTGGCAATTTACGACACGATGCAGTTGATTACCCCTGATGTCGCGACGGTCTGCCTTGGGCGGGCCGCGAGTATGGCGACGGTGTTGCTCTGCGGCGGTGCGAAGGGCAAACGCTTTTCTCTGCCGCATTCGACGATCCACTCGCACCCGGCCGGTGGCGGCGCTGAGGGCTATGCCCCCGACGTCCTGATTGCGGTCAATGAGATGCTCCGCCTCCAACGGATGCTGCGTGAGATTATGGCCGAACACTCGGGACAAACAATTGAGCGTATCGAACAGGATTTTAGTCGCGATGCCTATCTCACTGCCCAGCAGGCGATTGAGTATGGCCTCATTGATGCGATCCTCGACCCGAATACGGCACGATAAGAGGGGCTTGTGGATCGAGCCTGTGGTACGATGTTGTTAGGCGGACGAATTTCTTTTGAAGCATGGAGAGGGTGGAGATGAAGCTGGAGCGTCGGCGCGACGGCATTGTGTATGTGTTAGAGGATTACGGCACGGATGCCGAGAGGTTGCGTTGTTTGCTTACGCGCTGGTCGGGTGGCTATGTCCAGTGGGAGGCGACAGGTATTCCGTTGATCTCGCCTGATGGTGTGCAGTCGCGCAGCAGCGGGCCGACATGGGCGCTCTGGCGCCCGCGTGATGTCGTTGAGGTGCTGCCTGAGCTAGAGGATCCGGCTGATTTCCTGGATACTCCTGCGCCACCCGTTCCTTCTGAGACGAGCCACGATAACGCGGATCCTGACTCGGCGGAGGCTGTGCCACCTAAGAAGCGGGTGCGGCGCTATGTCCCCCCTCGGCTCCAGCCGCGCTCCACAAAGTATAAGAACCTGACTCGTATCGAGATGGGGCCAAAGCACCGGCCTGGCTATCTGGTGCGTATCTCCTGGGCGAAGAAGACCTACGCGAAGTACTTTGCCGATGCAGCCTATGGCGATAGGCTCGGATCACTGACCGCCGCTGTGGAATGGCGTGACCAGATCGAGCGCGAGGTTGGTAAGCCGCGTACGAACCGTCCTGTCATTGGTGTGGCCTACTCAAACACCGGTGTTATCGGTATCACGCGCACCACAAAGGCGGGCAAGCCGATCTTTCAGGTGACGTGGTACGAGAATGGGAGGCAGCGGCGGCGCGTGTTTAATATTGACCACATGGGTGAGCAGAAGGCGTTCAAGGCGGCACGCAAGATGCGAACCGAGGTGGAGCGGCAGATGATCTAGTGGCGATCCTTCGCTCCCAGGACTTTTCTATGAGCAGTACGGCGAGAAACGTTGTTGATCTACGTAGTGATACGGTGACTCTGCCGAGTCCGGCGATGCGCGAGGCGATGGCGCACGCCGATCTGGGTGATGATGTCTATGGTGAGGATCCGACAGTAAACCGGCTCGAAGAACTTGCCGCTGAGATGATCGGCAAGGAGGCGGCAGTGCTGGTACCCACCGGCACGATGGGCAACCTGAGCGCGGTGCTGGCTCACGGCGCACGTGGCGAACGGGTGATTCTTGGCGACGAGTGCCACATCTACTACTATGAAGCCGGTGGGGCATCGGCCCTCGGCGGGCTGATCTACCACGCCTTGCCCAACCGCGCCGACGGTACGATCAGCCTCGATGCCCTGCGCGAGGCTGCCGAAACCGGGGCCGATCTGCATACGTCCCCCCCCGGCCTGATCTGTCTGGAGAATACCCACAACCGCTGCGGTGGCGTGGTGCTGCCCATCAGTTACATGGCCGCCGCCTACGCCATCGCCCAGGAATACGGGCTGCCGCTACACCTCGATGGTGCTCGCATCTTCAACGCTGCTATCGCCCTTGACGTTGATGTGCGCGAGATCACCCGGCACGTTGATAGCGTGCAGTTCTGCCTCTCTAAGGGGTTGTCTGCGCCGGTTGGCTCGCTGGTGGCTGGCTCGCGCCCCTTCATCGCACGGGTGCGCCGCATGCGCAAGCTCCTCGGCGGTGGCATGCGTCAGGCTGGGGTGTTTGCCGCCGCCGGGATTGTCGCTCTGCACGAGATGGTCGCTCGCCTCGCTGATGATCACGCTAACGCACGTACCCTCGCCGCCGGCCTGTTCGATATTCCTGGCCTCAGCCTTGATATGGATCTGGTGCAGAGCAATATCGTCCGCTTCACGCTCAACGAGGGCCATGTGAGCGTAACGGATTTGCTTGCGGGACTGCGGGCGCACGGCGTGCTGATGGGCAGTATGGGTGGTACCACCGTGCGCGCCGTGACTCACTATGGCATCGGGGCCGACGATATCAGCTATGCTGTACAGGCAGTCCGTACGGTGTTGGCCTGATCGCCGCCATCACACGGGTTGCTCGGGACGGCTCATACGGGAGCGGATAAACTCGATTACGATGGGCAGCACCGACACGAGGACGATGGCCAGGGCGACCAGTTCGAAGTTCTCTTTCACAAAGGGGACGTTGCCAAAAATATAGCCCGTACCCAAGAAGAGCAGAACCCAGAGGACACCGCCAACCACGTTGAAGGTGATGAACTGGCGATAGGGCATCTTGCCCATGCCGGCGACAAAGGGGGCGAAGGTGCGGACGATTGGCACGAAGCGGGCCACAATGATTGTCTTGCCGCCATGCTTTTCAAAAAATTTATGGGTGCGGTCAATGTACTCCTGCTTAAGCAGGGGTTTGGGCCGGTCAACCATCCAGCGACCGAGGGATGAGCCGATCCAGTAGTTCACGGTGTCGCCCAGAACGGCGGCGAGGATCATGAGGATAAGCAGCAGCGGGAAGGGAAGGGCACTGGCGTACTGCGCCGAGAGTGCGCCAGCCGCAAAGAGCAGCGAGTCGCCGGGGAGAAAGGGCGTGAAGACCAGCCCGGTCTCGCAAAAAATGACCACAAAGAGGATGCCGGTTGTCCAGCCACCGTAAGCGGTGACAAAATTGCCGAGATGCCTGTCAATGTGCAGAATGAAGTCAATGATACTCTTCACAAGATCCATTATGTCACCCTTACGTCGTGCGTTATGTGCATAATCGCCGGGGCGATTGTACCCGTCAGGTGGCACAAAGTCAATCGTAACCCCTCACCCTTAGGGCTACGTCAAAGCGAACCCCTGCTGGTGGCGGTGGTGTGAAGCGTATTCCATGAGCCTCAGATGCGCCTAGCTGTCTGCAAAGTGCCGGGCCTGAGCAATCAACGCCTCAAGCGATGCGACCACTTGGATCTCAGGTCGAGCCAGACGGCTCTGGATCTCAACGACTCCCACCACCCCCGCAGGGTACACAAAACGCGGAACCTCGTGACGAGAATTCCGCGTTCTACCGTGGTGGAGCGACGGGGAATCGAACCCCGGACCTCCTGCTTGCAAAGCAGGCGCTCTCCCAGCTAAGCTATCGCCCCAAGATTAACGTGACATGCAATATGCAATGCATGTCTCCATACATTACACATTGCATGTCTGGTGGGCGTAGGTGGACTCGAACCACCGACCTCGATCTTATCAGGATCGCGCTCTAACCAACTGAGCTATACGCCCGAACAACGTTGCTGAGTATAGCATAGGCCCTCATGTGTGTCAAATCTATCCGGTGTCGTGTGCGTTTCTGCTCTCCTCCCTCGGCCCTCTCCTCAGATATGCTATACTCCTCTGCGGTACCTATCTATCCGCAGCCCCGTAGGAATCACTGATGGCGACCCAGGACTCTGATGTTCGTGTCATACCCAATGTTACTTATATTGTCGTCAACCAAGAGGATCTTGAGAAGCTCTATCGGGTGATCATCGAGAATGATGATGTGACTCCGATGGACTTTGTGGTGCTGGTGCTGCGCACCTTCTTTGGCCTCAGTCTAGAAGATGCCTTGAATGTGATGCTCACTGCACATAATGAGGGTCACGCTCTGGTGACGATCCTCCCCCTTGACGAAGCCCAGGATCGCGTATATCGCGCACATACGGTCGCCCGTGAAGGGGGCTATCCCCTCACTTTTTATCTTGAGCCTGACTCGTGACCCGTGATGCCGTTTGGTTACGCATCACGCATGACATGCTATGCCTGGAGTAATAATGCATACCCGGCCCCGTATCGCCGCACTGCTGCTGTTCTGGTCGTTTCTGCTCGTCGCCTGTGGCCCATCTGCCGACGCTGCTGTTGTCCCTGGCTCGACAATTTCCCCGACCGGCACCCCCTCCTCTGTCCCTTCTCCCACGTCCATACCTGTCTTCGCTGCAGGATCGCGGGTCGCAGGCATTGATGTGTCTGGTCTGGACATGAGTGCCGCGCGCGAGCGCCTCGTCGCCGCGCTCACTATCACACCTGCGCCGCTTGATGTGCGGGTTGATGATGTGTTGTTGACGATTGACCCACAGACAATCGGGCGATCTGTGTCGGTCGAAGATCTTCTCGGCCAGGCACGTGTGGCCCTGGGCACCGGGAAGCCAGTCAATCTGCCGCTCACGATCAGTCTGAATGAGACCGCTCTGCGTGCCCAGCTCTCTTCCCTGGCCAGCCGTGTCGCCACTCCGGCTCGGATCAGTGTGATTAGTTCCACCAAGATAATTTCGCGTAGCTTCGCCTATACGCCCGGCACAACCCTTGATGTTGATGCCGCTATTTCGCGCATCCGCGCTGCGCTCTCCTTCGCCCGACCCGCCACCACCCTCGGGCTGACTCTCACTGAGGATCCGGTTGTCCCACAGGTGAGCAATGAGCGTCTTCTGGCTGAGATTCAGTCCATGGCCGGCCAGTGGAGCGGTGTGATCGGCCTTCACCTCCACGATCTGAAGAGCGGCACTGAGGTGCGCTTTCACGATAAGACGGTCTTCGCCGGGGCGAGTACGATCAAAGTCGCGATTATGCTAAACGCCTATATCAATCTGCCGAAGTTCACTAGTGAGCAGGGGCTTTGGCTCGATGAGATGATCAAGTATAGCGACAATATCGCGGCGAATAGCTTGCTGGCGGCGGCTGTCGGTGGCACCAGCACCGAGTCCGCTTTCGCGGGCGCTGCGCAAATGAGCAAGATGCTTGCCAACGACCTTGGTTTGCAGAATATTTACCTCTATGTCCCCTATGAAGCGCTAGATTATATTCAGCAAAATAAGATTGCCTATAAGTGTGGCCCCCAAGATCCGGTCGGTGAGAAGCCCTACACGGAGACGGGTTGCGCCCTGCGGGCCACGCCCTTCGCAATCGCCCAGATCTATGAGATGATTGATGCCTGCGCCAAGGGCGGCGGGGTGCTGCCTAAGAAGTTTGCACATCTTAGCCCCGCACGCTGCCAGCAGATGCTCGACCACCTGGCCACCAACGATGATAAGACGCGCATGGTGGCCGGTCTGCCCAATGGTACCCGCGCCGAGCATAAGAGCGGTTGGATCGAAAACCTCCAGGCGGATAACGGTATCATCCGCTCACCCGGAGGCGATTATGTGCTGGCGATATATGTCTACAAGAAACTGCCCAAGGGTGTGTTTATGTGGACGGATGAACAGATGGCTCCTGTGGTGGCGGCCTTCTCGCGGCTGGCGTACACGGCGTATAACCCGGTGAGGCTGAAGAAGTAGCTAAAAATAGCCGATAGCCGATAGCCGATAGCCGATAGCCGATAGTACGACAGTTGTAGTTTGAATCACCCCCCCCCTAGCCCCCCCGCAAGCGGGGGGGAACAACGCATTATTCCCCCCCGCTTGCGGGGGGGCTAGGGGGGGTGATCGGCGAGAGCCTTTCTGCGAAGATAGTTACAACTGTAGTAATAGCCGATAGCCGATAGCCGGGCATCAGCGGCTCTTTGGGTGTTATACGCGAATCGTTTGGATGGTTGAGGAGAATCTTTCGATGAGTTGTTGCCACCATTGTCGTGACGCCGAGAACCTGTTCGACCGGCGCGACGCACGGCGTCGCCTCGTGCGCTACCAGCGGCGTGGCCCCGAGGGAACAACCCGGCTCCTGGTTGACGCCCTGCGCGCCGCAGGGGTTGTGGGCGCAACCATCCTGGACATCGGCGGTGGGGCCGGCGTTATCCATCACGAACTGCTGCGTGCGGGTGCCGCCCGAGCCACGGATATTGATGCCTCATCGGCGTATCTCGCCGCCGCCCGCGCCGAAAGCGAGCGGCACGGCTACGCTGAGCGAACCACCTACATCCACGGCGATTTCGTGGCCCTTGCCGACACCGTGGCCACCGCCGATATCGTCACACTCGACCGGGTTGTCTGCTGCTATCCGGATATGGTGGCGCTGGTTGAGGCGGCAGCCTCCCACGCCGGGCTGCTCCTTGGCCTGGTCTACCCGCGTGACGTGTGGTGGGTGCGGGCGGGGGTGCGAGTGGGTAATCTGGGATTGGCGATCGAACGCTCGGCCTTCCGCATCTTCTGCCACCCGACTGCCGCTGTGGATGCGGCGATCCGACAGGCAGGATTCACCCAGCGGCTCCAGCAGAATCGCGGCATGTGGCAGGTGGTCCTCTACGCACGGGACTAACGTGAAAATAGGCCGGTGTCGGGTAGGGGCGCGTCGCGACGCGCCCCTACGACCCCTTTTTCATCGGGTGTTGTGCGGCGGAGCCGCATGGTTGTCTGATGTGAAAATAGCCGATAGCCGATAGCCAATAGATGGACATCTACTACGCCGCCTTGCGGCGCTCAAGCTCGGCCAGGATCTCGGCGTGCTTCTGCTTTGTAATCGGGTAGAAGGCAGTAACGATCATGCCCGCGATCAGGGCGACTGTCGGTACTGGGCCGATCATCCAGCGCAGGGCGAGCAGGGCGCTGGCTGGCTGCTGACCAGGATCGAATTTGCCGTTGTAGCCAGCCGAGTTGAGGACTGCGCCCACCATAAACAGTCCGGCGGCGAGGCCAAACTTCTGAAGCAGAACCATCAGACCGTAGTACATGCCCTCGCGGCGTCTCCCCGTGCGCAGTTCATCGTAGTCAATCACATCGGGCATCATGCTCCAGGGGATAATGTAGCCTGTGGCGACGCCTACCCCCGCAAGTACCGCCAGCAGGATCGCCAGCCCCACCTGCTGCGGCTGCACAAAAAAGAGAAAACTCTGCACGCCGATCCAGAACGTCATACCGATCATGTAGACGGCCTTTTTGCCGATACGCGGGCAGATCGCGTTCCACACAAACAGGAAGACGAACGCGGAACCTTGTACGGCAAAGAGCATGATGGGCACGATGTCGCCGGGATTGTTAAAGGTTAGGCCGATAACGCTCAGCGGAAACTGCCGCACGCTGCCTAGCCAGTAGGCGACATAGGGGACAAGGACGGTTGATGTGATCTGGATAGCCAGCCACGAAAAGAGGTATATCCCGATCACAAAGAGGTACGGCCCATTACTGAAGGTCGTGCGCAACTGCTCGCCCAGGCTCACTTGCTCCTCGTCATCGCTACGGAATCGCTCGCGTGTCCCCCAGAAGCACCACAACAGCGGTGGAACGCAGATGACTCCCCAGATCGCACCAGAGACGAGGTAGCCCGTCGTTGCATCGGCAAATCTGCCCACGATGAGTGGGTGGAGAACGGCGACAATCAGGCTCCCGCCAATGCTGAAGGCGAAGCGGAAGGCATTCAGGCTGGTGCGCTCGTCGTAATCCTGGGTCAGCTCAGGCGTGAGGGCCGTGTAGGGCACATTCACCGCTGTGAAGGCCGCATTGAGCAGCACACCCACAACAATGTAGTAGATAAATTTGCCCGTGTCATCGAAGGGCGGCACGATCCACTGAAGCGCGAAGATGATCCCAAACGGCACCGCGCCAAACAGAATCCAGGGCCGCCGACGCCCCCAGCGCGAGTGGGTGCGATCAGAGAGCCAGCCAACCACCGGATCGTTGACAGCGTCCCAGATGGTGAGGATGCTGCGCACGGATCCGGCTGCCAGCGGGTTGAGCCCCGCCACCTCGGTGAGGAAGACAAACTGGAAAAAAGAGATGACGATGGTAACAATGGCGGGGGCGAGATCGCCGGCACCAAAGGCGAGCTTGGCGCTGAGCGACAGACGTTCGGCGGGCCCGGTGACGGCGTTGTCGGCCATAGGGTCTCCTTACTATACAAGCGAGAGTAAAGTGGAATATAACTCTCAGGCAGCAGAGCAGAAGTAACCCTGTCACGCTGAGCGAAGCGTCCCGATCTGCATTATCATCGCCGGGACGCTTCGCTTCGCTCAGCGTGACAGGGTTACTTCTGCTCTATTGCGATTTTTGATACAATTCCACTGGCGATTCGTGAGATCGGTCGGGTAGGGTTGGTTCTTCATACCCCACGTGTACCCGAAACTTTCTTGTGACCGCCATCACAATCCCTTTTCAGACAGCTTCTTAGACGGCGGGCGGGGCTTTGCGCCCACCACGGGCGCGGCGACGCCAGCCCCAGCGGATCAGCAACCCCAGCGGCAGCCACACCGGTGTCCACACGAATAGGATGATGCCAAGTTCGATCAGACCCTGCCCAAACTCGATCAGGGAGCCGATGGAACTGCTCACAACCCGCATCGGCTGCCATCCCGACTCCGGGATAATTGCTGGTGTCGGTGGTACCGGCTGTAGATTAGCCGTAATCGTGGCCATGGCGGCGCTATCCTTGAGGTACTTCATACGCCCTTGGATTTGCTCAATCTCGCCCTGTACATCGGTAAGAGCGGTGTTCACCTGTAGGGCGTCCTCAACCTTGTCGGCCTTGGCGAGCAGGGCCAGCAGCCGGTCGCGGGTGGCCCCCAGGTTGCGCATACGCGAGTCGAGATCAACAAACTCAGCGGTGACATCATCGCCGCCAACGGTGCGCGAGAGGACTTTGCGCGCCAGACCCTCGACATCGGAGAGGGCGGAACCAAACGAGTCGGAGGGCACGCGAAAGGTGATCGTAGAGGTTTGTGAGTCGCCGCTGCCGTTGGTCTGCACGCTCACTACATAGCCGCCGAGCTGATCAACGCGGGCGCGGATGCTAGCCTCGGCGTCGGAGACACGCTCGACCTGAAGCGTAACCGTGGCGGTCTTGACCACCATGCGCTGAGCAGCCTGACTTGCGGTGTCGCTCTGCGCGCTGCCACCGGCGGCGGGTGCGGAGGAACCCTCCAGAGCGGCGGGTGCCCCTGGGGACGCGGGGGCAGACCTCTCCATCTGCGGGGAAGGCATGGGCACAGGTGCCGACGATCCCGCACTCGCACATGCAGTCAGCATCAGGGCAGCAAGCACGGTTGTGGTAAGGATCTTGAGTGTTTGCATCGTCTTTCTCCGGAGGTTTGCTCTCTTAGACTCAGGGCTGATGCAAAGTCCTGCCGCTGTATCGCCGTGAGGCTAAAGCCCTCGGCTCTTGGCGGCCTTCGTAGATCTCGCCGGGCGACCGGGTGCCTGGAGATTTTGCACTAGCTCTGTCCATGACGCTACGTCCTCCTCAGCAGTTCCTGCCATGTCGCGCAGTCGAGTGAATCCCGCAGCGGGAGACCTCGGCGTGTCTGGAACTGGTGCAGGGCCGTGCGGGTCTGATCGCCAAAGAATCCGTCTGGCGTGCCCGCATTCTGCCCGCTGGCGTTCAGACGACCCTGGAGATCAGCTACGCCTGCTGAAAACACCCGCGATTGCGCGGGCTGCCAGGCGATCTGCGGTAGATGGGAGCAGTCGCCCGCGTAGATCGGGCGCACGCTGTCGGCCCAGCGCGGAGAGAAACCGACCGCGCTGGTAACTACCGCCGGCGACCCGCTCGCGTCGAGCCAGTGCATCATCTCGGTCTGGGCCTCGCCATTGGGGCTGCCCGCCCCGACGATCAGCGCGCCGCTGGCATCCTCGCGCCACAGCACATCGCTCACCGGGTAGCTGTCCTGGCGCAGCGAGGTAATCTTCCCGTCGGCGGCGACGCGCACCATATGCGGGGTGAAGGAGTACTCCCAACTGAAGACATCACTCGAAACATCCTGATAGAAGGCGTAGGTTGTGCCATCAAGGAACTGGAGGGCGCCGGTGACCAGCGGATAGCTCGTGTTGGCCTGAGCGATCAGTGCTTTTTCCGCACCCGTAGCCGCGTCAATTTGGTAGAGTCCATAGCGCTGATCAGGACCAGGGCCACCGCCGGTAATCGTGATCGCCGAACCATCCACGCTCCAGACGGGAACTTCGCAGCAGGCGCTCGTGCGGATGGGCGCGGCTCCCTTCTGGTTAAGGATTACCAACTCGCCGCCGGGGAAACCGGGCATGGCGATGTTATAGGCTCCAAGCAGCAACCGCTGGCCGTCTTTGTCGTAGCTTATGGGCGTATAGCTCCAGACAGCGTTGTCTTGGGGAGCCAGTCCCTTCAGACTATCGTCGGCGATCACCAGGCTTGGGGTTCCGCCGCTGGCCGGGATTGACCAGACTCCGTTGCCGAATGCCCTTGTCGCTGCGGTTTGCCCATCAATGCGAAAAACAACCGTTCGGCCATCGGGGCTGATCCTGGGCGCACTGACATTGCCGACAAACAGCTCGCGCCGCCCGCCGCCGTCGAGGGCCACCAGAGTGGCCCCGGCCCCCTCGCCCGTCACATAGGTAATCGTTCCCGCACCGGCAGCCACATCGAAGCCTTGCATCCGCCAGGGTTCAAACGTAACCTGTGAGATCGTCTGCCCATCGCGCTCCATACGCATAACCTGGCCCGCACCGACGGCGCTAAAGTAGACTGCGGCGGGCAGTGACGTCTCCTCAGCGACAGTGGCGGTAGGAGGCAGCGGGGTTACCGTCGCAGTGGGCGGGATCGGCGTCGGACTCAGCGTTGGGCTCGGTGTAGCGGTGACTTCCACTGGCGTGGATGACGCAGCAGGAGGTGGCGTCGCACCGATCTGGGCAGTGCGGGGGGATGTTCCGACGAGACTCTGAGAGGTACGAGGAACATTCCCGCCGCACGCGGCGAGGGTAAGAGCAAGCGGAAGCAGGATCGCGGCGCAGGCCGCATGTCGCCAGGTGTGACGAGAGCAGATCATGAGGATCACCTCATTCTTTGGTGGGGGAAGGGTATCGTTGGAGTATAGCATCAAGAGTAGGCAACAAGCCATGCTATACTCAGCGAAGTGTTCTGTAGCAGTACTCCCCCTCATTGAGGAGCTGGGTTATGAAGCGCGTTGTCAGCATCAGCCTGGGCTCGTCAGCCCGCGACTATCGGTTTACCACTACCATCCTTGGTCAGCACATCGAGATTCAGCGCATCGGCACCAACGGCGACATCGCCTGGGCGGGCAAGCTTATTCACGAGTATGACGGCACGGTGGACGCGATCAGTCTGGGCGGGCTGACGCCGGTGTTTCGGGTGGGCGCGGCGCGCTACCCGCATCAGGAGGCCATTCATATCGCCAGCAAGGCCCAGCATACGCCGGTGGTAGACGGTGGCGTGCTGAAGAAGACGCTTGAGCGGTGGGCGGTGGCTCAGGCCGCCCGCAAGATGCCCGACCTCTTCCGCTACAAGCGGATCTTGCTCACCAGCGGGATCGAGCGTTACCAGTTGGCCGCCGCTCTGGCCCAGCACGACGCCAAGCTGCGCTTTGCCGACCCGATCATCCATAGCGGGCTGCGTTTTCTGGCACCGCCACGTAGTCTGGCTCAGCTTGAGCTGTATGCCGCTACCACCTTGCCGATCACTGCCCTGCTGCCTTATCGCCTGCTCCACCCCGTCGCCCTCGGTCAAGAGGGGCACGACCCGCGTGCGGAAAAGCATTTCAACTGGGCCCATGTGATCGCCGGCGATTTCGCCTTCATCCGTCGCTTTGCCCCCGAGAACCTCGCAGGTAAGGTGATTTTTACCGACGACCCGTCGCCCGAGGAGATTGAGGATCTGCGCCGCCGTGGGGTGACAACCCTGATAACCATGCACCCGCCTCTGGTCAGCGCCGATGGTAGCCCCTGCCCGCGACCCTTTGTGTCAACTGATATGCTGGAGGCCATCGTCGTCGCGATCCAGGAGACGAACAGCCAGCCCGGTGAGGCCGAGGCTCTTGATTTCATCGCCGCTGCCAACTGGGGGCCGACGGTTCAGGATCTCAACCCGCGCCCCAAGCCCAAGTTCGCTTTTGTGATCCATCCGCTGCGCACCAGTATGATCGCCAAAGATGCCCGCTTCCGCTGGACACGCTACGTGCCGCAGCGACTAGTGGAACTGGTGGCCGCACGGTTTCCGCCGATCTACCTCTCGAAGATCCGTGGCATCCGCTCTGCCGCCACCGGCGAGGAGACCGAGGGTATCTTGCTATCGCTGGGGGCCACTCCGCGTGAGATGATGCGCCATCCGCCGTCCTTCACCTACCGCCGTCTGATTAAGGCGGCGCACATCGCCGAACGCAAGGGCGCACGGCTGATGGGCCTGGGTGCCTTCACTTCGGTGGTTGGCGATGCCGGGATCACCGTGGCGCAAAAGGTGGACATCGGCATCACGTCGGGGAATTCGCTGACGGTGGCGGCTACTCTGGAGGCAGCCAAACAGGCGGTGATGCTGATGAAGGGCGGTCGCCCCGAACACGTCCGCGCCGTGGTGATTGGGGCCACCGGATCAATTGGCGCGGTCTGTGCGCGTCTGCTGGCCCAGGCCGTGCGCGATGTCGTGCTGATCGCGCCCCGCGCCGAGCGCCTGCTGGCCCTCAAAAAGCAGATCGAGCAGGAAACCCCCGGCGCACGGGTGATCGCCGCGACCCACCCCGATGCCTACATTGGCGACGCCGACCTGATTATCACCACCACCAGCGCCCTTACCGGCAAGGTGATCAATGTGGATAAGCTCAAACCCGGCGCAGTGGTCTGCGATGTGGCCCGCCCGCCCGATGTGAAGAAGGCGGACGCGGCCCGCCGCCCCGATGTGCTGATCGTGGAGAGCGGCGAGATCATGCTACCGGGAGAACCCGACTTCGGCTTCGATATTGATATGCCTCCCGGCACCGCCTACGCCTGTCTCTCGGAGACGGCTCTGCTGGCGATGGACGGCAAATACGGCGACTACACTCTGGGCCGTACCATCGAGATGGAACGTGTTAAGGAGATGTACCGGCTCTGGCAGAAGCACGGCCTGAAGCTGGCCGGGTTGCGTTCCTTCGGGGTCTATGTCACCGATGAGATGATTGCCGAAAAGCGTCGCCTGGCCGACGAGCGACGGAAGAAGCTGGGCCTGCCGACCGAACACCCCCTTGTGAAGTAAGACAAGGTTTCAGGTGCCAGGTTTCAGCGTGACAGTTCGTAGTAGGCACTTCAGCGCCTGTGCGACTGAATTCGCCACTACGAACGTTGTAGACTGTGAAATATCTACGAATCTTGTCTAACTGAAACCTGAAACCTCGCACCTGAAACCTTGTTAGATGAGTATATCTGGGATGATTCAGCTAGAACACGTTATTGCTCGTCCATCCCGCCAACTTCACCACACCCCGTTGCTGCTGATCCACGGAGCATGGCACGGGGCGTGGTGCTGGGAGCAGGCGATGGCTGGCTTTGCGGCACACGGGTTTGAGTCCCACGCCGTAAGCATACGCGGCCACGGGGACAGTCCGCGCCCGTCCGGCTACGCCCGCAGCACAATTATCCAGTATGCCAGCGATGTCTGCGCCGCCATTGCCGCCGTCGGGTCGCGCCCGGTGGTGGTGGGTCATAGCCTAGGCGGTTTGCTCGTCCAGCTCCTGATCACAGGATCCATCGGCCCTGTACCCGCCATTGCCGGGGCCGTACTTCTGTGCAGCTCGCCAGTCAGTATGCGCGCCTACTTTACCCGCGACCCCGCCGCCGAGCCGATCTCCCTGCCAGCCATGCTTCGGCTTGAGCCACAGGCCATGCGTGCGGCCCTCTTTCGCCACGATATTGCCGAGGGGGATTTGGCCCGCCATGTGGCGCGTATGGTGTCTGAGCCGCCCCTGGTGACGCCCAGCAGTATGCTGCTGCGCCCGCGCCCCACCGCGTGCCGCACCCCGCTGCTAGCTATCGCTGCCGAGCGCGACTCGGTGTATGGCCCGGATGCCCAGCGGGCCACTGCCGCCGCCTACGGCTGTGAGTTGCTGATGGTACCCAATGCGACCCACGACCTGATGCTCGACCCGGCCTGGCCTATCGCTGCCAAAGCAATTGAACACTTTGCTGCACGCCTATAGCCTGATTTTGGCAGTGGAGTGGAAGTAACGCTGTCACGCTGAGCGAAGCGTCCCGATGTGCAGCAGCATCGCCGGGACGCTTCGCTCAGCGTGACAATGTAACAGCATTACTTCTGCGATATTGCCAATTGTGCCTCGTGCATGGGGGACGATCAAAACGGGGCGGTAAGAGATTGCTCTCTTATCGCCCCGTTTACGTCTCTGTTGGTAGCGGCGGCAGGATTCGAACCTGCGACCTTCGGGTTATGAGCCCGACGAGCTGCCACTGCTCCACGCCGCGCCACTTCTCACCTGCACGCAGGGTACCAGAGTATAGAGTAGCTGTCAAGGCGCATTGTGCCATCCCCCAGGGCTGATGCAAAGTCAGTGAATCCCCTCTTCCCCTGCCCCCTCTCCCACAAGGGGAGAGGGGGTATTTCGCACCAGAAAGAGATCTGGCTCCCCTCCCCCCGCGTGGGGGAGGGGC
>Ga0208376_1000189_pt1 | contig 19253 bp, 17 predicted proteins | sample CryBogmetaGMA25M_FD_184548 | JGI IMG/M metagenome (GOLD analysis project Ga0208376, IMG submission 184548) | Freshwater microbial communities from Crystal Bog, Wisconsin, USA - MA2.5M (SPAdes) | ecosystem: Environmental > Aquatic > Freshwater > Lake | place: Crystal Bog, Wisconsin, USA...
GGGAATACCCCCTCTCCCCTTGTGGGAGAGGGGGCAGGGGGAGAGGGGGCAGGCTGACTTTGCTCATGCCCTGCTTCAGTCACCTGGGGGCAACGGTGGGCGGCTCCGCCGCGACCCTCTATCGGGCAAGAAAGATGATCTGGGATCACAGGCGATCAGCACAATAAACGGGAGCAGCCATGTGAGATATTGGTTGAAGAACACCGGGTTAAAGCCGACAAACACTGTCAGGGTGAGCAACCCGGCGGTGAACATGTGTACCTCGCGTCGGGCTACGGCGGTGTAGACCCAGAGGAGTGCCAGGACGATGATCATCCGAGAAATGATGCCGGTGAAGTGCGGGAAGATCTCGCCCAAGAGCCAACTGGCCGATATCGCCGAGCTACTTAGCGTCGGGCTGCGCGTGGCCGAAAAGAGGATTGACATGATGAATCCGGGGGCGTTCCATGCCAGAAACGGCAGTGCGACAATCAGCGGGAGGCTTAGGATTACCAGCAGCGCGACGGCGCTCTGTACAATGCGAGTCTGCCGCCAACGTCCCCGGCCTGTGGCGAATATCGGTGCCCCAGAGCTTTGCCAGACCCAGATGCAGTAGAGCGGCACAAGAAAGATGGCAATCTGCTTGATCGCCAGCGAGACGCTCAGGCTAAGCAGTGCCGCCCACAGGTGCCATTGCGTAGACCTGGCGGGGGTGCTGCGGGTCTGGTAGAGAGACAGAAACGTCAGCGAGAGCAGCAGAAAGAAGATTGACAGGAAATCAATATTCGCGGACATGGCGCTGGAAAGAGTCCAGCGGTGCAGGAGCCAGAAGGTCGCTCCGCCACCGGCCAGCAGCGGACGACCGCTTGTGATCAGCAGCCTGTAGATCAACAGTCCCGTCCCAATATCGCAGACAAGGAAGATGATCCGCCAGAACGCCAGCCAGGACTCGAAGGTCTGCAAGCCAAGCATATGCACCAGAGCGCCCAGGAGGTAGAAGAGCGGGAAGTAGGTCGCGTACTTGTTATTCGTCTGCATGTTGCCGCCGATGATGCGCTCGTACGGGTTCTTCCCGGCGGCGATCCCGATGCTGTCGCGCCAGATATAGCTAATATCGGGCTTTCCAACAACCGGCAGGCTCCAGATATATAGGTGGATTCCAATGGTTATGGCGACTGCAGCAGAGAACGTAAGCCACGCAAGATCCACCAGAATCCGACCTCGCCCATCCTGTTCCTCGCGGGGCATACTATCCAACCCAAGCCAACTCAGGCTCAACAGAGCCAGCAGGAGGCCGGGGGCCAGCGGCGCGATGCCGCTCGCCTGCTGAGCCAGGAGCACTGCGACTCCGAGAAGGAGCATGCCCACGTATGCGGGTAGAATTGGCGTGCCAAGCGTACGTAGCCAGATAGAGCCAGCAACGGCGATCAGCGCGGCGGCGATGAGTGTTACGTCTGGGGCGAATAGACCAACCCACGGGATGCCGATGCCTACCAGGGCTGCCGTAGCCACGGCCATCAGGCGTTGTTTCGCAGCGATCTGCTCGTAGACCAGCGCCGCCAGACTGAGCGCGGCCATGAGCAGCATGCTGCTGCCTACCATCGCGTAGCGCCAGCCCAACGCCGCATTCCCATACACGGCCAGCATGATGATCGCTGCCAGCACAGCCGAGGGTACCCAAGACGCATAGCCCAATCGGCGAGCAAAGAGAGATCCGCCCACAAAAAGGAGTCCCGCACCAAGCAGGATGATGACGGGCGTATTGCCGCCACCGATCACCTGAACGGGGCCAAGCAGCAGCCCAAGCGAGCGACCGTCACCTTCGATCACCAGGGGCGGCGCACTGATCTGGAGCGACAGACGTTCCTGGCTTGCGGGCGGGATGAGCAGGCGGTAGCGTCTGATCGTCTCTGGCACATCGAGGACGAATCGTACCGAGCCGACCCGGATCTCGGCACCGGGCGTGCCACCGGGGTGTCCGCCCATACTGAACTGGAGCAACACCGCGCCGCCGGGATTCGGCAATGGCAGCGCAGATTCGCCGGATGTCCAGCGATAAAGGTATCCCTGTCCAGGGAACGGCTCAGCGGCGTACATCCCCACCGGCGGCTTCAGCCAGCCAAGTTGATCCATCAGGAGGGTGTCGGTGCGTGGCGAGCGATAGGCGAAGGATGTCAGCAGCAAGATCAGCAGGAGCGCGACAAGGGGGATAGCTGTGTGAATGCTGAGGATACGAGGTGATCGCGTCTCGCGGGTACCAACGGGGGAAGGTGTCATGAAAATCTGTGGTTACGTTTCGGATGTCCGTTAGTGGCTACCCCTCACCCCCTGCCCCTCTCCCACCGGGGGAGAGGGGAGATTCCGCACCAGAGAACGCTCGACTCCCCCTCTCCCGTTCTGGGAGAGGGGGCGGGGGGGTGAGGGCGAATCGTTAGCCGAAAAGCACCGATCCTACATCCCCGCGACGGCCTGTACGCGGCTGAGGATGCCCAGAACGAGGTTCGGGAAGAGGCCGAGGATCACGAGTCCGGCGACGGAAATACCCAGGGCCGACATAATTCCAGCGGGGACAGCCACAGGAGACTCGTCAGACGGGGCGGTGATAAACATGGCCTTGAGCATCCGCAGGTAGTAGTAGAGGCTCACAATCGTGGTGAACAAGGCGATGATCACCAGCCACCACGCCCCGCTTTGCCAGGCCACCATGAAGATGTAGAACTTGGCAAAAAATCCAGCCAGAGGCGGCACGCCAGCGAGTGAGAGGACGCAGAAGGCGAAAAGAACGGCCAGGGGCAGGTTGCGCCGAGCCAAGCCGTTCAGGTCGCTGACATCGTCGCCGCCGACGGCCAGCTTAATCGCCGAGAGTGCGCCGAATCCTCCCACGTTCGTCAGTGTATAGACCACCAGATAGTAGAGCAGCGACGCGGTACCCTGGTTGCGATCAAACACCTGGGGCGAGGCCCAGGCGATCAGGCCGAGCAGGATGAACCCAGCCTGAGCGATGCTGGAGTAGGCCAGCAGGCGCTTCGCGTTCGTTTGCGGCAGCGCCGCCAGATTACCCACAATCAGCGTGAGCAGGGCCAACAGAGCCAGCAAGCTTGTCCAGCCGCCTAATTTCGCATCCAGGATGGCCGAGCCGGAGAGTCTGGGGAAGGCGACGGTAAGCAGGCGGAAGAGAACGATGAAGCCAGCCGCCTTCGATGCCGTAGAGACGAAGGCCGTCACCGGCGTGGGTGCCCCCTGGTACACATCGGGCGACCAGCCGTGGAAGGGTACCACCGCGATCTTATAGCCCACTCCGGCGATGATCAGGATCATGCTGAGTGTGAGCAAGGGGCCACCCTGCTTCGAGAGCGCAGCGATCCTGCTCAATTGGGTCAGATCATTGGCCACGCCATTGCCACCCGCCGCGTTGGCCGCAAAGCCGTAAACCAGGCTCATCCCGTAGAGCAGGATGGCCGACGACATCGCACCAAAGAGCAGGTACTTCATCCCCGACTCCGACGAGCGGGCCTCGCTGCTGAAGTAACCGGCCAGGATGTAGAGCGGGATGGAGGTCATTTCCACACCCAGGAAGATCATCACCAGCTCGGTAGCGCCCGCCATCAGGCACATACCCAAGGTCGAGAAGATAATCAGGGCGTAGAACTCAGCCGGGTTGCTGGAGGGATAGTCATCCAGACAGAGCAAGCTGGTCAGGAACGCCGCGCCAATGAAGACGAGCCGGGAGATCATGGTCAGGTTGTCGGTGGCAAACGCGCCGATGATCGGTGCCTGTCCAGGGCCACCAGACTGCAAGTTGCGCAGGATGTTGGTGAGGAAGTTTGCTGGTGTCGTATCGGGCAGCTTGTAAACATAACCGCTCTGCACCAGAGCGATGATAAAAATCAGCCCCAGGCCAATTACAGTAAGCTGAGCCGAGGCGCGTACCCGCTCAAGCCGCGCCGCGTCGTTGTTTGCCCAGCGCTCAAAGATATCGGAGCCGAGTACCAATAGGGCGAGTACCAGCAGCAGGATTTCCGGCAAGATGCGCGGGACGTCGGTGATCTGAAACATCTTCACTACCTCTATTATCGGGGCGGTGCCCCAAACCCTGCTCCTGTTTACGGACGAACGGCCACGACCACATCGTTGAGTTGCTGGGCAATCGGCGCGACGCCCATATTGATCACCTCGGTCAGCACCGACGGGAAGAGCCCAACAGCGATCAGAATGGTTGCCAGGATCGTCGCCCCCGTGTACTCCTGCCACGTCAGCTTGGGCAGATGCAGGAACTCAGGGTTCTTCACCTCGGCGAAGAAGACGGCATAGACGGCGCGCAGGATGTAGGCTCCGGTGATCGGGATGGAGATCGCGGCAATCACGGCGATCAGTGGGTATTTCTCCCAGACGCCGATGAAGATATTAAACTCGGCCCAGAACCCGGCGAAACCGGGCATGCCCATCGAGGAGAGCCCGCCCAGGATGAACATCACAGCGGCGAAGGGCATCACTTTACCCAGTCCCCCCAGTTCCGGTAGTTGGCGGGTGTGGGTGCGCTCGTAAACCATGCGCCCGACTACCGAGAAGAAGAGGGCTGTCATCACGCCGTGGGCGAACATTTGCAGCACTGCGCCGAGCAGGGCGATCTGCGTGCCGGTGGCCAGTCCCATCATCACCAGGCCCATATGGCTCACTGACGAGTAGCCAATAATGTACTTGGCGTCGCGCTGGGCCATCGCAATGGTCGCCCCATAGACCACATTCAGGATGGTCATGGCGGCGAAGATCGGCAGCCAGTCGTGGGCACCGCTCGGCATCAGCCACATTGCGGCGCGCAGACAGCCGTAGGCTCCAAGCTTCATCAGCACGCCGGCGTGGAGCATGCTCACCGCCGTGGGCGCGGCCACGTGGCCGGTGGGGCTCCAGGTGTGAAAGGGGAACATGCCTGCCAGCACAGCGAAACCGAAGAAGAGCGGTGGGAAGAAGATTCGCTGTAGTTCAGCCGACATGGTCACATTGCGGGCCAGCACGGTCATGTCGAAGGTGCGCAAGCCGCTGCCGAAATAGATCGCCAGCATCCCGATGATCGCCAGGGCACTGCCCGCCATGAGGAACATGGTCAGCTTCATCGCCCCATACTCTTTGCGCGTACTGCCCCAGATGCCGATCAGCAGGTACATCGGCAGCACGGCCAGTTCGTAGAAGACGAAGAAGAGGAACATGTCTAGGGAGACGAACACCCCATAGACGCCGGTGGTGAGCAGCAGCAGCAGCACCCAGTACTCTTTGGTGCGGTTATCAATGTTCCAGCTCATCAGCGATCCCGTGAAGATCACTACCCCGTTGAGTACCAGCATCGCCAGGCTGATCCCGTCAACACCAAGCAGGTAGGAGATGCCGAGCTGGGGCATCCAGTCGAGCCGCTCAACAAACTGGAAACCACCTACACTTGGGCTATAACCCAGGAAGACCAGCACCGACAGCACCAGCGATATGAAGGCGAACCCTGTGCCGACCACACGCATCAGAGTCTTCTGGCTGCTCGGGATGGCGGCAATCAGCAGCGTCGGCACGAGCAGGCTTAGCCAGGTCAGGCTCAGCCAAGGGATGGTGTTTGAGAGGGTGATCAGGCCCATATGGCTCACTCTAATGATTGCAGATTGTGGATTGTGGATTGTGGATTGGTGCAGTGTCTGCAATCCACAATCCACAACCCACAATCCACAATCCACAATCTCACGAAAGGACGCGCTGGAACACCGCCACCAGTTGGGTCGCGGTGGCGTTAAACAGGTTCATGATCGGGGCCGGATAGACGCCGAAGAAGAGCAGGGCTGCCAGGAAGGGCACGGTCGTCCATAGCTCAGCCGGATGCAGGTCGGTGAACCCGTGGGCGGCCTTTCCTGCTGGCCCAAGGAAGATTCGTTGGAACATCAGCAGCAGGGCTAGGGCGGTGATGATCAGGCCGATCACCGCCAAGTTGGTGAAGAGCGGCAGGGTAGCCCACGCCCCCCGGAAGATGAAGAACTCGCCGAGGAAGCCGGCCAATCCGGGCAGGCCCAGGTTCGCAAACATGGCCAGGCCCATCACGCCAGCGAAGGTGGGGGCCACCGTGCGCAGGCCACCGAGACCGCTCAGATTCCAGCTTCCGGTGCGTGCGTGCAGCAGCCCAGCCAGGTAGAACAGGACGCCGGTACTCAGGCCGTGGGCCACCATTTGCATCAGGGCACCATTGATCGCAATCGCCCGCGAGTCCTGCGAGGCTGCGCCGGGGGCAGCGGCAGCCGCCGCAATCGCCAGCATCACGTAGCCCATGTGGTTGATACTGGTGTAGGCGATCAGTCGTTTAATGTCGCCGTCCACATTGGCCAGGGCACCGAAGGCACCAGCCACGATACCCACCAGGGCCAGGGCACCCATCACCGGGGCGAAGTATTGGGCCGCGTCGGGCACCAGCGGCAGCAGGATGCGCAGCATGCCGTAGGCACCCATCTTGCTCATCACCGCCGATAGCATGATCGAACCAGCCAGCGGAGCCTGACTATAGGCATCGGGTAGCCAGGTGTGGAAGGGCCAGACCGCTAGCTTGATCGCGAAGGCGACGAAAATTGCCCAGAAGGCGATGCTCGTATAGAGCAGCGGGTAGCGCCCGAGGGATGCTGTCAGGCCCAGCTTCTCTACATAGGCGAAGATGATGTCGCGCAGGTTGCCCTGAGTCCCCTCTACCGCCAAACCCTGACCGAGCCGCCCGAGGGTGATCAGGTCGAAGGTAGGTGCGCCCGCGCTGCGGGTGGCCAGGTAGAGAACCTGGAAGAGCAGCAGCAGACCCACCGAGCCAGCCATTGTGTAGATAAAGAACTTAAAGGCGGCGTAGGTACGATTCTCCCTGCCCCAGAGCTGGATGAGGAAGAAGGCCGGTACCAGACTGAACTCCCAAAAGATGAAGAAGAAGAAGAAGTTGAGCGCCAGGAAGTAGCCGATCATCGCCGCCTCAAGCAGCAGCAGCATGGCGAAGTGCGTTTTGACTCGCTCAGTCACATTCCACGAGGCCGCAACCGCCAGGGGGGCCATCACCACCGTGAGTAGCACCAGTGGCAAGCTTAACCCATCCACGCCCAGGAAATAGTCCACGCGGATGGCCTGGATCCAGGGAATCTTCTCAACAAACTGCACGAGCCCCTGGCCATCAGATGTGGCTGTAGAGGCAAAGCCCGCCGCCACCACAGCGGCAATCGCAATCGGCAGGCCCATCCAAGCGGCAACCCCGATCTTCACCAGGCGATCATCCCAACGCAGCGCGCCAGCGAGGCCGACCAGAACCATGCCTAGCAGGGGAGACAGCAGCAGCAGCGTCAGCCACGGTACGCCGTCCGGCGAAGGCATAAGGTATGCGGGCAGGTTCATATCAATCCCATCGGGTTCGGGCGTCGTAGAGACGCCTCGGCGGGGCGTTGTAGAGACGCCCCACCGGGGCGTCTCTACTCGGCGGGGCCTCTCTACTTCTTAATCACGTACAGATAGAGCATCGCCAAAGCCAGAGTTCCGGCAAACACATAGGCAATGTAGTCCTGGGCCTTCCCCGTCTGGAGGCGACGGGTTTGTCGGCCAGCCGCATTCGTCCCGCTGGCCAGGGCGTCGGGGCCATCGTTGAGCAGGGTGTCGTCAATAATGAAGTTCACCTGGCTGACGAAGAGCGTCAACTTGCCCACACCATCCACAATCCCGTTCAGCAGAGCGCGGTCAATGAAAGCCCACGCCAGTGCCAGGGCGTTCGTGACCCGGCCAAAGCTGGCGGCGTACAGCTCATCAACGCGATACTTCTCGTTCAGCAGGCGGAACAGGCCGGGCACCCGTGCGTTGAGTGGGTCGGTGTCCTGAGCCGCACCGAAGGCGTTGCGGTAGGCAAGCCAGCCCAGGCCGATGCCCGACAGCGCTACCACCAGCGAGACACTGGCCACCAGCCAATTGATCTCCGCTGGCTCCTGACTCCACAGGTGAGTGAGCCAGAAACCACCGGGAATATCAAAAGGCAGGTTGAAGAATCCCGCCGTCAGCGCGAAACTGGCCAGCACCACCAGCGCCGCCGTCATCGTCGGCGACTCGTGCCAGGGGCTATGGTCGGTGTGGGCATCGGCGTGGCCCGCGTGGCCCACGTGGTCATCGTGGCCGAGGTGATCATCGTGCCCGACGTGCCGTTCCGTGTTCACAAAGGCCACCGGCTTCTCGCCACGGAAGGTGCCGAAGAAGACCAGCAGCCACTGGCGGGTCATATAGAAGGCTGTCAGGAAGGCAGCCAGGGTCAGCACGCCATAGACCACAAAGTTGCCGTCCTCCGCCGCGTGGGCCAGGATCTCGTCCTTGCTCCAGAAGCCAGCGAAAGGCACGATCCCGGCCAGGGCCAGATAGCCAATCGAGTAGGTCCAGAACGTCCAGGGCAGCTTTGTGCGTAGGCCGCCCATGTTACGGATGTCCTGCGCGGTCTGCTGAGCGGCGTACTCATCGCTGTGATGCAGCTTCTCGATGGCGGTTGTTCCCTCCATCGCGTGGATGATCGCGCCCGAACCAAGGAAGAGCAGCGCCTTAAAGAAGGCGTGGGTGAGCAGATGGAACATCCCAGCCACCCAGCCGCCAATGCCGAGGGCGGCCACCATAAAGCCGAGTTGGCTGAGTGTGCTGTAGGCCAGGATGCGCTTAATATCGTACTGAGCCACGGCGATGCTGGCCGCAAACAGCGCGGTAAACGCGCCGATAAACGCCACCACCGCCAGGGCGGTGCCATCGTCGGCCAGGAAGATCGGGTAGGTGCGAGCCACCAGAAACACACCAGCGGCCACCATGGTGGCGGCATGAATGAGCGCCGACACCGGGGTCGGCCCCTCCATCGCGTCAGGCAGCCAGACGTGCAGCGGGAACTGGGCCGATTTGCCGATGGTGCCACAGAAGATCAGCAGGGCGATCCCGCTGGCGTGGCTCAGGCCCAGGGCGTTTGTCGTCTCCCCGATGCGCTTGAGGAACTCGGGGTTAAAGATTTCGCCCACGCCGGTACCCAGGGCCAAGCTGCCCGCCTGCGTCCACAGGTAGACCAGACCGAGCAACATCAGCACATCGCCGATGCGCGTGGTGATGAACGCCTTGACGGCGGCGCGGTATGCCTGGGGTCGTTCATAGAGAAAGCCGATCAACAGGTACGAGCAGAGACCCATGATCTCCCAGGCCATGAAGAAGAGCAGCAGGTTGTCAGCCATGGTCATCAGCAGCATCGCCGAGGTGAAGAGCGAGATAAAGCTGAAGAAGCGGCTCTGGCGGGGGTTGCTGGCCATGTAGCCAATCGAGAAGAGGTGGATGCAGGTTGCGGCGATGGTCACCATCGCCAGCATCACGGCCACCGGCGAATCGATATACACGCCCATGGCGAAGTTCGACGCGCCAGCGGGTGCCCATACGAAGCGCTGAACCACGGCGGGAGCCGGGAAGACAAAGCTCTTGTGGGTAGGCTCGCTGGTGGTATCGCCACTAGTAGCACCGTGACCCGTGCCAGCAGCCGTGCCAGCGGACTCACCGTGACCCGTGCCAGCAGCCGTACCGGCGGACTCACCGGCAGGTTCGCCAACAGCCGCACCGACGGACTCCGCATGGGCAGGTGACCCGGCCACCGCAGCGAGCAGACCAAGGGCCAACAGCGTAGCGACCAGCATCAGGCCGGTGGCCGTCCATGTGCTAGCCGACTTGCTTTGGCGCAGCGGCGTGAAGGTGATCAGCGCAAAGCCAAGCAGCGGCAGTGCCGGAATCAGCCAGGGGTATTGCAGGAAGAACGACATCTGGTCCTCTGTCCACTGATGCAAAAATAGCCGATAGCCGATAGCCGATAGCCGATAGCCGGGTACCCGTGGCTATTTTCTTGCGGCGGTGTACGCCACGTGAAAAATAGGGTAGCGCGGGCATCTTGCCCGCACGCCACCTTATCGCCCTAACCCTTCAGACTATCCACGCTATCAATGTTCACGGTGTTCCACGTGCGGTAGATGGCGATAATCATCGCCAGGCCAACGGCAGCCTCAGCGGCGGCCACGGTAATGATGAAGATGGCGAAGGATGGCCCGGTGATAAAGCGCGGCTCCAGATAGCGCCAGAAGGCCACCAGGTTAATATTCACCGAGTTGAGCATCAACTCAATGCCCATGAGTACGCCGACGAGGTTACGGCGCGAGAGGGCACCGAACAGGCCGATGCAGAAGAGAGCGGCGGCCACCACCAGCACCGCCTCAAGCGGGATCGCACGGGTCATCGGGCATTACCTCCGGTAGACAAGGTTTCAGATTGCAGATGTGCCGCAACAGGAATCACTGCATGTGCCCAAACTGTCACATCCCTAACCTTGTCGTAGAGCGATTAATCAGCTGCATCAGCGACCGCCGACACCCGCGCCGCCGTCGCCTGCTGGCGCTGCTGCAGGATATGCTCCTCCGCCAGGGTAAGGACGCGGCGACGCCGGGATCGTTCCTCAAAGGCGATCACAATCGCGCCAATCAGAGCGACAGTGAGCAGGATACCGGCCACCTCAAAATGGATGACAAACTCGTTGACAAAGCCGCGACCAATCTCCTCCACTCCTGAGAGCGTCTCGGGCGTACCCGGCGCACCGGGAGGCAGGGGGATGTTCCATGTGTGGCCAACCAGCGTGGGTAGCAGCACCGCGCCAAACAGGCCGAGCGAGATCAGCGCCGCCGCCCACCAGTGCGTGGTGAGCAGTCGCTCGCCCTCACTTGAGCGGGTGAGCATGATTGCGAACAGGATCAAAATCGAGATCGCCCCAACGTAGACGAGCACCTGCACAATGGCAATGAACTCGGCCTCAAGGGTCAGGTAGAGGGCGGCCACAGCGAAGAACGAGGCAATCAGCCACAGCGCCGCGTGGATGACATTCCGTACCGTCACCACCATCATCGCCGCGCCGATGATCAGGGCCGCCAGCAGCCCAAAGATGATTTGAATCAACAGATCCATCGGTTCCCACCATAGAGGCGTAGCAGCACGCTGGGCGCTGCGCGCCAACCGTGCTGCTACGCCCCTACGCCACGTTCGTCAATTGCTCAAGAACTTCGTCGTCCTGGCGTGTACGCTCATCCTGCGATTGCGCGAAGATCCGCGCCAGGAAGAGATAAGCACCCAGGTTCACGATCAACGTCACCGCAAAGGCCACCGCCCACCGCATTAGCGGCGACCAACCCTCCACAAAGGCCAGTCCCTCAGCCGCGCCCCACTTTGTCAGGCCCACCCAGATCGCCGCGCTGAAGATATTCACTAAAGTCAGCGGAATGAGGAACTTCCAGCCAAAGTCCATCAGTTGGTCAATGCGCAGGCGGGCGTAGGCTCCACGAATCCAGACCATCACAAAGAAGAATCCGTAGGTTTTCAGCAGGAAGTAGAAGACACCGAGGACACCGGCCAGCACATTGAAGACCCATCCGCCCTGTGGGTTCGCGTGTGTGATTGCCTGGGCGTAGAGCCAGCCCACGCCCGGCCCCTGCCAACCGCCGAAGAAGATGATTGATGTGATCGCGCAGAGCAGGAAGTTGAGGACGTACTGAGCGAGGTAGAACAGGCCGAACTTCATGCCGCTATACTCGGTCATATAGCCAGCGATGATCTCCGAGTCAGCCTCGGGGATGTCGAAGGGGGTGCGCTCACCCTCGGCCAGCGCGGCGATGAAGAAGGCGATAAAGGCCAGAAAGCCTACTGGGGAGAAGATAAACCAGCCCAGCCCCCAGTCCGGCACGCTGGCCACATCCCGGGTGCTGATGAACAGACCGCCCTGATAGTTGATCAACTCAACAATTGAGAGGCTGCCCGTCACCAGGACAATCGCCAGCAGGCTGAGGACTGCCGGGATCTCGTAGCTCACCATTTGGGCCACGGCGCGCATGGCACCGACCAAGGCAAACTTATTGCTCGACGCCCAGCCCGCCATCATCAGCCCCACCGCGCTCACCGAGGAGATGGCAAAGAAGAAGAGCAGGCCGAGGTTCATATCAACCGGCACCATGCCCGGCCCCCAGGGCAGTACAGCGAACATAAACATCGTCGGGGCCACCACCACGCAGGGGGCGATGAAGTGTACCCACTGGTCGGCGGCGGCAGGGACAATGTCTTCCTTCGTGAAGATTTTTACGCCGTCGGCCAGGGGCTGAAACGCACCTTCGGGGCCGACCCGGTTTGGCCCGATCCGATCCTGCATACGGGCGATGGCCCGCCGCTCATACAGGGTCAGGAAGAGCATCTGAAAGGGCGCAATCCCGAAGAGGAGCGCCGCAACGATCAGGTAGCCGATCAGTGCAATCGCCCAGCTCGGCCAGCCCCAGCCGAAGGAGGTATTGATCACCTGGTTGACAACATCTTGCATGAGCTATTCTCTCGCCGCTATGGCGTGTGGCAAACGCCACCTATTCGCTGTTGCCCTGCTCGGCAGCCTTCTTGGCCGCATTGGCCGCCTTGATCGCGGCCAGCTTCGCCGCCTTCGCATCCAACGGCGGTGCCGCCGCCGGCACCTCGACTGGCGCAGGCGCCGCCCCGGCCTGTTTAGCCGCATTCGCCGCCTTGATCGCCGCCAGTTTGGCCGCTTTCGCGTCCGCTGGGGAGAGTTCAACGGGTGCCTCGGCGGGTGCTGCCCCGGCCTGCTTAGCCGCGTTGGCCGCCTTGATTGCCGCCAACTTGGCCGCCTTCGCGTCCGCTGGCGACAACTCCGCAGCAGGCGCGGCGGGAGCCTCGGCAGGCGCGGGAGCGCCCCCGGCCTGCTTGGCCGCCTTCATCGCCGCGAGCTTGGCTGCCTTCTCCTCAGGCGTCAGTTTGGCCGCAGGCGCGGCAGGTGCGGCGGGCGCAGGCATGGCCGAGGCGGGAGCCGCAGCCGCTGCAGCGGCTAACTCCAAGCGACGGGCCTTAATCTTCTCGGTCAGGCTCGATGCAAGGCCAATCACATCCGGGCGGCGCTTGATGCTGCCCTGAAGTTTCTTCATCGCCCCAGCCTGCGCATCAGCCCACAGATCCGGCGCGATGCCGGTGTAGTAGGAGATCGGCCGGTTGAGTTGTGCCTTGTGTACCGTGAGGGCAGGCCGATCAGCGGTAGACAGCTCGTACACATGATCCATCTTGATCGAGTCAAAAGGACAAACCTCAGCGCAGAACCCGCAGCTCATACAGGCATCGTACTCAATGATGAACTCCGTTGCGGCCGGCACCATCTTGCCCGTGACCGGATCCTTCGCCTGGGTGATGTGGATCACCTGAGGCGGGCAGATCCGCTGACACTGATAGCACCCAGTACATAGCTCGTGGCCGCTCTCATCATCAAAGAGCAGCACCGGCATATTCCGGTACGCCTGCGGCATCGGCAGGCGCTCATCGGGGTACTCGACCGTAAAAGTGCCGTGGATCTTGCTGAAGTTATCATTCGTGCGGAACGAACCGGCCCAGTGATCCCAGACGACCTTGAGACCCTGGAGCAGACCCTGTCCGGCGCGCAGCTTACCTCTGCGCCGATCCATCACGATCACACTGCCACGCTGAGTTTCAATCGTCACCGATCCACCTCGCCCATCACGATATCAATGCTGCCAAAGATCACCACCATATCGGCAACCTTATAGCCCCGGCACATATCGCCAAGGGGCGTGAGATTGATGAACGAGGGTGCGCGCACCTTGTAGCGATAAGGCTTGACAGAGCCATCACTGACGAGGTAGAAGCCCAACTCACCCTTTGGCGACTCGACGCGGGCGTACGCATCGCCCACGGGCGGGCGCACATTCTGACGAGCCTTAGGGTTGATGTGTCCGCCCTGCGCATCGGGCAACTGCGCAACCACCTGCTCAATGATCCGTTTGCTCTGACGAATCTCTTCGATCCGCACTAGGATGCGGTCGTAGACATCGCCCACCGAGCCGACCGGAATATCAAAATCAAGCCGGTCGTAGATGCTGTAGGGCTCGGCCCGCCGAATATCGTAGGCCACGCCCGATCCACGCAGCACAGGCCCGGTGACACTGTAGGCCAGGGCGAGATCCTTAGGCAAAATACCGATACCCTCAGAGCGCTGAAGCAGGATCTCGTTCTCGCGTAGCAGGCGTTCCATTTCATCTACGAAGGCTGGCATGGCCACCAGCAGATCTTTCAGGCGCGGCATAAAGTCCGGCGGCAGATCGCGGGCAACCCCGCCGAAGCGAAAGTAGTTACACATCAAGCGCGCCCCCGACACCGACTCGAAAAGATCGAGAATCTTTTCGCGTTCACGCATGGCGAAGGCAAGCTGAGTCTGCCAGGCTCCCATGTCGTTGATCAGAAAGCCCAAGGCACCGGCGTGGTTGAGGATGCGGGTCAGTTCAACCATTAGCACGCGAAGATACTCGGCGCGCTCAGGTACCTCAATCCCGGCAAGTTTCTCCACCGCGAGGGCGTAGGCATGGTTATTCGCCATCGCGTTGAAGTAATCCAGCCGATCTGTGTAGGGCATATTCTGTAGGTAGGTGTTCACCTCAGCGATCTGCTCGTGGTTGCGGTGCAGATAGCCGAAGATCGGCTTGAGATCGGTGACCGTCTCACCGTCCACCGTCACCAGCATACGAAACACGCCGTGCGTTGAGGGGTGCTGCGGCCCAATATTGATCTGGAGTTCTTCCGTTTTCAGCATACCTGAGTAATCCATCGGGGGAGGGGTCAAGCGAGGGTCATCCCTCCCTCGACCCCCCTCTTACTCGTCCTCACCAATATACTTATCGCCCTGCCTGGGAAAATCTTTACGCATTGGGAAACCCTCAAACTCGTCCCACATATAAATGCGGTGAAGGTAGGGGTGGCCGACAAACACAATCCCGTAGAGGTCGAACGCCTCGCGCTCGTGGAAGTTCGCGCCCGGCCAGTGGGGCGTCAGCGACGGCACCACAGGGTTCTCGCGTGGCACGCGAACCTTGAGCGCCAGGGAGGAGCCACCCTCGACCGTGTAGAACCGGTAGACGATCTCGAAGATCTCGTCGGCCAGATAGTCCACCACACAGATATCAGAGAGGTAGGCGTAGTTCAACCTATCGCGCAGATACAGGGCGACATCAACAATCCGAGCGGTCTCCACCAGCGTGTCGCCGGTAATGAAAGCGGCGGGGGCGTGGCCCTGTGCGGGCGGCGGAACCACCTTCAGCGGAGACACACTCTGCACTGCACCGGGAAGATCGCGACCCAGACGTACGCGCAGATCCTCAGCACTCAGGTTAGGCATTGGACACCCCACCGCGCTTGAGATCATTGGCAGCCATTTCAGGGGCGATTCCACGGGCCTTGAGCGCGTCTTCCAGCGCGACCGAAGGATCCATAATCGGGAAGTGGCGCACGATCTCGGGGTGTTCGATCTGCCCGCTCTTCTGCTCGCCGTACTCAGGCGAGGTATAGGGGCTCACCAGCGGCAATCCGCCCACCGGGTCAACCAGTTTGCCATCAATCTCAAGACCCTGGGCACCGAAGGTTGGCACCGGAAAATCCTGCATCTGCGGCTTCTCGCCCTTACCATACCAGCGCAGCCGACCGAGTTTCTGATTATCAATCTGCTCCTGGAGTGTGATCAAAGCGTGCAGCAGCGCTTCGGGGCGCGGCGGGCATCCGGGAATGTAGACATCCACGGGGATGAACAGGTCAACCCCGCGCACCACATTGTAGCCATCGCGGAAGGGACCGCCGGAGGTTGCGCAGGCACCCATCGAGATCACATAACGCGGCTCGGCCATCTGATTGTAGAGCCGCACCAACTGGGGCAGCATCTTCTTTGTAACAGTCCCAGCGACAATCATCAGGTCGGACTGGCGCGGTGAGGCGCGGAATAATTCGGCTCCGAAGCGGGCGACATCATAGCGGCTCAGACCGAAAGCCATCATCTCGATAGCGCAGCAGGCGAGGCCAAACGACATCGGCCAGATTGACGAACGCCGCCCCCAGTTATAAAAGCGGTTGACCGTTGAGAGGAAGATCCCCTGCTGCTCAAGATCCTGCTGGATGTTGTTTGCGTCTGCCATATCTCGATTTCAGATTTCAGATTTCAGATTTTAGATTTTAGACTGCCGTAGCAACCCACAATCCACAACCCACAATCTTAAATTCCTACACCCACTCCAACGCACCCTTGCGCCACTCGTAGACCAGACCGGCGAAGAGCATCACCAAAAAGACCGCCGCCGCCGTAAAGCCATACATCCCCAGTTTGTGGAAGGCCACCGCCCACGGGTAAAGGAAGACCACCTCTATGTCAAAGATCACAAAGGCCAGGGCGTAGAGGTAGTACTGCACTTTAAACTGCACCCGGAGATCGCCAATCACCTCAAGGCCACACTCATACGTCGACTGTTTCAGCGGCGTTGGTCGTTTGGGCCGGAGGAAGAAAGCCATAACCAGGGGGGCGAGGGGAAAACTGAACGAGGCCACAAAGAAGATACCAATAAAGGCATAGTTCGCGAGCATCGCGGGATCCCTCCGTGGCTATACAGTACTCAGTTGGGCGCGAGAAGTATAGCACAGCATACCGAGCGATGCAAAACGACCCATTTCTAGGGGTTATCGTCCTGATGCCTTAGAGTGCATATTGTGATTTGTATCACAATGGCAATACAACCCAGCATAATGGTTATTTCTTAACCAGAGATAGCGAATTAAGCACTCTGCACATGTAAAAGGCATGATTCTAGCGAACCGTCACCTTCAGTTCAACGTGGCCGACACGGATCACATCGCCATCATTCACCTCGGTAAGCGCACGCACCTCAAAGCCGTTGAGGAAGGTTCCGTTGGTACTGTTCAGATCCTCTAGCATCCAGACACCGTTGCGGCGCTCAAGACGAGCATGCTCCAATGAAAGAAACGTGTCGTTGAGCGCCACCTCCGTCTCGATGCTGCGACCAATCACCATCATCGGGTTCAGAGGGAAGACTTTCCCCACCGGGATGCCGGTCGGACCAGAACTGGACACCACCAGTTGGCCGTAGGGATTCGGCTGTGTCGAGGATGCCGAACCCGCCCGCAGATCGCGAGCAACTACGCGCATTACCTGCCAGAGAAAGAAGTAGAGCAGGAAGACGACGGCCACACGTAGGAGCAGGATGATCACACCGATCGAGAGATTTGCAATGTCAAACATAATAATTATGTAAAGGCGTAGCAGCACCCAGTCGCGGAGCGACTGGGTGCTGCTACGCCCCTACTCTTTAAACGTCATCTCCAAACCGCCGAGCGAGATCATATCCCCATCGCGCAGAGCCGTCTCGCCCACCCGTGCGCCGTTGACGAAGGTGCCATTGGTGCTGTTGAGGTCGGTGAGCCAGAAGCGCCGGGCTTTATAGCGCAGTTGGGCGTGGTGTCGTGAGACGCGGGTATCATCCAAAATAATATCATTGCCCAAGCCGCGCCCGAGGGTGGCCGTCGTACTCTCGATCGGGATGGGCTGCGGCCCGGCGTCTGTGTGGAGCAGCAGCATAGCGTGGCTACGGCGCGCCGGGGCCGCTAGCGCCGCTGTAGCCGACATCACTTGGGTCATCTCGGCAGGCTGCGAGTTGGCCAGTTCAGCGACCACCTGGATGCTGCGCTTGGGCACCGCCGCATCCTCCGCCAGAGCGACTCGCGGATGTTCCAGCATTGTGAACCCGCGCTCGGCGGCGAGGTCGCTCAGGTACGATGCCATCTCTTGCTCAAGCTGGGCGCGCACCGGCTGGAAGGCAGTGAAGTCCTGCGGGTGCAGGTAGGCCCGGTAGCTACTTGGCACAATCACGCGCTTGACACTAATTGACTGCTGGCCCTCCATTGCCCGCTCCAGGCGGCGCGCAATCTCGATCGGCTGCACCGGGCTGCGGAACAGCCGGGCCACCGACCCTTCGACCATCTGTTCCATCAACTGCTCAAAGCGACTCAGGGCAGACATAGACACCTTTGAAGGGCTGAGGGCTGAGGGCTGAGGGCTGATGCTTAGCCCTCAGCCCTTCGCTTTCACGGCCTCGCCGAGATAGATCGGCTCCAGAGCCACACTATCGTCGCACGCGCCGCTCTGGAATCGCTGCCAGGCCAATTCAGCAAGAAATCCGGGGCGGCGCAGGGTAGCTGCGGGCGAGGGAAAGATAGCCCGTTCGCCAAGAATCGCCTGGATCTGCCCGCGCACAGCGGCGTTAAGATCGCCACAGAAAAGGGCGCGGTCAACCACCTCGGCGCAGAGCGTGTCCAGTCCAATGTTGTGATCGGGGCTGCGGCGCTCAATGCCATTGTCGAAGGCAAACTCGGCGCTGGCGAAGCGGTCGCGTCCAAGGCGGATCAGCGGGTAGATCGGCACACCGCCGCGCTGCTGTTGGTAGGCCAGGGCTTCCAGGCTACTGACCCCAATAATTGGCATGCCGCCAGCGAGGGCTACGCCCTTGGCCACGCTCAAACCAACGCGCAGGCCGCTCCAGCTCCCTGGCCCGAGGGCCACGGCCACGGCACGCAACGACTCACGACCTACACCAACGTGGCGCAGCAGCAGATCCATCTGAGGCATCAGTTGTGCGCTGTGGTGTCGTCCCGAGGTCCAGACACACTCGGCCAGAATCTCACCCTCGTCGCAGAGGGCTAGGCCGGTGATCGTGGTAGCGGTGTCAATAGCGAGAAGCATATCACCCGAAGGTTATCCCCTTAAAATGATCGAGCAATTCCACATAGCGCTGTCCGCGAGGGGCAAGGCGTAGGCGACGCTTCGTCTCACTCAGGTGCTGCATAAAAATAGCCATATGCTCAGCGGGCAGCATCGCGGCGGCACGCTCAGGCCACTCAATCAGGCAGATGCCGTCGCCGTCCCAGAGTTCATCGAGGCCAATGGTGGTCAGTTCGTCCACCTCAGCGATCCGGTACAGATCGACGTGGTAGATCGGCATATGCTGACGGGCAGCGCCCGCCCGGTACTCATTCACCAATACAAAGCTCGGGCTAGTCACCAAATCATTCGACTCTAGCCCACGGGCCACACCCTTGACCAGATGCGTCTTACCGACCCCAAAATCACCAATGAGCAGGACGAGATCACCTGCGGCGAACTGCTCGCCGAGGCGTTGGCCGATCCGCTCGGTCTGTGCGGGGCTATGGCTAATAAAATCTAGCTCGTGAGCCGCCTGGGTGGCGGGCAGCTTATGCTCACTCATAGGTGCAATTGTAGCACGTCTACACCGCTACCTCCGGCAAGGGTCTTCCAGGGCTGATGCAAAGTCAGTGAACCCCCTCTCCCCCTGCCCCCTCTCCCACAAGGGGAG
>Ga0208376_1000193_pt1 | contig 19091 bp, 5 predicted proteins | sample CryBogmetaGMA25M_FD_184548 | JGI IMG/M metagenome (GOLD analysis project Ga0208376, IMG submission 184548) | Freshwater microbial communities from Crystal Bog, Wisconsin, USA - MA2.5M (SPAdes) | ecosystem: Environmental > Aquatic > Freshwater > Lake | place: Crystal Bog, Wisconsin, USA...
TGTCATTCCAGAGCCGACCGTCGCGCACGCGCATGAACAGGACGGGCATCCACCAGGGCTGGTCGTCGGGAAGGGCGGCGCGGGCCAGGGCCAGAGCGCGGTCGATCTGGCCATCCTCGCGCAGGTGGGCCAGCAGACGCGGCAGCAGCAGTTCAATCGTGGCCATCGGCACATTGCCCTGCATGCCGATCACCGCGCCCACCCCGGCGCGGGCGAGTTGCGGGCCAAGGGCAGCGAGCATATCGGCGTTTTGGTCGCGCCCGGCGGTCTGGCAGGAAGCCAGGATGATTAGCAGTGGACGGCGATCCGGGTCGAGGTCGGCAATGCGCTGCACGAGCGTCTCGCCAGGTACCATGTCACACATGCCATCATCGCGTTCCAGCCAGAGGATCGGACCATCTTTCGTCATACTGCCGTGGCACACCAAGGTGAGCAGGGGGTAGCCGCCGCGCAAGGCGCTACTCAGAGCCTCTAAGGTTGCGCCGGGGCCGTGGGGTGAACCCGCCAGCAGGGTGGTGGGCAGGTCTCCGAGTGCCGCACGAGCGCGGGCCAGTTCTCCGGCTACATCCACCGGGGCCAAGGTGTAGTCTGCGAGATTGCGGGGGTTCGCGATAGTGATGAGGGCGCGCAGGTTGGCACGGGCAGTTGTGGTGACCGATGCCACGGCGGTGGTATCGAGTGATCGGGCGAAGAGGACACGCTGGCTGCGGCAGAGCGAGGTACCGGTGGCGGGGTCCTGGAGCAACTCCCAGCGCAAGGCGTGGATTTCATCGGCACCGGGAGCGATGCGCAGGCGCAGGCGCAGGGGTGCGTTGGCACCCTGGAGGAAGCCTCTCACGGTCGCCCATGCCTCGCGCATGCGCGGATCGGCGAAGAGGTGGGTGGTGAGGGTACGCCCGTAGGCCGACCAATCGGTGGAGAGTACCCGCAGGCCGGGCGGGTCAAGGGCGACCGGCACACCGAGCGCGAGATCGGAGTCTGCGGCGCTGTCAGGCGCACGGAAACGCAGGTCGGCGACGTAACCGTCGTCCTGCGCGCGCAGGGTGAGTTCCAGCTCGGCGTAGGTCATGTGAGGGTAGCAGATCAAAAAACGCTTGAAAAATCTAGAGGGAATGATAGCCGAAGAGAAAGGCGCTGACAAGCGAGAGGGAATGACGGTTGGCCCTTCATCGTAACCTACGACGGAGTTGTCCATGCGCTACCCCGCTGTCTCCACCCCCATGCAGAGCGATTCCCCGGCAACCAGGTGGTCCAATTCTGGTTTCGCCGCCACACAATTGATGACGCCCGGACGACGGGTGCGGTCGGAAGGGAGGTGCCCACCCGGGGCGTTCCGCCCCGTCGTGTGCCCGTAGTCCCCCCGTAGTCCCCCGTAGTTCTCCGTCGTGTGCCCGTACACGATTCTCGTTCTCTCTCCGGAGAGACAGTCTCGGTCTCGATGGCTATACTGAGGACACGAAACATCAATCCAGACAACACAACGACGCTCATCTGTAGCTTGTGTGCAAAGCTTAAAAATCGCATAACAGGCTTTGCGGCTTCAGAAAGACCCAAACGCCTGCATGCAGTTTGAGCAAGTAGCACACTGACTACAGATGAGCGCACAACGAAGCACAACAACCAACCATCACGATACACTCAGCCACCCGACCCACTGACATCCATCACATCCAGAAGGAGCACGGTCATGCTATACAAGAACACTCAACCCCGCCACGGCCAGCTCAACGGCAGCGTCCACACTCATCTGGATAGCTTCGATGGTATCACCCGCCGACAGGCGGAGGACCCGACCATGCACGCGCACGTGCATGAGTTCACCGACATCACCTCCAAGAACACCATCGCGGCGGATACGAATGCCCAGGTTCGTGTAAGCTGGAGCATGTTTGGCGACCTGAACCCCTTCATCATGGGGACGTGGCACGTCAGTGCCGCCCTGGAATCGCTGCAATCCGGCACGAAGGAGCAGATTGCGCTGACCTCGGATACGATGATTGCCCTGACTCCTCGACACGGCCCGGTTGACTACGCCGCGTGGGTGAAAATCCCGGCCAATACGGTGACGTTTGACGAGGGTGAAGGACGTAAATCGTACCGGCTGGTTGTGACCGTCACCTACACCGCGCCGCGCTTTCCGGCGGTTCCGCTGACCAGCGGTGTTGAGGCTCTCTCCTTCCAGTCGAACTTCGCTCTGATTGCGCCGATCACCTACCAGAAGGCCACGGGTCTTCCCGGTTCAGAGACCGACTGCGTAGACGGCCCGGAGCTTCAGTTCTACATCGTGACGTGAGGATCAGGATCGTGAACTAGCGCACTACGGCGACACATTTGAAATGAGTACCCCACTGACGCTAAGGCATCCCCATGCCCCAAACAGTCGTGGAGTACTCATTTTTAGATCTACTGGTTCACGGATGAGATGTGACTTCTGACTGGGCATCGGCGCACCCTTTGTGATTGGCTGACGTGGTAGACTCGGTTAGCCAGAGGTTCGCAACGTGCCCCCCTGCCGAAATTCTTCTCTCTTGCCATCAAACAAGGGGAGATATGGTTTGTCCGATAAGGCGAACCTCGCTAGCGCTGAATGAGCGGGAGCATGACCGGGAATCGCCCAACCGTTGGGGCGGAAGGCAGCGACCCCTGCGCATTGATGGCCCCGGATGGCAGGATGATCACCGGTGTATTGCTCCACTGCTGGACATTGTTCAGGGTACCCGTTACCGTAAAGACCACAGAACCGCCCATCGGGAGACGGCCTAACCGTTGCCTGATGTTGCCCGTCCCGGTGATCTGGGTCAGAGTTACCCCATTCGTGGTTTCGGCCAATGAGATACCACAGTCCGCGCCGCCGATTGCCGTGCATGTCCACGTCCACGATATGCCAGACACGGGTTCGGGCAGGGGATCATCCACAATAGCTCCCACGAGGTCGTCGGGGCCGTTGTTGCCCATTGTGATCGTTAAGATCAGTTCATTGCCTGTTACCTGGTAGTTCTGACCGATGTGAACATCAACGTTCGCCGGGATTGCGGTTGGCGTCACGGTTGCCCGTATCGTCGTGCTAGTCGGCGAAATGGTGCCAGTTGGCGGCACCGTGCCGGTCGGCGTGGATGGAACAGCCGTGGTGGTTAGCGTGGGGACAGGCGTAGCCGTGGGCTTGGACATGGGCGTAGCAGTCGGCGTAGCAGTCGGCGTGGGCATCACCACCGTGGGCGTAACAGTCGGCGTGGGCATCACCACCGTGGGCGTAACAGTCGGCGTGGGCATCACCACCGTGGGCGTAACAGTCGGCGTACGGGAGAGTGTGACCGTCGGTGTTGGCGAAGCCATTGCTGCGACGGTCACCAGTTCCTGGTTTGACCATGAGCTATCGCCCATCGTATTACTGGCCTGTACCCGGTAGTACCACGTACCTGCTATCTGGGCAGTAATCGCAAATTGCACATTAGTACCAGTATAGCAAATCATTGGCGAGCTGAAACCGGGGTTGTCATCCTCCTCTAAAGTGTAGCTGGTCGCATTAGGCACTGCGCTCCAGGAAATCACGTAATTCCCATCGGCATCTTCGTTGCTGATGGATGACAGCACCGGAGCAGATGGTGCTTGAGAAATTTCTAGTTGTCCAATGCGCCCTTTACGGAGGGCTACTCCAACGGACAGTTCGGGGTCAATGCAGTACCACCCCTGGATGTTGCCTGCTTCGTAGCCAAAGATGGGCTGATATTTTGCATCTAGCGCTAATGATACAGGCCCATTCAACATCCACTTTCGAACCGTGCACTTGGAGCTATACCAGGGTGCATCCGGAAAGGAACTGGCCTCTTCCATTTTTGCCCAGCGCCAATCAGCAGTTGACGGTGAATCGCACCCGCTCGCGCAGTACAGGTAGTCAAGCCTGGCTCCAGCGGAGGGTTGGTTCACGGTGTACGCCATATGCGGTCGGTCCTGATCATCGAAGATAAAGCCAATGCCAACACCCGATCCCGCTGGGAGATTAGGGATCTTGTATGTGTTCCAACTACTGGCATTTAGGCACGTTCTGTCGCAGGAGATATAGCCGACCGTACCTGCCGCATAGGTCGCCACTCGTACGCGATCCTGTGAGTCCAGTGCGAGCTGGAAGGAGGATGACCACTGGTTTGGAAGATAAACCCACTTCCAGTTGGATAAAAGGTCACAGGCAGTATTACACTCAAAGTAATAGGGATAATCCGTCTGGGAGTTCTTGTTGAGAACTAGACCGAATCGCGGGTATCCAGTAGATGTCAGATCAAGGGATGTTGTGATGATGGTGAAGATGTCGAGGTTCGTCAGAGTAACCACCGCAACTGATGACCAACTCGTCGGGTTCAGGCAGGAGTCATCACAAAGGTAATAGTACAGAGTAATATTACCATTCAGCAGATAATCAACAAATGTACCAAACTGAGTAACAGCGCGTGGCCGCCCCTGACTATCGAGCTTGAACCAGTCCGATTCGCCGAACGTAACACCGCCTGCATTGGCGAAACGAACTGTCTGCCAATTCAAGGTATTTGTGCACTTGGTGTTACATTCCGCATAGAAGTAGCCGTCGGATGCAATGCTGGTACGGTTCACCTTAAATGCAATGCGAGGCCGATTGGCAGAATCAAGTTCAAGCTGAACTTGATTCGGTTCGTACCCATACGTAGCATGGCTAGTGTAGACCTCGGTAAAAAGCCAGTTTTCCGCTTTGCTACAGTTAGTCGAACAATAGCCGTAGAAAACACCATCGCCTATCCATTCGACAACAGCAGCGTGCCTCCCCCCTGCACTGTCCACCTTCACTACCACATCCTTTGCTCCGCTCAGCCAGAAGGATGCATATGTTCCTGAAAATTCTGTCGAAGAAGCGAGTACATCATGTGGGCCAAGAATAGTCGTAAAAAACAGTATACCTAGTGCGAGAGCAACGATACTGCGTTTCATATCCATGCCTCCTTTGCTGCTTCACGTCCAATACCGATGATTAGGAGGGAGACCGCTCTTATCGGTCATCCCGTCGGTGATGTAGGTGACAGAGACGATCACATCAAGGAATTACGCAGTTGAGGTGGTTTGTCGTATCGGGAAGCCCTATTTACTCAGCAGGCAGGATTGCGGTTTACGGTTTTGCACAGCGGTTTCTGACCTCAACTGCGTACGTCCCAGATGTGTCTTAGCGGCGAAGCAGTGGGAGGTACACGCGGGTCAAATCCATCGCTACGGTGTTATCCCACGTGGTGGTTCCTACCGCACGTCCCCCTACCGTGATCGTGATGGCGCTCCCCGGCATCCCGCATGCTGGTGACTGTGGCCCCATTGCTGCTACCTTTACCACCATGCCTACCTGTCCGCCCACGTCCCGTGTGACACTGCTCCCACAGACGGTATCGCCGATGTGCGCCTCCACAGGTTGACCCGCCTCTGTATTCAACACGCCATAGATCACCGCCGGTGGCAGGCTCAAGGCACCTGCCGTCCTTACGATGTTCGTTGTGCTGCCCCCCTTCAGCAGCACATCGGTTGCCTGCGTCACGTAGATCCAGTAGCCACGACCGAAGGATAGTTGCTTCAGGTCGCTCGCCCATGTTGGCGCAGGTGCAGGCATATACACCTTCCAGGGGTCGAGTGTGTCGGTCGGCACGTGGCTGTAGACGATGCGGTACGAATCGCTGATCGAGCCCAACGCCAGCCCAACCTCGCGGCTGAGCGCCACCGGGTACGAGAACATGTTCCAGCCCACCGCCGGCAGCAAGACGTGGACACTGCTCATTAGCGCGTATAGCCCCGGCCCCTGGGTCGGAATCGACGCCAGGTTGAAGTAGGTATCTAGCGTCGTGGTAATGGGCGTCCACGCTGACGCGGTTGGGTTGCGGTAGTAGACCTGGATGCCCGTCTCTTCACCCGCAGGCACTTCGCTATCTAGGTAGCTAAAGCTCAGGGCACTTCCGCTCAGGTTCGGAATATTGGGCGAAGTGGTGAACCGGTAACCCTGCCCAATCAGCGTGGCCCACGGCGGCAGCGGCGGCAGACTGCTGGTAGTCTGGAACAACAGGAACTGACCGAGGGCGAAGTTAAGATTGTCGCCCACGATCTGCACGTCGCCTTCGGCTGAAGAGACTGGCGCAGCGCCGGTGCGAACGAATGAGCCACCGCCTATCCGGTTGTACGCGCCACCGCCTATCCGGTTGTACGCGCCACCGCCTATCCGGTTGTACGCGCCACCACCTATCCGGTTGTACGCGCCACCACCTATCCGGTTATACGCGCCACCGCCTATCCGGTTGTACGCGCCGGCATTCCCATCCATTGCGAAGTTGGTCACCGTCTCCCAGATCGGCTCCCCATCCGGTGCGCGATCCGTCGTCTCCATGTGGATGTAGGCGTTCGGTAGTGGGTATTTCAGGATGAATGTGCCGCGATAGATGCCATTACCGGCGTCGCTGATAGTAACAAGGGCCGGTCGTAAGTCATCGTTAAGCGGGTAGAGTGTTGCCGTTAGAACGTTCGTATCCAGCGGCAGGCCCATGACCGTTACGTCTAGCGTGGTCGAATTAACCGGTGTAACCTGGATATCCGGCTGCCACGTGGGCCGGTAGTGCAAAGTCAGTTGCTCGCGTCCAGCACTGATGGTTTCGCAGCCGAAGCGCGCCACCGTCGACTCGAAGAGACAGATCTTGTCACCCACCCGCGCTCCTCGCGCCAGCACTTGGTCATTACTGGCTCGCCCCAGCGGCGTCAGTTGGGTATAGTCGCTGCTCGGCTCGCCGTGGCTATGTTGGAAGAGGTAGGCCCGCGCCGTCAGCGCCGGGATGACCCGCCCGCCCGCATCATCCACGGTGTAGAAGATCGGCACCGCGAGCCGGGTGGTTGCGGTGAGCGGGTCAACCGCGTCAATTTCTGTGAGTGCCAGGGGCAGCCGGATCGGCCCAGGCGGCAGGGTACCCACCGCGAGTCCCGGCGGACGCAAGGCCGGATAGAACGTCGTAATTGTCTCCCAGTCAGCCCGCTTCGTGGCCTGGTTCGAGAACGTCGTCGCACAGCCGGGATTCCAGCCCGCACGGGTCTGGTATTGCCAGATGGAAGCATAAAGATCACCCATCAGGCCGGGGCAACTACTTACCGGCACCACTTGGCCCTGAACCAGGCCAAGGTAGTTATCGCCCAGGAAGAAGAGGTAGTGGCTCAACTCGTGAACAAGAGTGCGCGGCCAGTCATCGCTGAGGTTGCCGTTGGAGCTACCGAAGCGATTCCAGATCGCACCCATATGCACCTGGCCGAGGCCATAAATGACCGTGTTCAGGGTCGTCGGATCGGTGATGACCGAGGTGGCGACGCCGCCGATCATCGCTGAGGGGCGGACGCGGTTGGAGGCGTAGATCCGAATGTCGGCATGATCCCAGTTCTCTCGATCGTAGAAGATCGTGACGCGGCCCAGAGCGGCCTGACCATGACTGGCTTGGAAGAGCAGTTCGGAGGCGCGAGCGAGGTCGCCCGTGAGTTGAGCCGTAAAGCGTTCGTCGTAGCGAGCATCCCACTCCACCGAGACGAGCAGATCGAAGAGAGCTAGGGGGTGTTTGAGGGAGACGGTGACGGTCTGCACGCCAGACTGTGTGACGGTGAAGCCGCTGACCCCGGCGGGCGTGGTGATAATATTGGTAGCATAGAGCCGTACCGTCCGCGAGTAGGCGTTGCTGTAGGGGCCAGGGAGCGGGACAGGGGCCAAGGCGATCAACGTATCCGTGAGGGCAAGTGTGCCGCGACCGGGCAGGTAGCCGAGCGAGTCGGAGGTATAGGCCGGTGCGGTGGACGAGGGGGCGAAGAGTTGCTGATCGCGTGATAGGGTGTCGTTGAGGCGAAAAACGATGGCATCGGGCATGGGGTGCGGCTGCTGCTGATCATCCATCACCCGTACCTGGGTACCGCGCACGCGGAAGGGAAAGGTCGTCGCGGCGGCATAGGGGCGCTGGAAAAGCGATGTACCATTGCGCCCGGTGGTCAGAGCAGGGTAGGCAATCACTCGCACGACGACATTGTCGGACTGACCGAAAACACCTGAGGCGAAGGTGTCCCACACGAAATCGTGGTGTACACCGGTGGTCTTGATGCGCAGCGCCCAGGCAATAAGCGCACCGGTATGATTTGCCGTCCCATCAGTCACGCTCAGCGACCACTGGCCGACAGGGGGTTTGCCGTCAAGGGCGGCCAAACTGCCTGATGGACGGAACCGTCCGCTGAAGGGTGCCGTACCGGCGGAGATAGGCGTTGTCGCCTCATCATCAAGGATGAGTCCCGTCATGTTCGCGCCGCTACTGCCCACGGCGGAGAAGAGATGAACAACAGTACCATCAGGTGCCGTTAGATCCGCGCTCAGTTCACCAACGGTGGGGTGGGTGAGGGTTAGTTCAACGTCAACATCGGTGATGGATCCCACGGTGCCGTTAGCGGGTGCGGCAATAGTTACCGTTGAGGTGATCGGCCCAGGGTCAGGGATGGAGATCGGTGCTACGGGGGTGCTGGGGAAGCGTTCGGGTAATGTTGCCAGATTAACCGTGTCGTGCGGATTGGTAGGCAGGGCAGGCAACCAGCGCCCACCACCATCGAGCGAATACTCGGCTCGCACTGCGCGTACTGGGTCGCCCTCGGGGTCGGTAAGGGTGAAGGGGAGGGTGATCTGGCGGCTGTTGATGAAGCGGGGGCTTGAGTAAAACCCGGCGCTCGCCGCAGCATCATCAGGGCGGCGTGTAGCGACCGTTGGCGGATTGGCAGGCAATCGCTGTGCGCCACTCGTGCCGTTGCGGTAGAGTTGGCCCGGCCTTGTAATCCAGCCAGCGGCGAGATCAAGATCACCATCGTTGTCCACATCCCCCCATGCCATCGTCTCTGTGCCAGGCGGATCCCAAGGATCAAGGACGAGCGTACCACTCTCGTTGCGGTATACCTTAGACTCCACACCCGCAACGGTGAGGTCGAGATCCCCATCACCATCCACATCACTCCATACGACGTTCATGGTTGCCGAAGGCTCAGGGATCCAACGCGAGTCAAGCACCAGCGCTCCATCCTGATTCAGATACAATTGGTTTGACGCTTCATAGTTCCCGACGGCGAGGTCAAGATCGCCATCGCCATCCATATCGCCCCATGCCACGCTCATGGAGGGCTGAGCATCAGGAGTCCATGAGGGATCACGGATCAGCGTACCGCTCTGATTGCGGTAGAGTTGGTTTGGCTGACCCTTGTTGCCAACGGCAAGATCGAGGTCGCCATCGCGGTCTACATCGCCCCATGCCACGCTTTGCGTCGGACGTGCCACAGGCAACCATGTGGCATCAAGGATGAGGGTGCCGTCTTGGTTGCGATAGAGTTGGTTCGACTGACCATAATTTCCGACGGCGAGATCGAGATCACCATCACCGTCTACATCCCCCCAGGCAAGGCTCATGGTGAACTGAGCATCAGGAGTCCATGTGGTATCAAGGACAAGTGTGCCACCCTGGTTACGATAGAGTTGGTTTGACGCATTAGCGTTGCCTACAACAAGGTCAAGATCGCCGTCACCGTCTACATCGCCCCATGCCAGACTGTACGTAGGTTGCGCACCAGGGATCCATGTCGTGTCAACGACCAACGTCCCACCCTGATTGCGGTAGAGTTGGTTTGGCTGACCCTTGTTGCCAACGGCAAGGTCAAGATCACCATCATCATCCACATCCCCCCAGGCCAGGCTTTGCGTAGACTGGGTGGGGGTGTTCCATGCAGCCGAGTCCGCAGCCAGGGCGCTGACCTGATTACGGTAGATCATGGTCAACTGGTTAAAGTTGCCTGTCGCGAGATCGAGCTTGCCGTCACCATCCATATCGCCCCAAGCCACACTGCGGGTACCCCCTACACGAGGGGTCCAGTTCGGATCGAGGGACAGCGTGCCGCCCTGGTTCCAGTAGATTTCATTACGCAGGCCCGTGACTACGAGGTCGAGGTCGCCGTCACTATCCGCATCACCCCAGGCCAGATTGTAGGTTTCGTCTGGCGATGGCTTCCATGTGGCGTCGAGGATAAGTGTGCCACCCCGATTACGATAGAGTTGGCTCGACTGGAACGAGTTTCCAACAGCGAGATCAAGATCACCATCACCATCAACATCGCCCCATGTCAGGCTAGTGGTCTGTTGAGCGGATGGCACCCACATTGGATCGAGTACCAGCATCCCACCCTGGTTCCGGTAGAGTTGGTTTGATGCACGGAGGTTCCCGACAGCGAGATCGAGGTCGCCATCATTATCCACGTCGCCCCATGCTACGCTCTGTGTCGGCTGAGCCGCAGGCAACCAGGTGGCATCAAGGACGAGCGTCCCGCTCTGATTACGGTAGAGTTGGTTTGCCTGTCCATTGTTTCCGACGATGAGATCAAGGTAGCCGTCGCCATTCACATCACCCCATGCCACGCTTTGCGTCGGACGTGCCACAGGCAACCAGGTGGCATCAAGGATGAGCGTGCCGCCTTGGTTACGATAGAGTTGGTTCGGCTGACCATAATTCCCAACGGCGAGATCGAGGTCTCCATCGTTGTCCACATCCCCCCACGTCACACTGGTGGTTGATTGGGCTCCAGGGATCCATATGGAGTTGAGGACGAGCGTCCCACCCTGATTATTGTAGAGTTGGTTCGGCTGACCATAATTCCCAACGGCGAGATCGAGGTCTCCATCGTTGTCCACATCCCCCCAGGCCACACTGGTGGTAGGTTGTGCCGTCTGAGCCGCCCACATAAACTCTAGCGGGCTTGTCGCAGCGTGAGCGAGTGGCACAGGCAGCTTGGAGGTTTGTGGTAGCGCAACGATCAAGATAACGAGCAGAGACAGGGCGAGGCGTACGCGGTGCAGTACCATAGCGGGCCTCCGTTCTCTGTTTATCGTGTGATCTGTGGCAGATAGGCAAATAGACGTAAGGTAACCTGAAAACTTCCCAGGTTTGCTGCTGCCATCACGTTACCCGCCATGTCACGTACCGCCCCGGCAGCCAGTTCGATGGTGTATGTGCCATTATCGAGTTCGTCCCAACTACCACCAGGCGGAATGATCGCGTAGGTCGCACGTAGCGGAGCCTGTACCCCTGTCAGGGATGCGGTCTGTTCATGAGAAATCGTATTTGTCGAGGTATACACCCCCACTAGGGTCGCAGCCTGGTCAAAGCCACCCGGCCCACGCACCCATATGTCACCATCACCTAAACTGGTTGGGTCAATGTCGGGGGCGTCGCTGAAAACTACGGTGAAGGTGTACGTCGCCGCTCCACTCACTGGCACTGCAGGACTCGGCAGGATCGGTGCGACCGGTGTCCCCCTATCATAGATACGACGAAGTTGCGGTGCAGCGGTGTTGCCGTTTCCCGCCACGTCTGGAGCGACTCCGGCGGCAATATCTACCGTTACCAAGCCGTTCGCGCTAGGGGTCAAGGTGAAGGTGTAGACTGCACCGCTTCCGGTAAACGCACTGACCGTCGCGTTCGTCACGCGGAGATCGTCCTGCGTGAAGCTCATCACATCCTCACTGAACGTGACAGTCACCGTGAAGGAGCTACTGTTAGTTGGGTCTGCGGCATCCGTTCTTAAGCCTACGATCGGAGCCATACGATCAATGTCGTAGACCTCCCCGCTGCTGAAGTTGCCGTTGCCAACGCCCGTCATGCCAAGGGGTACGGGAGGGATGGCACTGGTGATGATCGAGTCGTCATCCACCAGATCCAGCCGGATGGTTCCGGTTACCAAGTTTACGGTGTTGACCGTAACGCTCCAGATGGTAGGCCCGCCGCTGACCGTCCCGATGGACGCACCGCTCTGGTCACCTGTCGTGGTCACATGAAAGTCAGCCGTGTCTACCCCAGTAACCGCTCGATCAAAGGTAACGGTAAAGGCGACCGTCGCCTGATTGGTTGGGCTGTCATCGGCACGAACAATGCTGATCACACAGGAGTATTGCACCTCGTAGGCACCCATGTCTACCGTACTACCGACGATGCGTGGGTTGCCATCAAGATCAAGCGGGAGAGGTTCAGTGGTATTTCCATTTCCATCGAGATCGGCGGTGTCGAGTGGCAACAGCGTGTTGTTGCCAACATTTAGCGCGGGTGAGGAAGACTGGAGATGCAGGTCGCTGGTCGTCGTCGGTGCTGTCGTCCACGCAAGGGGCAGCACAAATTGTGGGTCAACATCCAGGTTGCCGCCACCATCACTGCCCAGCGTGCCATCCCAGGCATGACTACCGCCCGATCCCTCTACCACACTCGCGGTGATCGTGGTCGTCGCCCCATTGGTATTGAAAATCGTGTTGCTATTGCCCCAGAGAATGCTGTTGGCAATCTGCGGATTGCTGGCACCATTATTGAGCATCCCACCACCACTGGTCGTCGCGTTGTTACCGCTGAAGGTGACATTGCTCATTACTGGACTGCTATCTAGATTGTACATCCCGCCGCCACGATTAAGAACTTTATTGCCACTGAAAATGCCATTGCTCACCGTTGGGCTACTGGCAGAGTTGTACATTCCACCGCCACCGGTGGCACTGTTGCCACTAAAGGTGACATTCCCCAAGAATGGATTGCTGCTGGCATTGAGCATTCCACCACCGTACATGGCACTGTTGTCACTGAACATACTGTTCGTCACTATCGGGTTGCTAGTTTCATAATTGAACATCCCACCGCCACTATTGTCGGCGCCATTGCCACTAAACGTCACATTCGTGAGCGTCGGATCACTACGAACTTCGTTGCTCATCCCGCCGCCGTAGGTAGCACTATTGGCATCGAAGATGACTGTGATCAGCGCGGGGTTGCTCGTCTTGTTATACATCCCTCCACCACTGGAGGTGGCCGTGTTGCCACGAAAGGTCACATTCGTCAGCGTCGGGCTACTACTACTTGCGTTGTACATCCCTCCACCACTCGATGTGGCCGTGTTATCACGAAACGTGACATTGGTGAGTACGGGGTTGCTGGCTTTTTCATTATCCATCCCACCGCCCCAGTGGGCGCTATTGGCCTCAAAGGTGACTGTAATCAGTGTTGGGTTGCTACTCCGCGTTGGATCGCTCGTGTCGTTGTCGTTATACATCCCGCCGCCACTACCGTCGGCACTATTGCCACTGAAGGTTATGCTGGTCAACGTCGGGCTGCTGGCGTCATTGGACATCCCACCGCCGTTGAAGCGGGCGCTGTTGCCGCTGAACGTCACATTAGTTAGTGTCGGATTGCTACCGTAGTTATATAATCCGCCGCCGATGACGGACACGCTATTGTCGCTGAACGTCACATTAGTTAGTGTCGGATTGCTACCGTAGTTATGCATTCCACCGCCCGAACTGGCGCTATTGGTAGCGAATGTAACATCCGTCACCTCCGGATGACTGACTCGGTTGTACATCCCACCCCCAGAAGGGGCACTATTGCCGCTGAAGGTCACGGTACGGACTGATGGACTACTGGCATTGTTTTCCATCCCGCCACCGCTAACGGAAGCACTATTGCCATTGAAGGTCACGTTACTTAGTGTCGGGTTGCTGGAAGACATGTTGACCATTCCGCCACCAGAACCGTTGATGGCGCGGTTGTTGCTAAACATAACATTGGTTAGCGTCGGACTGCTCGTCGCATTGAACATCGCACCACCGTTGGAAGTAGCAGAGTTATCGCTGAAGGTGATGTCGGTCAGCATCGGGTTACTGGCGTTGTTGTACATCCCGCCACCGCTGACGGAGGCACGGTTGCTACTGAACGTCACCGTGTTCAGCATCGGGTTACTATTCCTGTTGAGGATTGCACCGCCATATTGAGCGTTGTTACTGCTGAACGTCATATTGTTTAGCGTCAGGGTGCTGCTATACACGGACATTCCGCCGCCCAGGCTTGCACTATTGCCGCTGAACGTCACGTTACTCAGAGTCAGGGTGCTGCTGTCTGCATACATTCCCCCACCACCGGTAGCGCTATTACCGCTAAACGTTACATTGCGCACCATCGCACCACTAAGGTAGCTGAACACCCCCCCACCACTGTTGTCAGGCCATGCTTCACCATTGGCGTTGCCCCCGCTGATGGTGAAGCCGTCAAGGATGGCGCTGGAATCAGTGGCGACATCACCAATAATGTGGTAGCTATTGGTCGCGTTGCCAGTCACGGTACTCAGATCGGTGATCACCGGAGTCTGACTGTCATTGTGATCAATGTCGCCACTCAACACCGTCAGGTTGGCGGAGATATTGCGTTCGCTCAGCATGGTCTCAGTCCCGGCAAAACCGCCGTAGATCGCCACCCCGTTTTGGAGCATGAAAACGGCCCCACGATCTGTACCAGTTGTCGGTGTGTAGCTGCCCGCCGCAACCCACACCTGGTCGTGGCCGCCATTCACAGCGGATGCGAGGGCTGTCTGAAGATCGGTATATGCATGTGTCCACGAACTCCCGTTGTTGTTGCCCGTCGCGTTTGCTTTCACGTATATCACCCCGGCAGCGTGGATTGTCGTGGCTGGCAGCAGACTCATGATGGTTAGGGCAAGGATGAAGAGAATAATGATGGGGGGGAATGGAGGCTGACGATGCTCAAGACAGATACGAGTCGGTTTCATATCAAGCTCCTTCCTGTAAAGTGTGCATAATCTCCCGGTGCGCCGCCACCTGCTCCAGAAACCTCTTCTGGGCCTCGGGGTCGGCGATCTGTGCGGCACGGGCCAGCAGTTCGGCACGGGCGCGGGCCAGTACTGCCGATGCGCGTAGGTCGCCGTTCGCCCGTAATGCGTGGTGGCAAGCCAGATAGACCACCATCGGCTCCTCGGCCCCGTCGAGTGTGCCGGTTGCCACGTGGGTCAGGATCTCTTCAGCGAAAACCAGTGCGCCTCGTGGGTCGTCCCGCGCCAGGGCCACCCGCACCAGTCCGGCGAGTGGTTCGGCTACCAGCGCCGGTGAGCCGATCTCGCGCAAGAGCGCGGCGGACGTTTGGAAGGCGTGGGCTGCCGCATCCAGATCGCTCAGTGCCAGGGCCACATTGCCTAGCCCACGCTGCGCCCATCCAGCCTGCATACCGTCGCCAATCGCCTCAGCGAGATCCACGCTGCGCTGAAAGTATGTCCCTGCACGGGCGTGGTCACCTTGCGCCAAGGTTGTCAGACCGAGATTCCCGCAGGTGAAGGCCATCTGCTGCCGGTCGCCGATTGCGCTGGTAATGACGTAGCTCTGCTCACACGAGGCCCGTGCATCGGCATCGTCACCCAGGGTATGCTGCGTGAAGCCCAGGTTCCCGAGGATGTGCCCCTCAAACCGGCGGTCGCCAATCGCCCGCGCCGCCGTGAGACATTGCTCAAAATAACCGACGGCGGTGGTCAACTGGCCTTGTTCGCCCGCAATCCCAGCCAGATCATTGAGGGCATAGCCCTCCATCCGGCGATCCCCGATCGCACGCGCTATGGCGGAACTGCGCTCAAGGTAGTCACGCGCCAACAGATAGCGGCCCTGGTCGGCGGCCACGGCGCTGAGCGCATTGAGGGTGACACAGATCTGATGGTTGTCGCCGACGGTCGTGGCCAGTGCAAGACTCCGCTCTAGCTGCGCGTGCGCCGCTCCATAGGCCCGTTGGCTGCGCAGTACCCAGCCCAGGCGATGTACAGCCGTGGCCTCTAGCCGTATATCTCCGGCGATCTGCGCCCATACGGCTGCCTCACGCGCTGCGCGTTCAGCCGTCGCGAAGTCACTGGTATCGTTTGCGTAGCAGGCTTGGCGAAGAGATACCTCAGCGCGGATCGCCGGGTCGGCCAGGTCGTTAGCGAGGATCGCCAGGGCCATCAGGTCGGCCCGCTGGGCCTCGCGCTCACCACAAAGTGCGTAGATTTGCTCACGGGCCAGCAGCAGTGCGTAGCGATCTCTCACATCGTCGGGTGGAGCCAGATCGAGCGCCCGGCTCAGGTAACTCACGGCAGCGGCGTTGGCATAGCGCGCCGCCGCCGCCTCCCCCGCTCGCCGCAGGTACATGCGCTTCTTGGGCAGGTTGTCACTCTGCTCGTAATGGTAGGCCAACACATCGAGCAGCCCATCAATGTCGGCACCAGCGGCATGCTCCAAATAGTCCGCCAGTTGCCCGTGCAGCGCCGCCCGCGTGGCCGCCCCCAAAGTCTCGTAGGCCACCTCGCGGGTGACAATGTGCTTGAAGAGGTAGGCCAACTCCGGATCAGGCGTGTCGAGCGGCGTCAACTCACGCTCCGCCAGTTCCACTAGTTCCGCCGTGAGTCCCTTGGGCGGGGCCAGGCTTGGGAAGGCTCCGTGCAGCCATGCCACCAGGAATCGTCGCCCGATTATGCTTGACGTTTTGAGGATCACCTGCTGCTGCCCGCTGAGCTGATCGAGTCGGCTTAAGATTAGGCGGTGTAAGCTATCTGGCAGTTCTGTACTCCTGAGACTCGCTAACTCACGTGGATCGATATGCTGATCGTGTAGGTAGTGCAGCAACTCCTCCAGATAGAAGGGGTTGCCCTGAGTGCGCTCCATCAACTCCGCGATAAGCTCGGTCGATGGCGCACCATCTCGCAGAGGAAAGAGTTGCTGTAGCTTCGCCCGAATCAGTTGTTCGGTCGCAGGGCGGTCAAGGCCCGAAAGACTCATGTGCGTGAAGTTCGGTACCTCCGCAATCCGCACCCCCCACGCCTGATCCGGGTCGAGCGGGCGATAGGCCAGCACCAGCAGCACTGGCAGCACCGGGGTCGTCTGCACCAGATCGGCCAGCAGGTCGGCCGACGCCGCATCGATCCAGTGGGCATCCTCCACCACGATCAGCAGCCCGCCACCTGTGTCCTGGGCCTCGCGGGCCACCGCCGTCAGGCAGTCACGCAGGAGCGCATGTAACGCCCCCTGGCGATCCTTTGGCTCCAGACTCTGGGTGAAATCATTCTCGGGCAGGGACAGCCCGAGCAGAGGCCCGAGCAACGGGATCGCGTTGGTGCGCTCAGGTGCCCAGCTCTCCACACACCCCTCCAGGGCGCGGATCTGCTGCCGCAGTGGTGCCTCGGGGTCGCGATGAAAGATTGCACGCCAGATCACTTGCCAGACCTGGTAGGGGCTGCGCGTGCCCGTGGACAGACACGCGCCACCGTAGCCGACCATGCCGCGCTGATGGGCCATCCGGATGACTTCGGCAACCAAACGTGACTTGCCTAGTCCCGCCTCAGCGGTGATACCGAGCACCTGACCATGCCCAGCCAGCACCTGATCGAGTATCTGGCCGATCTGCGTGAGTTCGTTTGCACGACCAACAATCGGCAGGGTGTACGTCGGCTCGTGCAGGCGCACGGCGCGCTCCTGGCGCAAACCGCTCACGCTGAAAATCGACTGGAGATCGGCTTTGCCCTTGAGTTTGACAGGAGGACGTGACTCAAACGCAATGGTATTGCCCACCGCAGCCTGAACATGTCCGCTCACCAAGATCGTCCCCGGATCCGCGAGAGCCATCAGCCGTGCCGCCAAGTTCACCTCGTCGCCCAGAATGCCGTAAGTGCGACGAGTGGTGCCGCCGTAGGCACCACAGCGCATCACCCCCGCGCTGATGCCGATCTGGAGCGGAGGCACGCCGTCGGTCTTGGTGGCCTCGTGCTGGAGCGACAGGGCGGCCAGTACCGCACGGCGGGCATCATCTTCGTGGGCCACGGGCGCACCGAACGCGCAGCAGAGGTAGCTGCCTTTGTCGCCGATCACCACCTGGAGCAGCGTACCGTTATCGCGAGCCAGGATGTTCTGTACCACACGGACGAACGTATCGAGTCGGGCGTGAGCAGCAGGGTCGGTGTCATAGTCGATCCCACTGAAGCGCAGGAACAGGGCGACCGCAGGGCGCAGTTCAGTGAGAAAGGCCCCGTACCCGGCCCGTTCACGCGCATAGACTGCCGACAGGAGCCAGGGACGCAGCACCTCGGGTGTCAGGGCGTCCGCCGATAGTTCAGGCCACGGCGAGGGCGGTGGGACTTCAGCGAGATCGTGCAGCGGCGCAAACCGCTCACCCGTCTCGGCATCTTCACGCCACGCACCGATAGATACCGCCGCACCCAGCGCCGCCACACATGCGGCGTCCAGCACGATCTCGCCCGCCTGCGCGTGGTGTTCGGCGGTCGCCACGCGGGCCACCGTCGCTCCCGCCAGCAGATCCAGCGCCTGGATCGCCGGGTCGCCCACAACCATGCGGCGGGACGGACCACCGGCCACGGCAATTTTCACGGCGAGGTTGCTGTGGACACCGCCGGGCAGGGAGATCTGCGCGACGACAGACATTGCGCGTTGCATGCCAACGGCGCAGGCGACGGCGCGGGAGACAGCAGGCCCATCAGCCACATCAAACCAACAGGTAATCGCATCACCGGCAAAGCCGATCACACTGCCGTGATACGTGTCAACCTGCGCGATCAGCGCGTCATAGGTGGTGTTGATCTGGTCGCTGAGGGCCTCGCTGCCCTGGCGTGGGCCGAGAGCTAGGCGAAGGGCTTCGGTGAGCGGGGTGAAACCGGAGATATCAGCAAACAGGGCCGCCCCCACGGTGCGGTTGGGAAGTGGGGTAGCTCGCATCAACGCATGGCACCGATCCTGCGGGATGTAGGCAGCTATGGGGTTCATACGACACTCGCAGTTTACCGTCGAGGTAACGGTGACGCGAGGGATGAGGATGGCGGCGATGGCATCACCGAACTTGAATTAGGGAACAATCATAGCACGCCCTCTGATACGATATAGTGAAGTATACGTCACGTATAGGATTTAGATGCGCAACAAAATACATCAATGCATGAATTCCCTACCGTGCGCAAGCGGTCATACAACACCGTGATCACGGGATTGTAGTGCGTGGCGATCAAGCTGGTGACGTACACATCAACCTAGCCTATACCCTATCCCTACGTCAGGAAACGAGAAAAATCACGTCGGAATAGGGTCGTTTTTGGGCTTTCTTGACACCGCCCGCCGAAGGTCTTAGAATCTAATTCGACATAGTGACCGACAGGAGACCCCCATGGGCGGCCAACGCATCGGATACATCCGCATCAGCAGTTTCGACCAGAAT
>Ga0208376_1000194_pt1 | contig 19042 bp, 13 predicted proteins | sample CryBogmetaGMA25M_FD_184548 | JGI IMG/M metagenome (GOLD analysis project Ga0208376, IMG submission 184548) | Freshwater microbial communities from Crystal Bog, Wisconsin, USA - MA2.5M (SPAdes) | ecosystem: Environmental > Aquatic > Freshwater > Lake | place: Crystal Bog, Wisconsin, USA...
ATTCCGTAATGGCCGATGAGCTTCAGCCGCAGCGTCACCATCTGCTGGCAGGCGATGCAGTCGCAGATCGTGGAGGTGGCGAGGGCGGTGAGCCGGCGGTCGAAGGCGGCGATGAAGGCCTCGAGGCGGCTGCCGATCTCGTGGCCGACCCCGTCCCATTCCGCGTCCTGCCGCGCCGCCACCATGAAGATCGCGTCTCCCTGCAGCTTGTTGACCTCGAGCGGGAGCCGGACCTCCTCGATCACCGCCGAGAGCAGGTCGGCGATGATGCCGTGGGCGTGGACCCGCGCCGTGTGGTTCTTCATCATGAACCGCGTGTAGCCGCTGATGTCAGCGATCAAGAGCAGGAACTCGGTTTCGACCAGGGGCGGCGGCATACGACGAGTGTAGGGGCGGCCTGCGGCCCCGTCAGGCGGCATTCGGCGGGTTCCGGCAAGGCCGGTTTCACGGGCCGCGGCCGGGTGCGGTACCCTGCGGTTTCCCCCAGCGTGAGGAGCTGCCATGTCCCCCAAGTCGTCGTCTCCCCGAGCCAACGTCACCCGCCGCCAGGTCGTGACGGCGCTCGCGACCGGGTTTGCCCTCGCCGTGCGGCCCGTCACCGCCGACACGATCATCACCGACACCGAGGGCCTCCTGGCGGGCGAGGTGAGGATCCCGACCGAGGATGGCGTGATTCCCGCCTATCGGGCCGCGCCGGCGCAGGGCGGGCCGTTTCCGGCGGTGCTCGTGGTGCAGGAGATCTTCGGGGTCCACGAGCACATCAAGGACATCTGCCGCCGGCTTGCCAAACGGGGCTATCTCGCCGTGGCGCCCGAGCTCTACGCGCGGCAGGGAGACGTGTCCACGATCGCGGACTTCAAGGAGATCATTGCCAAGGTGGTCTCGAAGGTGCCGGACGCCCAGGTTCTCGCCGATCTCGACGCCACCGCCGCGTGGGCGGCTGCGTCTGGGGGTGATCCGCGGCGGCTGGCGATCACCGGCTTCTGCTGGGGTGGTCGGATCGTGTGGCTATATGCCGCCCACAATCCCGCGCTCAAGGCCGGCGTGGCGTGGTACGGACGGCTCGAGTCGCCCAAGGACGACCTCCATCCGGCCAATCCGCTCGACCTGGCCGCCGAGTTGAAGGCGCCGGTGCTGGGGCTCTATGGCGGCGCGGATCAGGGCATCCCCAACGAACAGGTGGCGGCCATGAACGAGAAACTCGAGGCCGCCGGCAAGCCTTCGAAGATCATCCTCTATCCGGATGCACCGCATGGCTTTCACGCCGATTACCGGCCGAGTTACCGGGAGCAGCCGGCTCAGGACGGGTGGCAGAAGCTCCTGGAGTGGTTCGCGACGCACGGCGTGGCCTGAGCCGGCCCTTGGCCGCGGGCAATCTGCACGAGCCGGCCAACCGTGAGGCGGTGACCCCAGTTCCGCTCGTACCGGGTCGATTCGCACCACCGCTGTGGGGCGAATCGCACCACACCACTGGGGCGATTCGCCCCACCAGCGCCGCGTGTTCTGCGGCGAGGATTTGCAAAAAAACCCGGTTTTGGAGGGTTTTTCTTGGGTGAGACGCCCCAGCACCGGGACGCTCCGCGATTGGCACGGGATGTGCGGTTACAGCGAGGTAATTCCTATCGCTGGCCTCCGACGCGTGTCGGAGTCTTCGACTTTTTTTCTCACAGAGAAAGAGCGTCTTGTGAACGTCTGTCATCTGTTCCACAAGTCGAACCATGCGTTGTTTTCCCGCCGTGAAGAACTTTCAAGGATAAGGATCGCCGTTATGCGTTGTCTTCCAAATGCGGTGTGTCGTTGCACCACGTTGTTTGCTGTGGCAACAGCCTTTTTGCTCGTTGAAACTGCAGCCTTTGCAGCGAACAACAACATCGTGACCTACGACATCACCCAGGGTGCAGGTGGGACGACCGTGGTGAACTGGACCGTCCTCGGAGGTCTGAATACCAGCGGCGTTGGATTCTATCCTGCCAGCAACAGCGGCAATGGATTCAACGGAGCCATCATCAACGCCAGCGGCATTTTTAATGGGTCGAATTTCACCGACAATCTCGTCCCCGCGACTTCGACCGATGGCAGTAAGTTCTCGGCTAATCAGCCCAGCATAAGTTTGAGTAGCACCAGCAACGTGAACTCATTCATCGCGACCCATTCGGGTTCCGGTGACAGTTTTGGGCTGGCGATGTCCTCGGCGTTTCCCGGGAGTAGTGACCCGAACTATAACTACAACCTCAAGTTCCTGAGCGGCACCGGATCATTTGTGTTGCCCCTCTCGTACAGCTTGTTTAACACTGGCACCTACACCCAAACCCTACCCGATCACACTATTGGCGGACCCTATGCAGGCGCGTTCACCACCACGGTGCATGTAGCCGCTGTCCCTGAACCCTCCACATGCGCCATCGCCCTAGCCGGTCTGGCCTGCGGCGGCTATTCGCTCTTCCGCCGCCGCCGCGTTCGCTGACCTGATCGCCTCGCGGCACTCGTGATCTCACGCTGGGCAGGGCATCGCACGATGCTCTGCCCAGTGGTGTTTCTGGGACGGGCTGGCGAGGCTGGGCGTGACGCCCGAGCCTCCCCGTGTGGGCCGATGGGCCGACAAGGCACCGGTGCCGCCGTGGGAAGTGGGGCGGCAGCGCGAAGGGCCCGTACGGGTAGCCGGCCCCGGCGGGGCGGTAGGGGCCGCTGCGGCAGCCCACCCACCCGAATCCTGCCGATGCTGCGTCCAGCGGCGGCGCTGCTGGGCGTGTTTTCAGGGGCACACAGCGAGGGTAGACTGCTCTGCCCTGCGGTGTCGGTGGCAGATCGCCCGTCGTGGAATCCGGCAAAACGGACACACAAACGGCCACACAGCACCGAAAAAAACCGCGGTTTGGAGGGTAAGCGAATGGCTAGCGGCGACACTGGAAATGTCGTGCCGGGAAACCGGTTGTGGGTTCGAATCCCATGCCCTCCGCTTCATGCCCGCACCGTCATCCAGGCCGGTGCGGGCGCGGTGAGTGGGCCCGCCACCCAGCCCACCATTCAGGCGGGCGGCTCTGATCGCGGCGCCGCCGTCTCTGCCACGCGATGAACGAGGCGGCCGCCAAGCCCGCCTCGGGGGCGTCGTCGGTCGCCTGGCTCACCGTGGCCCTGCTCGTGCCGGTGGCCCTGCTCAACTACCTCGACCGCCAGCTCGTCGCCACGATGCAGCGGTCGATCATCGGCGACGTCTCCGGCATCGAAAGCCAGGAGCAGTGGGGCCACATGCTGGCCTGGTTCAAGTGGACCTACGCCGCCGCGAGCCCCTTCGCCGGCCTCGTCGCCGACCGGTTCAGCAAGCCGCTGATCGTCTGCCTCAGCCTGATCGCCTGGTCGGCCGTCACCTGGGCCACGGGCCACGCCACCACCTACGACCATCTTCTGGCCACCCGCGCGGCGATGGGCCTCTCCGAGGCCTTCTACATTCCCACGGCCCTCGCGCTGATCGCCGACCACCATGCCAAAGCCACCCGCTCGCGGGCCGTCGGCTTCCACCAGATCGGCATCTACCTGGGCGTCATGCTCGGCAGCCTCGGCGGCTTCGTGGCCGACAGCCCCACGCTCGGCTGGCGGTGGGGCTTCACCACGATCGGCCTGGTCGGCATCCTCTATGCGGTGCCGCTCTTCTTCCTGCTCGGCGAGCCCCGCGGAGCGCGGTCCACGACTGCCGCGCGGCCGCCCCGCGAATCGCCCTGGGCCACGGCGTCGGCCCTGCTCTCGAATCGCTCGTTCCTCCTCCTGCTCGCCTACTTCACGCTCCCCGCCATCGCCGGCTGGGTGATCCGCGATTGGATGCCGAGCGTGCTCCAGCGCGAACTCGGGCTCACCCAGGGGATCGCCGGCGTGAGCGCCGTGATCTGGTGGCAGGGCGCCGCCATCGTGAGCGCCATCGTCGGCGGGTGGCTTGCCGATCGCTGGATGCAGACCACCGATCGCGGCCGGATCTACGTGAGTGCCATCGGGATGGCCGCGATCGTGCCGGCCCTGCTCGGCGTGGGCCTCGTGATCGGCTCGCAGTCGCTCCTGCTCGCCGTGCTGTTCCTGATGCTGTTCGGGTTCGGCTGGGGCTTCTTCGACATCAACAACATGCCGATCCTCTCGCAGATCGTGCGGCCGGAGCAGCGGGCCGCGGGCTACGGCATGATGAATCTCGCGAGCATCTCCTTCGGTGGGCTCGCCGACGTGGGGTTTGGCTGGCTCCGCGACCAGCAGGTGCCGCTGCCCCTGATCTTCGGCGGATTCGCGGGCCTCGCCGCCCTCTCGGCGTGGCTCGTGCTCTGCATCCGGCCGACCGAGAAATCCCGGGAATAAAACTTTTCGTTTCGTGGGGACGCCGCTACACTCGAACCCGATACGGGTCGGGAGGGCCGTATCCGCCGCCTTTCGAGCGAGGGGTCGAGCACGCCTTCAAGGCTGACTCGGACTGCGATCTGCGGCTTGAACGGTTCTCGCGTAGCCGGCACGTACGACGAGGGAGGTGCAGCATGGGCGGTCTTCTTTTCCGTTCTGTCTTGCGATTCGTGACCCGGTCGCTCGCGGCCTTGGCTGTCGCGATCGCCATCTCGGCGACTGCCGTGGCCCAGTCCACGGTTTACTGGGACATCAACGGCGCCACGCCCGGCGCGGGTGGACCGACGCCCAGCGGCACGTGGAGCGGTACCGCCGCCAACTGGAGTTCCAGTGCCGCCGGTGACGTCGTCACGGCACCCTGGGCATCGGGCACCGGCGCCGGCGACGGCAATGTCGCTTATTTCTCCGCAGGCTCCGACGCCACCGGCTCGTTCACGGTGACGATCGACGGCACCAACTACGGCTCGGGGCTCGTCGTCAATCAAGGCACGGTCAACCTGGCCGGAAGTGGGTTTGTGGCCCTCGGCGGCGGCACGGCCACCGTGCGGCAGGGCACCACGCTGGGCCTCGATAACCCCTCGCGCGTCTCGCAGTCCGCCGGTGGGCTCCTCGTGCTCGACGGGGGCACGCTCCGGAGCAACAACACTGGGAACGCCGGGTCGCTCTGGACGTCGAGCGGCGCGGGCATCCAGATCAGCCCCAAGGGAGGCACGGTCAACTACAACGTCGGTACCAACGTGACGATCTTCCAGGGCACGTTTCTGGGCGATGGGGGCACGACCACCAACGGCGGCGCCCAGACGCTCACGAAGACCGGCACGAGCGAACTCCGCGTGCAGGGGGCGGCCACCGCGAACTACACGATCGCCAAGATCCAGGTGCTCGGCGGCCTCTACCGCATCGGGAGCAGCACGAACGCGTCGGGTCAGCTCTCCAAGGAAACCGGCTTCGGAGCGCTGCCTGCGAGCGCGACGCCGGATGCCATCACGCTCGATGGTGGTGCGATCGGCGTGAGTTTTTCGCTGACCACCGACCCCTTCCGTGGCATCACGCTGGGCGGCTCGGGCGGCGTGCTCAATACCACTGCGGCCACGCTCGGCATCGCCGGACCGATCGCCGGCTCCGGCCCGCTGCGGTTGATCGGCCGCGGTGTCACGCTCTCGGGCGTCAACTCGTATGCCGGTGGCACGATCATCGGCAGCGACACGACGATGGTCGGCAGCATCACGACCACCACCGCCGGTACGGCCACCATCGATGCCGACGTCCGGCTCGGCGCCGTGCCGGGGACGGTGGATGCCACGAACGTGCGGCTCGGCACCGACACGGCGGCGGGTTATCTCACCGTCTCCGCCAACACGCTCTTCCCCGCGACCCGCGGCTTCCGCGTGGGCGGCGGCGGCGGCACGCTGGCGATCAACTCGGGGGCGACCGTCACGCTCGCGGGTCCGCTCAGCGGAACGGGCGCCTTCGTGAAGACGAGCTCGGGCACGCTGGTGCTGTCGGGGAGCAACACGATCTCGGGCGGGATCACGAGCTTCGGCGGTGGGGCGATCGAGGTGTCGTCGGATGCGAATCTCGGAGCCGTTTCCGGCACGCTCCAACCGGCCGCCCTGACGCTCGCCGGTGCGACCACCAGCGGCCGCGTGCGGGCCGCCGAGACGTTCACGATGAATGCCAACCGCGGCATCACGATCAACGTGGGCGGGACCACGGCGTCGCCCCTCGGCGGCACGATCGACGTGGCCACCGACAAGACGCTGACCGTGCCCGGGCCGATCACCGGCGCCGGAAGGCTGACGAAGTCGGGCTCGGGCACGCTCGTGCTCTCCGGTTCGAGCAGTTACGCGGGCACCACCACCGTGAGTTCCGGCACGCTCGTGGTGAGCGGCGCGATCACCGGCACGGCCGGGGCCTCGGTCCTCGGCGGCGCCACCGTCGTGCTGGCCAGCGGCGATGCCCTCGCCACCCGGCCCCTCACGGTCGGTTCGTTCGGCAAGGCGTCCGTCTCGGGCAACACGGCCACCACCCTCGCCGGCCTGAGTATCTCCGGCTCGTCCGGGCTCGTGGACGTCGGTCGAGGCATGGTGACCGTGACGGCGGGCCTCTCGGCTCCGAGCATGGTGTCGGCCATCCTGAGCGGCTTGGGCGATGGCACCTGGAACGGTACGAGCGGCATCACCTCGAGCGTGGCTGCCGCCAGCGGCGGTGACCGTACGGTGGGCTGGCTCGACAATGGAGGCGGCTCGGTCACGTTTGCGTTCGCCGCGGCCGGCGACACGAACCTCGACTGGCAGGTGGACATCATCGACGCCGCCAACTTCCTCGCCGGCGGCAAGTTCGACTCCGGCAGCCCGGCCTCCTGGAACGAGGGCGACTTCACCTACGACGGATTCGTGGACATCCTCGACGCCGCGAGCTTCCTGTCCAACGGCCTCTTCGACGCGGGCCCGTATAATTCGGCGCCGGCAGCACCGCTCGGTGTCGCCGCGGTGCCGGAGCCTTCGGCCTGGGGCCTGCTGGCGGCGGCTGGGCTGGCGGGGAGCTTCGGCATGCGGCGGCGGCGGTCGTAGCGATCTGCTGAAGTCAGAAGGAGGCGAGCGATGGCGCGGCGGACGGCGAGTGGTCGAGCGACGAGCGTGCTCGCGGGGGCTGGGCGGCCGCGTGCCGGCGGCTTCACGCTCGTCGAACTGCTCGTGGTGATCGCGATCATTGCCACGCTCATCGGCCTGCTACTGCCCGCGGTGCAGAGCGCCCGGGAGTCGGCCCGGCGGACGCAGTGTGCCAACCACCTGCGGCAGGTGGGACTGGCGACGATGTCGTATGAGAGCGCCCGGAAGCGGCTGCCACCGCGGCGACACACGCTCGTGGCAAGCGGATCGACCTACTCCTCCGAGGCAACGCCCCAGGTGATGATCCTGCCGTACTTCGAGGAGGCGGCGAAGTTCTCGCAGTTCGACCTCAACTACAAGGTTCTGGACGACACCCCGCTCGGTAGTGCGCCGGCGAAGCCGGGGGCAAACGCGGCGGCTCGTGTGGGGGACATCGCGCCGTTCCTCTGCCCGTCGGATTCCTCGCCGTTCTCGGTCTCCAACTCCGGCCGAAGCAACTACTTCGTCTGCATGGGAGGCGCTTCCTTCTACGGCGGCGTGTCGTGGCTCGGTCGGTCGCTCGACGGCGTGTTCGCGATGCCGAACCCGCCCGCGGGCAGCGTGCTGCAGGGCTACAAGATCTCGCAGATCACCGACGGCACGTCGAAAACGGCCCTATTTTCTGAGGTCATGCGGGGCGCGGCGGCGTACAACGACACGGGGCCGGTTCACACGACCGCCTTTCACACCAGCACCGACTTTGCCGCGCGGCAACTCGCCAACGGCACGACCGTGTCGCAGTGCCTCCCCAACGCGAGTGGGACGCAGATCCAGTACACCGGTCAGCAGTACTGGCGGGGCAATCTGCCCTACACGTTCATGTACACCCACACGCTGCCGCCGAACTGGAACGCCCGCACGGGGGCCTCGGAGACGCAGAAGTACAACTGCGGGCTTGCCCCGCAGTTCAACACCTCGCACATTGCGGCGTCGAGCTATCATGCCGGCGGCGTGAACGTGCTGTTCGCCGATTCCTCGACGCGGTTCGTCGCAGACAACGTCGATTTCGAGAATGTCTGGCAGGCGGTCGGGAGCCGCGCCGGTGGCGAAACGGTCACGCTCGACTGACCGTGTCGAGGGGATGGCGTGGAGCAGGATGCAATCGTACCGCTGACGCGGTTACGCTTCCGGGGTCGAATGGTTCAGGAAGCCCAACGGCGTGAGCCGTGGGGATGAAGGGAGGAGTGACGATGACTTCCCCGAGAGACAGCGCGATGACCGTGTGCAACGTGATCGCGCGATCGGCCGTCGTGGCCGCCCTGCTGCTGACGGCGACCGGTTGTTCGTTCCAGAAGGCCGCTCCGGACAAACTCGCCGCGCCGACGGCCGCCGACGGGCTCGGTAATCTCCGCGACCTCTTCCGCTTGGCGGCATCCGGCAAGGTGGCGCTGCCGAAGAGCCTCGCCGAGTTCACGGCCCAAGAGCCGTTTTATCCCGTGGCGGGGCCGTTCGTGCTCTCCGGAAACATCGGCTGCGTGTGGGGCGTTGGGCTCAAGGACGGCCCCGAGGCGGCGAAACGCCTGCTCGCCTTCGAGACGCGGGCCGCGAAGGAGGGGGGTTGGGTGATGTTCCAAGACGGAACGATTCGTGAGGTGACGGCAGAAGAGTTTGCCGCCGCGCCGAAGGCCACGCCCTGACGCGGCCCGCTCAGGCCGCTCAGGCCCGGCGGCCCGAGGCGTCGCGGAGGGCCGCTGCCTCTTCCGCGCGAGCCACCCGGCTGGCCACGGCGAGGTCGCCGGTCACGTTGCCCACGGTAGCGAACACATCGGGGATGAGGTCCACCGCGAGCAGGAGGCCGAGCGACTCGATCGGCATGCCCGCCGCCTGCACCACCGGGAGTGTGGTGCCCATGAAACTCGCCTGGCCCGGCAGCCCCACCGACCCGAGGCTGATCACGACCGCCAGCACGGCCGCGAGCGCTAGCGACCAAGGGTCGGGAGGAGTGCCGTGCGCCCAGCCGATGAAGCTCGCCACGGTGAGGTATTGCGCCGGGCTCGTGACCCGGAACAGGGAAACGGCCAGCGGCAGCACGAGGCCGCCGACCCGCGCCGGATAGCCGAGCGTCGCGGTCGCCGTCATCATCGCCGGCAGGCTCGCGAGCGAACTCTGCGACCCGGCCGCCACCGCCTGGGCCGGGAGGATCGCGGCGGCGAACCGGCGGAGCGGCTCGCCGCCTCCGAGGCAGGCCACGCAGTACACCGCCGCGGTGATCAGCAGGTAGACGGCGATCAGCACGGCCACGTAGATGCCCAGGGCCCCGAGCACCCCCGCCCCGGCGCGGGCCGCCACCGGCAGGATCAGCGCGAACACGCCGAGCGGACCGGCGAGGAGCACCCACTCGACGATCACCACCATGGCGTCGGCGACGCCGTGCGCCAGCGCGATCACGGGCTCGCGGCGGGCGGCCGGCAGCCGGGTGACCGCGAAGGCGAAGCAGAGCGCGAACACCACGAGCGGCGCGATCGCCCCCTGGGCCGCCGCGGCCACCACGTTCACCGGCACGAGGCCGGTGATCCGGTCGAGGCCCACGGCGTGGGCAGGCGGCGGCTCCACCGGGCCGGCCGGCTGGATCGCCGCCACGAGGTCGCCGCTCCGCGGGCAGGCGGCGAAGAGTGCCGGGGCGACGAGCGCCGTCAACGCCGCCGACGCCGACGCGAGCACGACGATCCAGGCGACGGCCCGGCGGGCGATCCGCCCGCCGGCCGCCACGTCGGCTGCCTGCGCCACGCCGACGATGATCAGTGAGAGCACGAAGGGCACCACCGTCATCTGCAGCGCGTGCAGCCAGAGCGTGCCGACGGGCTTGGCCACGAGTTCGACCGCGTCGATCGAGCCGGGCGCGAAGCGGGCGATCACCAAGCCGGTGACGGCGCCGGCGACGAGACCCGCGAACACCCGCTGCCCGCCGGTCATGGTAAGGCTCCGGAAGAAGGCGAACGTCGCCGCCCACGGTTGTAAACCGCGACGCTCCCCCCGTCGAGAGTTGACGCTGCCACGACGTGTGACGGATATTCGTGGCACTCCAACCCTTGTCGTCCCGCTGGTGCCCGATGAGCTCTCCGGACCGCTCTGCCCACATCGTCCTGCTCACCGAGGGGCACAGCGAGCCCGCCGCCGGCAAGACGGCGTCGTGTCTGCTCCGGTATCGCACGGCCGAGATTGCGGCGATCCTCGACTCGACGCAGGCGGGCCGCACCGCCCACGAGCTGTTCGGCGTCGGCGGCTCGATCCCCGTGGTGGCGACGCTCGACGAGGCACGGTCGGCCGATGAGCTGCTCATCGGCATCGCGCCGCCCGGGGGACGGATTCCGCCCTCCTGGCGGCCGGTGATCCTCGCGGCGATCAGCCGTGGGATGCGGATCGTGTCGGGGCTTCACGACTTCGTGGCCGACGACCCGGAGTTCTCGGCGGCCGCCCGCGACCGGGGCGTCGAGATCCGCGACGTCCGCCGCAATGCCGAACGGGACGTGGCAAAGTGCCCGCCCCTACGGGAGGAGTGCCTGCGGATCCTCACGATCGGCCAAGACATCTCGGTGGGCAAGATGGTCACCTCGGTGGAGCTCACGAAGGGGCTTCGGGCCCGCGGCATCGACGCCAAGTTCATCGCCACCGGTCAGACCGGGATCATGATCGAGGGGGACGGCTGCCCGATCGACCGGGTGATCTCCGACTTCGTGAATGGCGCCGTCGAGAAGCAGGTGCTCGCCAACCAGCACCACGACGTGCTCGTGGTCGAGGGACAGGCCACGATCACGCATCCGCAGTATTCGGGCGTGTCGCTCGGCCTGCTCCACGGCTGCGACCCGCATGGCATGATCCTCGTCTACGAGGCCGGCCGCCCTCATCACATGGGGCTGCCGCACATCCCGCTGCCGCGGCTCGAAAGCGTGATCGAGGCCTACGAGCGGATGGCGGCGTTTCGCGGGGGAGGCCGTGTGATCGGTGTGGCAGTCAACAGCCGCCGGCTCGGCGCCGAGGAGGCCGACGCCGAGCGGACGCGGGTGCAGGCGGCCCTGGGACTGCCCGTGGCCGACCCGATTCGGCACGGCAGCGGCGATCTGCTCGACGCGATTCGCGGCCTCGCGGATCGGAGACGCACGTGATCGACCTCGCCGTCCGGCACTTTGCGCTGCCGCTCCGCCATCCGTTTACGATCTCGCGGGGCACCGTGGAGGTGCAGGACACCGTCATCGTGCAACTCCACGAAGACGGCTGCTTCGGCTACGGTGAGGCCACGACGAATCCCTACTACGGGGCCACGGTCGAGTCGTTGAGCCGGCGGATGTCCGACGCGACTCCCCTGCTCCGCGGCGTGGGGGCCGACGACCTCGACGCCATGCTGACGGCGATCCGTGCCGCGGCGGGCGACGACATGTTCGCCTGCTGTGCCCTCGATGCGGCGGTGCACGACCTCTGGGCCCGGCGGCAGGGCCTTCCCCTGCACCGGCTCTGGGGGCTCGACCCCGCGGCGGGCCCGGCTTCCAACTACACGATCGGCATCGACACGCCCGACCGGATGGTTCGCAAGCTCGCCGAGGTGCCGGATTGGCCGATCTACAAGATCAAGCTCGGCACCGACCGCGACCTCGAGATCGTCCGCGAACTCCGCCGCCACACCGACAAGCCGTTTCGCGTGGATGCCAACTGTGGCTGGACGCCGCGGCAGGCGATCGAGCTGTCGGCGCCGCTCGCCGAACTCGGGGTGGAGTTCATCGAGCAGCCGCTCGCCGTCGCCGATCCAGGCATGGCCGAGGTCCGGCGGCACTCGCTCCTTCCCGTGTTCGCCGACGAGAGCTGCGGCGTGGAGTCCGACGTCGAGGCGTGTGCCGGCCTGTTTCACGGGATCAACATCAAGCTGGTGAAGTGCGGGGGGCTCGCCCCCGCGCGACGAATGATCGCCCGGGCCCGCGCCTTGGGCCTCGCGGTGATGTGCGGCTGCATGACCGAGTCAACGGTCGGCATCTCGGCCCTCGCGCAGATCGTGCCGGAACTCGACCATGTGGACATGGACGGAGCGGCGCTCTTGGCGGGTGACATTGCTTCGGGGGTCGTGGTCGAGCGGGGCCTGCGGCGGTACCCTGACCGCGCCGGTATGGGGATCGAACTGGTGGACGGGCCGCTGCCGCGGGCATGATCGGAAACCAGAGGGGGGCATGATGGCGACGGCGGTGCGACCGGACGGCGGCCGGGGATGTCCGCTGCGGGCTGGCCTGGTGGCCGTGATGCTTCTCGTGGGCGCCGCGGCGTCGGCGGCTGATGTGGAGGAGACGCTCCGCGACTCGCTGCAACCGCTGCTCGCGGCGCATGAGGGTGTGGTCGCGGCGGAGGTCCGCCACCTGGAGACGGGCAAGGGCTTCGCAGCGGCGGCCGACCGGCCGATGCCCCTGGCGAGCCTCGTGAAGGTTCCGGTGATGGTGGCGGCCTACGCCGCAGCCCACCAGGGTCGGGTCGCCCTCGACGAGCAGGTGACGTTCTCGGCCGACGACGTCGTGCCGGGCTCGGCGGTGATCGACAAACTCTCGCCGGGGGCTACGTTCACGCTCCGCGACGCCATCCGGATGATGATCGCGACGTCCGACAACACGGCGACCAACATCGTCATTCGCCGCATCGGGCTTCCGGCCACGAACGAGCTGCTCGACCGGCTCTGCCTCGCCGGCATCCGGCTCAACTCATTCGTGTTTCGTCGGGAGACCACGCTCGACCCCGAGCGGAGCCGGGAGTTCGGGCTCGGGAACGGCACGGCGGCGGAGCTGGTGCGGCTCATGGGCCTGATCCACGGCCGCGACCTCGAACGCGACGGCGTGGTGGCGCCTGGCGCTTGTGCGGCCATGCTCGACCACCTGCTCGCCTGCGAGGACCGCGGTACGGCGGGCCGCGACATGCCGGCGGGCGTGAATGTGGCCCACAAGACCGGCCTGGTGTCGGGCGTGAGGACCGACGCGGGCTTGATCCTCTGCCCGGGCGGGCCGATCGCCTTCTGCCTGCTCACCAAGGACAATCGCGACCGTAAGGCGCCGAACGGGCCGGCGGACGACCTCATCGCCAGGTTTGCCCGCGCCTCCCTCGACGCCTTCGAGAAGACCGGCCCCGAGGGGCGGCCGATCGAGCCGCGTGCCCTGGCCGCTGGAGCAGCGGGCAAGCTCGTGGAGGAACTGCAGCGAAGCCTCAACGCCCGGCTGCCGGAAGGTGAGCGGCTCGGCGTGGACGGCGAGTTCGGGCCGGCGACGGCTGCGGGGGTGCGGTCGTTTCAGCGGTCGGCCGGGCTGCCCGAGACGGGGGCGGTCGATGCGGCGACATGGCGGGCGCTGGGGCCGATCGTGAGCGGCACCGACGCCGTGCCACCACTCGTGTCCGTGGCACCGGCCGATGGCCCCGGGGGGCCGCCGGTGGTCACCGCCGCGGCGTGGGTGGTGGTCGACGCCGACTCGGGCGACCTCCTTTTCGGCCACGAGGCGGACACCAAGCGGCAGCAGGCGAGTGTCACCAAACTGATGACGGCGTTGCTCGTGCTCGAACGGGCGGCCGCCGATACGGGCCTGCTCACCGAGACGGTGAGGGTGTCACTGCGGGCGGGCACGGAGACCGGCTCGACGGCGCAGCTGCGGCCCGGCGACCGCGTGAGTGTGCGTGACCTGCTCTTCGGGCTGATGCTGCCCTCAGGCAACGACGCGTCGGTCGCGCTCGCGGAGCACCTTGGTGGTCGGCTCGACGGCGCCGGGGATCCGCTCGCCCGGTTCGTGGCTGCGATGAACGCGCGGGCCGCCACGCTCGGCCTGCGGAGCACGACCTACGGGAATCCCCACGGGCTCACGGTGGAGGGCTGCGGATCGACCGCCCGTGAGATCGCCACGCTCGCCCGCGAGACGATGCAGCACCCGCTGTTCCGCGAGATCGTGGCGACCCGCCGGCGAACGGCGACGATCGAGAACATCGACGGCTATCGCCGCGAGGTGGTCTGGACCAACACCAACAAGCTGCTCGGGATCGAGGGCTACGAAGGCATCAAGACGGGCACGACGACGCCCGCCGGATGCTGCCTCGCGTCGTGTGGCCGCCGGGGTGGCCGGCGGCTGATCGTGGTGGTGCTCGGGAGCACGTCGAGCGAGGCGCGGTATGCCGACTCGCGCAACCTGTTCCGCTATGCCTGGCGGGAGTTGGGCGTGGAGTGAGGCGGAAAGTGGGCGCAGGTTTTCAACCTGCACAAGGAGCAGAGGACGCGATGGGGTTCACCACAGGTTGAAAACCTGCGGCCACGTCTGGTCAGTCGCCCGTATCGTCGAGCATCCGCCGCCGATTGGTGACGAACGTTTCGAGCGACTCCGGCCGCGCTGCGATCACCCGGAGAAACAGGTCATCGAGAAGGTGGCGCATCACGGCCTCGTACACGAGGTCCTCGATGTGCGGTTCGGGATCGTGGGCGGACACGGCCAGGCAGGCATTCGCCGCCGACGCCAGCCGACCGGGATGGCGGGCGATCAGGAGCACGTGGCCTCCCGCGGCCCGCATTTCGCGGCACGCCCGCATCCACTCGGCACCGCCGTGACCGCAGATGAGGACCAAGACATCGCGCGGGGTGGCGGCCGAGAGGCTGGCGAGCACGTCGTGAGGCTGGCCGTGGGCGACGGCCCGATGGCCGAGCAGCGCGATTCGGCCGGCGAACGTCCGCGCCGCCTCGCCGTCGATGCCGTCTCCGGCGACGAAGAGCATCTCCGCTTCGGCGATCCGGCGGGCCGCGTCGGTGAGAGCCTCGCCGCGGGCCAGGCCGCAGGTCTCGCGGGCCGCGGCAGCCTTGCTCTTCCAGAGCGCATCGGACCGGGCGGCATCGGGATCATCGCTCGGCAAGACGACCGTGCTGCCGGCCGCGTCGACGGCTGACGCCCGGGCCACGGCCTCCGTGATCGAGAGCTTGAGGTCGGGGTAGCCCTTGAACCCGAGCCGCTGGGCGAACTTCACCACGCTCGACTGGCTGATCTTCAGCGCGTCGGCGAGTTGCTGCGAGGAGTAGTCGCGGAGCAACTGTGAGTTTGCCAGGATGTAGTCCGCGATCCGGCGGTCCATCGCCGACATGCGGCCGCGTTCTGAGCGGAGCTTGACGAGTGCGGTCATGGGGCGGTGAGGAGGGCCTCAGGCGTCGAGCGGCTCGAGACCGTGGACCGCGGCGATGCCCAGGCCGGGAGCATCGCCAATGGTAATCTCGGCACCCGCGAAGCACACGTTGCTCTCCACCGGGTTGAATCGACCGAGGGTGGGGCCGTCGAGGTCCACCCGCGTGATCACGTCGGCCCGGGCGACGGCGAGGTGAGCCGCCGCGGCCACGCTGATCGCTCCCTCGAGCATGCAGCCGATCATGCATTCCACTCCGTAGGTGGCCGCCAGGTCGGCGATGCGCACGGCATCGGTCAGGCCCCCGGTCTTCATGAGCTTGATGTTGATGATGTCGGCCGCACGCCGCTGGATGATTTCCGCCACGCCGTTGATGCCGGTCACGCTCTCATCGGCGACGACGGGGGTGTCGATCCGCTCGGTCACGTACTGCATGCCGGCGATGTCCCACGACTTGACCGGCTGCTCGACCACGTCGAGCCGCACGCCGGCGTCCTCGAGCTGGTGGAGTGCCCGCACCGCCTGCTTGGCCGTCCATCCCTGGTTCACGTCGAGTCGGAGGAGCGCCCGACCCTCGATCGCGGCATGAACGGCCTTGACCCGCTCCACATCCACGCCCGGGTCCTTCCCCACCTTGATCTTCAGGGCCTCGAAGCCCCGCTCCACCGCCGCGACCGCATCGGCGACCATCTTGTCGATGTAGTCCACGCTGATCGTGATGTCGGTGGTGATCGACGGCTCACCGCCGCCGAGCAGCTTGTACGTCGGTGCGGCGAACCGCTGTCCGAAGAGGTCGTGGAGGGCGATGTCGACCGCGGCCTTGGCGCTCGTGTTCCGCTTCAACGCGGTCCGCACCAGACCGGTGAGCAGGTGGAGGTTTTCCGCATCCTCGCCGATGAGCAGCGGCGCCAGATGGTGGCGGATCGCGTCGAGGATGCCACCGTGAGTGTCGCCGGTGATCCGGGCGGTGGCCGCGGCGCTGCCGTAGCCAACGTGGCCGTCGTCGGTGTCGATCATGACGACGATGTCGTCGATCGCATCGACCGCCCGGGTGGACGTCTTGAAGGGCGTCTGCAGGGGCACGTGGAGCCTGCCGAACCGGAAGCCGGTGATCTTCATGTCGTGTTGCTCCTGGTTCGAGAGCGGACGTGACCGTGGGCGACGACGGCCCCGGGGGCCGGGGCGGCCGGAGACGCGAGGGTGCGATCCATCATCCTTTCAGCCCCGCCCCGAGCCAAGCGCCGGCAGCAGGGCCGCCAGTCCGAGGCCGGCGGCGGTGCCGACCACGTAGCCGAAAAGCCCGAGCAGGATGCCGACGGGAACCAGCGCGCGGGCGTGCGCCGCGGCGAGGATCGGGGCCGAGCCCACCCCGCCGACGTTCGCCAGCGACGCCACGCTGCACAGCCCCAGATCGAGCCGCAGGAGCCGTGCGGCCGCGACCAGCGCCGCGGCGTGAAAGGCGAGCACCGTGAACCCCGCCGCCACGAACACCGGAGCTTGGCCGATCCCGGCGACGCTCGCCTTCGACGCCATCGTCACGATCACGACCGCGAGCAACGCCGAGGCCACGCCGTCGGAGCCCGGCAGGCGCGCCAGCGGCGTGACGGCGGCCACGCAGCCGGCGATCGTAGCGACGATCAGCGTCCACGACGTCGGCGTGAGCGATGCCAGCGGCGGCAGTCGCTCGGCGACCGCGGCCGACAGCGTGCCGACGAGGATCGCGAGCCCCAGCCAGACGAGGACGTCGCCGGGCACGAGCCGGCCGGTCGTCGCCACGGCACTGGCGCGGCTCGCGGTCTCGTCGGCCGGCACGGCCCCGACCCATCGGTTGAACCGCCCGGCCAGCGGCACGATCCCGAAGAGCAGCAGAACCCAGGCGGTGTAGCAGATGGTGTCGGTCAGCAGGGCCAGCGACACGACATCGGGCTCGGCGGCGATCGCGCGGCTCACCGCCACGAGGTTGGCGGTGCCGCCGATCCAGGTGGCTCCCACGGAGGCGAGCACCCGCCAGCCGTCGGCGGGCAGCCACGGCCGCCAGAGCATCCAGGCGACCACGATGCCCGCGAGGATCGAGAGGCCCGAGCAGGCGGCTGCCGCGAGGATGCGCGGGCCGAGGGCCGCGACGGCCCGCAGGTCGCAGCGGACCAGCAGCAGAAACACGAGCGCCGGCAGGAGGTGCGTGAGGATCGCTGACCGGACGGCGTCGATCTCGGGCGTCGGCTGCCAGGACCCCGCCATGGCCAGCGCCGTCGCGGCCGCGTAGGAGAGCACGATCGGCGGCAGGATCTCGAACACCCGGGCGGGGAATCGGGCCGCCATCGCCGGAAACACGCCTGCGATCACGAAGACCATGGCCGCGAAGACGACGGGCGACTCGATCATGGGAGGATGATAGAACGGAGGCATGTGCCGTGCAAAAGCATCGCTCGTGGCTCTTGGACTCGTGGTGGTCTCCGCGACGGCGGTGTCGGCCGGCGAGCGCTCGCCCGCCGGTGACGGCATCGTGGTGCTCGCGAACCGCGACGACGATGATCGTGACGGCCTGCCCGACGCGGACGACGACCGCGTCAATGGCGTGGCCGATGAGCGGGACCTGACGCCGCTCGTCATCCCCCGCCCGGCCGGCGTCCTCATGATGCGGGTGGCATGCGAAGAATCGCCGCTGCGGTTTTTCCTGCGCGAGGGGCCGACCTGGAGAAACCTCGGTCTGGGCCACGCGGAACTCCCCCTGCCCGAGGGCGGATCCGACGAGTTGACGCTCCACGTCGAGGCCCGTGACTGGGCCGGTCTGCCGCCGACGTGGGCGGGCCGCGGCAACGTGGCCGTCACGTTCGAGGGCCCGGATGGCCCCGTCGTGACCCACGATCTCACGGTCCGAGTCGCCCCGGTGCAACTCCTGCCCGGCACCGCGCCGGTGAAGAACGTGTTCGTGGCGAGCGGCCGCTACGACAATGCCGCCTTCGTCGAGCGGCTGCGCAGGATCCTCGACGGCCTCGGCGTGCCTCTCGTGGTGCATCCCACTCGCGACTGGCGGGAGATGTGGATGCAGGACACGATGGAGATCGCCATCGCGACGAGCGAGACGGCTTCGATGCACGTGGTGCTCGCCGGCCTGCGCGGGGCCGATACGTTTCCGCCCACGCTCCTCGGCCCCGACACGGCAGTGGCCGACATCGGGAAGCCGCGGCCGCTCGCCGGCGGCGATGCCTGGGCCGATTGGTACGGCAACCTCGAGGTGTCGATGCCCACGGCCACGCACCCGGCGGGCCGGGTGATCCATGGCCGAAACATCCGCACGGGGACGACGTTTCATCCCGACGTCGTGGCCTTCCTCGTAGCCCAGGGCGTGCAGGCGCCCGTGTGGATCGACACCTCGTGGCTGCTCATCAAGCATGTGGACGAGGTGGTGGCGTTTCTGCCCGGGCCGGACGGCCGCGGCATGATCCTCGTGCCCGACCCCGTCGAGGGCCTGCGACTCCTCGGCGACGATGGAGCCGAGGAGCCGGTGGCCAGCCGACGTCGCGAGGCCAACGCCCGGATCGCCAGGGTGATCGAGGGCATGCTGACCGGCGACGAGCAGATGCCGCGGGCCGGGGCCGTGGGCGAAGCCGGTCCGGTGGGGCTGCTCGAACTCTTGGGCCTCGACGCCTCCCGCGTGGTCAGGCTACCCGTGGCCTTCGACGTGCCGCCGGGGGGCCTGCTCGCCGCTGGCGACGTCACCGACGCCGCGACGCTCTGGAGCAACCCGGTGAACGCGCTGGTCGTGAATGGCGCCGTGATCTGCGGGTCGGCCAGCATGCCGGCCGCGGTGCAGCAGGTGTGCCGCGAGCGGTTGCTCGCCGCCGGGGCCGCGCGGGTGGAGTTCATCGACGACGGCGTCTACCAGAAGAATCACGGCAACGTGCACTGCGCCA
>Ga0208376_1000198_pt1 | contig 18940 bp, 6 predicted proteins | sample CryBogmetaGMA25M_FD_184548 | JGI IMG/M metagenome (GOLD analysis project Ga0208376, IMG submission 184548) | Freshwater microbial communities from Crystal Bog, Wisconsin, USA - MA2.5M (SPAdes) | ecosystem: Environmental > Aquatic > Freshwater > Lake | place: Crystal Bog, Wisconsin, USA...
GTCCTGACGGAATAACATAGGGCTGTGAGGGAAACAGATCTTCTACAATAGAGCATAAGTAGCTATCACGCTGAGCGAAGCGTCCCGGCGATGATGAGGCACATCGGGACACTACGCTCAGCGTGAAGGATGCTGAGACAGATAAAAAATCCCGCTTCCCACAAAACAAAGCGGTCTGATGGAACATTGGCCCATGAACACGAATAATGAAACAAGAAAACGATCATTAGCGATCATCGGGGTGATCACCACACTTAGTGCCGGACTGGCACTGATCTGGCACCCACAACACCTCCGCAGATCTCGTCGCCAATCCAAGGTGGTGGCAGCACTACGTGCAAGCGAAGAAGCCACTCGTGCGAGCGAGCGACAGATGCGTGCCTTGGTGACCTCCTTGGATGATCTTGTCTTTGAGCTTGATGCACAGGGAATCTGCCTTAATCTTTGAACCACGAATGAAACCCTATTGCACCTCCCTAGAGCGCAGGTAGTCGAGCAGCACATGCTGGCACTTGAGAGCAATACGGAAGGATACACATACACCGCCATTATCCAGCAGGTTCTCACCAGCGGGAATGCGAAGAACCTGGAGTATCCCCTGGAAATCGGATTTGAGCAGCACTGGTTTGCCGCACGGATTAGTCCGATCCTGCCCACAGATATTTCACAGTGTTCGGTCTCCATCCTCATACGCGACATTACTGAACATAAACGAGTAGAACAAGAACACCTGTCTTACAGCAAGCAACTCGCCACGGTGGTGGCAGTAGAACACGCCCTGGCCGAATCTCTCGATCAGGCATCAATCTACGCCACCCTGGCAACCGCCGTCCAGAAACTATTCCCGGACATGGCCACAATCTTCATCTCGCGCTACGACGCGGAGCGCAAGATGATTACGGCCATGTACGGCACCCACGACGGCGAGCCGATAGATGTGGCCACTCTGCCAGAGATCCCGCTACTACCGCTTGGCGAGGGGACACAGAGCGAGGTCATCCACACCCGCCAGCCGCTAGTCATTACGGCCAATCTCAATGATCGGATCGCATCCAGCACCGTGACATACGTCGGTACCGAGGGCGGCTACACCGAGTCGGCGGTGTATGTTCCCATGCTGGCCCAAGATACGGTGCTGGGCGTGATCCAGATGCAGAGCTATTTTGCCAACCGGCTCACCGAAGTGGATGCCAAAATACTTGCGCTGGTCGCGAATACTGCGGCAGTCTCTCTCCAGAATGCTCGCCTGTATGCACTCGCACAGTCAGAGATCGTCGAGCGCAAGCAGACCGAAATAACCCTGCGCAGCAGCGAACAGCACCTTAAAGCGGCGCAGCACGAATTGCTGGAGCTGAACCGGACGCTGGAAGAACGGGTGAGGCAGCGCAGTGCGGAAGTGCAAGACCTCTACGAGCGTGCGCCGGTCGGGTATCACTCGCTGGATGCTTACGGCACCGTGATCATGGTCAACGAGACCGAGCTGACATGGCTGGGCTATACACGCGATGAGATGCTGGGTCGTCCGATTACCGACTTTATGACCCCCACAAGTCAGGCGACATTCTATACGGTCTTCCCCGTGTTCCGACAACACGGCTGGATCAGCGACCTGGAGCTAGAATTCATCCGCAGTGATGGCACGACTCTGCCGGTTCTCATCACTGCCACCGCGATTTACGATAAGTCCGGTATCTACGTGATGAGTCGCTCTACGCTGGTTGATATGACCCTGCGCAAACAGGCGGAAGTAACCTTGCGCCGGGCCAACACCGAACTGGCGCGGGCGGCGCGGGCCAAGGATGAGTTTCTGGCCAACATGAGCCACGAGCTGCGCACACCACTCAACGCCATTCTCGGCTTCAGCGAGATTCTCCTCGAAGAGATCCGTGGCTCACTCACTGCGGGCCAACGCGACGCGCTTCACAACATCGAGTCTAGCAGCCACCACCTGCTCGCGCTGATCAACGACATCCTCGACCTCTCAAAAGTTGAAGCCGGGCGGCTCGATCTCCAGCTTGAACCCGTTGTGATCGCCGATCTTTGCCAGACAAGTCTGCTTTTTATCAAAGAAATGGCCCTCAAGAAAGCTCTCAGATTGGCCTTCTCCCTAAATGACCAGATGGCGATAATGGAGGCTGACCCCAAGCGTCTGAAGCAGATGCTCGTGAACCTGCTAAGCAACGCAGTGAAATTCACCCCAGCCGGGGGCCAGGTGCGCCTGGAGGTGATTGCCGACGCCGAGGACATTCGCTTTGCCGTACACGATACGGGCATTGGTATCGAGTCCGACGATCTGGCGAGGCTCTTCCAGCCCTTCAGTCAACTGGATTCCAGCCTGAGCCGCCAGTACGAGGGCAGTGGTCTCGGGCTGGCCCTGGTACGCCGCCTCGCTGAGCAGCACGGCGGCAGCATCACGGTGGAGAGTACGGTCAACGTGGGAAGCTGCTTCACCATCACTCTGCCCTACCATCGTGTGCCTGAACCGGAAGAAATGCTGTCTTCGTCTGTCATTATGTCAAGAAATGAGCCTGTGTACACAGCGCGGATCAGTATGCCTGAATTGGAACTGGGCCTGACGAAGACACGGGTTCTGCTAGCCGAGGACAACGAAAACACTATCCTGACAATTGACGAATATCTACAAAACAAAGGGTATCAGGTTGTCGTCGCCCGCGACGGATATGAGGCCATCCAACGTGCTGAAGAAGTACACCCCGACGTCATTTTGATGGACATCCAGATGCCCGAGCTAGACGGGCTAGCGGCTATTCACTACCTGCGCGCCAAACCTGAATGGATGACGACGCCGATTATTGCGCTGACGGCCCTAGCCATGCCGGGCGACCGCGAGCGTTGTCTGGCGGCTGGCGCAAGCGCATACCTGACCAAGCCTGTCTGCCTGAAGGGACTGGTGACGCTGATTGAGCGACTGGTGCATCCGTGAGTCGAGAACTAGTTCCGCTGTTTTTCACATAAGCAGATCCCATGCCGACCTTTCCCCCTCACCCCCTGCCCCTCTCCCACCACGAGAGAGGGGAGATTCCGCACTAGAGTGCGTTCGACTCCCCCTCTCCCGTTCTGGGAGAGGGGGCTGGGGGGTGAGGGCTGCGCGGCAACGGATTCCTTTTTTAACGCATAGTCACGGGCAAAAAGACACTGTAGTTCCCCGCGAGGGTCGTCGGTACGACACTCGATGTATTCCCTACACCGTCCCTGACCCGCACATACACGGTGTCTCCGGGCTGGGCAACCAGAGAGGCGGTTGCACTAAACGGTTGCCACACGGCACCGCTGAAATCGGCATGGGTGCTGAGTTGCATGTCCGCGACTCCGCTACCCCCCAATTGATCGCTGGCCGTGAGATGCACGTTGATCGTCCCTCCGGTCTGTGCAGCGAGCTGTGCCTGTTGCGCCGGTTGAATGATCGTTGCGCTCACAGTGGGCGCGAGCGGATCGTAGATGACGTCGTCGCTCAGGTTGAGTCCGCTACAGAGAAGAGTGCCAGCCGCATCGCGCAACCGCACGTAGGTCAACAGGGTGACAATCCGGTTGCCGGGGTCGGTGATCGTCCACGGCAGGGCGGAGCGGTAGGGTTGCCATTGCGCCCCCGTAAACCCGGCGTCATTACTCACCAATATCTGGGCGGCGTTGGGTGTGTTCGAGAAGACCTGCACATCGAGCTTCCCGCTATAGGTTGCGCCGCTATTGATGCTAATCGTGCATTGCTGCGTGTTTTGGACACCAAGGACAAAGGGTGAGAAACTCTCGGTGACTCCGGTGATGATGTTGGCGGTCGTATCCAATCCGGTGGTGATGTCCTTCCATTGGCCGTGATCGAAATGCAGCAAACGCAGCGACTCTTCCGGTATCCCTGCGGCGACCACATCCGAGTCGCGGTAAGGCAGCCGCAGCGTTGCCTTGCCAAAGCTGATCTCGGAGGTGCTGATCTCGTAATTAAACCCGAGGAGCGTAAAGGATGCGGGGGCATTAGTCAGTGGGGCGACGGATACCTGGGCGGTGATGACCCCGCTTGAGCCGAGATTATCGAAGGTGAGGCGAACCGTGCCGACGGGCGTGTTCACCGGAACCGTCACCGGCTGAGATGGATCGGTTGGCGCGGGGATGTCAACGGGCGGTGTATTCACGTCGTTATCCACAATCGTTACGCTGGCGGTTGTCGCGCCGAGCGTGGCACCCGTCGGATTGACAAGGGAAACCTGCACCGTCTCATCGGCCTCCAGCAAGACTCCATCATCAGTGATGGGGAGACTCAGTTCTTTGTTCTGTTCGCCCGGTGCAAAGGTGAGCGTGCCACTGATGGCGGTGTAATCACGACCTGCGGTAGCGGTGCCGTCGTGCGAGGCATAGGCCACGGTGATGGGCTGAACGGACGGTACACTCAGGGTGACGGTGAGAACGGCGGTACTCACCCCTTCACGCACGCGAGTACTGGTGGGGCGAATATCAACCGTTGGCCCGTCATTATCCAAAATGGTGAGGGTGGTACGTGGCGCGGTACCCACGACGGCATTGGTCGGGTTACTCAGCGTCAGGATGACGGTTTCATCCACTTCATCAAGCGTATCGTTGGTGATGGGCAGCCTGATGGTCTGGCTGGTCTGACTAGGCGCGAAAGTGAGCGTACCGCTGATGGGAGTGTAATCACTGCCTGCGGTCGCCGTACCGTCACTCGTGGCATAGGCAACCGTGACCGGCAATGCGGAGGCGGGGCTGAGGGTTGCGGTGATCACTGCCGTCCCCACACCCTCGTCTACTGTCAAAGTGGCGGCGCTAAAGCGCACCGTCGGGGGGCCATCGTTGTCGTTGATGGTCAGAATGGTACGTGCAGATGTCCCCAGCGAGGCATTGGTCGGGTTGCTCAGCGCCAGAACGACCGTCTCATCCGCCTCGGCGAGCGTATCGTCCACGATGGCAACCGTGACGGTTTGACTGGTCTGATTGGGCGCGAAGGTAAGCGTACCGCTGATAGGGGTGTAATCGGCGGGTGCGTTGGCCGTACCATCGCTCGTGGCATAGGCAACCGTAACCGGCAGGGACGATGCTGTGCTGAGGGTGGCAGTGAACACCGCCGTCCCCGCACTCTCGTTCACGGCGAGAGTAGCGGCACTGAACTGGACGGTTGGCGGCGCATCGTTATCGCGGATGGTGATCGTGGAGGTTGTGGGTGTCCCCAATGTGGCATTGGTCGGGGTACTCAATGCCAGAGCAACCGTCTCATCCACCTCATCAAGCGTATCGTCTACGATAGGCAGCCTGATGGTCTGGCTGATCTGACTGGGCGCGAAGGTGAGTGTGCCACTCGTGGCGGTGTAGTCACTACCTGCGGTTGCTGTGCCATTATTGGTTGCGTAGGGCACCGTAACGGTCAGTCCCGAGGGGCCGCTGAGGGTGGCGGTGATGATCGCTGTGCCCACACCTTCGTCCACCGTCAGAGCGGCGGCGCTGAACTGGACAGTTGGCGGCGCATCATTATCGCGGATGGTGATCGTGGAGGTTGCGGATGTGCCCACGGTTGTACCCAAGGTCGCATTAGTCGGGTTGCTCAGCACCAGGGTGACGGTTTCATCCGCCTCGTTAAGCGTATCGTTAATGATGGGCAACCTGATGGTCTGGCTGGGGCCACAGGAAGGGGGGCAGGCTCCAGGCGAGGTCTGGCTCGTCTGATTAGGTGCGAAGGTGAGCGTACCGCTGATGGGGGTGTAATCACTGCCCGCGCTGGCAGTGCCGCCGCTTGTGGCATACCCGACCGTGACCGGCAACCCGGAGACGGAACTGAGGGTGACGGTAAAGACAGCCGTCCCCGCACCTTCGTCTATCGGCATGGTAGTGAAGGTATTGAACTGCACCGTTGGAAGCGGGTCGTTATCGCGAATAGTGATCGTAGCGCGTACGGATGCGCCCAAGGCTGCATTGGTCGGTTTACTCAGTATCAGGGCGAATGTCTCATCACCCTCGTGAATCGTGTCGTTTATGATAGGCGGCAGCATAATCGTCTGGCTGGTCTGACTAGGTGTGAAGGTATTCGGCATGAAGGTGAGTGTGCCGCTAATAGCGGTGTAATCACTGCCTGCAAGGGCGGTGCCGTCGCTTGTGGCATACGCAACCGTGACCGGCAGGGACGATGTTGTGCTGAGAGTCGCGGTGATTACCGCCATCCTCGCACCCATACTCGCACCTTCATCTACCGTCAGAGTGGCGATGCTGAATTGGACAGTTGGTATCGTCACGGCATTCACATCAGCGGGCCAATCCCCGATATTGCCTGCAGCGTCCTTGGCACGCACCCGGAAGGCATAGGTTATCCCGCCGACGCCATTGTAGGTAGTGCTGGTAGACAGAGTATTGGTCAGCACATCCGTCCACGCGCCAGTTCCCGCCCGCACCTGGAGATCGTAGCCCGCTACGCCGCTCAGCGCATCGGAGCCAGACCACGCCAGCACAATAGTGGCAGAGTTTCGAGGGAGCGATGCGGTCATGGTCGAGGTAGGCTTGGTCATATCAACATTCACTGTGCCGGTAACGACGGTTGATACCAGACCACGGAGATCGCGCATGCGCAGGGAGACAGGTTTATTCATCCCTTCGCCACCAACATCCCAAGCGGTGGTGACGGCGACACCAGGACTGGCCGTAACCCATGCACCCCAGGTGCTGATGGTGCTGGCGTTGTTGCTGAACGATCCGGCATCCATCGCCGCAGCAGACGTGGTGCCGACGAACTGCGCGTTAATGGCCGTGCTGTTGAGCCAGCCTGATGGCAGGGTAATGGTGGCGGTGAAGGTATTGGCGGGAATCAGGGTGCCGAGATCGGTACTGCTAAGAGTAAGAGCGTTTGTTACGCTTCTGATGCCACCGGTGATCAACGCTTTGCCATTGGGCAGCAGGGTAGCGGTATGGGAAGAGCGGGTACTACTCATACTGCTAGTAAGGCTCCATGTGCCGGTGGCGAGATCGTACAGCTCAGTACTACTTGTAGGAGACAAGGGTGAAGCCAAATTAAACCCTCCCGTGACCAGTACCTTGCCATTGGGTAGTAGGGTCGCGATATGATCTCTGCGAGCCACGCTCATGCTGCCGGTAATACTCCATGTGCCACTGGCAGAGTCATACAATTCGGCACTCGCCAGAAATCTATATCCACTACCAGCTCCTCCTACGACCAGTACCTTACCGTTGTTCAGCAAGGTAGCGGTATGTGCATTGCGAACCACGCTCATACTACCAGTGGTACTCCAGATGCCAGTAGTGAGATCATACAACTCAGTACTCGCCAGACCTTCAAATCCACCACCATATCCTCCTACGACCAGCACCTTGCCGTTGGTCAACAGCGTAGCGGTATGTCCACTGCGGGCCGCGCTCATACTTCCGGTGGTACTCCAGGTACCGATAGTGGGATCGTACATCTCGGCACTTGCAAGGTAAGATCCACCACCACTCCCTCCTACGACCAGCACCTTGCCGTTAGTCAACAGCGTAGCGGTATGTCCACTGCGGGCCATACTCATACTGCCGGTGTTGCTCCAGATACCGGTGGTGGGATCGTACAGCTCGGCGCTCGTTATCGGAGTAGGTGGATTTCCACTGGTTCCTCCTGCGATCAAGACCTTGCCGTTAGGCAGCAACGTGGCGGTATGTCCACTGTGGGCCACGCTCATACTTCCAGTAGTAGTCCAGGTACCAGTGGCTGGATCATACAATTCGGCACTCGCAAGGGGGGTGCCTCCACCACTTCCTCCCACAACCAGCACCTTGCCATTTGGCAGTAGCGTGGCGGTATGTCCACTACGGATCACACTCATATTCCCGCTCGGCGCAAACGTCACCAGATCAGGGACGGATGCAGAGCCGGTGAAGGCGTTGGTGGGCGTGCCGATGGCCCCATACTGATTGAGAAGAGCAAGAGCCAAGAGTGATTGAGACGGGCTGAACGACAGCGCAAGATAAGGAAAGGAGAGTAACCCCAACGCGAGCGATACAACGATGGCGATGCGACGATGTGAATTCTGCATAGATAACCTCTGACTGTTCAGGTAGCGACGGTTCGGTCTTTATGCTAGACGGTGAGTGCGCCATTGGGCGTGGAAAATGGACTGCCCTGTGAGAAGGTAGATTGGTGGAAGGAATTGCTGTGTCGGGAGGTATGCGTATCCATGTGTTCCTTTGTTCGCTGTCCATGCGTAGGCATGGGGGGTGTCTATGTAATCCAGGTATGGCGATTTGGGATAAATAAAGTATAGCATGCGATATTACCAATGTATTACTTATACATGTTAAAAAAAGGTATATGGGCGATGATTTGTTTCTACTACGGATGTGGCAAAGGGCAATACCTTTCACATAAGCCGTCAGATGCCATCCACGAATAGGTCACGAATACACGAATAAGGCTCTGCACTGGGCTATTCGTATATTCGCGACCTCTTCGTGGACGGCGCGGCAAGGCCTTATTTGAAAGGTATTGTGGCTAAGACATGGTTTCAGAAGGGCTAATTTTACTTTACACTCTTGGCATACTTACCCCCCCCTAGCCCCCCCGCAAGCGGGGGGGAACAACGCATTGGTTCCCCCCCGCTTGCGGGGGGGCTAGGGGGGGTAGAGCTGTAAAGTATCTACGAACCTTGTCTAAGGGAAGGGGTCAGGGGTCAGGGTATAGCAATCCTCAACTGGTTATGAAAAGGAGTTGAGCCTTTAGGCGACCTTATCCGGCTAAAGCCTCGACTCCACGCAACAATTCCGAGAGGATTGATATACGTTGCATAAGCCCTGGGAGCGCGGGCGTCCCGCCCGCCGTGGATCTGGCGGGCGGGACGCCCGCGCTCCCAGAACGAAATCATGTCACCGAGGTCGCGGAATCATTCACCGAGGTCGCAGAATCATTCACCGAGGTCGCGGAATCATTCACCGAGGTCGCGGAATCATTCACCGAGGTCGCGGAATCATTCACGAGGTCGCGGAATCATTCACCGGGGTCGCAGAATCATTCACCGGGGTCGCGGAATCATTCACCGGGGTCGCGGAATCATTCACCGGGGTCGCAGAATCATTCACCGGGGTCGCAGAATCATTCACCGGGGTCGCAGAATCATTCACCGGGGTCGCAGAATCATTCACCGGGGTCGCAGAATCATTCACCGGGGTCGCAGAATCATTCGCCGGGGGCGCGTAAGGGCGCAGCAGCACCGATTTCATCCCCACCCCGGACTCATCCGGGGCTGCTGCGCCACTACATCATCCAGGAATCTGTACGAGCGGCAGGTAGACGTGATTAAACAACAACACCCCATTCGGGCCAATCGCACGGATCTGGTCGTTCTGCCAGCTAAGGGTTACGTCCTTGAGGGTGCTGCTGCCGTTCAGGATGCGCAGCGTTGTCGTTGCGCCATTGCTGCCGCAGGTGGGCCGATTCCCGTCACGGGCGAGGATGTCGAGGACGAAGCCAATCTTCCCGTCGCCGATGTCTTTGGTGGTGGTGCTGCCGCAGACGGCGGTGCCTACCAGAGCCTGTACATTCAACCCCACGGTGGGCGTGAATCCCCAACTGGCATCCAGGGTGCCGTAGACGGTGGATGGCGGCGCGGGTAGGAAGTCCTGCGCGCTCAGGCCGGGGATGGGCAGGGCTACGCTTGTGGCTTTGGTGAGATGGAGCCAGTAGCTCGCACCTTCAACCAGCCTCGTCAGGTCGTTTGCCCAGCTTGGCATCTGTGGGCTGAAAACCTTCCAGGGGTCGGCGCTGTCGGTGGAACTGTAGCCATAGACAATGTCGTAGGCAGCCTGATCGTGGGCCGATTGGAGGGCCAGGGGCAGATCTTGGCTTGCGCCGGGGTAGGCGTAGAGCAGGCTCCAGCCGGAGCGGCTGAAGTTTAGGCGTAGGCTGGTGATCAGTACGTAGAGACCGGGCGCAGCCTGGACGGTGACGGCGGCCTCGTTGCGATCCATGTCCACACGGGTGGGCAACTCTTGCCAACGGGTGCCGTTGTGGAAGAGGACGCGCACATCCGCTTCCATTCCCGTCGGCACATCGCTCTGAGCATAGCTCATGCTCAAGGAGATCGGGTTATTCAGATTGCTCAGCATTGTGGGGTCGGATGCGAGCAGACGGTAGCCCTGGCCGACTGCGGTAGCCCAGGGCGGCAGAGTCGGCAGGCTGGAGGCACGCTGGAGGGCGAAGAATTGGCCGGTGGCGAAGGATGTATCTTCGGCAAAGAGCGTGGCTTGGCCATCAGGCGAGACCGCCGGGGCGTCGCGGCGCGAGCGCGTTGGGGGCATGTAGCGTGGGGAGGGATTGCCGCCTACGGCGTAATCGCTGATCGCTTCGCGACCTAGCGAATCGTTCGGAATCCAGACCCGCACCAGACCTTCCTCAAGCACACGTGGCAAGGCCACGTCAGCGCGGTAGAAACCACCCGCCAGAGGCAGGGGCGCGCTCACCGGCACGGTGGTTCCCTCTCGCGGGTAAATCTGGAACTGGAGGGCACTGGGCAAGGTGGTCGTACTCACCGTGCTGGCCTGGATAACGATGCGTAACGTCATCGTGGGCGTGCCGCTGGCCCCTGGATAGGTAATCGGCGTGATCTGGAGATCGGGGGACCAGCCAGGTGCGCTGCTGAGGTGCAGGCCGGTGGGGCTGAGCGTGCAGCCCAGCAGAGATTTTGCGATGTCGAAGATGCAGAGCCGATCACCATCACGGTAGCCACGGGCGATTATCTGACCGGCGCTGGGCGTACCCAGATCAATTGGAAGTTGGTTTTCGGCGGGGAAGATCAGCGTTCGCGCACCGGGCGAGGCATTGTAGCGCCCACCACCGGGCGGGATGACCGTGTAGGTGTCGGATGCATTAATGGCCGTATCAGCGGCAGTCGCGTCGTTGATCACCGTAACGCCGAGGGGTAAGACGGCTGGGCCGGGATTGCTGGTGGTGAGAGCCGGCACGTTTAAGGTGAAGGTGAAGCCGTTCGTCGCCGCGATGCGATTATAGAACTTGGTGATCATGGCCCACTCAGACAGGCCGGTGCCGATGTACTGGAGGGTGGTCTGGCACGCAGTGGGCCAGTCGCTAGTGGGCCGAAATTCGCTGGCGCTGTCGGTGTAGGGGTCGGACATCGCACTCTCGCAGCCCGTGACGGGCACCAGCAAACTGCCCTGCTTGCCAAGGTAGGTCTCATCGAGGAAGAGGGCGTAGTGACCGACCTCGTGGGCCAGGGCTTTGGCCCAATCCTCGGCGACATCCGCGCCAGGGTTGCCGATAGCGTTCCACGAAGCACCCATACGGATGTACCCCGGCTCGTAGGATGCAGTGCGTACGCCACCAGGGGCATCGGGGTAACTGACGGTGGTGGGCGAGTTGACGATACCGCCCTGGGTGGCGTTGGGCCGGATCTGGTTGGAGGCGTAGATACGCAGATCAACCCCACGATTGATCACCGTTCCCTTGGTGTCGAAGGTATGATCCCAGTGCTCTTTATTCTGGTAAATAGTGAGCATTCCCAGGGCCATCTGTCCATTCGTCCAATCGTAAAGAATCTCAGAACTGCGGCGGAGGCGGGCACGCAGACTGGACATAAAAGTCGTGTCGCTGCGAGCATCCCACTCCAGGCCAATACTCAGGTTAAGCAGTAGCAACGGGTTGTTGGGCGAGATAGTGAGGGTTTGGGTGCCGCCGCCGGTTCCTACCGTCAGCGCATCAAGGCCGACGGAGTTAGGGGCGGCACTGGTATAGGCAAAGCTGAGTCGGTCAGTGCTGGTCACTGTCTGTACGGCAACCAGTTGATCTCCTGGTGTGATTGGCTCGCGGCTGGCGACGTAGCCAGAGGCGAGGCTGGGCAGCGGCGCACGAGTGATCCAGTTCAGCAATGGCGGGCCATCGCGGCTCTGGCCGCTGGGTACGTGGTAGACCAGAGCGTCGGAGACGGGCTTCGCGTTGGTATCAACCACACGGGCGATGGTGCCACGCAGACGGAAGGGGAGGCTGCTGACCCAGACCGAGGCTGCGGCAGGGTAGGAGCCAGCCCGTCGCTTCGCCTGCGGCTTGACGCTGGCAATAGCCCGCATCCGCAGAACAACATCGTCGGACTGACCGTAAAACCCGCTGGCACCAGTATCCCAGACAAAGGTATGCGCGACTCCGCTTGGCGAAGCGGTAAGCTCACGGGTGATTGTACCTATTGCCGCGATTGCCGAGAACCAACGTCCGCCGCCGTCAGGAGAATAGTGTACCTGCACCTCACGCACGGGGTCGCCTTCGGCGTCGGTGAGGGTGAAGGGGACGCTGATTGTGGGCGTACTCAGAATCTTGGCCGAGGCGTAGAAATGGGCCGCTGGCGTACTTCCTGGCAGACCCACACTGATCGCGGGCGGCGTATCAACTGTCTGCTTGGCAAAGCCGTTATGCTGAAGGACGACTTGGCTGGCGACAGCATTATTGCCCAGGACGACATCCAACGTCCCATCGCCGTTGAGATCGCCCAGGGCCGCGCTGGTGGTGGCCTTCCCGCTGTTGGGGATGTTACTGGATAAGGTGAAACCGCCATAACCATTGTTGGTCGCAACTTGGCTGGCGAAACCATTATTGCCCAAAACCAGATCGAGAAACCCGTCGCCATCCAGGTCACCCATCGCTACACTGTTGGTATTCTGTCCACTGCCGGGAATGTCGCTGGGCGAGCCAAATTCGCCCTTTCCATTGTTGAGCGCAACCTGACTCGAATCACCATAATAATTACCCATGATGAGATCAAGAAATCCATCACTGTTCAGATCGCCCAGGGCCACGCTATAGGTGTCCCGCCCGCTGTCGCTGATCTCGCTCAGCGGATTGAATCCGCCTCGGCCATTGTTCAGCGCAATCTGACTAGGAAAACCGTTGTTGCCAAGAACAAGATCAAGCGCCCCATCGCCGTTCAGGTCGCCCATCGCTAGGCTCATGGTGGCATTCCCGCTGCCGATGATGTTGCTGGGTGCGGCGAATGTGCCGGTGCCGTCGTTCAGAAAAACCTGGCTGGGGACATCATTGTTGCCAAGAACAAGATCAAGCGCCCCATCACCGTTGAGGTCGCCCAGAGCCACATCCGTTGAGATATGCCCGCTGCCGGTGATGTCGCTGGGTGCGGCAAATGTGCCGGTGCCGTTGTTAAGGTTGAGAAAGATCTGGCTGGCGATGTCATAGTTGGCAAGGACAAGATCGAGCGCCCCATCACCATTGAGGTCGCCCAGAGCCATCTTTGAGGGAGCCTTCCCGCTGCCCGTAATGTCGCTGGGCGTCCCCCATCCGCCGTGGCCGTCATTCAGCAAAACCTGGCTCGCGATGGAATCGTTGCCCAATACCAGATCGAGAAACCCGTCACCGTTGAGATCGCCCACAGCCACACTTCGGGTATTCCGCCCGCTGCCGGTGATGTCGCTCGATGCGAGAAACCTGCTCCGGCTATCATTGAACACCACTTGGCTAATCTCACCATTGTTGCCCAGCACAAGATCAAGGAACCCGTCGCCGTTGAAGTCGCCCAAAACGACGCTGGCGGTATTCTTGCCGCTGCCGGTGATCGTGCTGGGGGCAGCGAATCCGCCCTTGCCATCGTTCAGAAAGGCTTGGCTGAGGATACTATTTTTAGTGTTACCCAAGACAAGATCGAGAAACCCGTCGCCGTTCAGGTCGCCCACGGCCACGCTCGACGTTGTCTTCCCGCTGCCGGTGATGTCGCTGGGTGCGCCGAAAACGCCCTTGCCATCATTCAGAAAGACCTGACTGAGCGTACCATCGTTGCCGAGGACAAGATCAAGGAACCCGTCGCCGTTGAGGTCGCCCAGGGCCACACTGGTTGTTGTCTTCCCACTGCCGGTGATGTCGCTGGGTACGCCGAAAACGCCCTTACCATCGTTGAGCGCGATTTGGCTGAACGCACCATTGTTACCGAGAACGAGATCGAGAAACCCGTCGCCGTTCAGGTCGCCCAAGGCGATGCTCGTGGTAGCCTGTGCGGTGCCCGTGATAGTGGACGTGGAGAAGACGCCCTTGCCGTCATTGAGCGCGACGTAACTGAGATTATTACGTTCAGCAAGAACAATATCGAGGAATCCGTCGCCGTTCACGTCTCCCAGAGCGACACTGGTTGTTGTCTTCCCGCTGCCGGTGATGTCACTGGGCGTGCCAAATTCGCCCTTGCCGTTGTTAATCGCAACTTGGCTGAGTATCGTCTCATTGCCCAGCACAAGATCGAGGAACCCATCGCCGTTCAGGTCGCCTAGCGCAATGCTTGTGGTATTCCCGCTGCCCGCAATGTCGGTAGGCGCAGCAAAGCCACCCCGGCCATCATTCAGGAAGATCTGACTAAGATTATCGGCGTAGTTGCCAAGAACAAGATCGAGGAACCCGTCGCCGTTGAGGTCGCCCAACGCGACACTCGTGGTGAGTTTCCATGTACCAGGCAGCGTACGCAGGTCGGTGAAGAGGGTTGCGCTAGTCTGAGCTACCGCCGATGTTGGGGAGAGTGGTGTCGGGGCGGGGAGCATCGTTAGCAGCAGCAGGAGGGCGAGCAGGAGGTGGGGAATGCGGCGGTGTGACATAGAGAAACACTTTCGCTAAGATATAGGTGTCAGGTGTCAGGTGTCAGGTGTCAGGTGTTACAGAAATAGCCCGTAAAGCCCAGGAGCTTCAGCCCTGGGATATAAGGGCTTCATCCGCTTTAGCGGCTTTAGCTGTAGCTTCGCCATAGGGCTTCCTCGTGCCGCAAACCGCTTGCAATAGAACAAATAACCTGGTATACTGCCGTCGTAGACGTAGGCGTTTGTGTCCTTGCGAAAACCAAGCTGGTCACACACGTTCTGCTGGTAGACATGTCGCGGCGGGCTACGCCGAGACACAAAACGCCTGTGGAGACCCGGTAAGCCCAACCGTTGTGGCTGGCACGAGTCGATGAAGCAGGAAGCCCAAGAGCTTTAGCCTTGGGTATATCACCTGATCATGGTTCGTACATACTTTACAGTTCCCCCCCTAGCCCCCCCGCAAGCGGGGGGGGACAACGCGTTGTTTCCCCCCGCTTGCGGGGGGCTAGGGGGGTAGGGCGTATCAAGAGTGTAAAGTAAAAATGGACACTTTGAAACCAAGTCTGAAACCTGAAACCTGACACCTGACACCTGAAACCTGACACCTGACACCTGAAACCTGACACCTGACACCTGACACCTGACACCTGACACCTGACACCTGACACCTTGCCATCACGGGCATTCCGGTAGCGGGCCGTATGCCTGACACTCATCGGGGCGCGGGGCGCGGAGGCTGCGTTGCTGTGCCAGAGCCAGTAGATCATCGGTGAGCAACGGGAAGACGCGGGCAATCCCATCGGACGAGGCGCTGATCAGCGCCGTGCCATCGGAACGGTAGGCCACGGTATTGACCCTCATCGCATGGGGAAGCACGCGGGTAGGTGTGAGATTCACGGCATCCCACAGACGTACCTGGCGGGTTCCTTCAGCCGTAGCCAGAGTTGTGCCATCGGGGCTGTAGGCGAGATCGTAAATGGCGCTGCCCACGCTGGTGCGAATCCGTTCCGCGCCGCTGGCAATATCCCATACGGCCATGTTACCTCTCTCATCGCCTGCAACCACGGCTTTGCTATCGGGGCTAAAGGCTAAACCGGGCACCACCACGCCTGCGCGGAGCGTCAGGTGCTGGCGGATGGTGCCGTCGGCCACACCCCGGATGGTGATGATCCCGCCGGCAGCACTGGCGAGCAGGGTACCGTCGGCGCTGACATCTACCGCAGTAACCTCAGAATCTTCTTTCGGGAAGCTGAGCCGTTCGCTCCCTGCCGTCGTATCCCACAGGCGTACGGTGGTGTCATAGCTCGCACTGGCCAGAGTTGTGCCATTGGGAGTATAAGCCAATTGGCTGATCACTCCCGTATGGCCGGTGAGGGTGGCCTGAATCTCGCCGCTGATCGGGTTGATCAGCAGGATCGTCCCATCCACCATTCCCGCCGCGATCTGTGAGTTGTCGGCGCGATAGGCCAGTGCAGTAACCTCACGTGCGGTGGCAATCAGGCGCTGAAGTGTGCCGTGAGTCGCATCCCAGATCCGGACTCCGTCCACGCCATATGTCGCCATGTAGTTGGCGTTAGGACTGAATAACGCACCATAGGCACCATCAGCCGGGGCCAGACTCAGATCCCACCGGCGGATGCTGCCGTCCATGCCGGCGGTGAAGAGAGTGCCGCCGTCGGGGCTAAAAACAGCTCGCGACACCACACCCTCGTGACCGGCCAGACTCGCAATCTGTCGGGTATCGTCCACGGCCCATAAGCGGGCAGTACCATCCTCGCTACTGGTCGCCAGGGTTTTCCCGTTGGGGCTGAAAGTCACACTTGATACACCCACGCTATGTCCGCGCAGAACATCGCCTACCTGCGTGCCGGTGGCCGGATTCCAGAGCCGAGCGGTCAGATCGGACGAGCCACTAGCCAGGAGTTTACCATCGGGGCGGAAGGCTAGTCCAGCGACAGAACCCTGGTGCGCGGTAATCTGCCAGACTTTGGTGGCGGAGGCAACATCCCACAGGGCGATCTGTCCTGCATCATCACCCGTTGCGAGGGTCGTACCATTCGGGCTGAAGACAACCGTGCCCACGCCGATCCCGACGTTATCGAGGGTGTGGATCCGCATCCCGATCACCGCGTCCCAGGTTCGGGTCGTGCCATCGGCACTGGCGGTGGCGATCAGTTTCCCGTCGGGGCTAAAGGCCACGGCGTAGATATCGTTTGCCGTGGTGTCGCTGCCTTGATCCGGATGAGCGTCGAGCGTGAGCAGCGCAGTGCCATCCGCCACGCTCCAGATGATCGCCTGATCACCAGTGCCTGCGGCCAAGGATTTCCCATCAGGACTAAAGGCGAGGCCAAGGACAGGGATATTTTCGCTATTGGTGGCAATCTGGGAGATTGCGTGGCCCTCGGTATCGAAGATGCGGATCACGCCATCGTTGCCTGCGCTGGCCAGACGTGCGCCGTCAGGACTCACGGCGAGATTTTGGATACCGCGTGTGCCGGTAACGAGGATCTGGCGCACCCGTGAGGTGGTGACGGCTTGCTCCAGCGCCTCGATCACCACGGGTGGCGCGGATTCACCCGCATCAGCCGTAACCGCATAGGCCGCACGGGCCAGGATCAGGCTGCGCTGCGGGTCGTTGGGCAGACTACTCACGGCATTGGCGGCCAAGGCGCGGGCGCGGGACTGACGGGCGTTAGATTCGGCAACGCTACGCTGTAGATTAGCCTCCTGCGCATTCGCATCGGCCTGGATGCGGAAACTGTTCGCGACGAAGGCCAGAGCCAAGGCAATCACAGCGGCCACAGCCACGCCGATGCTCAGCCTGCGCAGCAGGGCGGCCCGCCGCTGGGCCGCACGACAGAGATCCAGGAACTCGCGCTCGCTGGCGGTGATAACATCGGCGTTGGCGGAGGCCCATGTTTCGGCATCGGTCAGGGCTGCGCCGCGCAGCAGCAGTCCCTCGGGACGATTCTGCTGCTCCCAGATCTCGGCCTGACGCTGGAGGGTACTCAGGTTGGCCGCGAACCAGGCCGCATTGCTGGCCCGCACCGGGGCGATCAGCCGGTCGTGGGCCAACTCAAACCAGGTGGCCCCCCGGCGCGGCTCGGCACGCACGAGGTAGGCGTCAATCATCCGCAAAATCGGCTCGTTGGGCAGACCGGCACTCTCGCCCGTGCCCTGGAGTACCTGCCCGCGCACGCCCTGCGACGTGATCAGTTCATGGTCGAACCACCTGCGCAGGGCACGTTCGCCTACGCCCGTAGCCTGAGCCGTGGCCGCAATCCGCTCGGCGTAGTAATCGCCCAGGGCCGTGCCCACATCGCCCAGTGCGTCCACCTCAGCGGCGGAGATCACGGTGGCTCCAGCGGGCAGGCGCTCCCAGAGCCGCAGACCCACCACCTGGAGCTGCACCGGCTCAACGCTCGGGCCGAGCTGCTGGATGATTGAGCCATCAGCTTGCTGCACGTTCGCCCGGCGCAGGTCGTCAATCAGGCGGGTGGCCTGGGCCTCGGGGAAATCCACCCCGACGCTGCGGGGCGGCTCGCGCAGAGCGGACAGAGCGCCCTCGACGCCGAGCAGATCGAGCCGGAAGTGAATGCTCAGGCGCGTGGGCAGCAGGCGGGCGTAGGGTTCCAGGGCGGCCACATACTCCTCGCGCACCACACACAGTGCCCAGAGTTGATTCGCCCGCAGGGCGTCACCGAGATCGCGGAAGAAAGCCAGTTTCGCCGCCTGATCCGTCGGGTCGCGGGTGAGTATTTCCTCGAACTGGTCAATCACCAGCACCGTATCGCCATCAGCGGGCGCACGGCGGGAGAGATACGCAGCCAGCGTCAAGGAGTCCAGATCGCTGAGGGATAACTGCTCGTCGGTGGGGCGGCCCTCCTCCAGAGAGAGCATAGCGGCACGGACGTAGCGATTTCCCGTCCATCCGGCGGGTGGCTCCTGGCCGACACGCACCGTCGGCAGGACAACAAACTCGCGCTCTTCCAGCAGCGGGATGAGCGCCGCCTGAATGAGTGAAGTTTTACCGGCGCCGGATGGCGAGTGCAACAGAACAATCCGCTCGGCGATCAGCATACTAAGCAAGGCGCGGGCCTCATAATCGCGCCCGTAGAGCTTTTCACCGGCCTGAAAGGGGCGCGGGCCAAGGAAGGGCCTCGCGGCATGAGGGGTTGTCATAATTCTTTCACGTTGAAAGGTTTCAGGTGCGAGGTTTCAGGTTTCAGGATGCCAAATTCTGACCTGAGACATGGTTCAATCCAGCTTTACAGTTTGAGCTGTGCGTAGTGCAGGCTTCCAGCCCGCCAGATGCACATAATGTGGACTGGAAGCACGACGAACTGTCACGCTGACCCCTGACCCCTGACCCCTGACC
>Ga0208376_1000201_pt1 | contig 18648 bp, 17 predicted proteins | sample CryBogmetaGMA25M_FD_184548 | JGI IMG/M metagenome (GOLD analysis project Ga0208376, IMG submission 184548) | Freshwater microbial communities from Crystal Bog, Wisconsin, USA - MA2.5M (SPAdes) | ecosystem: Environmental > Aquatic > Freshwater > Lake | place: Crystal Bog, Wisconsin, USA...
GGCTCTTGGAAGATAACGCACTGGCGAAAGCTAACCTGATAAAAGAAGCTCAATCAAGGGGCTTATCCGAAGATCGCCTAGTCTTTGCTGGTAGATTAGAACTTTCAGAGCATCTGGCAAGACATCGTCAAGCCGATCTTTTTATCGATACGATTCCCTGTAATGCCCACACTACTGCGAGTGATGCATTATGGGTTGGCTTACCTGTTCTCACGCTATTAGGAAAATCATTTGCTGGCAGAGTAGCCGCTAGCTTACTGACTGCTATTGGCATGCCCGAACTCATTACCCATACTCCAGAAGAGTATGAAGCTGTAGCAATTGATCTTGCCCAAAATCCAGAAAAGCTCAAGGCATTAAAAGAAAAGCTAGAAACAAATCGTCTTACCACCCCGCTCTTTAATACCCAGCTTATTACCAAACAGATCGAATCAGCCTATCAACAGATGTACGAGCGCTATCAGGCGGGTATGCAGGCTGAGAATCTAGAGCTCAGTTGAGAACTCGGTAGCCCCTGCCAGTCAAGCATCTCTTAACAACCCCTTCTTGTGATTGATTCCCGGTAAAGGCTCCACCAGCAGCTCCGATAACTGCACCAGCTCCCGCTGCCTGAGCAATCCCAGTTTTATTGCCGCCGGTTACAAGCCCCAATAAACCGCCAACTACAGCGCCAGCACCAGCACCTTTGGCTGCAGTCTCACCCATGCCGGATTGCCCTTTAGCGTATGCCTGGCATTCTTGAAGATCTTTCTCATAGGCTGTTTCATTAACACCCTTCATATCGACGAGTGGGCGCACATCAGCACCAGCACACCCAAGCACTACAATCGCAACAAATGAACATAAAGCAAATAATTTATTCATGTTTTAGCCTTTTCATTCAATTGAACATCTTGAAGTAGTAATTAAGCTAATTATCACCCTTTCTGTGCCATAAACGTTTTATATCATGCCTCCAAAATCGCAAAAGAGACCTGCCTTTATTATCGAATAACCAAATTTGAGCCCCTGTATTTGGAGTTTGGTAAAAGGGAATTTGTAAACTCCGATATCTCTCAGAAACAGTGGGATGCGGATGGCCATATCGATTGCGATAGCCATTTTGTGCAAAGGCCAGATCAGGACTTAATTTATTGAGTAGGTCCAGGGAGGAAGAGGTTTTACTACCATGGTGTGGCGCCATAAAAACAAGTTTTCTATTGCCCATTTCCCTCAAATTAGTGTGATTGAGACGATCAATGATTTCAGATTCCGCCTGTTTTTCTACGTCACCAGTCAACCAAAATGAATGGGATTGATTGCGCACCTCTAATACACAACTCATCTCATTTGGCTTTCTGGAATATTGCTCCTCAAAAAGCGTGTCTTCATGGGGATGCCAGATAATAAATTCAACGCCATCCCAAGTCCAACGCTGTCCATGGCGACAAGGCAGGCTAGGGATATTTCTAGCTTGAAGATCTTTTAACAAGGAATTAGTGCTTGGCAGTGAACCCATCATGGAGTCGAACTGAATTGACTTTAATAAAGTTGTGCCGCCACCAATATGATCACTATCGCTATGACTTATGACCATAAGATCAATTTTCTGAATCCCTCTACCACGCAAATAAGGAAGAATTACGCGCTGCCCAGCATCATCTTTCTTGCCCTGAATCGGACCAGTGTCATACAGAATTTTTTTACTAGCTGTCTCAATGAGGACGGCCGTTCCTTGGCCAATATCTAAAGCGGTCACCTTAAACTCTCCAACGCCTAATGCGTCATTACTCAGAATAATAGGTAATCGAACAAATAAAAAAGACGTGGCTAAGCATATTGCTACAAAACGTAATCGCCAGCTATTGCTTAATAAACCAGGTCGAATAACATAAATAATTGCAATGCCCGATATTAGTAATACCCACCACTCTGGCTGCCTGGACCAAACGACTGACCAACTCCAATTGGCCATCCAGTCAAGAACTAAAGCTAGCCATTCCATCGCTATATGAGCTGGAAGCAATAACCATCTTCCGATAAAAGCTGGTAGTAATGCTCCAGCGATTGCTAATGGGGTTACTACATAGCTCACTATTGGAATTGCAAATGCATTGGCAATTGGTGAAACTAGAGATACCTGGTAGAACCAATACAAAGTAAATGGAAGTAATGCAATAGTGACAACACCTTGAACTCGGCAAGCTTCACTAAGTGCTCGCTTTAAGCGCTGAGCCCAATGAACTTCCAATTCTTTTCCAGTTGGAATGCCCAGCAAACCAGCTGAATCTCCCATAGCATATAAGATAGCGGCGACCGCTCCGAACGATAACCAAAATCCAGGTGTATAGGGTGCCATCGGATCTATCAACAAAACAAATGCTAAAGCCCACCACCAAATATCAAAGGATCTAGGATTTCTTCCAGACCACAATGCAAATGCAACTACACCAACCATATACATAGTTCTCTGTGCTGGTATCTGAAAACCTGCCAACCATGCATAAACAAATGCCGTAATAAACCCAGAGCATGCTGCAACTTTTCCTACGGGAATGATTAAGGGCAAAAAACGACGCCTCCATATAAAGGCAGCAAAAGAGGCGCCAACACCCGCTAACATCGTGACATGTAATCCTGATATTGAAATCAAATGTCCGATACCTGTGGCATTAAATACCCTCCAGTCATCCTGATCAATGGCATTTTGATCCCCCATTACCAAAGCAATCATTACCCCTGCATAGCGAGCGTCTACCGGTAGTAGCGATTGAATCTTTTTACGTAACTCCCAGCGCGCTAATTCCATACGCAATTCAAATTCCGCAAACCCAATGTCTTTGGTTTGCAATAACTCCCCTGACCTCACTGATCCGCTTGCACCAAAATTCTGATGAAATGACCATCTCTCAAAATCAAATGTGTAGGGATTTAAGGATCCATAGGGGCGCTTGAGTTTTACTCTTAGTCTCCATCGCTGCCCTGGAATAATCTCAGGTATTGCTTGAGGATTTCTCCAGGCAGGTTGCCAACTCAAATAGATCCGTTCTGGAAATTGTCCTAAAGGGTGGTCTATCTCAAATGCAAACTTAGCACCTCCTGCATTACTTTGAGGCAAAGCAGAAACTCGCCCTTCTATGTTGAATTCTTTGCCCTCCATATCCAATGGAAGAAGATTATTTAGACGGTTCTGTGCATAGTGAGCGTTCCAAGCAAATCCCAGAAAGAATGTGAGGGTAATAAAAGCTACTTTACGTAAGGGACTTGACGGATTCCCTGCATAAGTAAAGATTAAACACAGCAAACAGGCTATAAAACAAATTAGCCCCCAGTAAGGCGGAACTTCCGGCAAAAATAAAAGGAGTGATCCCCCGGCGATGAACGCCGTGATAGCGAAGCGCAAAAGCTTAAGAAGCTAGTTTGGGGTTGTGAAGATCGGCGCAGAGAGCTGACCAACGGGGCAATGCTTGCATAGCATTCCGCCACACTGCAGTAGAAAATTCGACCTCATTGACCCCGCGAATGGCAGCTAGCTCTCTTGCTATACGTGGAAGAAAAGTAGGCTCATTAAAAGCAATCCCTTCTTCTCGTAGCCATACTGGCGGAATATCTGGTGCATCAGTTTCCGTAACGATACTTTCAAAAGGTAGCTCGGCAAGGAGTCGGCGAATTTGTAATGCACGCTCATAAGTAGCGGCGCCACCAAATCCTAATTTAAACCCCAGACCGATAAATTGCTCTGCTTGCTGAAAGCTGCCATTAAATGCATGTGCAATTCCACCAGTAATTTTCCGCTGACGCAACGCTTTCAAAATAGCATCTTGTGATCGCCGTACATGTAATACGACAGGTAGTTGAAACTTTTGCGCTAAATCTAATTGGGCATTGAAAAAATATTCTTGCTTATGAGGATCTAAGCCCTCTATAAAATAATCTAGACCAATCTCACCAATGCCAACAAAACGTGGATCTAAAAGTGAGCCCGAAATCTCTTGCTCAAGAACGGCAACATCACCTTCCAGTGCTTGATTGGTATACAGGGGATGAATGCCGAGTGTATAAACTAAACCTGGAATCTGTTGACTATATTGATTTGAAAGTTCCCGTACGTGTTGGCAATCACTGGCTTTTACTGCGGGCAATAGGATTGCTTGAACGTTATTCTTGGCTGCAGCCTGAATGACCTCGGGCAAGTTCCTTGCAAACTCAGGCGCATCTAGATGGCAATGGGTATCAATCCACATGGGATTCTCACTCATTGCGAGAAGGTCTTCAATACTCCACGCTCTAAATGCAAAATACGATCACAACGTTTAGCGCGGATTGGATCATGCGTCACGATCACAAAGGCAGTGCCTTGATCACGAGCAATGTTTAATATTAAGTCAAAAACACTATCGGCAGTTTCGGTATCTAAATTGCCTGTTGGCTCATCTGCAAGAACGCATGCAGGGTTACCTACTAAAGCTCTTGCAACGGCTACACGCTGACGCTCACCGCCAGATAACTCACCAGGAGTGTGCAGTTCGCGTGCAGCCAAACCAACTGCATTGAGCATTTTGCTTGCACGCTCCATGGATTCATCATTACTCAGACCACGAATACGCAAAGGTAAAGCTACATTCTCAACTGCACTAAATTCATCCAAGAGATGATGAAATTGATAAATAAATCCCAGACTATGATTTCGCAGTTGATCTAACTTTTTAACAGATAACTGATTCAAGTGAGAGCCTGCCAACACTACGGAGCCTCCGCTTGGGCTATCCAAGCCGCCCAATATATGCAATAAGGTACTTTTACCTGACCCAGAAGAGCCCACAATGGCGACTTTCTCCGAAGGTGTGACATCTAAGTCAATATCCTTGAGCACTTCCACTGCGGTTGGGCCTTGACCGTAGGTCTTCGCTAAACCTCTAGCCATCAGAACTAAATTACCTTGATTACTCATATCGGAGGGCCTCCGCAGGTTTCACTTTAGCAGCGCGTCGACTTGGATAGAGTGTGGCTAATACGGACAAGCCAAAAGCCATTAAGCCAACCGTCACCACATCACTCAATCTGACATCAGAAGGCAACTCACTGATGAAATAAACCTCACGCGGCAAGAAGCGAACCTGAAAGATTGCTTCGATTGTAGGAACGATGACATCAATGTTAAGCGCAATCAGCAAACCCAATCCAACCCCTGCCAAAGAACCCAATAAACCAATTGCCAAACCTTGAACCAAGAATATTCTTTGAATCAATCCTGGACTAGCACCCATCGTTCTCAATATCGCAATGTCTGCCTGCTTCTCATTTACTGTCATTACTAAGGTAGAGACTAGATTAAATGCCGCTACAGCAATGATTAAGGTGAGAATGATGAACATCATTTTTTTCTCAGTCTGAACGGCAGCAAACCAATTACGATTTGAGCGCGACCAGTCGCTAACCCATAAGGCTTGCGGCACTATAGCAGCCAGCTCATTCGCCACTTGAGGCGCGCGCTGCATATCGTCTACCTTGACACGCAAGCCTGACGGGTCACGTAAGCGCAGCAATGCAGCAGCATCTTTCCAATGCATGATGGCCAAAGAGCTGTCGTATTCATAATGGCCACTGTCAACAATGCCAACTACTTGCAGAGTACGCATGCGTGGCATTGCACCAGCTGGAGTTAAGTCACTCTCAGGAACAATCAAATTAATACGATCACCAACATGAGCGCCAACTAGTGCTGCAAGTTGAGCGCCTAGGGCAACACCAAAGCTACCTGGCTTGAGATCATTAATGTTGCCTGCAATAAATTGTTTTGGTAGATCAGAAACTTTTCCCTCTTCACTTGGCAGTATTCCTCGTATAGCAACGCCGCGCATCACATTCTCGCGACTTAGTAAACCCTGTGAACTGACTATTGGTGCAACTCCAATTATGTGAGGCTGCTCAGCAACTTTGAGGGCAAGCGGCTCCCAATTCACCAACCCGTCTGGCGCAGTAATTTCGACATGAGAAAGAACAGAAAGCATACGGTCACGAACTTCCTTCTGGAACCCATTCATGACAGAGAGCACCACAATCAGGGATGCCACACCCAAAGCAATACCAGCTGTAGAAATTCCTGAAATGAAAGACAGGAAGCCGTCACGCTTACCCACCGTCTTACGACGCTTGGATCGGGTATAGCGTAGGCCAATTTCTAGCTCTATCGGAAGTCTCAACATAGCTACAGTTTAGTGAATTACCAGGACAAACTGATGGAATATCTAAATGCCACCTAAAATCAAGGGAATGAATGCTAATTCAACTGCCCCCTCAAACGCCGTGAGGACATTACGGCGCTTTACCCTAATGCTATCGGGTGAAGATGTCTTTGAGACTGACGATGCACAGGCGATGGGAGATCGTCCAGTCAAAGGGCTCCCGCATGAGCGTTTTTTACTGGGGGATCTTGTGCCCCTCGCACCAGTTTTGTTATTAGGTCAAACATCTAAGGCAATTAACCCATCCGAAGTCATCGCTTGCCTACAACCAGTCCATCTTCATGCCACACGAGATCATCTGATTTTGATGGGGCAAAACCAGATCGACCTGACAGAAACTGAATCATCCGAACTTCTGAAAACTGCCCTACCATTTATCGAACAAGATTTCCAAAATTCTATTTTGTATCAAGGAAAACACTATTGGTTTATCCCAGCAGGTCCATTTGCAAGCCTTGCTAGTTATAGTATTGAGCAAGCACATGGCCGGAATATTGATTGGTGGATGCCGCGCGATACCAATGAAGATGGCATCGCAAAACGCTGGCGTAAATTGCAAAATGAAATTCAGATGCTGTGGCATATTGGCTCTGTTAATGAGGAACGCGAACAACGTGGTATTCCAAGTATTAATTCGTTATGGATTAGTGGCATAGGTAAGTTGAGTGACGCACAAGTGCCGCAGGAAGTCCAAGAATCAAAATATCTTTATGGATCACATCCACTGTTAGCGGGTTTGGCTAAGTTACTAAATATTCCTCATTCAGAGGAATTCAATGCTCAAGGGGCAGCGGGAGCTTTTGCTTGGCTTGAAGATTCGATGGCCGTATGGCCAGCTTTAAGCACGGCACTTCTAGATAAAGAATTAGATGAAATTCTCATCATTGATTTTCCAAAAGGTAAGACTCGCAAACGTATCTTGAGTGCTAAAAATCTTTATAAAAAGTCCTGGGCATTTTGGAAAAAAGCTGAGCCTATTACCTGGAAGGAGATTATTCAGTAATGAGTCTCTTTTCACAACGCCCTTTCTCAGAGCGGACTGCCAGCTGGTTGCAGCAAAGTGGCCTTCATCCATTGCTTGCTCGACTATACGCAGCTCGAGGTCTTCAGTCTCCCGAAGACCTCTCACTCGATTTAAAGCAATTACTCTCACCAACCGAGCTCAAAAATTGCATCGGCACTGCATCTTTACTAGCAGACATCCTTGAAAAAAAGGAGCCGATGTTAATCGTTGCAGACTATGACTGCGATGGTGCTACTGCTTGTGCAGTTGGCGTGCGGGGCTTAAATATGCTGGGCGGGCCAGATATACCAATTCAATTTCTGGTTCCCAATCGATTCACTATGGGATATGGGTTAACACCTGAAGTTGTTGAATTAGCCGCACAGCAAAATCCCAAACCCAAATACCTTATTACGGTTGATAACGGTATTGCTAGTGAAGCTGGTGTAGATCGTGCCCACGAGCTGGGTATGGAGGTGATCGTCACCGATCATCATCTACCTGGTGATAGTCTTCCTAAGGCAAAAGCGATCGTGAATCCGAATCAACCAGGATGTAGTTTTCCTAGTAAAGCACTTGCAGGCGTTGGCGTCATGTTTTATCTATTAGTAGCGCTGCGTGCAGAACTTCGTAAACGTGGAAAATTTACACATGAGACCCAACCTAAAGTAGAAAACTTATTAGATCTCGTTGCTTTAGGTACTGTTGCCGATGTAGCGCAACTGGATCGTAATAATCGAGTACTTGTTTCTAACGGTTTAAAACGTATTCGTACCGGCATCTCTCAACCCGGAATTCAGTCCCTGTTTCAAGCAGCAGGACGCGACCCGCGTAAGGCCAATACCTTTGACTTGGGATTTGCCATTGGCCCACGCCTCAATGCTGCTGGCCGCTTGGCAGATATGACCTTGGGCATTCGTTTGTTGCTGACCAATAGCGTAGATGAAGCCATGACTCTTGCACAGGAACTTGATCGTATTAATCGTGAGCGTCGTGTGATTGAAACAGGTATGCAGGAGGCGGCTCTTGCCCATCTTGCAGAAGATCAATTGGCTGGAACCATTGCACAGCGTACAAGTATCTGCCTTTGGAATCCAGAATGGCATCAAGGTGTTGTTGGAATTGTGGCCTCACGCTTAAAAGAACGCTTCAATCGTCCTGCTATTGTTTTTGCTCCTACCGATGGCAGCACAGGTGAAGAGCTGCGGGGATCTGGCAGATCATTAAATGGCTTTCATTTAAGGGATGCACTCGATTTAGTTTCTAAGCGAGAACCTGGTCTTATCCTGAAGTTTGGTGGTCATGCAATGGCAGCGGGTCTCACCATTCGCAAAAGTGATTTTGAAAAGTTTGATACCTGCTTTCAGGAAGTGGCGAGCAGCTTATTGACAGATGAAGTATTAGAACGCCGCCACAGTCATGATGGAGCACTCGAAGCCTCTGAGTTCACGCCAGAAATTGGCGATCTGCTAGCTGAAGAGATCTGGGGTCAAGGATTTCCTCAGCCTGTCTTTTATGGGGAATTTGAGATTACCCAACAAAGCCTTATGAAGGACAAGCACCTACGTCTCATGCTCCGCCCATTGGGGGCGGCTGCTGGCAATAAGCCATTGACCGGTGTTTGGTTCAATCGCACCCAAAGCCTGCCAGCGAAAGCCAAATTGGCCTATCGCTTAGTTACCGATCGTTACCAAGGGCAAGCCCGTATCCAACTAATAATTGAGGCGCATGACGAGAGCGCTGAGACCTAGAGGTTAATAACAATAACCCCCTTATAATTATGGGATGGAAGCTGAACAACTAAACACTATTTCAAATACCTTGTCCGATCTGCTCAACCGTGAGCAAGCTCTTCGGGGGTATCTTTGACTTCGAAGTAAAGTCACGTCGCCTTACCGAGGTTAACTCAATCCTAGAAGATCCCACCATATGGGATGATCAGAAGAAAGCACAAGCGCTGGGCAAGGAAAAGAAATTGCTCGATGGCGTAGTTGCCACTCTGACAGATTTAAACTCCAACATTACTAGCGCTCTTGAGCTATTCGATATGGCTAAAGAGGAAGATGACTTCGATACCATTAGCGCCATTGAGCAAGATGTTGAAGCTTACAGCAAGATCATTGGTGACTTAGAGTTCCGTCGCATGTTCCACAATGAGATGGACTCATGCAATTGCTTTATTGATATTCAAGCAGGCGCTGGTGGCACAGAAGCTTGTGACTGGGCCAGCATGCTCTATCGTCAATATCTTAAATATTGTGAACGCAAGGGCTATAAAACAGAAATTCTTGAAGAATCCGATGGGGATGTGGCTGGCATTAAGAGTGCAACGATTAAGGTTGACGGCGAATATGCCTATGGACACCTCCGTTCTGAGACTGGCGTTCATCGCTTGGTACGTAAGTCGCCATTTGACTCATCAAATGGTCGCCACACTTCTTTCGCCTCAATCTATGTCTACCCCGAGATTGATGACTCTATTGAAATTGAAGTGAATCCAGCTGATATTCGCACAGATACCTATCGTGCCTCTGGTGCGGGAGGTCAGCATATTAATAAAACTGACTCTGCTGTGCGTCTCACCCATTTACCTACCGGTATTGTGGTTCAGTGTCAGAACGACCGTAGTCAACACCGCAATCGCGCTGAAGCAATGACCATGTTGAAGTCACGTCTCTACGAACACGAGATGCAAAAGCGCCGTGTAGAGCAAGATAAATTAGAAGCAAACAAAACAGATGTGGGCTGGGGTCATCAGATCCGATCTTATGTTTTGGATCAAAGCCGCATTAAAGATTTACGCACTAACGTCGAGATCTCTAATACTCAAAAAGTATTAGATGGAGATCTTGATGCCTTTATTGAAGCCAGCCTGAAGCAAGGCGTTTAATTACCTACTAATATGAACGATAAAACGAATTCAACTACCAACCAAGCCCCCGCTTCTGAAGCAGTCGATGAAAACCACATCATTGCAGAGCGCCGTGAAAAACTCGCTAAGCTGCGCGAAGGTGGAGTTGCATTCCCAAATGATTTTGTTCCAACGCATTTGGCTGCTGATCTACATACTCACTACGATAGCTTTACTAAGGAAGAACTTGCTGCTAAGAAGATTCACGTAAAAGTTGCAGGCCGTATGGTACTCAAGCGTGTGATGGGTAAAGCAAGCTTTGCAACTATCCAAGATCGCAGTGGTCAGATTCAGTTTTATATCAGTGATGAGCTTAGCAGTGCTGATACGCATGGCGCCTTTAAGCACTGGGACATGGGTGACTTTATCTCCGCCGAGGGCAATCTCTTTAAGACGAACAAAGGTGAACTCTCTGTTGAGTGCAGCAACCTACGTTTACTGAGTAAATCATTGCGTCCATTGCCAGATAAGTTTCACGGCCTTTCAGATCTTGAAACTAAATATCGCCAGCGCTATGTAGATTTGATTGTTAATCCAGAAAGCCGCAATACCTTTAAGGCACGGAGCAATGCTATCGCATCATTGCGACGTCATATGCTCGATGCAGACTTCATGGAAGTTGAAACACCTATGCTCCACCCTATTCCAGGTGGCGCTACTGCTAAACCCTTTATTACGCACCACAATGCTTTAGATATGCAGATGTTCTTGCGTATTGCGCCTGAACTCTATCTCAAGCGCTTAGTAGTTGGCGGCTTTGAACGTGTCTTTGAAATCAATCGCAATTTCCGGAATGAAGGCGTCAGTCCACGACACAATCCCGAGTTCACGATGATGGAATTCTATGCTGCCTATACAGATTACCGTTGGTTGATGGACTTTACCGAAGGGTTGATTCGTGCGGCAGCAATGGATGCGCAAGGTACGGCAGTATTGACCCACCAAGGTCGTGAGTTAGATCTCAGCAAGCCATTCCAACGTCTCACGATTACTGAAGCGATTTTGAAATATTGCAGTCAATCCGGCAAGAGCTATGAAGCTGCTCAATTAGAAGATGCTGCATTTATTCGTACTGAATTGAAAAAAGGTGGTGAGAATCCAGATACCCCGACATTAAAGAATGCGGGTATTGGTGCATTGCAATTAGCTTTATTTGAATTGGTTGCTGAACAACATCTCTGGGAGCCAACATACATCATCGATTACCCAATTGAAGTAAGTCCGCTTGCTAGAGAATCCGATACACGTCCAGGTATTACTGAGCGCTTTGAACTCTTCATCACAGGTCGTGAGATAGCAAACGGCTTCTCAGAATTAAATGATGCTGAAGATCAGGCCAACCGCTTCCGCAAACAGGTAGAGCAAAAAGAGGCTGGAGACGAAGAAGCAATGTACTTTGACCACGATTTCATCCGCGCGCTCGAATACGGCATGCCTCCAACAGGTGGTTGCGGCATTGGCATCGATCGCCTGGTAATGCTCCTCACAGATGCTCCAAACATTAGAGATGTGATTCTCTTCCCGCATTTACGTCGCGAAGAAGAATAACTATTTCCGAAATAAACAAAAGGCACCCTAGGGTGCCTTTTTTATTAACCAACATCTACTGAGATCACTTTTGTTTTTTAAAGAAGGTAATTGTCAGGTATAGAAATAAAACAGCAAACCAGAACAAAGACCACTCAGGAACTTGCAGCCCAAGGATTGCAGGCAACTTTGCAGAGCAAAGTCCATCTGCCTTAAATAACCAAGGCAATCCTTGTACCAGCTGAAATTGGTTAATCCAAGTCTCAAGGGGGTCGATGCCGCAGGAGGATTCAGGATGAGATAACAGCCAAACTTGGCGGGCAGCCACAGATGCACCATATGCGGCAGACAATACGGCCAAACCATGAAACAGTTTTCTTAAAGGGGTAATGCCCACTGCTAAAAAGCAAGAGATAGCGATTCCGAGATAAGCAACCCTTTGTAAAATGCATAAGGGGCATGGTAAGAAACTAACCCCTTGATACCCTACCTGCTGAAGAATGACGGCAAAAATAACCAAACCAAGACTGAATAGTGAGGTATATAAATAGCGAGCTGAGTTCATGGGGACATGATAGCCTTTTCAATAAAGAAAGATTAAAGAAGGTTCTTATTACCGAAAATTTGATACATATCACTTCTTAGTCCTATTTATGGAACATTTGCCCGGAAATTTGTCTTCAGGAATGGGATAATCAATCATTCCTTAAAACTTAGTCTTTTATTTACAAGCATTTATGGCCGCATACAACACCGAAACTGTTCTCACCGTTCACCACTGGAACGATACCCTCTTTAGCTTTACTACTACTCGCAATAAGAGTCTGCGCTTTCGCAGCGGTCACTTCTTAATGATTGGCCTTGAGGTTGAGGGCAAGCCCTTGGTAAGGGCCTATAGCGTTGCAAGCCCAAACTACGAAGAACATCTCGAGTTCTTGAGCATTAAGGTTCAAAATGGTCCACTAACATCGCGTTTGCAAAAAATTCAGGTGGGTGATCCCATCCTAGTCAGTGAGAAGTCTGTTGGCACCTTGGTTATCGATGACTTAAATCCTGGCAAGCACCTTTACCTATTCAGTACCGGCACTGGCTTAGCGCCCTTTATGAGCATCATTCGCGACCCAGATACTTATGAGAAGTTTGAAAAAGTAGTTTTAATCCATGGGGTACGATTAGTTAGCGAACTTGCTTATGGTGATTACATCAAGAATGAACTCGCTCAAGATGAATACATCGGCGAAATCATTCGTGAAAAACTCATCTACTACCCAACCGTTACGCGTGAAGCATTTAAACACACTGGACGTCTCACAACCGCCATTGAATCTGGTCAACTATTTAAAGATATTGGCTTGCCTCCACTCGATCCTGCAGTAGATAGGGCAATGATCTGCGGTAGTCCCTCCATGCTGAAAGAAACCGCGGAGATGCTAGATGCCAAGGGCTTTAAAGTATCTCCAAGTCTTGGTCAACTAGGTGACTACGTCTTCGAACGCGCTTTCGTAGAGAAGTAAGAAGGCCATTTCTTTATACCTGAAAGTAATTTAGATATCGCTTTATATTCCTTGTAGATATATAGTCTTCTTGGTACATTCTCTTTAACGAGTTAATTACCAAGGAAATTCAATGTCCCCCGTTCGCGAGCATTACAACCCCGTCATCACCCAGCTATTACGCGAACATGATCGCCTGCCTCACGACAAGGTCGTAGAGCGGAAAAGCTTCCAACGTCAAATTCTTTTCCTCATGAACGCCATTAAACTTGAAGAGTATGAGCAGTCATTTGCTTAAGCCAACCGGAGATAAGTAATGCTGCAATTTTTTCTAGACTCATCCCAGTTTATTATTTCTGGAGCACTTGTTGGCCTTCTAGTTGGCATGACTGGTGTTGGTGGCGGATCTTTAATGACCCCATTACTTACTATTATTTTCGGTGTAGCTCCAACGACTGCAGTAGGCACTGATTTAGCCTTTGCTGCCATTACTAAAGGCTTTGGTACCGTAGCACATAGACTTCATGGCAATGTACGTTGGGATGTTGTCAGACTATTGTGCATCGGGAGTTTAACTACTGCCGTTGCCTCAATTTTAGTACTCAAGTATGTAGGGCCTGTTTCAAAAAACTTTAATCACCTTATTAGCGTATCAATCGGTATATCAGTATTGCTAACAGCTGCATCTCTACTGTTTAGAGCAAAAATTCTTAAGTGGGTACAAGAAAATCCGAATTTCTTACCTAGTGGCCAGAACTTAAAAGCTGCAACAATTATTGTTGGTGCTGTCATTGGCATCTTAGTCACCGTTTCCTCGATTGGCGCAGGTGCAATTGGCGCAACCTTGATATTAGTACTCTACCCTCATCTCAAGCCCGCGCAAGTTGCTGGCACTGATATTGCTTACGCAGTTCCACTAACAGCCCTTGCTGGATTAGGTCACTGGTGGCTAGGCAATGTCCATTTCGACTTGCTATTTGGCTTATTGCTTGGCTCAGTTCCCGCAATTTGGCTAGGTGCAAAACTGTCAAGCACCCTGTCTGAGCGTGCAACAAGAACAACGCTAGCCGTAACTCTATTTTTAGTCGGCATTAAACTAGTTTCCTCATGATTCAGCCTGAATTTTGGTCTATTCCACCAAGCAACCTCACACCCACAGAACTTGCCGCAAAGTCTGCTGTGCTGAAGCAGCGCTTGGTCGATATCTCCAGTCGCTTTTCTGATGTGCGCTTCGCAACCAGCTTAGCTGCCGAGGATATGGTAGTCACCGATGCTATTACCAAAGCCAAAGTGAAGATCAAACTATTCACATTGGCTACTGGCCGACTGCATCAGGAAACTGTTGATATGGTCACAATTACTGAAGATCATTACGGTATTACTATTGAAAAAGTCTATCCGCAAGATTCTGATGTAAAAGCTTTTGTAGACCAATATGGCATGAATGGCTTCTACGAAGGCGAAGAACCAAAGAAGGCTTGTTGTGGCGCGCGCAAAATTAAACCACTCAATGCTGCATTGCTTGGCGCAGATGCATGGATCACTGGTCAACGTCGCGAGCAAGCCACTACACGTACTGAACTCAATTTAGAAGAATTAGACGATGCAAGAGGTATTGCTAAATTTAATCCCCTGTTTGATTGGAGTGAGGCAGATATCTGGGCTTATATCAAACAAGAAAATATTCCGATTCATCCGCTACATCTCAAGGGCTTCCCTAGCATTGGCTGTGAGCCATGTACCCGTCAGGTCAAAAAAGGTGAGGATATTCGTGCTGGACGGTGGTGGTGGTTACAAAGTGATAGTAAAGAATGTGGACTACACGTTAATAATTAATCCTTAAGAAAAACGAAGTACAGAATGCAAGAACAAAAAATACTTGATGATCATTTAGATTGGCTAGAGGCCGAATCGATCTACATCATTCGCGAAGTGGTAGCACAGTGCGCCAGCCCAGCGATGTTGTTCTCTGGCGGGAAAGACTCTATCGTGATGTTTCATTTAGCTCGCAAGGCCTTTCAGTTTGGTGATCGCCCTGTAAAACTGCCATTCCCAATCTTGCACATTGATACTGGTCATAACTATCCTGAAGTCATTGCCTATCGCGACTCTGTAGTTGAAAAAACTGGCGTGAAATTAATTATTGGTCACGTAGAAGACTCCATTAAGAAAGGGACCGTACGTCTTCGCAAAGAAACCGACTCACGTAATGCTGCACAAGCAGTTACCTTACTCGAAACCATTGCTGAATATGAATTCGATGCCTTAATGGGTGGCGCCCGCCGTGACGAAGAAAAATCTCGTGCCAAAGAGCGTATTTTCTCTTTCCGTGACGAGTTTGGGCAGTGGGATCCTAAAGCACAACGTCCGGAGCTCTGGAATCTATATAACGCCCGTATTGCTAAAGGCGAGAATATGCGTGTATTTCCCATTTCGAATTGGACGGAACTGGATATTTGGCAATATATTGCTCGTGAAAATCTTGCTCTACCAAGTATTTACTACACCCACCAACGTGAAGTAGTGAAGAAAAATAATCTCCTTGTACCCGTTACTAATGTGACACCAAAGAGTCCTGGCGATGTTAGTGAGATTCTCAGCGTGCGCTTCCGTACAGTTGGTGACATCAGCTGCACCTGCCCTGTCTTAAGTACTGCCGCCAACCCTTTAGAGATCATTGCTGAAACTGCGATTACCGAAATTACTGAGCGTGGTGCTACCCGGATGGATGATCAAACTAATGAGGCCTCCATGGAGCGCCGTAAGAAAGAAGGTTATTTCTAATGTCCTCCACTCATCAAAACGTTGTTCGCTTCATCACTGCAGGCAGTGTTGATGATGGTAAGAGCACCTTGATTGGTCGCTTGCTCTATGACACCAAGTCTATTTTGGTTGATCAATTAGAATCCCTGTCTAAAACTAAACACGCTCGCGTTACCTCTTCTGATGCAGGCGTTGATCTAGCACTTTTGACTGATGGTCTAGAGGCTGAGCGCGAACAAGGCATCACGATTGATGTGGCCTATCGCTATTTCTCAACCCCTAAGCGTAAGTTCATCGTAGCTGATGCCCCAGGCCATGAGCAATACACACGTAACCTAGTTACTGGTGCCTCACAATCCGATGTAGCGGTAATTCTGGTGGATGCTACTCGTGTTGATCTCAATACAGCCCCAGCAACCTTGTTGGCACAAACTAAACGTCATGCAGCTATCGTTCATTTATTAGGATTGCGTCATGTAGTGTTTGCAGTCAATAAGATGGACTTATTTAAATTTAATGAAAAGGTCTTCAACACCATTAAAGAATCTATTGAAGACCTAACCCATAAGATTGGTTTACCCAAGCCAATCTTGATTCCGATCTCAGCCTTGCTAGGTACCAATGTGGTTACCGCTAGCCAACATACCCCTTGGTATAAAGGCCCAACATTATTGGAGTGGCTTGAAAGTTTGGATACCAGCCCCCAATCTGAAAAACTCTCTTTACGCCTTCCAGTGCAATATGTAGCACGTCAGGATGGCAGTGCCTCTGATGACTTCCGAGGCTATCTCGGCCAAATCGAGTCTGGTAGCATTCGCAAAGGTCAAAAGATCAAGGTTTTGCCAGGCAATTCTGAGGCAACAGTTGCTGAAATCTATTTAGGAAATCGTTCTAAGGCTGGCGCTAATAATGCGGTCGAGTCTGCTCAGACTGGTGAAGCGGTAGCAATTGAACTGTCTGAAGATATTGACGTGTCTAGGGGTTCATTATTTGTCAGTACTGAGGATGCCACCCCACCAATATTGAGCAAACAAATTTCTGCTGACTTATGCTGGCTAGATAGCGAGCCACTCTCCTTAAGCCGTAAATATGCTCTACGTCATACTAGCAACACTGTTGGCGCTAAAGTAAAAGCAATTCAGCGAGTATTAGATGTAGAAACACTATTGCATGCTAGCGATACTCATGCGCTCACCACTAATGAAATCGGTCGCGTAGATTTTGTTCTACAAAAACCGATTGCAGCTGATTTATTTGATCAATCACAGAGCACTGGCGCATTCATTTTGATTGATGAGGCCACAAATCACACAGTTGCCGCTGGGATGATTCGCGAGTCCATAGCTCAATAAAGAAAAGCCACCCCGAAGGATGGCTTGAAAGAGATTTTGGAGATACTGCTCAAAGAACAAACTACAAGTTCATATTAGCCCTCTAGAAATTTCACTTTTTTAACAATTGCATGTTTCAGGGCCTATAGGCTTCATTTTGGTGCATCAATGATTCTCTTTGGCATGATTAATTGAATATTTAGGTATTTCAATCACCAAATCCTGCTTGGCTACGATGGCTTGACAAGATAAACGCGATTGAGGATTCAAGCCCCAGGCTCGATCAAGTAAATCCTCTTCATTTTCATCGGGTGGGTTCAGGCTTTGATACCCCTCTTTCACTATGACATGACAAGTAGTACATGCGCAGACCATATCGCAGGCATGCTCGATCGGAATGTCGTTCTCCAGCAAAGCTTCGCAAATCGATGTACCTGGTAATGCTTCAACCACGGCACCTTCAGGGCAATACTCGCTATGAGGTAATACAACGATTTGAGTCATGATTCTTTTCTGTCTATTAATTAATTTTTTTATATCTCTGCAACATTCTTGCCAGATAAGGCCTTCTGAATACTGGCGTTCATTCGCATTTGTGCAAACTCATCCGTTGCCTTTGCAGCATGATCGACTGCCTTACGTACTATTGCACTATCAGTTTCTTCATTCAAAATCTTTTGTAAGACCGACATCTCTTGATCAATTGCCGCTTGCTCTTCTGTATTTAGCAAGGCGCGATCGCTTGTCAAGGCAGTTTGTACAGCATCTAGTAAACGCTGGGCATTCACTTGCTCTTCACGTAAGGATCTTGCTAAGAGGTCATCTTTTGCAGAGGCAAAGCCATCTTGCAACATACGAGTAATCTCAGAATCGGTTAAGCCATAGGAAGGTTTGATATCAATCGATGCCTGAACTCCAGATCCTTGCTCCATAGCACTCACAGACAATAGTCCATCTGCATCAACCTGAAAAGTCACCCGAATACGCGCAGCACCTGCAGCCATTGATGGTATGCCGCGCAACTCAAACTTACCTAAGGAGCGACAATCTTTGGCAAGCTCGCGCTCACCCTGCACCACTTGTATTGCTAGTGCAGTTTGACCATCTTTAAAGGTGGTGAAATCTTGAGCTCTCGCTACCGGAATCGGTGTATTGCGTGGAATAATCTTTTCAACCAAACCACCCATAGTTTCAATACCAAGAGAGAGTGGAATCACATCGAGCAAAAGCCATTCATCATCTTTACTTTGATTGCCTGCGAGTAAATCTGCCTGCATGGCAGCGCCAAGAGCAACCACTTGATCAGGATTGAGATTATTGAGTGGCTGAGTACCGAATAATTCACCAACTGCACGCTGTACATTGGGCATACGGGTGGAGCCACCTACCATCACTA